>Ga0116231_10002233_pt1 | contig 40488 bp, 30 predicted proteins | sample S1TSphgellanicum_2_FD_89695 | JGI IMG/M metagenome (GOLD analysis project Ga0116231, IMG submission 89695) | Host-associated microbial communities from peat moss isolated from Minnesota, USA - S1T2_Fd - Sphagnum magellanicum MG | ecosystem: Host-associated > Plants > Peat moss > Unclassified...
AATCCAATGTAGTTGCACCTTATGTGCAACTTTCCTTGCAACTACATACAACTAATCAAAATATGACACATGTTTAAAAATTAGACAACTAGCTTGTGGACACATGTCATTATTTTATTTTTTTGTGTTTTCAAAATCCAAAATTCATTGGATTAATCTTAATGATTAAAGTTTTTGCCATTATGATGATGACACGTGGCACACCATGGAACGTTCATTGACCATTTGACACGTGTTCAATATTTTAACTCAAATTATATGGTGACACGTGGTAATCAAGGCCCACCTATTTTTAAATTTTAAAATATTAATTAATGAAATCTAAATCATTTAATTTATGGCTAATAAGATGTTGACACGTGGTGCCCAGGTAGGTAGATAATAATTAAACCCTATTAAATAAGTAGGTTTATCTAGGTATATAAGTAGGTTGAAAAATAGATAGGTTTAGGTTATATAAGTAGGTTTAGAATAATCCGATTTTATTTCCAAATTTGACCATTTCATAAAGGTCAAATTTTTTTCATTCATTCATCTCCAATGGCACTTGGTATTTGGTTCAACATAACTATTGCTCCTACTTATATACTAAGCCAAATAGAATTGGAAGCCAAAGGATATGGGTTAAAACATTCCATTGCAAACCTCATGGACCAACCTAGTTGCACATTAGATGCACCTACTGTATTAAAGTATAACAGCCAGGGGAGGGCTTTGTTGCTTTTGGTGTCAAAACAAAACTTGAAGCCCTCTTCTTGGCGCATCTAACACATAAATAATCGTTGAAAACAGATTAGAAATGAGAAAGTTATGGCCCCCCAAAGTAAAGGGGGTCAAAAAACTCAAATTTTTATTTATTAATGCCGGTTCTTAAACACCTAGAAAGTTCATTTTATGTTGTTTTTTTGCTATTAGAGTTCAAATGTGATTTGTAGGAATTCAGATGGCGCTCCTACAACACTTTAAATCGTTTAAAATGAATAAGAAATAAGAAAGTTATGATCTTTGAAAGTAGGAGTGGTCCTAAGAAAAAAAACAAAAAACAAAACGATTTATAACTTGGAAAGTTTATTTTTTTAATTTTTCTTCTTATTAGTTTTTCATTACTCCTTTTCTTTTGCACTTCAAAGGTGATTATAAGATATTTAGTAATTATGATTATTTAATGAAAATATGATTTTGATATTATTATCTAATTTAAATTAATAATTGCTTAGGACTTTTGTATACTTGTAGGTTAATTAGTGTAGCCTATTTACATTAATATTTTAACATAAATAATAAAATTTAAATATATAATACCTATTGATTATATATATATAATTGATTTTCACTATAATTATAATAAACACTTAATTAATAATTATGATTATTTATAATAATATTTTAATGTTATCATATTAATTGACTTTGAATAATTTTTTGTTTAATCAAATGTACATTTTCTAAAAAAATATTCCAAAATAAATTAAAGTCAAACATATTTAAACCATGTTTTAATTTAATAATAATTAGTTTAACCTAACTTAATTTAACCATTGTCCATTTTAGCCTAATTTAGTTTAGCCATAAATATTTTAGCATAATTTAATTTAGCCACAACTATTATTACCTAACTTAATTTAGCCATAATTAGTTTGGCCTAACTTTATTTAGCCATATTTATTTTAGCCTAGTAAAATTTGGCATAATTTAATTTAGCCATAATTAATATAGTTTAATTTAATTTAGCCTAACTTGATTCAGCCATAATTAGTTTGGCTTAACTTAATAGAGCCATAGTTAATTTAAATTAATTTAATTTAGCCATAATCGGTTTAATCTAATAAATTTAGCCATGGTTAGTTTAACTTTTTTGTTTATTTAACCTAGGTTAGTTTAGGCTAACCTAAGTTAACATGGGGTTAACCTTAATATTAGAGGTACATAATACTATTATATATAGCCTATATAGATATATTAAGTATAGTATTTAAGTATGTAAAAATATAAGCCATTATTTTTATGACACGTGTCCATGCTGTACACATTTAGTTGCATGTTTGTTGCACACACAACCGTATGGCCCAAAAATTATACAATACCAAATTTGTAGTTGCAAACATGACCAAGATAGTTACAAACGACAACCAGTTGCATGCTAGTTGCATAGTGACTGGTTGCAAATGACAAGATTTCTAGTACTGCATGTATGTATATTATACACTAGTTGCAACATAGTTGTTATTTTAATGACACATTTAAAATAATTTTAAAGTAGTTACTACATGCAACTATAATGCAACTATTGAAAAAATCAAACATGGTTAACTACATATGTATGTACGATGTGTATAAATTACCATATAGAAGACCCATTTCCAACTCACTTGCAACTATCATATAACTAATTGATTTTTTGATGTGGTAATTTATTTGTTAATACATTGTATTTCTAAAGGGATAGTTGCATAACAATTGTATATGAGTTGTTTTTTGAGTTTTGGTTGTAGAGTAATGTGGTTTTAACGAACATGATTATTCATAATGCTAGTAGACAGTGAATGTGGTTTTTTTAGTCTACTTAATTTTGTTATTGCTTATTTATTAGAAGTAGATTGTAAACTTTAAACCTTGATGTTTGTTGAATTATTATTATTGTGTCATCTAATCTGAAATCTTTATAACATCTTTATAAGGTCACCTATGTCAATTTGGTTGTATTTGCTTCTAATGCTACAAGTATTTGAAAAGCAACATCATCAAATTCCGCCAAATATGTAACTTTCAAAATATCTATTGAATTTGGTGGAATACAATGCATGTTAATGAAAGACCTTGCAATTTTGAAGGTTATGCCTCTCAAATAGCCTTATATTGCTTCTTTTACTTGTACTTGTTTCCTTGTGGGACAAAATGTTCATATAGTTAATCAAAATTAATCTAAATATTAGTATATGTCCTATTACAATATTGACTGCTTGCAAATGCACAATGGATGTTCCAAGTTGGCACATGTAAGTAGAATAATAGAATGCATTAATTAGAAGGTCATGTGTGCACACACCATCAAGGGTTAAACTCTTGAAAGTTTCATATTTATTTTACTTAGTTATTAAGCCTTCCATTCAATACTTGATACCCATGGGAAAGATGAACATGCAACTGTCACATGGGTCCTTGGTATACTTGCAAATAAATAGATTAAATATAATAGGTTAACACAAATGTTCTTGGTGACAAATAGTGTTGAGATAAGGATGTGGATAACACCTAGTGGTTGTGTAGAACCATGTCAAACATACGATGTGATTGGTTTGCTATCGGGGACATCAAATGAAGGTTAAACTATTATGAATCCATTCTTCTATTAGTAATGTTATGATCTTTAAATGGGATAATGTGAAGAGGTAGGAAGTATTTCCAAATCTTGAAATGCAAACTCCAACAGGCATCAATCAATAAAAGTATTTGATGTATAATTTGTTTAACATTACAAGATGGTCTTTGACTACAATCTCACTCACCACCTATTTGTTTCATTGCATAAGGTGGTTATTATGGCTTCTTGGCCATTGATGCCCATTAAGGGCAAAAAATAAAACAAATCATTTAAGGTAGAAAAGAAATGTAGGACTAAGCTACATTGTTTACCCTTGGTCTTTACTTGTTTGGATGGCATTTCTAAAGTGTCTTTGCTAAGGCACGTAGGTTGATAGTTGGGCTCTTTAAATATATAGCCATGAGGTTAATTTTTTAATTAAAGGTGGTAGCTAGAATTTGAATAACTTTTAATGAACATAATATTTTTACTCATGTTACTATTTTATATAGTGAATTTATATGATTTCATTATGTTGGGATAACACACATCGTTGTGCTTGATCAAAGGTCCTTACATCTCGACCATTTGTGCTACTAGCTCAAGTATGACATGCAATGTCATGCTTTAAGAACTTATAACAATTTGGTCTGTGAAATACCATTCTTCCCAACATAGGCTTGCTAATTTGTTTTAAAGAGGCAATCTTGAATGGAATGAAGTTTACACACAAAAGCTTGTTGTAGCTTTAATGAGAATGTACCTATGATCGTTCTCTTTGAATTGTGTTTTTGGATTACTAACTTGTGCAATGGGTCTTTTGCTTTGGTAGATGGTTTGCAATATGCTGTAGTGTCTTTATTCGTGCTTAAAGGGTTATGTTCATCATGCACCTAAGCCCCAATGACAATACATTCTATGAAGATTCTATGTGCTAAAGGCTTGGATGTTTAATTTGCTTGCATAGTTATAACCTTGAATGAATTGAAGTTTATAGCATACTCAAAAGCTTGCCACAAATGTAATGGAAATGTACTTGTGACTATGTTCATTTTGTTCTATTTATGGAATGTTGGCTTGTGCAATGGATCTTTTTGTTTTGGTAGATGGTTTGCAATTTATTGCAACATCACCATTTATGCTTAAAAGGCTATGTTCATCATGTAGAAGCCCCCAACCACACACATAGGATTTATGTGCCTAGGTTTAGTTGTTTGATCTGCTTGTACATGGGCAAGCTATAATGAAATTAAGCTTACCCATAGAAACTTGTAACAAATTGGATGTTAATACTATTGACTTATTTGCTTTAATTATGTATCTACATTGATTGTGAACATTATGGATTGATGAAATGTGACATAAACTAAGGACACAAATGTTTATACAATGGTTGATTTGAAATTTTGGTCAAAATATTCATTTCCTTTCTAAAGTCATGTTAGAAGTTGATGAAGTTTACACTTGATGTTCACATTGAAGGTGATGGTCTAATACTTTGTGAGGCAAGGGTAGGAGGTCTATATATTCTAGGGGCTTGTATTCTTTCTTTCCAACAATTGTTACTAAAGTTGAGCATCCATGTGTTTTCTGTCCCAAGAGAATTGTTGATCAAAATTCAATGTTATTATTATGCACTGCTCTTTTTAAATCTTAAATGGCTATTTAAAAACTAGCTATTGTATGCATCCTTTTCATTTTTCATTAGTCCATCTATTTTCTTTCACCTCCCTTGTATAAAGCTTTGGTGAATGAACTCCAACTTTAGTTTTTTCTTTGGGGTTCTTAAATTTTCCTAAGTATAGTTCCTATCAAGGTGGTTATGCTTAATGTCAAGTAGATGCAAAGTCATTAATTCCCCATTTTGTGGTAGCTACCATAGCTGGTGTGAACAAATTGTAACTAAATTAGGTTTGGTATGTCATAGTTAGAATGTAGCCATTACTTGGATCTTGTTGATTTTCCAACATGTTTATGGTCTAAAATCTATAATTTCCCAATAGTTTCACTTATGTTAGTCTATCCATTGTGCATGTCTAATTCTACAACATTATTGCTTGAATTTCTTGCAATTGTATAACAATGGCAAGATGCCAATTAAATCAAATAAACCATGGGTTCAAGCCTGGTAACATAATTAAAATGTGGGATTATGTTTCATATTAATTGTGTTTTTATGAGGAGTAAGGGATGGCATCATGAGTGGGTCATCTTATTATAACCAACACCACTGTTGTAGAAATCTAAGAGACTACTACATTTAATGTCACAAAATTGTTGTTACTTGAACCATGTGAGAACTAACAGAGTTAATATCCCATGCAACAAACCAATACCATCCATGAAGAAGGTGATGGCAAGATGGTTTGTGAACACTTGAAGCTAAATGTTGTATGGGGTCCTGATTTATGAAATGTTGTGCATGTAGGCATTTCAAGTTGTGACCACATCAAACTCATCAATTCCAACAATGAACCAAGGTGTGGTTTGTGTCCTATACCATTACATTCCACAATATTACATTCCATTATTAAATTCATCATTGGTATAGACCAAACAATAGATATATATTCAAGCTAGAAATCCACCATTGCTGGAATGTTTAGATCACTAAAGTTACATTACAATTTATAATATGCAATTGATTAATGTTACAAGAAACGTTGTGTTATTGTGTATTAGGTTTAGATCATGTAGAACACATGATGTTATTTAATCATCTTTGCAATTTGTGTTACATGACATGTTTGTAGGTGCCACCACCCAAGGCATGGTATGTCCAAGGAAATTAGTCAAATGGCACTCACCCACTTATGCTAGGCCTAGATGGCAACCTTGTATTAGACCAACCACAAGTCGTATATGTTTCACAGTACCTTGGTTCACACACAAGGTTCCCACAGGAGGTGTTAATGTCCATTCATAATCAAGTGCAAAGAAAGGAATCTAAGAAATTCCATGGAGAGTTATAAAGGGAGTTGAAGCAAGTTGTGGCCTTTGGGTGACTCACACTTGTGAAAATCCCCATGGATTGGTAGCAAAAGGTTCAAGAAGTGGCATACTCACATTTGGACGTGTTTGGTTGTAATTTCAGACACCACACACCAAAACAATGGGAGGCTATTCATGCTGACCTTGCCAAAAAAAATTTCATTGATCCACCATTGAAGCCTGGCATTGTGGAAAAATACATGTAAAACCATTTAAGCAAAGATGGAAGCGAGTTTAATTTGGAAGGTAAGAGGGGATGCAACTAGGCCAAAAGGTTGCCCCATCTAGCATGGAATTCATTAGTGAAGTGTTGGAAAACTACGACCGCCAAAAATGAGAGCAAATAGATGCAAAAGGTTTGCGTGATGGTGAACAATTCTTGGAAAATGGGGTGGATGTCCTTGGCTTGTAGCATGTCTTTAAAGGTAGAACAATGTTATAGCTAGATTGTAAAATTTGTGGGATTATTCATGGAATTCAATGCTTGACATAAATAAGGCTACATGTAAACCCATAGACATAATATATGCCCCATTAACCATTTGTTTCCACCATTGTGCTAATAATGGAAATATACACATGCATTGTATAATGTGATTGATCGAAGCTTTAGCAAGAGGAGACTTTGATAGCCACACAAATCCACTGGAGATAGCCAAAACAAGGGCTTCAACAAAGTGCCTAGGGTAGGCAAATGTCCCAACTTAGGTGGAATCAATTTACAAATCCAATGGAATGGGGATGGACTAAATATGAGATAGGTATAGATAGAGTGGAATTGAAATGGAAAATAATTAAATTAAATTGGAATGGGTAGGATTGAAATCATGAGTTAGTTAAGTAAATGTAATTGTAGTGGAATGAGGAGCTAGTGAATGAATTTGATTGGATTGAGGTGTATATGTGAGTGTAAATCCAATGGAATGAGAATGAAAGGACTTGAATGAAATGAGGTGGATGTGACTGTAAGTCCAGTGGAGTGAAAGTGAAATGATTTGAGTGAAATGAGGTGGATGTTCAGTGTAAGCCCAATGGAGTGAAAGTGAAAGGACTTGAGTGAAATGAGATGGAGGTGAATGTAAGTCAAGTGGAGGGAAGGTGAAAGGACTTGAGTGAATTGAAATGGATGTGAGTGCAAGTCTAATGGAATGAAAGTGAAAGGACTTGAATGACTTTAAGTGGACACAAGTGTAAGTCCAATGGAGTGAAAGTGAAAGGATTTGAATGAATTTAAATGGATGTGAGTGTAAGTCTAATGGAAAGTTAATAGACACTACTAGAAAACCAAGTCCTATACCACTACACAATTCCACTCAAATCATGTTTTAGTGGAATGGGATTGGTCCACCCAAATCCAATTTCAATGGAATTGGAATATTATCGTTCCACCAAACATTGGATGTAGTGGATTAGTCCACCCAAATCTAGTTCAAAACGTTAAAAAACACATTTTTCTTATTTTAGACCCCTCCTACTTCCAAGGCTCATAACTTTTTCAAATCCTATTCAAATTGAGTGATCTAAAGTGTTATGAGAGCACCACCTTAAGCTCTATAATTCATCTTTGAACTCTAAAGACAACATAACAACATAAAAGGATTGTTTGGGTGTTTTCAGAACGGTTTCCTAATGTTGGGTGTGGCACTTTTTCAACTTTTTGACCATGCACACTTTGAAGTGCCATAACTTTCTCATTTCTGATCCATTTTTGACAATTTTTAGTGCTATGAATACAACAAGAAAAAATCTCCAACTTTTTTTTAGACACTATAAACAATGGTCTCCTTTGAATTTTGTTGAGCTCTGAATTCTTATGTGCCTATTTACTTAATGCATTGGTAAATAACAAAACTTCAAGTTTGTTAGATTTTTTTAATGATGGTACAACATAAATATAGCCAACATACATATAGCCAACCTAAGTATAGCCAACTAAGGTATAATTGACATAAGTATCCCAACATAGGTATAGGTAACCTATGTACCAACATAGGTATAATCAACATAAGAATAGCCAACATGGGTTTAACCAACATTTGTATAGCCAACATAGGTTTAGCTAACCTAGGTATAACTAACATAGGTTTAACAAACTTAGGTATAGCCAACCTAGGTATAACCAACCTAGGTTTAACCAACTTAGGTATAACCAACATAGGTTTAGCCAATTTAGGTATAACCAACATAAGAATAGCCAAGATAGGTTTAGGCAATTTAGGTATAGCCAACATAACAATAGCCAACATAGGTTTAGCCAACATAAAATAACTTTGACATAGATATAGCCATAACCAACATAAGAATAGCCAACATAGGTATAGTCAACATAAGAATAACCAACATAGGTACAACCAATATAAGAATAACCAACATAGGTATAATTGACATAAGAATAGCCAACCTAAGTATAACCAACATAGGTTTAACCAACCTAAGTATAGTCAACATTTGTATAATCAACATTAGAATAACCAACATAAGAATAGTTAACATAAGTATAACCAATATAATAATAGCCAACATAAGTTTAACTAATCTAGGTATAACCAACCTAGGTATAACCACATAAGAATAGCCAACATAAATATAGCCAACTTAGGTATAACCAACATAAGAATAGTTAACATAGGTATAACCAACATAAGAACAACCAACATAAAAATAGCCAACATAAGAATAACCAACATATGTATAACCAACATAGGTATAATCAACATAACGTAAGTGTAGGTACATAATTTAATTATAGCCTAAATATAACCTACATAGCCTAAGGCAACCAACATAGCCTAGATGTAGCCAATATAATTTAGGGGGTCAACCTACAATATAGCCTAGGTTACTTTAGGTGTTTAGCCTATGTAGCTTATGTTTGCTTAGGTACCTATTCTAAGTTAGCCTAAATCAAGTAAGTCTAGTATATTTTAACTAGGCTATTTAAGTAAGTTGCAAGAAAATGTTATGAGTTTTTGTTAACATGTTATTTCACATAAAAAAGAAGTGGTGTAATGGTTGAGGATTTGGCCCCTCAAAGTGGAAGTGAGGGGTTCAAGTCCTAAATCTTACAACCTAGTTGGCAAAACCAACCTAGGTTAAGCTTACTAGGTTTCATTAGCCATGCTAGCCTCCTAGGAGGTTAGGTTTTTAAACCTAGGCTAACTAGGCCTAGGTACTTAGGTGCTTAACTTTAATTAACTAAGTACCTAATGGATAGGTGTTTCAGCTTAGCCTTGCCATGTGGTGACATTTCATTGGATGTTTACTGTTTACCAAATGGCAACATATAATTGGATGCCTATGTTTGCCATGTGGCAACACATCAAACGAATGCCTAAATATGCCACGTGGCATCATCACAATGGAAAAGGATTTGCCATATTTTTAATTAATCATTTGATCCAATGGCAAAAAAAGGCCCAATCTAGACCATTGGATGGTTTTCCATGATTGTGCTAGATATTATCACTAGACCAATCCACTAAGGTTCCACTGGTCATTGCCATGTGACCCCGATCACTAACCCACTCCACTACGTTAGGCCAAATGTCACTATAATGTCACTATAGTGGAATTTGTTTAATCCACTAAAAACTGAGTGGATTGTGTAGTTGCTAGGACCACATCTCCTAGTAATGAGACTTGAGTGAAATGAAGTGGATGTTCAGTGTAAGCCCAGTGGAGTGAGAGTGAAAGGACTTGAGTGAAATGAGATGGAAATGAGTGAATGTAAGTCGAATGAAGTGAGAGTGGAAGGATTTGAATGAACTTTAGATGTGATTGTAAGTCAAATGGAATGAAAATGAAAGGACTTGAATGAATTTAAATGGATGTGAATGTAAGTCTAATGGAGTGAGAGTGAAAGGACTTGAATGAATTTAAGTGGATGTGAGTGCAAGTTATATGGAAAGTTAATAGACTTGAGTGAAATGAGGTGGTTGTGAATGTAAGTCTAGTGGAGTGAGAGTGAAGGATTTGAATGGAATGATTGGTAAATATAAAATCTTTAATCCTATATTTTGGTCTAAAATTTGGATTGAAATATAATAAAAATAATAATAACAAAGTCTGCTCATTTAGATATAATTAGAATTAATTTCAAAATTAAAATCCAATAATGAAAGTATGATAAAAAAACATCAAAATAACAACTCTGACTATGGAAACAAAGTTTTTCCAAAAATCAAAACATAATTCCCTCGTACTCCATTAAAGCTTCATGTTTTACAATGATATAATGGTCCTCATCTCATTCATTTTTCCAAAGATATACTTTTAAAAAAATAGTCCTATGTTCTATTTAAATTCAAATGGTGATAAAAACTATGTAATCTAGTTAGTAATTCTTATAAATAGTAATTAGGTAAATAGACATATATTAATTAACGATTACCACGAGTAACTACTCTTTAATAATGATTTGAATGTGAGTGTAACTCTAGTGAAATGAGAGTGAAAGACATGATTGAAATGAAACAAATGTGAGTGTAAGTTTAATGAAGTGAGAGTGAAAGGACTTGACTAAAATAAGGTGAACATGAATGTAATTTTATTGTCCATTAAGAATGGATGAACTTGAGTGGAATGAGGTGTAAGTCCAATGGAGTGAGAGTGAAGGAACTTGTGTGGAATGAGGTGAACATGAGTGTTAAGTCTAGTGGAATGAGGTGGAATTAATGAGTGTAAATCAAATGAAGAGGGACCTAATGAAAGGATTGAGTGGAATAAAATAGACTTGGGTGTAATTATAGTGTATAATTGGGATATATTGGAATGCATTAATGTGAAAAATTCTTGCACACCTTTCCACATGAAAATATTCAATTCACAAAACTCATTTGGGGGTTGAATTATTCTGTAATTGTATTCTAACAAATTAAGGTGGTTCAATAAAATGTAATGAAACACATTAAAGAATTTAATTCATTGTATCCACTTGGAAAATATCAAGACATTTTGGAAGAATCAAGACTTAACATGATAAGATGTGAAGAAACATTGTGTTAATTTTTAATCAATGTTCACGCTTGGTAGTCGACCCCCCCCTTTGTTCCACTCCTCATAATATCTTAATACAATCTTCAGATTTAACATGCATATGGTTATTGGAAAGTTAATATTAAAGGCAACAATGATGCAAAATTTTATAAGTTTTTTATTCTAAAATCAAAAGTTATGCTTCAAAACCAAAAGCTATTTTAATTAGATTTAACAAAAAGACAACTTTAGACCCCATCTACTTCTAGCAAGTGTAGCTCCCTTGTAGCAGCCCCGATGATGCTGAAATTTGAGAAAACATTCTACACCTCCTAAACTAAAATTGTTTGAAGTTTGAAACAAATTTAATGGTGAATATGAGAGAAACAATTATTTTAATAAAAAGTCCATAGGCTTGTTCATGGAAATTATTTTATGAACTCCAATTATGATTATTTGTTACATGCAATTTCCTTCCATGCTCTTTTGTTTGCACACCATTTTTTTTCATGAACAACATTTTCTCACACATAACAAATTAGTTTTCTTCTCACACATTCATTTTCCTCCTCTTCCAAAAAAACAAGATAATTTTTTTTCCCTGCCCCAAAGTTTCCCATGACCCTTTTTTAAACTTGATCTCCATGTCCAATGGAAGTTGTGAAAATCTTTCCTTTTAATCAATGACTTCTTCATCCTTCATGAACCAACGGAAATCGAGAATGATTTGACCTTTCGATGAACTTTAAGATGAAAATTCTTCTGCCCAATTAAACAATAAGAAGTTTCCATCCTCTAATCAAAATAAGATAATAATCCTCATGACCAATGGAATTAGAGGACTTATCCTTTTCGCTACCTTGGATATTTTGATGGGGTCCTTGAGTTCAATCATTGCCCATTCTATCCGTTTCACTTCAATATCTTACTTTTTCATTTTAATTCTTTCAAATAACTAATTTTTAAAATAATTTATCGCTAGTAATAAGTAAACATCCTTGAGTTCCCATTTGAGTAAGTCAACTCAATAACATTAATAACATTCTCGTGTACCATTTACTTATTTAACACCCCCTAGTTAATCCTTACCATGTATTAATGAATTGTGAAAATTCCCATGTGCATTTTAAATCCACCATCAAAATTAGGGCTTCATAAATCCATTGGGACTAAAATGTTAGGGTTTCATGTAGTTTTGCCATCACCACCACATATTACACCTACCCTAATTTCTTAAATAAAGGCATAAACTTCTTTTAAATGCAAATACCAAATTATATTGGCTACCCTTTTTGTTTTTGTTGATGCAAATGAATATTCAATCATGGCGGATGATGTTATTACGCCTTTGAATCTTCCAATTGCGCTAGTAAAAGGGGAAGAATTTGAAGAAGCATTGCTTGATGTGAATGTCTCCCAATGGCCGCACAAAGAAGAACCATCCAAAATAGTGGTGTGCATTTGAGTCGATCGTTTAGCATGGGATTCTCGATTATTTCTTATCCCACATGCATTAGTAATCTACTTAAAAAAATTTCCTGCTCGTGGAGCTGCACCAAAAAGGTTCGAAGAATGTCAATGTGAAGATGATGATGTTCATATTTATTGTTGAATTTGGATTCGTGGTGATGGCCATTATTGTCGGCTACAAGGCCTAATCAACCCCCTTTTCATGGAACATCAAACCGAGTACCTAACTTGCACCATTCGTCACATTCGGGATTTTTTATAGTTGTGATCTTTCCCTTCTAAGTTGTTTATTAAATCGTAGTTTACTTGAACTACTCAGGTGGAAATGTTAGTATTTAAATTTGATCTCTGTTTTGTTTAGGAACCTAATAAAAGTGAAGGTTGAACAAAGATGTCCTATGACTATATTCTAGAAATTTTACAAGTACATCATTAATGTTTGAAGATTATTTTACAAGATTCATTCAATATTGTCATGGTGAAATGTTGATGTTAATGTTAATTATGGGCTTGTATTATATGTGGAATGGAAGGCAACCATTGAAGCAAAGGTTGATTCCTTGGTGGTTGGGATGGCAAAAGTGGAATCCTTGGTGAAATTTATGGCAAAAATCAAGGCCATGTTAGCAAATAGGTAACAATAAGAATTACCACCTAGAGAATGTTCCATGGGCCCTACATTAGTAATTATAGCAGACATTACACAAGCATTTGCTTTTAAGGAGTTAGCTAATATATTTGTGCTAGCACTCACCACCTTGTTTTCACCCCCCCCCCCTCGTAGGGCTGACACTAAAGACCACTCCCATTACATTACTTCTATACCATGACATGGGTGTGGGCAATAATGAAAGGGGAGCAATTAAAAGTGATGGCTTAAAGTAGGGAAGAATACAAGGTATGGAACTTGTGATCTCTTTTGTGCAAGATGAGGTAATGGCTTTTGGTGTTGGTGGTGTGCATGAGGTTGATCCACAAGAGGAAGCAACAGTTCTTAATCTAGGTGGGGTGCATGAAGTTGATGCAACATTTAATGTAATTAATACCCTAACTCCTACCACTATTTTGGTGAATCATGATTATGATCAATTAAAGTTTTCCTTTTTGTGTCACGAGGTTGAAAGTAAAAGGGTGAAAGAAATAGTGGATCAAATGTTGGAGGGGGATCGTTGTCGCAACCCTAGCCTTGGGCTTGCGACTAAGGCAAGGGCTTGCAAAGGTGTGGGCCAAATGAAGCCTGGGAGTCACATTTCATGTTCTTGAGAGTGTAGTAGAGTATGAAGGAATGAACCTCACACTCCCAAGTGGTCTCCCATTTTGAGAGCTGGAGTCCTATTGTACTCTTAAATTTTCAAAAGGCGATTGTAGGGGTCAAAACTCATTGGTTTGAAGAGTTCTTTATACCATTAGAAAGCTCTTGGAACTTAGATGTCTAAATTGAGCTTGCATGACCCATTTGGGTACTTAAAAAATAAATAATGGCCAAAAAAAGGCTGGGAATCAAAGTGCCAATTTGACTCCCGCCCATTAAAAACCTAGAATTGCCATGATTTACTTATGTGTAGGTGGCGTGCCACATACCGTTGAAAAGTTATTGACACATGCTATAATTTTTCTTTAAACATCATCTCAATTGGAGGTCTACAAAAATAAAATTATGGGCCTCCAAATTTGTAAGAGTCCCAATTTTGGGAATTTTGGGACTCCCAACTTGGAAGTCCAAGGACAAAATGACATTTGGGTGTAGGCTCAATGGCCAGGCACAGATAATATTATAAGGGGGAAGGTGGTGGCTTCCCACCAAGTTTGGGTTGTGGTGAGTCTTGTAAGTTTGTGTTTGCTTGTGGTTTGGCCATGCACCAAAAATGTTCTAACTACGCATTAACTAGCTTGTTGTTTGGTTTGTGCAGGTCTATGTGAATAATTGACCTACTTGTCACTTGTCCTAGTTTCCATCCTAGAGTTCAAGCATGCCCCTCTACCCCTGAAATGCTGCAAATTAGGGAACATACCCTAATTCTTTATCCTTTTGTTTTTTTCACCTTTGGATTCGCAGTCGAATCTATCAGGGAGTTTGGGGGTGTATCAATGGCCTTACAATAAAACATCCTATACTATCGGAAATGCTTGGAAACACACAATTATTGGATCCCATGGAAAGAAATGATCATGACTCTGCCAAATCATCTGATTGTCTTATTATAAAGGGGAAGAAGAGGGCATGAGGATTACAAGGCCAAAAATAGTGGTGCATCAATGGAAACGAAGGGTAAAGAGAAGGAAGATGATCCTTATAGCTTAGAGGTGGGCGGTAAAGATTTAGAAGCCCCTCATTCCCAATTGGAAGATACACTATTAGCCCAAGACAAGGGGAAAATTATTTTAGTAAAATCCCTTCCTCCACAGTCTAGGGGTACTACACATAGGCTTGCAACAAATAATATTACATTCAAGCTTAGCCTTAAGAAGATTCTAGAATTACCTAAGGCCGCCTTCAAACCACTTAAAGGCAAAGTGATTCAAGGTCCTTTTGCACTCTTGGTAGGTGAAGTCAAAGAGAAGGTGAAGTGCCATGGACTTTTGAAACCTCAAGTTGAAAACATAAGTAATGAATCCCTTTCTTTTTTATCCTTAAACTTTGAATTGATTCAAGTAGTATGGAATTGTCCTTATATTGAATGGTTTTGTGGAAAAGGTTTGATGGGTGAACAAATTGGAATTTGTTGCATAAACTGCCCTAAAGGTGAAAACAAGATGCACAATGTTGCATTCAGCTTTTCACAATGTGCAAGTGGCAGAGGGCATTGCTAGGGCCTCCAAGGATTCATGAAGTAATGCAACTCCTAGGTTGCCACTACTTTGTAAGGAGGGTGAACATATGGTGAAAGTGACACAGGTCCTTTGCCCTAGCACTCCTGTCATGCGTTATGAATCAAAACACCTTCCAAGTTTGAGAAACTTAGTTGATGCTTGTAAAGTAGATGGTGTGGAAAAGATATGTATTTTGTGGGAATGTCAATACTTCTTGCCATAGGAGGTTGTTGAAGTAGAATTAGATTCTAAATTGAGGTGTAGAATCTTATTCTAAGTTTTGAAGTAGAATTTGATTATAAATTGTCCAATGTAAAATCATATTTTAAGTTTTGAAGGGAATCTTGATTCTAAATTATTATGAAGAATATTATTCTACATTTTGAAGTAGAACTCGATTTCAAGTTGTGGAACAAAATTTCATTTTGAAATTTGAAGGAGAATTTGATTATAAATTATGGAGTAGAACCTTATTCTAAGTTTTGATGGAAAGTTAAAACCTAAGTTGTAGATGTCAATTATAATTAGAATTGATGATTTCTTGGGAGTCGCAAGAAGGGATCATGCACTCTTAGATGCCACAAAACTTGTCCCTACATTTTCAATTCATGAAAGGGTGGGCCGTCAATCTTGGTACATTGGCAATAGTTGCCTTTTTGGTGGTTATAATACTAGTTACATTGGCAACAATAGAAATCTAATAACAAGGGTACATTGGATTTTAAAACATGCATGTGATGTTATCATGGTATGTATTTAGTCACTTGCCATGTCAATTTCCCTCTTTTGATGTTGTATTTCTATCCTCACAATCATTAATTTTGTTGTTGATTTCTTTGAACTAAGATATGGAGAGTAGCTATGTGGACCCATTAAACAAGTGGACAAGGCAAACATGTGGTGGAAATATTAGCAAAAACCTACAAGAAGAGTGAATATATGTTACAAAAAGAATGTCAAAGATTCTTCAACACACCACCCCAAAAATTTGGTATCACCCTTCTCTTTATTTTCTACCCTAAACCCTAAGCTTGAACCCTAAATTAAATTACAAAAAATTAGGAAACATTTTTAAACATTCATATTTTTGACCAACTTCAATTCTATTCAGTTGGTGACTTGCCATGACATGATTTGTTCATTAAATCCTTGGGCTCCTATTATTTAATATGGATTATAATTTGAGGGAATTTTGTTTTTCATCATTGTCTTCATATCTTCATACTTTGAAAATTTTGGTTTGTTTGTAGATTGACATAGTTAAATTAAGATGTGTAATGCAAGCAATGTCCAAGTTTTCTTAATTTTGCTAATCTTATTTCTTAAACCCAACAAATTGGTTTAAACAAAAATTTTAATTAACCTCCATTGTTTCTAGGACCTAATGAAATAAATAACGACCTTACAATAAAATATATTAAACATTAAGCATTCACAACATTTTTATGTGTGTAAAGTTATGGATTTTTCAATATTTTAGTTAGTTTTTGGGGCATACTAGCGCGCTCCCAAGTTCCTAGTTAGATCCAAGATGGGTTTAAGTTATTCAAACAACGAAATTTTGAGGAATTCGAGGCACGCTCCTAGTTCTCAGCACTAGAAGTGGTAGAGGGGCGTGCTGATGCTCCGAGATGGGACTAGGAAGAATGACAAACTTTAGTTATTTACTTGAACCTGTATCAAACCAACCAACAAGTTGGTTAGTTCATTTTTTGGAGCACCTTTAGTGCTAGGACAAGCCATGGGCAACTTTAAACTCACAAGACTCACCACGACCTAGACTCGGGGGAAGCCATCACCTTCCCCCATATATTATTCTCTGCGTCTCTCCGCGGCACCTACATTTGAATGGCTTTTTGTCCTGGGACTCCCAAGGAGGAGTCCCGAAATTGTCCCGATTTGGACTCCAAGGATTTTGTGAGGTCATAACTCTTTGCCCAGACCTCCGATTGGGATGAGGTTTCAAGCAAACGTGTAGTTCTCCTCGAGAGCTTTCCAACGGTGTATCGCACTTCACCTGCACGCACTGGGGTCGGGTCGATTCTTGATTTTTAATGGTCGGGAGTCAAACTGCCAATTTGATTCTTGACCTTTCTTTTGCCATAATGTGTGCTGTAGATGTCCAAATGGCCCATGAAAACCCATTTTCGACATTTACACTTTGATAGTTTTCCAATGATATAAAAAACGTCATAATGTGAGGTGTTTTGACCCTTGCAATCGAACTCTGAAGTTTTGGAAGTCTCGGAGGACTCCCAAGTCCTAATTTCGGGAGTGTGAGTTTCATCCTCACACTTTTTCAAAGTAGGGTTGCGACACATACTATGGTCAAAATCATGTGCATTCAAAAATAATGTCCATGTCGTCAAATGGGTAAGAAGAAAAACTTATAAATTTCAAAAAATAAAATAAAATTCATGGGTTTTTTTTTCGTGGTGGCATGGGGGCAAATGAATAGAGTTTAGTGGAGAAGGGTGGAACATGGTGGAAGCATAGCGGATAGTTTGCCATTCGGTTTGGATCATTAAGGATTTCCACATAGGGTCCACTTTGGTGGAAATTAAGGTTTCCCACTTAATCAAAGGTGGAATGTTTAGTGGATTAGGACTAGGTTTTTTAATAATGCTTGTTGTGGGAAATTGTAAAACATCACTACGTGTTGTGATTAATAGGGATTCAAAGGAGCAACACATGAGGTCAAGGAAGAGGTGAAATGGGCAAGTGTGAATATAAAAGGTATCGATTGATTTGAAAGTCCATGTGTATGTTTGAACATGTTTTTAGCAAATTTTTGAATACAAGACTAGCATATATGACAAGTAGAGTCTATGGCATTGAGACTAGGTGTAAGCTATGATTAAACCTTAATGATACAAGCCCAAGTGATGCACACACCTCAAGCAAGCCCTAAAGTGAAATAAACTTGGTTTTAAATAACATAAACCTAAAATAAACTTAGTGAAACATGCCTAATTCACACAAGCCATAATGACATAGACATGAATGACATATGTGAAGTGACATGTGAGGTTTTATTGGCATACGCCTAATTACATATAACATTGGTCAAATCCAAGTGACAATATAAACTTGAGTGACATAGGTGGAGTGAGATGGGCTTTATTAGCATAGGCCATAATGACATATTACACTAAGCCCAAGTGTAGTAGGAAACCCATGTGGCATAGGCATTAGTGATGTATTACACCTTAGTGACATAGGTTGAGTGACACATGTCGTAGTAATATAAACCTATGTCCTAGTGATAGAGGATGAATAATAATGTCTTGTTGTGGGAAATTGTAAAACATCATTGTGATTGATAGGGGTTCAAAGGAGCAACACATGAGGCAAAAGAAAAGGTAAAATGTGCAAATGTGAATATCAAAGGTACCATTCGATTTGAAAAGTCCATGTGTGTGTTTGAACATATTTCACTAGAAGAAATGTTTTACATTCTAGCCATATTTTTGCAACTATTATGCAACTAATGTCCAAACCAATTGATTTTACGACTAGTAGTGTGTTAGTCCTATGTGTCCATGTAGTTGCAACTTGTTATAGTCACATATGCAACTACAGGAAAGGTTGAACCAAATTCTAGTTATAGATGCGACTACAACTTATGACTAATATAATTTTCATTGAAAATGTAGATGAAAAGTGAACAATGTCATCTAATTTTGATTGCATTCATCGATGGATGATAATGTAGTTGTTTTTGCAACTACAAATGAAATGTTTTTCAATTGCAATAGTATATTCTACCACATGAACAAAGAAACATAGACCACATATGGCAAACTTTGCTATTTCAATTGGACTATTATCCTTTCAATGTACCCTTCCATGGGTCTTCTTTGCAATTATCCATGGGTTTTCCATGATATAATATCTAATAACTAATAATTTGCTAGAAAAAATTATTATAACCTAGTTGGTAAACTAAGTTAAAACTATAAGTTTAATAGGTTACGTTAAACTAAGTAGGCCTATGTACATTGGTAGCCTAGCAAGTAGCTTGTATACATAATAAATTGGCCTAAGCTATCTATAGGTAATAGTAGGCTAGTTTATTAAATGTAGTTAATAGGCTAGCCTATGAAGGTTAGACCTAGTTAGGCTAGGTAAACTAGATAGGTAGTTAGTAGGCTAGGTCAATAATTAATTGGTAAACTACATAATAGGTAGGTAGGTAAGTTAAGCAAGAGGTATTTTATTTTGTGGATATATGTCATATTTTTTTGTATTGATTGATAAAATAATTAGTTATGTTAAACAATTAATTTATTAAATGTAGGGTCGGTAATTAATTTATTAGATAAGCTCGGTAGTAGATAATAGGTATGTAATTTAGGTAGTATGTAATAAATAGGATAGGTACGAGAAGGTAGGTAAGTAAGGTAAGCAAAAGGTATTTATTTTGTGGACATGTCATAATTTTTTGTATTAATTTATTAATTATTTAGTTATGTTAAATAATTTATTTATTAAATGTAGGGTAGGTAATTAATTTATTAAGTAAGCTATGTAGTAGATAATAGGTATGTAACCTAGGTAGTATGTAATAAGTAGGATAACTATTAGTAAATAGTAGGTAGGTAGGTAATAAGTTAAGCAAGAGGTATTTTATTTTGTGGATACATCATAATGTTTTTGTATTAATTGATTAATTAATTAGCTATGTTAAGCAATTCATTTATTAAATGTAGGCAAGGATATTAATTTATTAAGTAGGCTAAGTAGTAAATAGTAAGTATGTAGCCTAGGTAGTATGTGATAAGTAGGATAGGTAGTAGTAAGTAATAGGTAGGTTAAATTATAAATATTTCATTATGTGAATATATGATGTTTTGATAATAATAATAATTATTAATTAGGTAGGTTAGGTAATTAATTTATCAAATGTAGGTTAGGTAATAGATAATAGGTATGTAACCAAGGCAATATGTAGTAAACAAGACAGGTAGTAGGTAGTAAGTAGTTAAGTTAAGTAGTAGGTATTTTATTGTGTGGACATATGATAATGTTTGTGTATGGGACAAAGGATGTGATATTGTTGTAGTGTTATAATGTTTCCCTTTCATTATAATTGTCCCATATCTTTTGTTTACAACTCTAAACTTGTAAAGTATATAAGTAGGTGAAGGAATGAATTAGATTCATGGTATGCACTATAAACATAGTGCATGTGCCATTTGGGATGAACAATTGAAAAGCTTGTTCCCAATGAAATAAATAAGATCCTACCTACTTACTTAACCTATGCCAGCCAGCTTATTCTACCCTAGCCTAACCTAAAATAGGTTGCTTATTATAGTTTAGCCTATAATAGATTATAATTAATTAATTATAATAATACATTGTTGTAATTATAATACTGAATTATTGTAATTATAATATTTGATTACTATAATCATAATATATCTTTTTTGAACAAATGGAAAATTGCCAAATGTTTTATGGCCATTTGATCTTTAAATTACCACGTGGTTAAATTTTAACCACCCATCAATGACACATTTGGTAGCATGTGATTACCCCAAATGTAATCGCAAATGCAGTCACAAATTGGGGTTCCACATCATATTAAGGATCATCCAGGGCAATAAATGAGAAATTATGGCTTAATCGTAAGGTTTGCAATTCCTCTTTCAACTTCATGGCCATGTCATGTCTTTTGCAAATGATTGTCTTTTGGCACTTCTTTTAGGTAACTAGGCTATTTTTAATCGCATGTGTCCATTATAATTATAAATGAATCGCAAATCTAGTCGTTGATTTTCAAATTTCTTTTAGTGTTTTTAACAAATTTCAGAATACATCGCTAACATATATGACAAGTAGAAATTATGGCATCAAGACCAGGTGATTAGACCTTAATGATACAAACCCAAATGATGCACAAACTTCAAGCCTTGTAATGAAATAAACTTGGTTTCAGTGACATAAACCTAAAATAAATTTAGTGAAATGTGTCTAATTGACATAAGCCATAGTGACATAGACATGAGTGACATATGTGAAGTGACACATGTGAGGTTTTTTTGGCATAAACACTAATGCCATATAACATTGGTCAAACCCAAGTGACAATATAAACTTGAATGACATAGGTGGGGTGAGATGGGCTTTATTGGCATAGGCCATAATGACATTACACTAAGCCCAAGTGTAGTAGGAAACCCACATGGCATAGGCACTAGTGATGTATTACACCTTAGTGACATAGGTTGAGTGACACATGTCATGGGAGATTTTTGGTTGTAGGTGTCCATTATAACAAAAATATAGTCACCAATCAAGTGGTTATTTCTAGTTTTTTTCTAGTGTGTTTTGTAACAAAGTTCCATAGGGTGAAAACATAGGGTGACCTTGTTTATATAGTCACATTGTAGTATTTTCCTAGGTGGCTATTTTTGAATTTAAACCATGTCGACACTAAAAAGGAGTTTCACAATGTTTTGCATATTATGGTAGAACATAACCCAAACAATAGAATTAATTTTTAAAAATGTATATCATGGTGGATTGGAATAATTTTTACGAAAATAATACTTGTAATTGTGTATTGAAAGATACAAACATAATACAAAAATTATTGAAATGATTTAAAACCTTAATGAGTTTTGGAATATCTATTTTCACATGTGATTCCACATACTTAAACCATGTTTATTAACCACATTGTGAAAATTTTGATAGTTCTCATTTTACAAAATGGAGTTTTTCTCAAGGTGTTAATTATAAGTATATGTGGTAAATTGAAAATTCAACAAATAATCACTTTGAAATGGAAGGGGACAAGTATTGCATGAGTTGGGCAAATGAATGAAATCTATTTCAAACATTGATTTGGATGATTAATGTAATCAAATATCTAATGTAGTTTGAAATGAGAAATGAACTTTATTATATTATTTATATCATAAATATACCTAGATGATTCCTTGAATTTAAATGATTATGTTTATTTATTTATTCAAATAATGTTCAATAACTTTGTCAAAATCATAACCTTAAAGCCTAAACACCAAAAATTAAACCCAAATCAAATACACCACATTTTGGGAGGTCTATATTACAATATTAAACCCAAAAAATTCTTGAAAAGGGTCATTATATTGTGCTTTCACCCCACACCCTTTTCCCTTTTAGCCAAAAAAACAATGGTGCAAGGATTTTTTTATAGTTTGACCTCATGATTATGTATTACTTTAACAATTAGCTTTTGATTTCTTTACTTGCTTGAAAACTCCAATTCCTTTAATAGTGATTTAAAAAAATATACCTTTGGCTCTTGTCACAAACCCCAAAATTATCTAATCAAGTTGTGACATGACTCTCAATAATGTTCAATTGGCCCAAAACCTCATGCTGAAGAATAGAGACATGTAATACATTCAAGATTAAACTTTGCTAATAAATAAATTAAGAACAAATTAGTACCAAATGACTTAAGGTATTTACAACTTGACTAATAATGTGTATTGCAAAAATTGACATACATGGATAGTCCCTAAAGTTGAAACTACAAAGGTGTTAGATAAAAATCTTGAAACATTGTGAAATGAACAAGATATTTAAAACACACCCATTTGTGAATTGCAACATAGTGGATTTTGTTAGACATAGCCCAACAACTATGCTTGGTAATCTTAAGCCAATAAATAGAAGACGTGTTGTCAAATTTAGTGGGCCATTAAACTAACCTTAAGAGTGAGGTGTTGCTACCTATCATGATTGTGTGCATCTAATAAATTTTCGAATGGTTATTGGTGAAGATGTTGAATCTAGGTGTTGACATTTTGTATTTGTAACTACATAATGCTCCTTTCTAACTATGGTCACACATGTCTTGAACCCACACCCAAAACAAACATCAACAACTTTTTCCTTATCAATTTCAATAATGAAGTTCTTAGAACAAGGATGTATGGGAATCGCACAACATGGGTCAATATTATTTAACCACAAAATTTTATTGATTGAAAATCCAAGAAGAAGTTTTTTCACAATGTAATTATTATGATCAAACCTTAAACCAAAATTTATTTCCTGATTTTCCCAATTTTTTTGTACCAATATACAACTTCACATCCACAATTTATAACACAAAGATTTTTGAAAGTCAATCAAGTAACATTTAGAAGCAAACACATCAATCATGCCTATCTAAAAAATTCATAGACAAAGGAACTTTGTATGAACTTAAAAACATGTTTACATATTATGTGGCAAAGGGACATACCCATTGTTGTTGTCATATGGATTCAAGATAGACATAACATGCACTATGGCTTGAATGCTTGAAGTTTGAATACCTTAACATTTCATTCGAGTCTCTTCACTCTACAAATTAACATTGACAACTCCAAGCACTCAAAGAACCAAATTCAAATATCTATCCCTAAATAGAATTCAGCCTAAGCTTTGTTCTTGAAGCTTGAAAGTTGAGTTGCCACCCCACCACCTTGCTTGTTAGCATTGAACAATAATTTAATTTGAAAGTATCAACTTAAGATTTCTTGTGCACAATGCACATTAAGGAGTGAGTGTCACTTTTGAAAGTTTGTTGTAGTGTGTAGTGTGCACCTTGTGTCTTGCACATTCATAAGCAAAAACAAGTTCTCAGGGAAAAGAGGACTTAGTGAAAATGGGTTTGAGGGAGGGGGTTAGGGTTATAAAATTGATGGCCGTTAGGGCAAAGATCTAACGATCTAGGTCACAAGATGGTTAGGTCTTTAAAGAATCACAATTTTCCTTTGACTTTGAGGAGATGACATGTGTCCTCTTGTTTTTATTATGGTAACACCAAAAGTTTTTTTATGAGATTTTTGCAATTTGGGTTAATTAAAAAAATATCAAAACCCTTTCGGATTCGCTAGCCCAATATACAGGTCAAAATATTGCGAATTCTTGCTAAGAAAGACACAAATTCAAATGAAAGTTGATACAATCACAAAGAAAATTACGTTGTTGCTCACAAGAATTAACATGTAGGAATAAATAACCTATCTCTGCATTTTGTGTATCCAAAACACTGCAGCCACAAAGACGGTCTCTTGATCGGAGTCAAGATCGTTGCGGTCATCTCAAAATCTCCACACATTCTGGCTGTCCATCCACTGTGACTGTGAAAATGGGTTGAATTCATCAAACCCTAAAAAAGTTCTCTCTCTTTTGTCTATTTTTTGCTAACCTTGTTTGTATGTGAATTCACTAAACCCTAAAGAATTTATCTCTCTTGTCTAATTTTGTTAACCCTCTCTGTGTACACAGAAGGGTTATAGTATTAGTGCACCCATATATATAGAGGGTGTTGAGTAGGCTTGTACATCGGTGCCAAGAAAAATAAAATGTTAAGGCCAATGAAAGTTGCTGGATTTGGTGATCTGAATTATTTTTCTAGTTATCTTGAGTGAACTAAGAGTGAAATGCTTAATAGGGTTTGATAGATTTGTGAGAATTTTAGAGGGCCAATGGAAATGATAAAAGGACTATTATTTTCAATGTTGAGTAGAATAGGATTGTGTGTAGGCTTAAAGATTATTTTTTTCAAGCTAATTGGATTGCTCGGTTGGTTGGTCTGAATTTATTTGCTTAGTTATCTTGAGTGAACTAACAACAATTAAAACCTGTAATAGGGTTTGGTAGGTTTGTGAAAATTTTAGAGAACCAATGAAAATACTAGAAAGGGACCCTTATTTTGAATTACGTGGTCTGTGTTTGTTGTCTTAGTTATCTTGAGTAAACTAACAGTTCTATGCGTAATGGTAATGATAGCTGTTTACAGACAGGGTTCTAGCACATTACTTGTGATGGTAGCTGTTTACGGCCAGGGTTCTACCGCATTACTTGTGCAGTTTGTTCTTAATTTCATTTTCAGAAAACTTTTCCATCCGTCGTCCTTCCATGGTTTCAGTCATTTGACGCATTCCTAGATTTAAGAACCGCACAAGAGAGAGGGATGGAGGATGCTTACCCATTCATCCGGCTCATGACATCGAAACATCATCGGTCTCTCGCTGACTGAGTGATGAATAAATGCTTGCTTGAGCCAGCTGGCCTTTTTTTTTCTTTCGCTGGCTATATATATAGCCAGAAAGCTACATTAAAAATTAAATATGCTAAATCAAGTGCTTTTAAAGAATTTCAATGGGGGAGAATTAGAAAAGAAGAAAAATAACCAAATTTCTAGACATGGTTGAAGTTGGTAGCAAAGAAAATATAGAAGGGTTTTTTTAATAGAAAAATATTTCTATATTTTGCTTGTAGCCAGATTTGGCTAAATCTTTATGCGTATCATCGCCACTTTGGCGACCAATCACAAAATTGACAAAAGAAAAGAAACATAGCAGGCCAGCGGACGCAAACGCAACACATTCATTTGCGTTGCTCCCTCTTGCCAAGCGTCCTTTCGTTCTCGTACCCTTCTTGGAGACGACACCAGTTTGCTCTTTCCCGTCTTGTCGACCCTGGGACGCACAAATCTCGGCAGGAGGGTTGGGTTCCGGGATTCAGGTTTTTCTTTCTCGGAAGCTTGTACTCCATCCAGCGAGCGAAGTCGAGGGTTTGCTGAAGACCCAGGTGTGTGTGTGTGTGTGTGTGTGTCTCTCTCTCTCTCTGTGTCTGTCTGTGCATGTGTTATGACTGTCGACGCTCTTTTATGTTGATGGTTTTAATGCCTTTATTCCTGCTTGAGCCTTGAGTTTTCGACTGCTCAGATCGCAATCCTGCTTAAGAGTTTTGATGATAGATGCTCCTGGAAGATGGATTTTGACAATCTGCGCGAGTGTAGAAGTGCCATCTTTCACCTTTGCTCAACTTGACGATTTCAGGAATCGTCGAAAACCCGAAACCGTGGAATCGTCACAATTGTATAGGGTTTCGGACTCTAAACCCTGAAGCGTTGTGCACGATCCTGAGAGGGAAGCTAGCCGATGATGCCCCTTTTATTGGTATTTCTCCACCAGGAATGTGTCTACTATGTGTAGTCGAGCAGTTAGTTCTAGAGAGTGCTTAATTTAATTCAATTCAATTTCTTTTTTGATCCACCTAAAGGAGAATAGTTTTTGTTGGGGTGTTTTGTGGATTCATCAGAATTTGTGAAGCAAGTGAAGAGGTTGGTGAAACAAAAAAAGAGCCAAAGAAAGGAGTCAGAAAATAGCAGAAAGTGTTGATTCTCAGGGGATCATCATCAGTCAAGATGCCCAAGAAGATGAGCACCAACAGCAAGGCAGAGGAGGCACGAAGTCGCAAAATGGAAGCACAGACACAAAAGAAGGTTGAGGAAGAGCGGCAACGGCAGGAAACTTTCTGGAAAGATGCTGAGGGTCCCTTGTCTAAGGCTGAGAAGAAGAAAAGTGAGGATGCCATGCGCCGCACAGAAGCAGCTGCCAAACGCGCTGAGGCCAAGAAGTTGGCAGAGCAGGAGGAAAATGAGCTTGCACAGTATGGAAAACGTGTTGACAAGAAGGCCACTCGGGTGGCAATGCCTGTACCCAAGGTATGCAAGCAACATGCTTTCCATTCTCTTCCTTTAGTACAGTACCTGTGCTGCTTCTCAGGCTTAGGATTAGGGTTTGGGACGGTGTGCCCTTGCTCATTCAATTGTTCGTTTGGCAGCAAAATTCTGAATGAGTTTTGGCATGCTAGATACTTCTTGATAGAGTGTCACTTTCAGTCATTAGAATGCTTGGCAGCAGCACCTTCAGCTCTAATCTTCATGAAGCATGCAGTTGCAGTTCGTGTCCACCATTTTAGAGTCTTAAGCAGTTGTGCTACCTAGGTAAAGCACTTGAGTTTTCCATGAGACAAAGTCTGGAGGATTGGCAGAAGAATCACACTGCAATTAGTCATGCAGTAGTACAGCACTGGTACATATCTGTGTTGTTTTTTCAAATTCTGCTGTATACAATGATTTGTTTATGCATGGGTTTGAATGGGTATTGCTGTACACAGGTGACAGCAGCAGAGTTGGCAAAGAGAAAGGAAGAGGAGCAGCAACAATTGCAAGCACAAGCTCAAGCTGCCAAGTTGCGTGAGAGTCGCACTGCTCACGAGGATGAGTATGAGCGTCTGGTGTCTGTGGCCAACAGCAATCGTGATGATGACATTGTGGATGCTCATGGTCTAGATACTGCACTGGCTCAGATGAGCAGCATTTCTGCTCCTGAACTACCTGCAGACCGCCACCCTGAACGTAGGCTCAAAGCCTCCTTCAAGGTGCTCCCATTCTCTTCTCATCTCTTTCATGGGTTTGTAGTTGGAAGATTCTCTGCTTTCATTCCCTGGTTACCTAATGCAAATCCAATACAACAAGGGAAATAGTTGGAAGTTGGAATCAGGACTTGTATTTGATATTTGAGAGCCAGTCAATATGTACAAGCAAGTGGAATCTTAATGTTGGCTTTTGCAGGCTTTTGAGGAAGCGGAAATGCCTGTGCTAAAGCAGGAGAAGCCAGGCCTTACACACACTCAATACAAAGACATGCTTTGGAAATTATGGAAAAAATCGCCTGACAATCCACTGAACCAAGCTAGCTAAGGTTGATCTATTGCTTCATAGAACTCAGCAATTCTAGTCTCTGCAAACCATAGGGATGCCAGTGCTTGACTGTTGTTATATATACAGACCAGAGATCTCTCTTTCTTTGTGGCTGTCCAGCAGTAGTACTGTGTCTTGCACAGTGGTAGTAAAAGAAACTTTGCTAGAATTTCAGGAGAAGTCTGCATTGCTGCTTCAGCAGATAGTATAAGGTGGAATCATCACCCTGTTGCACTCCCATGCTCTGCTGAATGCACAAGAGGGTGTTTCCTGTTTCTACAGGGTTGTACTCTGGTTTTGTATGTCCTGCCTTGTGTGTAATGTAAACTCATGTGAGCAAAAAGTCTTTGGATTGGAGGCATCAGTTCTGGTGCAAAGCCATTCTATTGACAAATCTCCTCTCAAGTGCTTCAATTGTGGCCAACTTTGTTTGAAAGGTGGTGGAAGACCATCCATTACCTTCATTGAATCTGCTGCTTGTACATTTTGTCCTAGTAGCTGCAGCAATAAAGAGTGTCCTGGAGCTGTTACACAACCATCTTGGCTGAACTGGAGTTGACCAGGACTACAAGCCTCCATGGAGTGGAGCTTCCCTATCTGTTCAACAGTCCATGTGTGTCAGTTTCCTTTCTCAGATGCACATCTGTTCTCATAGTACAACAAACCTGCATTAGAAAATATCTTTCCCATCCTTGTCAAAGTCCTGAATCCCCATCTGGTCAACTATCTGAGTGAGACTGGTGGTAAAGCTGAGCTTCCATTCTTGACAAGCAGAACTACACATGGACATTTTGTGTGTGAAGACTACTAGCAAATGACCTGAATGTCATATGTTGTGTCAAGAACTGCATTTATTGTACAAATTGATCTGAAGAGGCAGAAAGGGCACATGCACTTTTGATTCTGTAGCCATTGTATTTTCCAATTTTGATTAGAAATGCAGCTTATTGCCTGAATCCTCCTTCATAGAGACTAGAAAGCAAAGTAAAATAGAAAGATCTGGCAGGGATGCTTTGCTAATTTGCAATTCTCTTGAATTCACCTCAGTGGCCTAGCTGACCAAGGTATCACCAACTCAATTGGTCCTAGTTCTAGCATCACCAAAAAGCCATTTGCTGATGAAGACGAAGGAGCAATCGTTAGGGTTTTGCTGTTCGCTCTGTTGTGACGCTCTCTGGCTGGCGTTTGGAAATGGAGATAGTAAACGCAGCAGTTGTAGTTACTTGACCTCCGAGTGAGGACATTGCTATTGCTAGCATCACAGTAGTCTGATTTCTTCTGCTGCGACTGATTTGCGTCTATTCTCTCTCTCTCTCCTCGTGGACTGTCTCTCTCTCTCTCTCTCTCGCTAGCTCGCGACGAATGTGTGGAATAGCTTGAGGTTTGTGGATACTGAAATGCTAAACGACGGAGGAGGTAGCGGTGTGGAGAATGCTACGGAAATGCGTAACGACGGAGGAGGAGCTAGCGACGTGGATGAGGAGGATGAGGTGATGCCGGCCATGGTATCGGCGCCTGCGAAGAAGAAATTGCTGGTTCTGGATGTGAATGGACTGCTGGTGGCTACTTACCACAAGCAGGAGGCCTTACCTCCTGAACCTCATCACGTGAAGCTCGGCAACTTCTACGGTAACGTTTTGTTGCTCTTGTTCTTCTCCATCGCGGTTGCTGGTTTTTTTTTCCCTTTTGTGTGGAAGGATTTGTGCGTTTGGTTTGTTTACAGCTGCTGGCTGCTCTTTGTTATCTTTTTCCAGCAGTTAGTTGCGGTGCAGCAACGGTGGTAGTCCGTAGCTGATTCTCCATCGGGAAGGAAAAGGGTTCATGACTGAGTCTCTTCTTTCTTACACTAGACCCCGCATATGAGGTAGCAGGATTCGGTAGAATGTACTTGTTATTACTTGCAGGGAATTCCATGTGTTGATGCTGATCCATTCGATCCCTTCGCTTGATTCTGTATCCTTTGTGGTATTCTTTAGTGTTTGAATCTGATCTGAGAATTGGGACCTACTCTCCGTGTGTTACCACCTGTTGGAAGTAGTTCTGTTTCAGGTAACTGGGGACTTAGGTTTTGTGTTGGTGTGGCTTTTTTCCAGTGTACAAGAGGCCATTTTGTGAAGAGTTTGTGCTGTTTTGCCTGGAGAATTTCACGGTTGGAATTTGGTCCTCAGCACGAGAGTGAGTTCTCCTCCTTGCTTTCTCAGTGTCAGTTGGTTCAAAGGCATTTGTTTGATCTAAAGGTTTGTTGTAGTTTTGATGTTTCTATCTATCTATTCACCGGTGGTGCTATTTCTCTTTACTGGGATCCATCAGCAGTATTGTAGCACACCACTGTGTGGTTTGGAAATGTAATCAGAATGTCTGTCACCATTTTAAAAATTGCTTATGCCCAACTGCAAGTTTTTTCAAGAGTGCCTTTTAGTGGATGCTGAAGGTAGGTGTGTGTGGACAACTTGACGTACTGTCAAGTTTGCCCTACTGTACTTACTGTTGGTTGCAATAGGGTTGTTGGAATAGTGAAGCTGCAAGCTTGTGCTTACCTTTCAAATGCTAAGATTCTCACAAATCTGTTCTTGTAGTGTAATCTTCTGCCATGTGAATGCACTGCCATGCATGTGTAGGTTCAATGTGAATAATCTGGTGGAGTTTGTGTTCAAGGATTTGAGACATCAGCTTGCATTTTCCTGGGTAATATTCATTGATGCAATGGACACAGGAACATTGGATTTTGGAGGTGTTATTTTTTTTTGAGCAATCATGTGATCTCAGACTCCTTTTTGTCATGTTTGTTCATGTTGCATTCTGGGGCTGTTATGTCTTTCAGTAGATGTCATGTGAGACCATGGACTGGGCACTTTGATTGCAAAGTTTCCAATGAAGGTAATTTGTTGACGTTGGAAGGTTGATTGCATCTGCTGCTGTTGGTGATTCTGCAGCATCAAACACACTGCACGTTGACTGGGGTCAAGCATCCTGACAAAAAGCATAAACCTGTGTTTCTGAAAGAGTTGTCAAAGTTATGGGCAACTTTCAAGCCTGGAGAATATGGACCCTCAAACTGCCTCCTTGTGGACAATTCCCCATACAAAGCCCTAAAAAATCCTGTGAGTACCATATCATTGTTTGCTGTATTTTGTAAGGTCTGAAACATTTAGGAACTTCTGCTTACAATTTATGTTCCTTACAATTAAGGTCTTGTTGCTTAGCTGACATTCAGATTTCAACATAGACAGATTTTTTGGGCAAGGTAGATGATGTCTTCTTGTCATTCTACCGATTTTCAACAGTCATCAATTGACTGCTGTATACCTGTACCTGTGCAGCCAAGTACAGCCATTTTTCCTCAGACATATACAGGACATGAATCTGATGACAACTTTTTAGGTATGAGGTCATGCTGAAAGCTTGCTGTCAGGCTGTGTTGCATCTTTCCTATGGTCTTGGTTAAGGATGTTGAAATTTCATGGCATCGCACCATATTTGTCTTAGTTTGGGCCCTGCAGGGATTTCATATTAGTGAAGGACAGGCTGAAAAACTTTGACAATTGATTTATGGTTTGCTTTCAAGGAGGAATTAGCAGTGATCTGAATCTTAGGAGTGAGGCTGGTTTTATAGGTGGGGCACTGCGGCAATATTTGGAGGGACTTCGAGATGCAGAGGATGTGCAGGCATATGTGGAGAAGAACCCCATAGGTGAGCCAAGCATCACAGCAGCAAGCCCACTCTGGCAGGTTTACAGTGGTCTAATTGGTGCAGGTCAGCCAGAGTCAGTTAACAGAGAAGCAAATGTGGCTTCCAATTCAACACTAGTGGGGGATGATATTATTGCCTATGAGAGCTCTAAAAAGAGTAGGCGCTCTAGTCCTGTATGTCAACTTGAAGAAATCTATCCTGATGAAAAGTGGAGTTATAGTCCAAGACCAGTAGCTGAGGAGAGATTGGGTAAACGACTGAAGCATGGGTGGGACAGAGAGGATGACAGCAATTCTGGTGAACAGTGGGGTCACAGTCGAAGGACAGTAAACAATCAGAAGTGGGACAGGGTGGCTGACTGCTATTCTGGTGAGTGGTGGAGTCACAGTCCAAGGATGGTAGATGATGGGAAGTGGGGTAAACAACCCAAGAATGAGCGGGACAGAGGGGCCAACAGCTATTCTGGTGAAAAGTGGGGTTACAGTCCAAGGACAGTAGCTGATGAGAGGTGGGGTGAACAACCCAAGAGTGTGTGTGACAGAGAGGTGGAAAGTGCTGGTTGGGATCATTTTAACAAGCAGTATGCAGCACGGAATGTGCCCCTACCACCTCGAGAAGAACAACCCAATGGTGAGTGGGACAGAGTGGCTGATGGCTATTCTGGTGAACAGCGGGATCACAGTGCAATGACAGTAGATGATGAGAGGTGGGGTGAACAACCCAAGAGGGAATGGGACAGGGAGGTCGAAAGTGCTGGCTGGGATCATTTTAACAAGCAGTGTTCTGCACTGAATGTGCCTCTACCACCTCAAGAAAAACAACCCAAGGGTGAGTGGGACAGAGTGGCTGATGGCTATTCTGGTGAACAATGGGGTCACAGTCCAAGGACAGTAGATGATAAGAACTGGGGTGGACAACCAAATAGTGAGTGGGATAGAGAGGCTGAAACTGATGGCTGGGATCGTTTTGAGGAGCAATATGATGTATCTCTATCAGCTCAAGGTGGATCTCAGATTGATAGGGAAGGAAGCCAGGTCAGATGGGATAGAGACTACCAACATGGTGAGTCCATCCACTGTAAGAGGTCTGGAAAGACTGGGGGATGTGAACACATGGAAGGCCACAGCGAATCAGATGCTTCATTTGTACCTCCACTGCCTGGAGGTGAATCTCTGGTTGATAGGGAAGGCAGCCTTGTAAGGTTGGATAGAGTTCACCAACGTGATGGGAAGTTTTTTCAGCACAGGAGGTCTGTTGAGGCTAGGGGAGGCCATCAGATGGACAAAAGGAGAGACTGGGATGCACCTCGAGGCAGAAGCAACTGGCATGGAAGAGGCAGGAGTTGGGGACACTATTTTGAGCATGGTAGTGGCCATTGGAATCGGCCCTCCCCACCATACTGGAATGGTGCACGCAACACTTCAGTTGAATGGAGGTGTCAGAGGGACATTACTGGTGAAAGGAGGTATGAACATTACAGGGGACAGTGTGAGCAAAATGCCAATGTCAAACATGCACCCTCTCGGCGACACAGTAACAGAGGTAGAGAGAGTTGGAGGATCCCTGCCAACAAAGATCATGCAGATGGAGGTGTAATTTGGGGGCACCCGTCTGTTGAAGAACAGGACCAAGAACAGGACAGTTGGGCAGACTTCAAAGTGGAAAATAGAGCAGGTGGAGGTAGTTGGGAGGTCACCAGCAGTGCAGATGAGATACGACATGGATGGGATAATTTCACCATGGAAAACAAGGCAAGTGGAGGTAGTTGGGGGGGCTGTAGCACTGAAGAGCAAGTGAAAGATGGTTCAAACTTCACCATGGAAAATAGGGGAGATGGAGCTAGTTGGGGAGCCCCCACTGTTGAAGACCAGGTTGATGGGTGGGCAAATTTTGCCACTGCAAGATTTGTACCCAAACATGGCTGGGCAAATGAATCTGAACAAGGCCCTAGTGGTTTCAAGACAAATCACTACATGTATGACTCAAGACCTGGAACATATTTTGGAGGCAGAAATCACCATAAGCATGAGTTGAGAGCAAGCTATGCAACTCAAAACCAAGGTGGCCATTGTTGGGAAGGTGAGCGCACATACAATTCAAGAGCCCACAGCAGACACCTTTCCAGTGAAAACCAGAGAGGAGGAGAGGGTTGGGAAGCCCACTCTGGGAATGATAGTAGCTGTGCAAGCTGGCCATCTCCACCGCAGTGGAATAGCACACGTGAGTCTAGAGAGCCGGGCAGGACATGGGTGTCCCATGGCCATCGTTAGGAGTTTTATTGATTCTGTGTAGGAATGCGTTGTAATTAGTCATTGGTTGTGAGTGGGGCACTGGATAAGATGCTGATTCAGGATGGCCTGCATTTGTTCATTCACACTATCTTGGTTTTAAAGCCATGTTTATCAGTGGACCATGTATTTTTGCAAGCAGGTTACCTTTTCAAAGCAGGCAGCAAGACCTGATCAATCAAAGGGATTTGTGTACCTTGGCAACGAGGTGAAGTGCAAGATCAATGGGATTGAATTTGTAGGGATGATCCACAACTGTTTTGACCTCCAATTTCACCCTTGTCACCTGTAAACATTTCAAGTATGCTTCTTTCATGGGAGGTAGGGACAAGATCAGCAGTGATGGAAATTGGACCAACATTCAGCAAAAGGCGTCTTACCCTACTTTGTTTCTTCACAAACTTCTTGTTTCCCAGACCATCACATTTGTTCTCAAAAGAATTGCAGAAAGAACTTGAATGATGCTATGAAGGAAATGCAAACATCAAATAGCACTGCCCCTGAGGATTGCTGGTGGTGCCCACAAAGATTATTCATTCACCTAGATTGATGGCTTTCAGCTCCTGAGTCAATCCCTTCTTGATGCTGTTTGGTTTATCCTTCAACCCATAAGATTTCTTCTTTTTGTCTGTCACAAACACCTGCCTCCAGCAAAAGAAGATGTCCATTGTTCTTTCAATCCTTTAGACCAGCATATGGGATGGGTACAAGGTTCAAGAGATACGCATTTGATGTTTTGGATTTCCATCAATGGAGACTTTGTGAACACATTACATTGACGGTTTGATGGGATTGCTTCTGGCAATGATCTATCCCTAAAACTGAGTTCAGCTGCGAATTTTGTTATCTGTTTGTGATGGCATATGAAACCACAATTCAAAAGAACCACATGTACAAAATTTGCATGTGTAAAACTTGATCAATGTCTTCGATGTAGATAACGGAGGGTGCCATAAGCTTGGCTATTTTGAAGGAGATCTGTAGCATCCTGTTGATTTTTTTTGTGCCTGGATATTATCCATGAATCATGCTTGCTGACAGATTGAAGGATGTTGCCCCAGATGCACGTCAGGCAGCATGCATCTGCCTGACTTCAGCCACTTCAGGATTATTACAATCTTCACTCTGCAGTGAGAGTTCAGACTTTTGAGCTTAGATTTGATGGGATTTTTGTTGGATGATATCTACAACTCTACATCTTGTAAGTAGTATATGTAGTTATAAGAGATTTCTTTGCCACAAGGTGGGGTTGCTGCTCACAGAATCATCTTATTTGAAATTTTTCATCTGAACTACCAGATTCTCAACATTTTGATTCCCAGAAAGCAAAGCTTGTTGATCCCTATTGCAGAGATTTCTTATTGGCTCTGTCTTTTACAGGTGTATAAGGCGTTTTTCAGAATCTTGGGGATGAACATCTGCTCATGGTTGTTGAAGTCATCTTTATCATACCAAGTCTGGAGGTAAGTCTCAATCGAATGTTGTATGTGTCTGCCAAAATAGTTTGGACACATGGGGGGAAAGTCTGCATCTTTAGCAGGTAGCAGCATCTGAAATGTTGCATCTTTGTCTGAGTGTTGAACAGTACAACCGTGTGTTCGAATGCAAGCAAGGTACTCTATAGTCCAAACAAGCAGTGCGTCTTTCCAACTGATTGTTAGTGCAGATCTGGACAAGAATTACAAAGTAGCAAGAATTTGTCAGCCTTATACACAACACCTTGCAAATTGCTGGCTGAAGAGAATTGATATGAATTCCAAATTTATTTTTTGCTTCTGGATGATGCAACAAGTACAGCACACAGTGAGAAGATGGTGCTCCAACTCTAACTCCTAAGACACAGAAAGATGCATATATATGAGATGTATAAAACTCTGATGGTAAGCTTGATAGGAGGGAAGGCTTACAAATCAATATGAGTACTATGCTTTCTGTTTGGAGTCTTGCATTGAAACCCTGAGCACTTGTTTGAAGGCTTAGTTAAGGTCACAGTTGATGATGCTGGTTTTTTCTTCTCTCTTTTAACAGCTAATGACTGAGTATACAACAAGAGATCTCTGCTGCTGCAGATCTTTTTGCTGCAGTCAAACTAAACACATGCTGATGTTTAAACAACATAGAGTGGTGACCAGTGTAAGAGGAATATGCAGCAAATTATCTCTTCTATGTTTCCTATCTTGAAACTCCTTTGCTTGTTTCTCAGCTAATGCAATCTGTGCCCTTTCTTGTTCTTGTGCCTCTTCAGCCGAAGTGTGTGCTATCATCTGCCTCAAAGTACACTGACACAAAAATAGATCCTTCAATTTGTTCTCTCCCTCTACTACCCACTTGAAAGACAAAAATGTTCCATCCTTTTGCTTGCTTGTGATCTCTTATGATGTGAGGAGTAGGAACCAACTTTGATTTTCATGTGCTAAATAAGAATTTCTTGAGAAAGAATAGGCATTCATCAAGTATGTCGCACAAGCTTTAAGAAGTGATTGGTTGTCATCTGTGAGAAAGCGAGGAGGGATTATGTTGAGGGCATCTGGCCTCATACCCATCTCTAGCTGCCACCCTCAATCCACTGGTATGCAAATGTTTCTGTCAAGAGCTTTGTTGGACTCATCCAGTATTTTGTTTTAGAATCCAAAACATCTATCAAGAAAGCTTGAATTTTTCACTATGGGATAGAAATATTTTACAACTTGTGCACGCAAAACTAGGTTAAGGCTTGCCAGAATTTCATCCAAATGGTAGTACTCCTTGTTATTGTTGAGCTCCACCATCCACTGCCATCGTTATGAATTTCTGTCAAGTTTGATTCTTCTCTCTCTTGTACCCAATTCTTGATCTTACATCTTCATTGAAAAAGCAGTGAACTAGTTTTTGTTTTTGAGGCTCCTCATTGTGAAGTGAAGAGAAACCCAACTCAACTCTTGCTTTCTGATTCTGTTTGGATTCGACATACGAACATTTTGTTACTACAAATTGTTGCAAGCATTAAATTCATTTGGTTGACATGACTCACTCTGATTTTCTTACAGTTGACCAATACAGGCCTCTAGTGTCTTCCTGGCATCACAACACTTTTTAGGATGCACAATCTGCAACAGACAGAATCCTGCCCCAAGTTCACGTCTGCAATTCACAGCATATCTGATTGAGCAAAATATGAATCTGATTTATGCTTGCAAATTTACTCTTGGCGTCTGCAATGGGCATGTCCAGGGACCTGATCGCATGAATCTTCAGGGCACCGGTATACTTGTAAACACATTATAGGATATCAGGACCCTTTGTGTTGGATTTGATGTATAAACAGGAACAACTGGATCTGCAAATGACAATTTCAGGGGTCAGTCCACATGATGGATTCAACCATAGAAAGATTTGTGAAGCAGCTTTGGAACATAGTGGCACACCCTTGTTTGCGACTTTCTAGTATTCTTGTTGATCCTGGTGTTGTTCTTAAGCATACAAGGTATTACTCTCTTCATGGTAAAACTCTTCCAGACCCATTTCTTTGTGGCCTCTTATGCAGTACTTTTTATTGCCAAGTGCTGCAGTTTGCATGAGAAAAAAATTGCTGCAAATGTGATGACATGCAGCAATTATCTTTTGGTTTTGTTCTTTGATTTCAGCTATTTGGATGCTTGATTATTCTGTTCATTAATAAGGTGAGCAGTTCAATATATGTCTTACCAGGATGCCACAATAAATCAGGGACATCCCATTTTAGTTTGGATTTGAACAACTACTCATTTAGTCAGATCCACAGAAGCCCAAGGAAGGAGAGACATAAAAGGGGTAAAATACATGAGGTTTTATATACATGCCATGATACTTGCATTATTTTAATCTAATCTTTAATTATAATTATACTTAAGAACATGTTATTTATAGTATGTATAGCAACTTATATACTTAAAATAACTCTACAATTGCAAAACTAAATAAAGTTGTTAGCCAAACCAAAAATTGTGCTATAAGGAAATAAATTGAAGTACCTACCAAATTAATTGTAATATATCTTTGAAACAAATAAACTATCAAATCATGTAACTTCTCTTACCTACTTCTAGAGCTTTAATGTTTAGCCTTCTAAGTGAGTTCTAGATTACTGGGTACTTGTTATAGTTGTGCTAGTATTTCTGACCCTAAGGTCCAAGCTACTTCTAGCATCAAGGTGTTGTAGACACAAGTGATCGTTGCCTGCTAAAGGCATGGCGCAATAAACTAATATTAACATTGGGGTGAGGTGTGAAGTGTGAATAAGTGCAAATATCACTTCAAATATATACATACCGACTTTTCAGAGCATCACATAAAAACTTATGTGTTAACATATATCATTTCCATGATTATATTGGGGGGTGGTGGGGGGCGGGGCGGGATTGGGGTACCTGTTCAAATCAAAAGGCCATGTTTACATGTGTTGGGGTTTAGAAAGCAATTCATTTCACCAATGAAAACACTTGGATTCTATTTCTTTCAACAACAAGATCTTGTTTGATTTGTGGATGCTATCACCTTTCAAGTTTTGAATATGAATGTGCGAGGAGAGGTTTGCCAACTAGTTTTGGTGTTCTCATTGTTTTCATTTGTTTGTTGCATCAAAGTGTAATGACAATTGCAAACTATTGAACTATTGACACAAAGAACCTACAAATCAACCTCAATGACCTTGTAGATGTGATGCCATTAATGTTTGATGTTTCTTTGTTATGTCCTTTAGACATTGGCCTTCCCACTTTGACTGCCAATGGATTCTTCATTCTTGGAAGCTTTGAACTTTTTCATCTTATTATTACCTAATTATTTAATATTCACTTATTTAATCCACCTTATTTTTAATTCAAATTAATAATTTACAAATGAATTTTTGTATCATACATTTGTTTGGATTTTTAGTTTTAATTCAAGCTTTGAGGAGTGATGAGAGATTCTCAATCTCTCCACATGTTCATATATTATGCAAACAACCATTGAGCATAAACATCATCATAGTGATGACCTAACACCATTATTGAAGATGAATCTTATACAAGATTCAATAACTCATCTAGGTCCCTTCCCCAACCTTTTCATATAACTCCCCACCCCTTTTTCCAAAAAAGGACAATTAGATTCAAAACTTTAAGTCCCTTGTACATATGTTACATTATTCTTAAATTTTTAATCTAATTTTTAGGATTACTACATGTTTTATATTAACTATGTTTTGGTTTTGATATTAAACATGATCCTTTTGTATAATTAATTGGATTATTATGTAAATTACCCAACAACTAAGATACATGAACCTATATTTTTAATCATGTAATTTTCCAATCAAAAAGTGTTGCCCTAGACATTTATTAATCAATTTGATGTAGTAAAAGGTGTTAGAATGGATGTTTCAATATCCCTAGTCCAATTTTAGCATCAAAATAACTTAAGGGCATAGATGCTTGATTGAATAATTTATATAGGTTTTGTTTCTTGAATCCAAAACTATTAAACTATGCTTATTTTTGTTTTGAATTTGGTCATGGTCAATTCAAATATAATTTTATAAATACATCACAAACTTAACATCTCATGATTTAGAAATGGAAATCGTGTATCATTAGTTCATTCATAATTTGTATGTTTCATGCATTGATATTGTGCATTGAAAGCACATTTGACACATGATTTATTCGAAGACACAAAATTCGTGTGACATTCATTCGTTAATAGGTTCATACTTCATTCATCAACACAATTATCCATGTGTCAAATGTGTTTTCAATGCATGATATTCATGTGTCAAATATATGAACTTATGAACGAACGAATTTTCATTATTAATTTGTTGCATGTTAAATCTGTGATGTATGCCTTAAACCTATTCAAACAAAAATACATGCTTGTTGAATAACTTATGATTCAAAATTGCACATTGGTGGTTGCTTTGATAGGTGGATGCTCAAAAAGAGACATCTTGACACAATGATGGTTAAAAATTTGATTAAATGATTCACATATACATCAAATGAATGTGTGTGGTCTACAAGACATGAGTAGAATGACATAACCAAGTATGTGGTAATGTTTATCTTGGAAAGTGTTTTGTAAAAAGAAATGAACATAAATCAATTCATGATTCATATACATTGAATTCTTTTTATATTGATTTTCAATATTTGTTAAATTATTTAATATATTTGGGAATGATATTTTGTTCGTGGTGTACATATGCTAGAAATGTTGTATTTTGGAGGAGTCACTACAACAACATGGGGCTATTTTGCAATCCAAATATCATCGCAAACAACAAAGAAAGATGTTTATGAAATCCCGCTGTTACGAACCATAATTCCTCGCAAACTCTTAAGCTTTTGCGATACCATAACATTCGCACCCGTACAATCGCAAGTCCTTCGCAACTTCCGAACTTGATACAATC
>Ga0116231_10002234_pt1 | contig 40478 bp, 33 predicted proteins | sample S1TSphgellanicum_2_FD_89695 | JGI IMG/M metagenome (GOLD analysis project Ga0116231, IMG submission 89695) | Host-associated microbial communities from peat moss isolated from Minnesota, USA - S1T2_Fd - Sphagnum magellanicum MG | ecosystem: Host-associated > Plants > Peat moss > Unclassified...
TTCAAAAATCCAATGCATGTTAGATTATGAGGTTGTATGTAGATGTTATGACGAATGGAACAAAAGGGGTTCAACCATCAAGCGTGACATTGAATGAACATCAACATAATGCCCCTTCACATTTCATCATGGTGAGTTATGGTTCTACCACAATGTCTTTGTATCTTCCAAGTGGACACAACGCATTAGATTCTTAGTGAACTTCATTACATCACATTAAACCACCTTACTTATTAGATTACAACTACATAGTAATTCCACTTCCAAGCGGTTTTTGTGAATGCATATCTTCATGTTGAAGATGTGCAAGAATGCCTCACATAGTTCAACGATGTAAGAAAAACCGAACCATAAGCTCATGATTTTGTTTTATACTACATACATTACTAAGCTACTTTCAATGTTGAGAGTAATCCAACGATGCAAGAAAAACTTGGGCTCGAGCTTAGGTCCCAAATCGAACCTAAGCTTGAACTTGGGTTTTTTGTTTTTTTAATTTTCTAGGTGTTGTTGAACTACTCTCAGCTTCTAAAGTAACTCAATTGCACATGAAGAATTAAAGTTCAAGCTTGGGTTCAATATTAGACCACAACTTGAGCTATTTTTTGAAAAAATAAATTCTACAAATATTGTTAAGCTACCTTCAATGCTGAGAGTAGCTTAACAATGCAAGAAGAACTCGAGTTCAAGCTCAAGTTTCAAATCGACCCAAACTTAGGTTCAAGTTTTTCGTTTTTCGTTTTTGTTTTGTTTTTGTTTTGTTTTTTTGTTCTTGTAAATGTCATCAAACTATTCTTGGTGCTAAAAGTAATGTAGTTGTGCATGAGGAACCCAAATTCAAGCTCGGGTTTGATTTTAAACCCAAACTTTAGCTTAGATTTTTTGCTTATTTTATTATTATTTTTTGTGTTTTATGGACCTAAACTTGAGTATGATTATAGTTTCCTTTTCTTTCTAAAAGCAGTAATTTAATAGTTCTCGACTTGTTTTGTAGGAACATGTGAGGGAACCATTCATCACACTCCCATAGGTGAAACAATGGAGGTTAGTGTTCAAACATCCCATTAATTAATTTATAATCTCGATTTGCTTGTCAGTTATTGATTCCTTCTTTCTTTCAAGGTTCACAAGTTTCAAAGGCTCCCTAGCTCACAGATAACATGTCCTTTGACAAGACTATCCAAGTTGTGCAAGAACATAAATTCAATTCAACAGAGATCTTTAATAGGAACGAGATGTTGAATAGGAAGGCACGAATGAACATCCCCTTGTGTAGGATGATATCCATGCCTATTGTGCATCTTGCATTCAAGATAAATGTCTTGAAGATGGAGCAAGCATTTCAAATTGGATACCATGAGGGAGATACAATATTCTACATATCTCCCTTGAATTGGAAAGGACAGGAGGAATTTCTTGATTCCTAGGTTGACTCTTGGAATGTTCATTGGCGTTTTGAAAATGAGAAATTTGAAAGCCTCCTTCTTGGAGATCCAGATCTCAAGTTTCTCTCAAGGTAGATGTTTTTTGTGTGGGACGACAACCATAGGCTACAAGCTTGGTTACTTTACATCCAACTTGTGCACAATGAATATCTTGAATGACACTACTCAATGGATTATATTATGCTCAATATTGTGCATGGTCTTGTCAAGCTCCTCATAGCCATGATAGACATGAACAAGTTAGTTTTCCACCTTTCAATGAATCCTTAATGTATGTTCTCTTTCAAAGCTTTAATGTTCCCGATTCCATTAAATGAATTCCTTCCTTATTCCTAGGTCCATGGAGTTTGATCATGTGCAATTAATGCTTGTGCATGAATTTTGCTGCATCTAATCCATTGGCATCATCCCTATGGAGCTATTCCAGAATGTTCTTTAGGCAAATGTTTTCAAGAAGTGCCAAAATAAATCACAAGACTTGGCACTCCCTTACATTCAAGGTTTCTTTTGATTACATGTACAAGGTTTATAATCCTCTCTTCCCCATCCTTCATTGCGGAGTCACCTCGTTTCATCTTCATTTTTTTTGTGTTTGTTTCTTTTTTTTTTTCTTTTTCTTTTGCTTGTAGTAGGAGATTTCTTCAATTGCTGATGTGGTAGTTAAATTCTACTATGAAAAAGTTTTGACCTCACAAAAAGGTCCACAACCAAGCTTCAAGAATGCATGGAAAAGGCTGTGGAGCAAGTCAAGAAGGACCACTATTCGACTTTCTACAAGCACCTTATTTGTGACCAAGCTTTTAGTCCAGATTTCCTCAAGGAGATTCAAGTTCATTATGATATGATTTAGAACTAGAAATGTTCATAGAAAAGCTTCAAATGTTGGCATACTCCTATGTGATTCCACAACATAAATTTTTTTGGCTCAAGTAGTGGAATGAGTCCAATGTGTTTAAGGAGGCCAAGAATTTCCCTAAATAAGGATTTTCGGACCAACAATTTGACAAGTGGCTCCACAAGGCCACTTTCTAACACTAGGTATCATTTCTTCCTTTCTCTTGCTTGCTTTGTTGTAGTTGTGTCATTAGTTGTTAATTCATTTAATTGTTTCATGCAATTGGAGGTTGAAGCTCTTAAGCTTTATGCCACTATAGTCATGAATCTTATCTTGAATGTGTGAGATCTTCCAAAGGTTATTTCACTTGCATCTTACATTCAAGAATGACGACAAACTATTTAGGATATCTGTTTTTTTCGTGAATTCAAGCCAAGAGACGGCATGCGGAAATGCAAATCCTACGATTAATAAACAAGAGGGAAGAAGGCATTAAAACAAATTCTCTATAGGTTTGCCACTCCATTCCTTCCTTTACCACATCCACTATTCCCTTGCTTTCAGTGTGGAAAGTAAAGGATGAAAAAATAGTTTAAAACTTTAATTTCTTATTGGGACCTTTTTCTTGTTTCTTGTAGGTATTTCTATCATGTCTTTCCCATGGGAGCCATTAACTAACTCCCCCTCCTTTTTGGGCACGATCTTAAAGTGGACAACACCATGTTCCATAAGGACTTTTTCAAGGACTAGAGTTCCTTGCACCTTGTTGATTGCAGCCAATATTTGGACTACTCAAAGGAAAACACTCTAGCCTTAGAGTTTTCATTACATGAGAAAAATGAGCTAGGATTCCAAGAATCCTACAAACTTTTGCAAGCACTCAAATGAAAAAGGTAAAGAAAAAGGGGTCTACTTTGGGAAAGAAAAAACAAAGTGAGGAGGCTAGACTTAATCAATGTGCCAAATCTAGTGGGGAGGTTTGCTTGGATGTGGTTCCAACTCCTATTGTCAATTTGAGTGCTTTAGAGCAAATCACTAACTCCAAGCCACTTCAACTGGGTGGCCTTTTTTTTTCTTCGCTTGGCATGTCGAGCTTGGATTTTGAGAGCATATGCCCACCTCCCTTGACCCATGTTCGCCCAACTCCCCTTATACTACCATCTTTCAAGTCCCTTAGATGGCATTATATTACTTTTCCATTGTCCTAATTAAGAATTGCCAAGGAGAGAGTTGATTCTAAGAAGTGGCCGTAGGTGTTTAAGAAAGTCTTTATGTTCATTCATGAGGTTAGTCCATTTCAATGCCTGTTGCCTTTTCTGTGATATTTTCCATTTTCGAACTGTTTATTGATTCTTACGTCTACCCATTTGTGTGTAGTTCAATCTTGAGGACAAGGCGAAGCTTGTTCATGTTAACATCGTAGGGAATGTTCTTCTTCCTTTGGTCTCCCCTAGCTCCCCAAAGATCCCCTTTTGGAACAAACAAGGGGAAGATTGGATAATGTCAATTTTTGACTTCACGAAAAAATTCTTAACTCTTGATGGGGCTATGTTTCTTTTCTATATGGATGATCCTTGAGTTCTCAAAGACATTAAGTCCTATTTGGAGAGCTACAATTTTTAGATTTGCATGAAGTAGTCAATTCTCTCCCACTTGCAAGCTTTGAAGACCCCCTTATTAAGGCTAGAAAAATTTTTAGGCCAATTTTGAAGAGTTGTAAATTTGTACTAAAAATCAAACTTTACCGGTTTTTGAGATATAAACTAATTTTACGTTTCTATTGCCTTTATGTTACTACTGGTTTTAGGTTAGAACTGATTTTAGGTCACTACCGATTTTGAAAAGTTATTTATTAATAGAACCAAAAAATCAATTGTCGCCTCTAATTTCAGTTCCACATTTTAAATGTAGAATAAGGTTGGATAACTTGGAGTTTAGGAAGAATTTTAAGAATTTTAATTTTTTTTAGGATCCCCATTGTTTTCTTACGAACTTGAAGTCTTCTTTTGGGGAAGCTTGAAGGGTCTTTGGTATGATCTTTTGTTTTGAGGATGAATGTAATGTATTTTTGGCACTTTGAAGTTTTTTGCATGAAGTGTGTTTTATTTTTGCTCAAATTTTTGCTTTGCAAACTGTGTTGAAGTTGTCTTTCGCATTTGTTTTGATTGTCAGCTTTGCAAATGTTGAAAGATGTTTGTTCTTATCTACTTATTTTCCTTAAGAGAAAGTGGTAGGCTATTTGCCTAATTGTTTTCCACCTATTTCAAAGTGACTATTTGTGACTAAACACTAGCAGATTTGAGGTGTTCAACTTTGTACTGATTTTCAATCAAGTACCCAAAAACACCCAAAAATTCACCAAGTGGGCCTAACATTTGACAACCATTCCGCGAATACAAAACTAGGATAATTAGTTCAATAGTTCTTTTGTTGAGAGATTCAGTAAAAGCTATTTGTCTTCATTGGAGAAGCAGGTAATATTTCTTCCAAAAGTTTCATTGTTTGTGCAATTTATTCTTTTGTTCAAAACTAAACAAAACATTATAGCAAGAAGGTGGGGATGTACTTTTTGCTAATCAAGGAGGACCATTTCACATGATGGATTGAGAAGGCCTTGCTACCCTACCTTGCACATGGCAGAACAATAGGAGGTCGGAATCAACATTGAAAAAGAAGAATCGAAAATATGAACTGACACCAAAATTCACTTGATGGAACAGTTTATCCTGATTACGAACATAAAACCTTCACAAGGCCACGTTTGGACCCCTACCAGAAATTATGTTTTTCAATACTAGTAGATATTGCACCCAATACCCAAGCCCTCAAAATTGAAAATTTTCAACTTTAAAAGACAACTGAAGATTTGGTAGAGTCTCCGGAGAAGGTTGCTTCCCAAACTAACAGTAGTGACCACTCTTTGACGATGAATCTTTGAAGGGAACATGATTCATGTCAAAGATTTTGGTAGTGCTTACTTTTCTTGTTAATTCCACACCCATTAGCTAGATCTGCACTTTTTGTAGAGGTCATGCACACATAGATGGAAATTGCCCCTATAAATCTAACCAAGTATTAATTTTTGTGATTGAACTAATTTTTGGTACCACTCAACTTGACTTCTTAGTTAGCTCTTAAAGTCCAGTGACTTAGGTTCCTATAGTACTTGAACATACCCCTTCTTTCACAATTGCCCCAAGTTACCATGTTATTCGAATGTGGAGTGACTAGTATCTGACAATGAATCCTACTAAAAATAATATTTTACTAGCTTACCTTGGGAATTATGGATTGTCCTATGCAGGCAACAACATTATTCCCAACCCATGGACAATGATTTCTAATCCTTGTTACCTATGAAACCCTCCATTTATTTTATCCAACTGGATGTATGGCATATCCTTTTTTGAATATGGTATCACAATTGTTGCAATAGAAGGAAGTCAAGGTATTTAAACATATGTGATGATTCCCCCAATAACTACTCTTAGTGGCAAGTTTTTTATTGAAAATATAGTGCCCTATTTTGTAATCGCCCACACAAAACCCCCCATCAAGATTTGGCAATTTTGGGGGTGGGATACCTATGAAAGATAATAATATTCCCCTTCACGAGAGTGGAGGTGTCATGACCCTAACCTTGGGCTCACGACTAAGGTAAGGGGCATGGAAAGGTGCGGGTTAAGAGTGCAACTTGGGAGTCACATTCACACTTTTGGGAGTGTAGGAGAGCATGAGGGAATGAACCCACACATTCCCAAGTGGGCTTCCACTTTAAGAGTTGGAGTCCTTATGGACTCTTGAATATCTAGAGAATGATTTGAGGGGTCAAAGTTCATTGAATTTAATAGTTTTTTATACCATTGGAAAGATTTTAAAACATAGATGTCTAAAATGGGCTTGCATGATCCATTTGAGTACTTACAACACAAGTTATGGCTAAAACAAAGCCAAAAGTCAAAGTGTCAATTGGACTCCCAACCATTAAAAGTCAAGAATCGCTTTGATTTATGTGCATATAAGGGGGCATGCCACATATCATTAGAAAGATCTAATAAGGGCTATAACTTTGCTTTAAACCTCACTTTAATTAGAGGTTTACACAAGAAGTTTTCGGTGTCCAAAGTGATGAGAGTTGCAATTTCAGGAATTTCGAGATTCCCGACTTGAGAGTCCTAGGAAAAATGACATTTGGGTGCAACCCTTGTGGCCAATCATAGAAATACTATAAGGGGGAAGGTGATGGTTTCCCCCAAGTCCAAGTTGTGTTAAGTCTTGTTCGTCTATGTATGCCCGTGGTTCGTCCGTGTATCAAAAGTGCTTTAAGTATACACTAACCAACTTGTTATTTGGTTTGTGTAGATTGATATGAATAATTGATTCACTTACCATTCGTCCTAATCCTCATCTTGGAGCTCCAACATGCCCCTCTACCCCCGAAGTGCTATGAACGAAAGAACATACCCCTATTCCTTCTTCTGATGTGTTCGTTTTGCAACTTGCATTTGAATCAATCAAGGAGTTTGGGGGTGCGTCAAGAGGACCACCAGGAAGGGGAATGGACCTTTGAGAGGAGGTGGTGGACCTTCAAGTAGAGGCGAACCCCCAAGTGGTGGAAGAGGTGGAGGTGGATTTCTGGTTAAGGGCACAAGTGTGCCTTTTGGTGCTCCTTGTCCAAGTTCCCCTTGGAACCCATGGTACCCACCCTGGTATCCACCATTGGCACCCACTACCCCTCCGGCTCCTTCATCAAGGAAAACATTGTTGTACCCAATTTACTTTACTAAGATAAATTCAAATGTTCATGTTCGAGTGTTTTGAAAAATAATTCAAGCTAATGGTGAAAAGCGGGATGCTGACATAGTGAACTTATTTTGTTTCACCTTAAGAGATGTAATTTTAGAATGGGGTGAAAATTTTATGTAATCTCATTTAAGTTGGAAGTTGCATTTTGTAAACATTTTCGCACCATTCAAAACGATGAACAAGTTTACATGGCTTTTACAGTCATTAAGCAAGGCAACGACAAAAAGGTTGAAGTTTATTATGAACGGATCCTCAAACTTGTCAATCGTCTTCAACATAAGGTGGACGATAACTTGTTGACAACCTTTTTCCGAGTTGGGTTGGTTCCCTATTTACAAATTGCAACTGCAAGAATGAAGCGAGATACCTTATTTGAGCATAAAAAATTTGCAGTCAACTTTGAGGAGATTATGGTAGATGCAGAGGAATACCAAAAATTGTTAGAACCATTAAAAAAACCAAAAACCACTAGATAACACTTAGATTGACAAAATGTATAGTTTCTGTCATAAACAAGGGCATTTAAAGGAGCATTGTCATTGGAACCCATAAAATCTAAACAACAATTTGAAGGACAATTTTTTTTTTCGGTGAACGAAGTTTCTTTTCAAGCATGGAGAGGAATGAGTGGGAACCATGGAAAACAAGGGAACCAAAACCAAGGAAGTTCCCCAATCTATCGTTGCTTCATATGCAATTTAGTGGAACATAAGATCTATGATTATCCACATAAATTAATTGCACAAGAGATGTTTCAAAACAAAGTCTCCCATGTAGAACCACAAAAGGATGAAGTTGTTGTCAACATGGTCTTAACTATCGAAATGAAGAGCCAAAACCCAAGACTAGTGTTGCAATGGGAGAAAGAGCCTTAGAAGACCAAGATTGCAAAAGATTATGAAAAGGAGTAATTGCAAAAGACCTTCGAAGCAGTCATCCAACAAATGCAAGCACCGAAATCCATAGTGGAAATAATCCCAAGAAGCCAACCACTAATGTAGGAGTCATCTGGACCATCAAAAATAGGATTTTTTTTTGCTGATGATGTAACAATTATTGAAAAATAGGACATGCTCTAGGAAATCAGTTAACAATTACTAAGTAGTAAACATACTTTCACCCTTGGTCAACTCATGCATTTGGCCCCTGATTTAAAACAATGTCTAGTTTTTAAAATGTCGCCCAATGGCCAACCAACCCATCCTCAAGTTCCACCTTCTGATGTAGGGTCAATCGTTATAGATCCTCACACGATAATAATTCTAGTGCATGTGGGGAAAAACATAGTTGAAGATGTTCTATTGGATGGGGGGTCGGGTGTTAACATTATCACTAAAGATTTGAGGAGAAAATTAGGATTACCTATCTCGAAACCTACACCCTATACCTTTAGGATGGTAGACTAGACCCTAACCAAACTAGTAGGGTTAATCTGAGACCTAAAATCCATATCCATGGTATTCCATATGTTGTCACCTTCACCTTGATGAAAAACAACGTATTGGATGCTAGTTATTCCATGCTATTGGGTTGTCCATGGCTATAAGACACAAAGGTTACACATGACTGGGGGAATAACTTCATAACCATGGAGGGTAATGGAACTGTCCACACCATAGCAGTGATAAAGCATTTGGAAAGCAACACTAAATGCCTAGAAGTCTTACTCTACTATGATTTTGTTAATGGAGTCACAAATGAGGAGGAATACATGTTGTTGGTAGTCGAACTAGATTTGTTTATAATCAATACCATTACTTTACTAGAGTTGGAAATCTTGGCAATGATGATAGTTGACGCAAAAATCAGTACTAATGTGGAAATTGATACAAATCCCAAAATTGGTGCCAATACCAAAATCGATACTGACATGAAAATCAATATTGATGAAGCAATTTTTGGCTTTCCACACACACTAGGGGAAATTATGGTCGACATTACACTAGCTCAAATCAAAATGCAGGACATGAAGTGGCAAAGTGGAATCTATTAGAAGAGGTCCAAATTCACCCTTTGAATTTGGGTACTCATGATGATTTACAAGTGGTGAAGTTGAACGTTGATTTGGACCTTTTTGTAGCAAATGTAGCAAAAAAATTGTTGAAAGAGTACAAAGTTGTCTTTGCATGGATGTACAAGGATTTAAGAAATAGTCCACCTCATTTAACATAACATCAATTTGAGCTCAATACCAATATACATGCATCACATCAAGCATGGTATCGGATGAATATGAATTACGTTGTGGTTGTGAAGTAGGATTTGGACAAGCTACTCATTGTGAGATTCATCGCCCTAATGGAGGAGGCAACTTGGCTCTCTCCCATTGCAACGGTATCGAAAAAGAATGGGAAGCTCCAAATTTGAATGGATTTTCGAAAATTAAATGTTGCCATGAAAAAGAATCCCTATCTTTTATCTTTTATGGAAGAAGTATTAGACATGGTGGTAGGGCATGAAGTTTATTCATTTTTGGATGGTTTTTCAAATTATCATCAGATAACAATAACCTCAAAATATAGGTACAAGATTGCCTTCATTATAGATTGGGGAACGTTTGTTTGGATAATCATGCCTTTTGGATTGAAGAATGCTCCACCAACTTACCAACAAGTAATGAGTATGGCATTTCGTGAATACCTTGGGGTGTTCATGAAATTGTTTTTGGATGACTTCAATGTATTTAGCAACCTCAAAAAGTACCTTGCCAAACTTCGGTTGTGTTTTGACAAATGTCAAGAATTCAATATTAGTTTGAATATGGAGAAGCACATGTTTTTGGTTTACTCAAGGATCATACTTGGGTATGGTGTTTCGAAGGTGGGAACATTACTTGATCCAAATTTTGTTTTGACAATTGTGAATATGCTCGCACTAAAAATGCCTAAAGATGTACAAGTTTTCAATGGGATGGCCCAGTTCTACCAATGTTTCATGAAGAACTTTTGCTTTCATCATGGCCCCCATCATGAAACTCTTATGCCAAACGTAGGTGTTTGTGTGGACTACCAAATGTTAAGAAGCGTGGGAGGCCATAAAACAAAGGTATTTGGATGCACTGATCTTAGTTGCATCCACATGGGACATGGAATTTCACATGCACACAAATGCATCAAATATAACAGTCAAGGTTATGTTGGCTCAAAATCCTTAAAAAAATGTGATCAACCAATTGCATATACTTCCAGACTTTTAAACAATGTGGAAAAAAACTACACCACCACCAAAAGGGAAGCATTTGCCATGGTTTATGCTTTGCATAAATTCAGACATTATCTACTAGGGGAATAAGTTTGTTTCTACGTAGACAACATGGCAATGCTAGACCTTGTCAAAAAACTTCAATTGTCAAAACAAATTACGAGGTGGCTATTGTTATTTTTGTAATACGATTTTTTAGTGGTGTACAAACTAGGGCATTCTCATTCAGTGGCAAATGCTATCTCGCAACTTCTTGATGCCATAGAAATTCCGAGGGTGCCTAACAAAACTACTAACACATCCTTGTTTGTACTTTAACCGAAATGATTATAGGAAATGCATATGTACATTTCTACCAGAAAATTTCTAGAGGGATTAATAGAAATGAATTTAATTCTTGTCAAATTAGTCCATTATACTATAATAATAGATTTGCACTTCAAATATATACATTTACCATTTTTTCTTTAATTTTTAACATATTTCACTCTACCATTCATTATAACATCATATTCATGGTTATTTCATATAAATAGAATATGCACTTCAAAATACATCAGAACAAAATTATAATTCATTTCATCATATTTTGATACCACAAAAGATTCACACAACAATATAAACATATAAAATCACTATAGAAGTTTGTAATATTCTGTTTTACTGAAAATTCCATTAGAATTACAACAAAATTTTATATTTTATTATAATAAAATCCAACATAGCAAAAAAACAAAAAGTGATATATCAAGACAAAGTCTGTGGTTTTCTACTACAAAGTACCTATAGCTCTCTCCTTTTTTTTCTAAAATTATGTCTCTAAAAATAAAATCCCTCCTTCTTCCCAAAACTCTCCCCTTTGGGCAATCCCAAGTCACATCACCATGATCCAAAAACAACAAGAATTAAAAAATTCAAATTAACAATGTTCCATGATTAATCCCATCCAAATGCCTTGCTCATCCAAACCATGTACTCATCCTATTCCCTTAAAATTACCCCTTCAGTTCTTTGACACAAGTTGGATATTGTAGCTTCATGTATCGTAGCTTGGTGGTTGGTTCTAATATAGGTTGCACAACAGGTGGTTGATACCATGGTGGTATGAATATGCATGGGTAAGGTGCTAGCCATCCATAAGATCCAATAGGTGGATTGAAAGGTGGATTTCTAGGTAGATCTCCTCTAGGTGAACTTCTTCTCGGTGAGTTTCCAAGTTGTCTTCCATTTGGTGGTTGGTGAGTAGAACCTTTGGGTACATAAGTTGGTAAACTGGTAGTAACCTATACAATGGTTGGAATTGGTGCAATAATAGGTTGTTGAACATGTTGTTTGTCCCTGTTGATCACTAGTTGAACCACTATAGGAAATTGATTTCTAACAAAATGTGGTATATATGCTGGTGGTGGAGCAGGTTGTTTAGATACTAGGTACACATTCCCAAGTTCATAACCTGTATAATTCCTAAAGATCGAGGAATTAAGTCCTTTTGTTCTAGTTAAATATTTTGGATACAAACTAAGATTTAAAGGCACAAAGGGGGTATGACATTATACCACATTGGGTATGTTGAAGTAGGTAACATACTAGTTTTATCTAATACAATTGGTGTAATAGTTTGTGTCCAGGTTGTCTGATAATTAATAGGTATTGCCGTGTGAGTTATATTAAGATTCATGGTTGGAGTTTCTAATACAGACACATTGGGTATTGCTATTGTAATGGTTGGAAAGACAAGTTGATGAACATTCATCACCTCATCCCATAATAACTACCTTAATCCATCATTAATTAATGGACAACGATTGAGCAAATGTCCTATTTGATGGCAATATGAACAAGTTATAGTTCCAACACCTTGGTTTCCTCTTAAAACTGATCTATGATGCGGGACTTGCAATCTTTCACCTTCACCTAGTACTAATCTGGTAGGCTAAGTGCCTTGTGGATAAGTGATGCCTTGTCAAACAACTGTGGGTGCTGCTTTGGGTTCAACATGTTTTAAATGTGGTATAGAAATTGATTGATTAGACTGTCTTTGGTTGATGTGATGAAGTTGCTCCAACTTGTTGAGTAGGTGAAGTCGTTCCATCTCCAAATTAGTTGGTACCAAGTTGATGTTGGTGTGTGGTGGTTGGTTTTTAAAACTAGTAGATGTAATTGGTGTAGATGCACCAGTTCTGAGTAAATTGTAACTTGGGATTATAAATCACCATGGTTGTCGTGCAGAGACAACTTCGTCGATTGATTGAATAGGTTCATGATAATCATCATGATAAACATTCATTGCCTATGGTTGGGTTGTTGTTTGTGGTGTTTATTGATGAGTGTTTGAGAGCATTATTGGGTCTCTTTGCACAACCGAATCTACTAAATTTTGATGTTATTCATTGATTTCTTCCCTTTGTGCTACATCCGTTTCCCTTCTGTGTTGCATCCATGTTTGGTGCATTCACATGTTCATCTCCCATAAGTTGGACTTGTTGTTCATCTTGTTCTTGTACAAGATCCGAAATAGGTTGATGTTTGACTTGTTTAAACTATTTCTTAAAACTTCTAGTAACTACTCTTGACATTTTCTGAAACAACAAGTTCTTGGAAATCCTTTGCATTATTTTTGAACATAAAGTTTTTTAGAACGACCCCTCCCAACAATCAAAAGTTTATATAAAATTTCTTTTACAAATTGGGTGCCTATTTTACTTCAAAAACTTTACACTAACCTCACCCTAATCTTAATGTTTTTCAAATTTAATCAAGAACAAAAACTTCAATCTTAAAATTTACACAAAACAAGCAAACATGTAACAAATCAAAATTTCAAACGTGATTGCTTTTCAAACCTAATCTACTAAAAGTACTAAATCAAACCAAAAATTCCAAATGTGATTGTTTTTGAGTTCTGATCCACTATTTGGTTGCCAAATGTTAATGGGTTAACTTATTCCCATCAAGGTTATTTTACTTTTGGATTATTTAGCAACAAGTTCCTAAAATAACAAGATGTACATGCAAAACACTAACAACATTTTAACTACCTACAAATCCTAAATTAACATGTACACAAATTATTCAAAACTTGAAGGAAATTGACTAAAAGAAAAATGATTCATGTTCCATAAATGAAGATTGAAACACACAATCAAAAATGAAATCCAAAAGCTCCTAAATAGGTTTGTCCTTTTAGTCTTATACTAGTTATTTCAAAATACAACAATCATAATTAACCATTATAAACAATCATTAGCTAGTATCTAGACAAACAGTTCAAAATTTCAAAAAAACTACACCTTGTTTTATTACTTGTTCAACTATCGATTCTGCCAAGTATAGGTTTTATAGATCACTTACATTATCAACCTATTAGGTCACTTGCTAAATATGGGTAATAGTGTTCAACTACAAACCAAGTCGAAAACTGCACATATAATTGCAACTTGTTTTTTGCAATTGGGAAATATTTTTTGCAACTACTAATTGGTAATGTCAACAAGTACAAGTTGAAAGTGAAATTATAGTCGAAAGTGTATGCCATGTGTCAACACCACAACTATAATCACTATGTGCCACTACTTGCCAATTTAGTTCAAAATTGTTTTACCAATTTAATCGAAAGATGTTGTCAACTAGATTCAATTGGTGGATGAACTTGATTTGTCAATTGGGCATGGCATCACCCAAAAATATAATTACAATTTCAACTAAGTTTTACAATTTCAATTAGGTTGCAACTATGTAAGTTGAACATTTGGTTAGTTGTTTGGTGACACATGGCACAATCACAATGTTAACATGTGGCACATTCACAAAATGTGGGGTCAACAAATAGTTAAATGACATGTGCCACATGGTGCCTAAACATAGGTTAGGTCTAAACCTAGGTTAGGTCTAAACCTAAGTATCTAGGCTAAACCTAAACATAGGCCATTTACCTTAGGCTTAAGTTAGGGCTAAACCTAGTCACCTATGTTAGGCCAAGACCTAAGCCATGTGGCAATTAATAAATTATGAAATCCTATACCATTTGGTTTAGCTTTTAGGGTTGAACCTTTTTGATTGGTTCATCCCAAATGGCTATTACATTTTCATGTTTATCATATTCTCCAACAATCCTAGTGCATTCCTTAATATAGTTTGGATTCACGGAATGGAAGCCAAACAATATGGGACAAATATTTTAGTTGTTAACCTAGTTGTAACTTAGTTGCAACCTAATTGCAACTCAAATAATTGTAATATAATTGTATAAGTTAGTCTAAGCTTAGTTAGGCTTAGACCTAAACTCATAATCTACCTAGCCAAGATCTAACTACTTACTTTAATTACTTGTAGTATTTATTTATCAACTATTTTTTATTGTATATTTGTATAATTAAAAAATTAAACATATTATCATCATTTATTAAATAATATGGTGATTAGTTAGTTTTTAAAAAAATTAGCAATTAAATGTAATTATTTGTTAAATGATTAATTATTAGTTATTACTGAATATTTTTTAAAATACCAAATTCATTATAAATTCTTATTAACAAATCATTAAAAAATTTAATTCAACAGAAATATTCAATAATAAATTTTTAAATGATATTTAAATTATAGTAATGATTAAAATGTAGCGATAATTAATAATTGGCTATAATTATAGTTTAGTAGCTAGTAGCTATATTATTGTATATAATATTATAGATAGTAGTTAGGTTAGGCTAGTTATTTAATTATTATTATTAATATTTTTATCTAATTCATTGGAACTATTGTGAATTAATATAATAAATATTAAATAACAAAAATATGTAAAAAAATGTTTCAAAGTATAATTTAATGTTAAATAAAAATAATCTTTGAAATTATATAATAATTATTCCAATCATTATTATAATTTTAATAAAAAATTAATAAAATATAGATAATAAAATGAGAAAACGAAAAACTTATTAAAACTAATTGCCAACACTAGAATAAAAATAAAAATTCTAAAAAATATTAATTATGTATCATTACATGATATGTTGTAAACTAAAATTGATCTACATGGAAATAGTAAATTACAAATGTATTGAACATATTCCAAAATAAAATAAAATAATCATTACTTGATATGTTGTAAACTAAAATTGAATAGAAGTAATAAATTATGCATGTATTGAACATACACATTATTAAGTTGACTTATATTTCAAAAATTAAAAAAATCAAATTAAAGTGTAATGTTTACTTTTATTTTAAAAATATATTAAGACATCATATGTATAAAAATGAATAAACATTAAAGCTCCACAAAATTATTAATTATGTATCGTTACTTGATTTGTTGTATATTAACATTTACAAAGAAATAATAAATTACATGTATTGAACATACATTATTACAAACTCATATTTTAAAATCTCTTTAAATATTTATATGCACAAAAAATATTTACATCATACATAACCAGTCATTTACACAAATAAAATTTTACATGTAGTTTATTGTTTAACGAAATCTATTACATTAGTAATTTCCATTCGTCATAATTGTTTTGGAATTATTGTCATCCATACACTGAACTAGTCAAAAGCTTCATCCAAAAAATTCATCTATTTTCAATTATCATCCAAATATTTCATCCATGTGCATGTGGTTTTCATTTAATAGAATTGTTTTGGAATTAGTTTCATCCATACTTTTCAACATGTCGAATCTTTCATCTAACAATTCATCTACTTACAATTATCATCAAAAAACTTCATTGATGTTCATTTTTATCCAAACTTTTCATCCATTTAATGACTTTCATCCATGTATATGTGGGAAAATATTTTCCACGTCATTCCTACATGGCATAGGGATATTCTAAGAATATTTTATCCCCATCATCAAAATATTCTAGATATATTCATTCTTGCTCACATGTTTGTTTCATAGCATCGTTGAATATTGAAGTAGTTGAAAAAAAAATTTCAAAAAAAATTCTAGTACTTACAAATACTTGAAATCTAGTTTTGAAATTGTCACAAATGCAGAGGTCTAGTTTAACGTGTTTGTAAGTATTTGAAAAAACACAATTATATCAATTTAGTTTTGGAAATCAATGCCAACAATAGTTAAGAAAGAATGTACCCAAAAAATGATATATGTATAAAACCATCTACTTCTTATTCCTTTTTTTAAAGACCCCAATATTTTGTTGCAATGTTTACTTTTTGTGTATACTTATAATGCTTTCACCCTATATGTTATTATGGTGTGTTATATATGCAAAAAATGTTATGAATTAACCACAATGTGATTCTGGCATGTTTTATGGCCAAGATTTTCAACCCTTGATTATTTTTGGAAATTATTTGTATAGTTGCATAACAACAATTTAACAACTTGCACATATTTTATCCACCTTCTCAAATTGCTTGGTTGAAATGAGGATGTATCTTTCTTCATATTAGACCCAAGGTTTTTTTTTCAGATTTTGATTGTCACACATTGGTGGTGACAACTTTTTAGATTTTTTTGTTAAAACAATAAGAAATCAGAATGTGATAATTAATCACCCTAGATCAAATTCTATGTCTAAATATGACAAATTTTCTCAAAATTTTCTTTTTTTCTCAATAAGTGGTCACTTTTCTTGAAGAATCAAAGGAATAAGCAACATAATCTTCCCATTTCCATTGTTTTATAGCCAAGAAGCAAAAGTACACCAAAAAAATGTTAATTGCATCTATTTAACTTTTAATCTATGAACACCATTAAAATCCCTTATTTAAAATGAAATTTTTTGCAATAAAATTACAATCATCAAATCCTTACATTTTTAAATTAGGGAACTTATGTGCAAAAAAATTCTACAACCGAAAATAAGGTGAGGAAAATATTTGCAAGGACTCAACATTTAGGTGAAAGTAGACCAAGGTGGAACAAAAGTGGTAGTTCATGAAAATCCATAAGTTTCAATTGAATTAATTTCATCTTTTTGTGTACATAGATTGGGTCTCTCATATAAGAACCCATGAAGGCTTTTGTAGACTTTTATAAAAAAACTTGAAATCCATTAAGAAATTGTCTAAGAGATGACCTATTTTAAAAAGGGGTCAAAGAGGTTGACATGAAGTTGGATCAAACTTTAAGGTGTCCCACATCAATTTCTTACTTGAAAGTAATCAATATTAGAATCATACATTTGCCACACATGCATTTTTTTGCCACCTAATATTCACAACCTATCAAGAAGTTGAAGGCATGTAATAACCAACATGCGAACAATATGGAACCCAAAGTTTGTCATTCCCATCCAAGATGAACAAGATGTTCAGAAAAAGGTACCTCTTTTTCTAAATTCCTTTGAACCTTGAGAAGAACCCCACATATGGTTGTCACATGTATAGCTACAAATGTAGTGAAACATTATGGACAAATAAGATAATGACAAACTTTAAGACACCACAATATGCTAATAATTTTTTAATTCCATTAATGATGATTTGTCAGCACTTAAGTAGGATGAAAATAAGCTCCCCTAATATTCCACCTTAATAAATTCTAGCCTAAAATTTGTTTAGCCCATTCCCAAGTAAAAAAACATGGATCTATGTTTTTTTGGGTTTTTTTTCCAACACCCTATTCACGAGCATTTTTTCAATACCTTCACCAATTTGCATCCCATTTCTTTTCAATTTTAATCCAATTGTTGGGTTGAATTTAGTTGAATTGAAATTCAATTCAAATTCCAATCAATATATTTGAATTGAATTGAATTCAAGGTGCATGTAATGTCATTCAATGTTTTCATTTAAATGGAACTTAATTTTCACAAAATCAATTCATTTTTTTCATCAATTAATCAAATGATTGTTATTGGTAATGCACAACAACACATAGCCCAAGTTTAGATAGTTGTCAAACAATGACTTGGGCTTTACACTATTATGCACTACTAGTGATGATCAAAATCAATGGAAAAAGTGAATTGATTTTGTGAAAATTAAGTTCCATTCAAATGAAAATATTGAGTGACTTGTATGCAATTTAATTCAATGGAATTCAGATCAAATTGAATTGAATTCAAATGCATTTGATTGAATTTAGAAATATTGTCTAGAATTCAATGTATGAAATCTAAATTTAGTTGAAGAGAAATGGGATGCAAATTGGTGCAAAAGGGATTGAAAATTTGCTCATGACTATGGTGTTGAATAAAAACCTATGAAAATGCACAAATCTAAAAAGATACATTTTCATTCTTTTTTACTTGGGAATTGTTAAATAGATTCAGTTTGGAACTATGATCCAAAAGGACACTTATGGAACCTAAAGTTGTGCTACCAAAGCCAATTGCGATGATTTGTCATTGGAATTTATATAACATGGTTCATTCTATCATGTGTCAAAAGTTCTTATTTGCATAAATCTTATTTCAAAATTATAAATATTAGTTATCATGATGTACAGATACAACTTTTCAACAAAATTACATTTCAACACTATGTTACAAATATTAGTGTGCAAACAAATATTTGTACAGAACATGCACAAAAATAAAAATCAAAGTCATAGTCAAACAATCATGCACTCCATTATGAGGAATTCATATCTTGCAACAACATTTAACCCAAAAACCACATGTATTGTAATTGGAAAATTGAGGATACATAAAGAAATGTTTTCAGGTTTCGTATTAAACCTTGCAAATTAGGAAGTACAAAGTTCTCTTCACAAACATTTCACAATTTTCATGTGTGCAAACATATCACACCAAAACATGTTCCCACATACATAATTTAATGCATAATGTCTATACTTACGATCATAAAAAATTATGTGAAAGATCCAAATCATAATGATAATCAAAATTGGTTTAGGTGAAACATGTATAGGGTCCATTAGTGGTCATCGCGATAACAATTCTGGCTGTCGTCCACTTGACAATTATGAAATCATTCCATAACTACCTAACTAACTCGCTCCTTTCATCAACCCACCTACATGGATATGAAAAAACAAATTAGCACATACCTTTTCATAATTGAATTTTCATAAATTTCTTGAATATAAATTTGGTTTGAATGAATCCAGCCAATTTGTATTTAATTCAGTTCCATTTGGTTCAATTCAACCAAATTTAATTCAATTGAAATTTCAATGGGAACATTAATCTTGTTGAATCCAAAAGGAAAATAATATTTTGTTTGGTTCAATTCACTTCAATCTAGGAATTTCAATTCAATTCAAATTCAATTGAGTTGCATTCAATTCAACTTGCAATTATGCAAATTCATTCAAATGAAACTTAGTTTCCACAAAACCAACTCATTTTTTCTTTAATTCATTTTCCCTAGTAGTGTGCAGCAATGCAAAGCCCAAGTATTTATTTATGGACATACTATTGAATGACCTATTGGAAGGTGCTTTGACCCATAATAAGAAAAAGATGAATTGATAAGTTGCAACCCATTGTTAATCATCCATCTACTTGAAAGATGCCACTCAGGTTAAAGGAAGCCATATTACAAGACAGCCAGAGGCAGGAGACACAAAGAGACCTGGAGGGGCAAATGATAAACATTGAAATAAAGGGTAGGAGCTTGACTAAAGGTGAACAAGAGGACACCCACTGTTAACCATCTACTTATACTAACCATCTACACCAGGGGTCTGTTCCTGTTTCTGATAACTGCACAACACTGGAAACTACTTATTGTGCAACAACAAAAAGAAATAGGGACAAATCTTAGCTGCCTTGTGAAGGAACACACCATAGAAGACTGTGAAGCCTGGCTAGCAGAAAGGAGGAAATTTCAGGCTGGTCACCACTTGATTCACATATTCTGTGACAATTTCTGTCATTGTGGCATCTTGCAGGGAAAGATCTGCACCTCCCATTTCCAGAGGTCACCACATTCCACCCAGCATGCACCTTGCTGTGATGCCAGCAGCAGCTCAGCTCACATGCTCATCCCAGGGCTGCTGGATTGGAACTGCACCTGGTATCCATAGACTAGGAACAACATATAACATTTAAGCATGGAGTTCGTGTTCACCCTGCAGCTCTAAATGCATGGGGTTCAAGGTTGCCTCCTGCTTTGGATGCATTCAACTTAAACCCAACAGTTTTGAGCAGAGAAACTAAAATCTATTCCCGCTCAGCCCTCCATTGATGATGTAAAATCTTGAATGATTTTGTGAAATGGTTGACCCTAGGAGAAAGTAGGCTTTATGGATGAGCCAGCTAATGTTAGAATCCTGGGGATTTTATCACAATCAGTAGCACCCACTGTGACAAATGGCCAGAGCCAGTAGGTATTTCCCCTCGAACACTTTAGAATTTCCACAACCTTATGAGGAAGGTTCTTGTGCACAAAAGAGAGTGACATGCTTTATGCTAGGAACACACCAAACACATCCATCCCTCACAGAGCTGCATAGCACAAGTGGAGGCTGCTAGATCATGCCAAAGCATTTTCTTTGCGGGAGTTCGATTCTCCAACATCCTCTAACTTTCATCACCCAAAGAGAATTGTGGCATAATTGCGCACCCAGGAGAGGAGACACTAGAGGGCCACAACAGCAAAGGGTGATCACAAGTCCAACACTAACAATATTCCAATATACAAATCAATTAGCTCTACAAGACCCATAAGGATTGGCAATGATGGGTGTCCCATCATTAACCCATGTCATTGATGACTAGAAAGATGATCATGTTACTCTGACAACTATCACTGCCTTAGTTGAGGCAAAATGTGCCCCTATGGAGCAAAAATATAGCTTCTCTAAAAGCCACAGAACTATGCCACCTCAAGCTAGTGTAACCAATGACCTCTTCCCTGAAGTGAGACAGTGCATATCCCACCTCTTACGTGTGGGTTCTATCATGCTATCCTACAGATATTTCTTAAGGCCTGACCTCTCAAGAACAAATTCTGACAGGGCGACTAGTTTACACAAGGATGTTATGGCTTTTAAGGGGGGATTGGGTGGTCCTCCTCATCAAGGAAACTCTCAAATTTTGTGCCTTTTAAGCGCACCAAGACCTCATCCCAATTCTGAATTTGTTGGCTTAATGGCCTGGTATGAATTTTCACCTGAAGGCTTTCCAGCTTGCGGGGCTCAACACCCAAGAACTTTTGCACTTGCTCCAAGCTCTGCTCATGCACACCACAAGGAGTTAGGTCACTTCCATCTCTTACAAAGCCCACACACACAAAAAAACTAATACCAGATCAGCCTTCGTAATACATCATTTTGTGTATAAAAAGTGATAACTTAAACCCTGAACCCTAAACCCTAAACCTGGGTGAATAATCCATTATCAATCAAGGCCTACAACCAAGCCCTCTTATAAATAAGCCACCATGAAATTGACTGGCACATATAAACTTGCATGCATTATGTTACAATAAGTGAAGCTAGGTGGTACTCTGGTGAAACTAAGATTTTCCCCTGGAATGAAATTCTTCCTTGTGTACTGCCCCCACACAAGGATGTCAGATGGAAGAAGAAATGGGGTATAAAGGATACTTATAAGGGTTAAGCTTCAGACTGGCAGATTGGTCTCTAGTGGTAAACTTGCTGCTGCTTGTTCTCAATTTAGAAATTGTTTGTGCTGCTGATAAGTGATGAGCTGGGTGAGATGTGTTCTCTTTCTAAGAGTACAGTTGTTTAATGTGGGAAAATTCAAGTTAAACATTTGAATGATTTAAATAACAGGAACACACATCACAATCAGAATGGGTGAAAAGGGATGGAGAGTAGTGAGGCTGACATGTGACTCTGTAACTAAGTCTTCATAATACAGAACAAGAAGGCGGGTGTGATTGAAAAAACGGTGAGCATCATCTGTAATCTCCATAACCCGCTCAAAATTCTCTGGCAGGTACTTTACATTGATGATTGGCTTGTACTCTGCCAATTTGTTTGCCTGCAACATGCAAGATTAGAAAAAATTACTTGATGTGTCACAAATTTAAAAAACGTCTTGATGAAAATGGTTGATTTCTGTTGGATTGTACATAAAAGTGGTTGAACATACATAAGAGAAAACAGCCACAATTTTTAAGTGTGGACCAATGGCCAAAGCCAGGAAGAGCAGAAATGGTTCAGATAATACATTGTAGGATGTCTCTGCCAGAAAGCATACAATGATCAGGATAGAAATCAACCACACTTTTATTAAACCTGCTTGTTTAACCAAGACAAGAGAAGAAGCAAATGTTTACCTCTTCATGTGAATGCACATGTGACTTGTGGGTGCCATTTAATGGCTTTGCAACACGGTCATATGCATTGGCCAAAATGGATATGATACGCTTCAGCAAATTCCGCCTTAGCAGCAGTATTACAGAAACACCCTTATTTTCAAAATATGCTGCAACCTCTCTGTTGTACTCCATTGCTCCCTGTCCCATCCCTCATCAAACTAGAATCAAAACTGAACCCCATGGCCAGCATATAAGCCTTGGCAGTGAATATTCTAAGCAGTCCCATTGAAAAAAAACTGCACTAGCCAAGAAAATAACTACTTGGAAACCTAATCCTACCATCCAATGCTTCACAAAGCACTCTCCATGTTCTTAAACCCCATTCCAATAGGATGAATCAGTCCCTGAATGTCCGGCACAATCCAGAGCATATGATGATGTAAAGATACCTGGTTGAGCATCCACTTAAACCCAACAGCTGAGGTGCATTCGTTTTTCGCAGCACTGCTATACCAGTCCAAATTGTAGATGGCATCTAGGGTTGCTGCGATGGTGGTGAAATTCTGGCGGCGTGGCTTAACCTTGAAAATTTCCCCATGTGAGCTTATGTTTGGATGGTTGTTCAGGAGTGTTTCAAACCAACCACTCCCTGATCTTTGCATTGACAAAATCACAAAACCTTGTACAGGTGTGCACATGCACTCTTGCCTGCAAAAGAAGCAACCAGTTCTTAAGAACCCTCAGATGATTTTATGATTCTGTAAATCAATCAGGGTTTTTTTTTTTTCAATCTTGTCAAGTAGGTAGACAGGTGACCATCAACAACATTAATGAGCCAAATCTGCCTATATATCAGTCTGAAAAGTAGAACTTTGTGAAAATCCCACTTTGTTCTGACAACCTCCATGACCCCAGCATCTAAATGTGGCAACTTCGGCCCAGGTTTCCCAAAAAAATCCTTTAGCAGCTTCCTTTTTTTTCTTGCCAAGTTGCAAAAAGTCACCAAAAAAAACACTGAACTAGGTATGATCTCTAAGCCTTCAGGTCAGACTTATGTAGTAGAATCTAGATTATTGTGGACTTCTAGAAGTCTATGTCTGCATAGCCTGTGAGCTTGGTATCACCTCCTTACACTTGGATTGAAAATTATTCACCTCAGGAACATACTTCAAAACAGTCAAGAAAACAATTCAGAAAAAAGTTGCAGGTCATGTTCACTTTCTGGTTGGACAACAACTAGAATTGATGCACTTCTGTGCAAGGTCAGTGAACTGCACCTATCATACGTAAGAGGACGGGGATAGTGTTGAATGAAGTTGAGTGAAGTTGAGAAATTCCCAGGGCAAGACTGTTTCCATTCTTGCCGTTGAATGTTCTGTTGGACATGCTCATATGAAAGCTTTGAATGGTCTACACCAATCATGCACATGTAGATACTGAAAGCCCCTATCAACACTACTGTACACAGTCTCCACACTGTTGGAAACTTCTTGCAATCCTTCCACAAGCAAAGATCCTGCACAACAAATCAGGACTTCAACTCACCATTCCCACTTTATACCTGTCTATTTAACAACTCAAAGTCTGTTCATCTTGGAATCCATTCATTCATTCAGTAGCCTGTAAAATTGAAATGGAGTGGAAAATAATGCAGTGGAGCTCCAAAGGCTCCAAAGCTCAAGAGAAAAACAGAAGGGTTGCTGCCTCAAGCAAGTGAACATACCTTGCCAGAACCAACATACATATCGTGTAATCCTCTGCACTTGACTATTTTCTGGACACCCATCTGATCATCTCAAAAGAATATATGCTTTAGCCTTTGTCCCCATTTGTCCCCTCAATAAAGGAACACCCTTAAAAGTGGCAATCACCTTAGGAGAAAATCAATGATGGAAAAGCTGTTGCCTAATGTATCGTATGGAAAAGGAAGTCGGCCCAAATATCAGCAAAATATGTACAGAAAACGACTTGCACACTCCAACATCTTAGCAGGATCATGAATATTACTTGGTTATGCGTCCCAACAAAAGACATCACATTGATGAAGCTATTGACACTTCTATGGAATTCTAGTCTTCTAAAGCATAAGAAGATGATGAAATCTGAAAAAGGGGTGTGTAAACCTGAACCAAATCTATAAGAGATGAAAGAGAGGGGAGATGTGAATGCAGGAACCCTGAGTCCAAGGATGAGAGATTTGGAAATCAATGGGATCATGGGAGAAGGAAGGATGATAAGATTTGGAAATCAAAAGGATCCCAGGGAGGAGGGATTAAATCCTAAACCCCAAAGTGATGGAAGATGGAGATGGGAGAAAAAGGATATATGCAGAAATCATGAAGCCCTACAAACAGAGGCTGAGAAAGAGGAAGGAAAGTTTGGCAATCAGCAAATACTGTACACATATTGTACTCTTGTGATATTTACAATATTGTGGTGGGCAACGATCTTGCCCCCAGATCACAGCATGTTAGCTAACTGTGCCAAGGTGGGGACAGAACTTCTTCTTTTTCCAAAGCTGGACTGCCCCCAAAGAATGGGAGTCCAAATGGAGAACCTGAAGATTGAATAATGAATAGACTCCCAGGACCTTCTTCGTGGGTTCTTTCCATGTTTATGTGCTTCTCATAATCCTGATCATATCACGGGAGTCTATGGAGAATTGTTCACAGTTTCGGGCTAAATTCATCTGGCATAAGCAAACTCTAGTGCCCATCTCAAAACCCAAAACCTCCTCGCGATCCATCTGCTCCTCCTAAACTACTACAGCCCAGTATATAAAAACACACGAAGAATTTCAGAGTCTCATGCATGGCTATGTATGATCTCATTTACATCATCAACGGAAGAATGACACACCAGCAAAAACCTTAAGTCAAAAACAAAAGAAGCTTACCAAGGCTATCCTCCTCCTTGTGGCAAAGGAGAATGATCGAGGACAGCTCCTCCTTCATTGCTTTCACAAAACATGGGCTCTCGAAGGAAGCCCCCGGTTGATGTACAGAAATTGATTTCCCAAACCAAAAAACCAAAATCCACTTCCCGAGCTGGAGAGTTACAAGTTCCTCCTCTAACCTCCTCTACGTAATGTACAACAACACGGGTTACTCCCCTTTCTTCTTCGTCAGGACTCAAACTCCAGTTTCCCTCCAATCTTCGCCCAAAACTGAAAGACCCAACAAAGATGGCAAATCTGTCTGTCTGCGCATTGGAGAAACTACTGTGCTCTGGGCTCCGATCCCCAATCGCTTCCTCAGGAACGCGCATTTGCCAACTACCCGGTCGTTTCTTCTCTACTTCTTCTCCTCCTCCTCTTCTTCCCGGAAATCCAGTTCCTGTCTTGCTGTCTCGCCCTCGTGCGCGCGCGCGTCTCTCTCTCTCTCTCTTTCTCCTGTCCCTTTGTGGGAATAGGGTTTGTTACTTTGGGGAACTTTCCCCTTCTTTAGGGTTTGGTGAGTTTGGAGAGCTTTCTCCCTTTTTTTAGGGTTTGCTGATTTGAGAACTTTTAAACCCCCCCACTTCCCCCCGTCCTCCCTTTTTTTGGAGACCTGTCTTTCCCTTAGTTTTTGACTGCCCTTGTTGCTTACCTATATGTATAGCACTTGGAGAAAATTCTTAGTAGATGTGGGGGCATCTTCTATCCATGAATTTCCCTCCTAGAGATTGCTATGGATATTATGCCTACCCCTCAAGGGTGGGAAGGAAATGATGCCTACTTATAGGTGTAGAACCTTCCCATTCATACACCTTGTGATCTCATGATTTGTAGGTTAGGTTTATCATGATAAATTTTGCCTCATGCTGGGGGACATTCCCAAAATGCAGGGCTGGACTCAGCTATCACCTTGTCCTAGGTCCCTTATTTTGAAAGTGCCCTCACCTTAGTGCTTTACCCTACACATAAGAACCTCATAAGACTAATCAGAAGTGAATTTGGAGGACACCTTGCTAAAGATCTTGAAGCAAGGGATCTTTTGTGGAAGATCTTGGAGTGAGGGATCTTTTGTGGGTGGGCGGAAAATGATGTAAGGGACCTTTGTTTGTTACAAAGGTGCCTCACCCCATACTTAGGGCGTAAGGACTTCTTTGCATTAGGCAACTGTGAGGACTCAATTTGGCACAACAACTTTCTATTGTAATCTGCCTTTTAGTTGTGATAAAAAAATCACCTCACCATTTTGAAAGTCAATTGTGGACCAAAATACAAAGTTATGAGAATTGTGAGTCAAACTATGACTTGTTACACATTGGCATCTATCATTTTATTTATTTATTGGGAACATATCTATTTTTAAAGTTTTCTAAAAAGAACCTCCTTACAAAAAGTAACCAACTACAAACCTACTATGAAATTCAACCATATAGTTGAATATAACCTACACAATTTTAAAAATAAAAAATGACTACCATCGTACAAGACTAGCTTCAACACAATGTATGTCAAATAATTGATTTTTTTTTTAAAAAATTTTTAAATATAGTTTTTGAAATCTTTAACATTTCTGAAAATAATATAATTAATGTTGAAGTTGTCAAGGTATTAGATTTTTTTTTATAAATCATTATAAAGATTTTAATCACTTTCCATTGTCTTGTTATTATGAAATTAGGATGACAAAAAAGCCATGGAAAAAAACCTTAAGGGAAAGGACTAGTGTTGTGTGAATATAGCATATACTTGGATATATCCATTGGTATGAATAGGGTATATTATTTATTTCATTTTATTTTCTCAAAATCAATATAATTTAATGAAATGCATAACCAAGAATATGTAATCTGAAAAAAAAAAATTGTTTCATAATTTTTGATATATCTCAAAAATACCCATAACCAAAGCCAAGTATGCTTTTAAACTTTAATAAATTTCATTAAGGTAAGTTTCACATAAACCTTAAAATCGCCATTGTTATTATAGGTGATTGTTGTGTAAGGTGTTTAGTATTGAGAAGAATGTGTTGAGTTATGTGTGTGCTTCTACAAACTAATTACATTGTGTGTGTGTTACTCTAAATTACCCACATTGTGTGCATTCAACAAGGTTGTTAGCAAGGTGTCCAAATGTGCACAACTCAAGTTTTTAATGTTTAGCTTCAATTTATGATGAAGCATGTTTCCAGTTTGAACAACTAGTTTTCCAATTTGTGTGTGTGTTCAAGTTTTTAGTTTGTGTGTGTTGAGGTTGTGTTTTTATTTGTGCTCAAGTTTCAACCTAGGGTTCAATAACAATATTAGGTTTCCATATGTGTGTGAGTGCATGTTCACTAGGTTTTTAACATCAATAGGTTCAACAATAACAACTTCCAACAATATTGGATTTCTAATAGTAGTAAGTTGGTGAACAACTTATGTTTGTGTTTCCCATTCATGGGTGTGCTCCAAGTTTGTGTTCATGTTTCTTATGTGTGTGTGGGTGGGCTCATTAAATTTCAAGTAGCAACAGGTTCAATAGTAATAACCAACAAAATTGGGTTTTTGACAACACCAAGTTAGTGAACAACTAAAGTTTCTAATAGCTTGTGTTAAAGTTTTTCCATTCATGTGTGTGCTTCAATTTTGTGTTCAAGTTTCCAATGTGTGTGTGTGGAAAACTACATTTTAGAAAAAGAATGCAAAGTGAGAGAAATAGATTACACTCATAGTTGTGTTACTTTAATTGTTGTTGTGGAGATTTCTCTACAACTTCATCAAGCTTTAGAAAAAGAAATTTAGAGAGAGAAATCTAAATACATTTTTTCCCCTATAGCTTAAAATGGTGAACAAAAGCCCCAACAACCCAAAGGAGTTTGCCTTTCTAGATGGTGATGCACCTACATCCACAACTATTATTGTTTGTTTTTCATTAATTGGTAGATATAGTATAACCATATTTTCTCCCAAGTTAAATCAAAACTAGTTACATTACAACATCAAACAAAATTTTGGGTTCCATGGGACCAAAAATCTATTTTTTGGGTTTTCTTCAAACCAAATGATGATGAGCTTATCATTTGAAAAAAAACAGGTTTTTCATTGTATTTTGTGTCATTCAATTACTTTGGGTGTTTATGTTTTGGGATAAAAAATTCAAGGTAGAAACAATTAATCGTTTATAAAATTAAAATTAGAACTTTAACCATGAACAAACATTGTGAAGTTGAACATTTTGATAGTTTAAAAATGTATGTTAATGAGATTGTATGATAATGTTTTATTGACACATATGCTTCTAAGAAACAAAATTTCAAGGTTCAAAAAGTGGTAACTCTAGGATTCATTTTTGCATCTTTAAGTGCATTACAAAATTTTAAAAACCAGATGAAAAACAAAAAAATTTATTGATGATCTTGTGTTGGTTGTTGTGAAATGATTACTTCTTTTAGGCATTGTTGAAAACATATGGGTGAAGCGATGTGGCTTATGAAGAGTACCACAATTAGTGTTTCATCACACAAAACCCTAATTAAAGAGGTATTGTTTTATAAGATGAAATGCACATTTGAAGAGTTTGTTTTACCTTATGTTAATGCTATAGTTTTTGTCATACTAATTTTTGGATGAACAAAGGTGCATTTGATACTTTTGCACTTGTGATTAATTTATCAACATTGGATTAAGGACCAAAACATGTCATAATTGGTTTCTTTGAGGCACAAGGCACTAACAAAAGCTTTATTTGAATAGTACAAGTTTGATTAACATAATTATTTGTTATGTGAAAGAAGAGGGCAAAAATTTGTTTATAATGATAAGTGTTCTTAAACAAATTGTTAGTTGTGAAAAATTAGGGATATTGACATTATTTGAAGCTGTTTGTTTTAGCCATGCATTTTTTAAAGCTTGTTAATATGCCATTTTTTATGAGAATGCAAGTTTAAGTCTACAACCTGTGAACATCATATTTATGCAATTTTCAATTCAAGTTTGTATAACATGGTTTAAAAATTTAGGAAAAGGAAAGGTAGAGTGGACAAAAGGCTTGTGTAGCTACAAGTTTATAACCACAAAAGTTAAACAAACTAATGAAAATAAGGTTTGTTTCCAAACTTGTAATGTTTTAGCAAGCCTTTAAATTTAGGGCTATTATTCATGTTTGTTACAATCAACAAACATTGGTTTTATAAGGCAAAATTCTAACAACACATATTTTTGCCATTGTAGAAGTCATTGCTTAACCCTAATTCCAATTGTATCAAGTTGTGTGTTGAATTAACGTCATGGTTTTGGGTTGATGAATGATGCACTTGCAAATGCAATTAACCTTTGTGTGAAATTGACCAATGAAAGGCTTGAACTAGAATTTCCAATGAATATTATTTCCCCATTTCAATTCGATGCAAAATTGTTTTTGTTAATAATTAAGATGTGATTGGAAGTCGTTCATATGTTTACACCATTTCTAGATTGTTGACATCAATTTGATAAAAAAATAAATTCACATGATGTTGGTTTTAATGTTTGATCTTTGATTCAAAGGTTCATTTTATTTTGAATAATTATGTGAAAATCAGAAGAACCACAATCACAACAACAAGGTATGATTTTAAAAAATTTATATTCAAAATATCAAAAAGTTCATCCTTTTGTAAAACACCCATCAAATTTTGGCCCCCAAAAATAACTATTAGCATTGGTGTTTAATGCAAAATCAATTCAAGATCAAATTGTCATGGAACATGTAAGTATTTGGTTTTTGTAATCACATGCAAGTTTTTAATTTCTACAATTGTAGATTTAATAAAACATATATCTAAATCAAATGTGTAATGTTAAAAATTTGTTTTTGACTATAGGTGTAATGGGAACTTGCATGTTTTCAAAATTTATAATTGATTATAGGGTTTTGTGAAAATCCATCAAAGTGGTTGAAAGCACATGAGGTGTAGTTTCTTGTTGTTACACATTTGGCTTGTTAGATTTTAAGTATTGTTGGAAATTGAATTGAAGTAGAACAATTTTTTTTATTGTTAAGATTTTAACAAGGCTTTGTAAATGTTGACTTGGAGCCCAAATCTTAAATCAACTTATATTAATTACTAAAAACTAGCCAAACGATTCACATTTTGATTATGACACATTTGTAAAGTTAATTGTTTTGGAGACTTTTGGGATGTTGAAATAGATTTTTTAATCAGATTGAAGAGGAGTTTGAAAACTAATTAAATCATTATGTTTTGTTTGTTGATATGATAAATTTTTCATTTTAGATTTTCATTTATGTTTAGTAGGGCAAGTGGCATGTTGTTCAAATTGACCTCAATGACCTTTCAATTTATATAGGTTTAAAAATAAGAAATTAAAATATTTCTATGCATTTTTATTATTGTAATTTGACATCACATGTGTGCATTGTCCCACTATATTTAGGCCTATGAAAGTTGTCTAAATGAATTTGAAATGTGAAAAGATTCTCATATTATATTAAATAAGATGAAATCATTTACCCTTTTTAAACCCCAACTAGGGGTATATGATAGAGGATACTTAAACCTTACCCATCTACCTAAAATTATAATTTTTTAAAACTCAAACCTTAACTAATGGAAAAAAATTAAAAATAATATACCTTTACTCATTGGATAAATAAATTGCAAATTTGTATGTACCTTACCCTAAGATATTAAAAAAACAATATACCCACACAATACTAGGAAGAACCCTCCCCTACTAGGCCTCAAGATCTACACATGTTTTGGTTCACCATAATGTTTGCTTTGTGGTTAAAGCCCATGGGTAGGGATATTCCCAAGTCCTGGCCCTATTGAAATAAATCCTCTAATTTAACTCACCTATCATTGACTTGGTGAAAAAGAAGGTAGTCCAAGTTGTGCTTTTTAGTGGTCATGATTGATTTTTATTTTATTTACTTTTCTTTTCCTTTCTTGTTATTTTTGTATTTTTTTTGGTGTGGGGACTGGGGAGGGGGATGGGGGTGCCAAGTCCTAACCTCCAAGTCAACTTAACACTTTTCCCTCTTTTTTTTTTCTTTTTTTTTTGTCTTTTTGGGGAAACCCTATTTTGGAAGTGGGAAAGTTGAAAAGATTGTGCTAAATTTTACTTGTATAAAACTTGGACGTTTGATTTTTTGTTTTCTTACTTTTGGCAAAGAAGAAGAAGAAGAAAATATTCTTGGATTAGCCAAAATTGGAAAGGCAAAGAATGGAAAAACACATCAAGCTCTCCTTTCAATTACATTTAATGTTTTTTTCTCTCTTTTAGAAATGATGGAGGAGAAAGAGAAAAAACTTAAGTTATCACTGATAATCAGCAGATTTTGTCCAAATATTTAGTTATCCTAAAAAATGGACCCACATCCCCAATTTGAATATTTCCAATTTTTAATAACAAAAATGTAATTATACAAGATCTCACAAACATTTTTTAAGTATAGTGGTTTGGAGCAGTGGGTTTTTTCAATTGTGTGATGTAGCTGAGATGGCAATTGGCCATTAACTGATATAGTCAAATTTGGCTATTAAAAATATAAAAGGAAATAAATTTCAAATACTTATATATTTTTGGCTACCTACTTGAACCACATATGGAAATTTGGCATTTAAAAAAGATCTTTTGAAAAAAAATTCCAAATCTTTCTGCTTTTTTCTTCAGAAAAAAAATCGTTGAATCTGCAAGCAAAAAAAATCAAAAATTTCATAACAGTGCCAAAAGAAGAAAGGCTAGTTTGGACTACTGTCCATCTCCAAGAAGTTCAGAGTTCAGTTCTTGAGAATTTGGACTCCTGTGGATTAAAAAAAAACACCTTTAAAATCAACTCATCATTTCATAATCATTTAATGCCAAATATCAATGACAAGTATGATATACAAAAGCAGAAAATGTTAAATAGGCCAACGGCAGACAGCATACAAAAGAAAGTGAGATCACCACTTTTGTACTGCTGACACTAAAGAGACCCTTTGGCCTATATATAACATTTTCCATGAGTGTGTCAGATGTCACATATACTCAAGCTTTCTCATCTTCCAACAAGTTCAAGAAGATTTTGTCAATAAGTATGAAGGACACCTTCCTGAACACAACCCTTCATGACCACAACCCACATCCAATTCTCTCAAAGGCCGTGTCTGATGATACTGTCTACCAGAGTGGGGCGGGGCACTAGAAATTCCACCAAACCCTCTCTGGGTATCAACGTTTCCAACCATGGTTATAAAAAAATCAAATATACCTGGTTATTATGTATAACAATAGTCCTCAAATTTTTTGGGAAAAAAAATGACATATCCATCTGAAACTTTCAGATGGAAACTACTTTTGAAAATTTGAAATATTCAAATTGGGTTGTTGAACCCCTTCTTTTTCAGAAATATAATATTTTCAACAAGATTTGTCAAACATGAGTTGTAAGTACAGTATGCATCTTATTAAAACTTTAAGACAATGGGTCTCACAAATCACACTTGTGTTGGGCAGTTCTTTGCTTTTACAAAGAGCCTCTAATTTCAATCTTAAAAGTAAATTACAGTAGTTTCAGTTTCACATGAATAGAATAGGGAATCCAATTCTTCAAAAAATAATTCTAAGTAACTCATATTGAAATGGTGGTTGATTGCCAGTCAATGTGTGATTAGCCCCTGCTTGTAGTCTTTTTTTTTCAAAATTATTTTTTGATTTTACACATAAATGGAACCAAAAATCGAGTTTTGCATCTAGATCTTCAAAACATAAGATTCTAATTTCAATTTTGGAATTGATTCCAAAAATCAGACCCATGTGATGGTGAAGTAGGCTGCTAGGGAGGGTGCAATCCAAGGAATAAAACTTCTAGAGGAAAAAGGCCAATAGATCGTCTCGCAATATGCAAATGACAAAGGGGTTACACTTAGAGGTGATGAAGACAATGTGAAGAATGTGATCAAGTTTTTGGAGGAATTTCTTGGAGCATCTGGACTAGATTTAAACTAGGAAAGAGACCTAGGATACTGAAGGCATATAAACAACTTAAGTCACCATGGTGTGCTCTATGCAAGAGGAGGCGGTGAGAAGAAGGAGATGTATCCATACTCTTGGGCACCCCTTTTGGAATTGATGTGGACATGAAGAACATTGATGAGTTCTTGGTTGGGAGGTTTAGGAAAAAAAATGAGGTATTGGTACATGATTCACTTCCCTTTGGTTGGCAATGTGTTGGTGATCAATTCCATCCTTGCTTCCTCCTTTTGGTTGTTTTTGAGTGTCTGGGCTAGCTCCAAAAAGGCAATCCAAAGGTGCAAAATTATCCTACGTAATTACTTATGGGCTACTAGAAAGCAAAACACAAGGACAATAGTAAAATGGAAGGATTGTTGTCTAAGCAAAAAGGCCAATGGGTTAGGTTTGAAAGACTCAAAAAACATTCTCTCATCATTCTTGTGTAAATGGGTCATGTTAGCCCTAAAGCTAGGAGAATCCAATTTGAAGTGCATAATTCGATTCAAACTTTGTAAATGTGCCCCCATCAAAGCATGAACAATGGAAACTTGAGTGGAAATGGATGTTTTCACATTTCACAAGTGTTTAAACTAGGATCCAAAGTTTGGGGGAAGATCATGAAAATTTGTAGGTTATCGAGTGTCCCCCCCAATTGTTGGAAGAGTAAGGAATGTTCACATTCGGTGGGCTACTAAGTTTAGGGGGAGAGAATTTGGGGTTTCAATTTTGAGAGTAGTAGACCTAGATAGGAACAATGTTTCAAAGATTGCTGACCATTAAAACATGCAAAAATGTGGTTTCAAATCACCAACTCTTGGGAGGAGGTAAGAGAGATGCTTGGTTTTGAGGAGGTTGAAAAAGTGATTTCGAACATAATTATATCCAGCCTTCCACACATTTGGTTGAAGAGTTTAAGTGTCCTACTACCCAAACAAGAAAAGGAAAATGGTTGGGTATTTTCCCAAATGAGGAACACCCCAACCCCTACGGGATCTTTGCAACTACATAAGACTTTCTAGCCATGATGCTTAAACATGGTGGAAGAACTAGGAATCCTTGAAGGCTCATTTGTACCAACTAGCTCCACATGTTAAAATCCTTCAATGTCAACCCTCTAGCTCTACCAACCCAAGTTGTGGGATCATTAAGCGAGTGAGAGTACTAAGTGTCTCAAAGGGTTCAACTAAGAAAAGACCTTTTCTTATGAATATGATTCTACAAGGTGGATTTGGGAGGATGGTAGGAGCTTGTTAGATTTTTCCACTTCAAAAAGGAGGAAGATGGTGGCTCAACCCAAAATGCAACTAAGCAAGAATGTAGTGGAAATGTGGCCCATGGTGATCCCAAGTTCATTCAAGATGAAATGGGTAAACGTATGGCTAAAGGCCAAAGTGAAAAATGAAGCAAGATTAATGTGAATGATGTGGCATCAAATGATAGCTATGAATGTGTGGCATGCTGGGATCAACCAAGAGGTAGCAACAACTTGCTAGTCTTGCAACCAAAGACACCTTTGAAACCATGATTCTTAGGATTTGGGACTACCTTAAGGCCAAAGTTGCTTGGGCTTTCACCATCATTCACAATTTCTCAAACCCATCGCAAAATAGAGGGAGAAAAAAGGGTTTTGATGCAAAACAACGCCTATTCACTAAGAAGTTGCCTAAGGCCTACATGCAATTTTCTTGCATTTGGATGTTTGTTAGAGGCCTATTATTTTAAGCCATTTAGTTGGACATGAATGGCAAAATTTTCAACAATGTTGAGTGGAGTGATGTTAAACTTGGGTGTACCAATTGGGAAAGCTAGATATATTATGGTAGACTTCACTGGAATACAATTAAATCATAGATTGACAAAGCTCCTTTTTACACCAGATTTGAGCTATTGACCTAGTTTGATCAGTTTTGGTGCCCACACTTTGATATTTGTGCTTGCAATAACATAAAGGTTAGATGATGTTACCAAGTGCTTAAGAAGTGTAAAATTAGATGGTAGGCGAACCGAATTGAAGTGTTGACCCAATTTTGGTTTGCTCACCTTTGTTTTCCTTGTTCTGCAATGGATTTTATTTTTAAATTTTGTGCCAATTAAAAAAAAAAAAAAAACCCAATTATAGTTTTGGTTATTGCTAATTGAATCCAAAATTGATGGTTCAAACCTTCAAATCTAGTGTTGCCCAATGTTAGTAATATAACTTCCCATTTATTAGTAGTTAAAGATTACATGTATATACCAATGTTGCCTCATACTTGGTTTTGAAGGGAACCTTTAATTATAATTTTGGAGTCTTCTTTTATTGATCAAACTATGTTGATCATACATTTTTAGTTTGATGCAACTTTTGGCTTGGGTCTAGTTTGGGTGTAAAATTAGTTTGTCACATTTTTGAACTTGGGTTCAGTTAAATACCAAACTAGGTCTAATTTGGAAAAAAATTTAGTTGCATTATTTACACACATCTTGAAAAGGGAGATTGTGTTATATCAATATTGGACAATCATTTTAAACTTGTCATTTACTTAAGAACTACATTCTACTTGCAATTGTTTCAAACGAATAATAATTTTAATTTTTTAATTAACAAAAATTAATACCTACTTGTTGAGGGCCAAAGTGAACCATCACCCACCACTGCATCTTGAAGTGATAAGTTTTCTATTGAATTTTAGTTCCCCAGATAACCATGGTGTTTAGTTCAATTGTTTTTTTTTTGGGTTACCTACTTACTAGGTAAGTAATAAAACCAACCTTTCTCTATGTATAAACCATCTATACCCAATAATCACCAATTTTCTTACCTAGCAATCTATATGTAAGACCTAGTTCTTACATAATGGGTTATTAAGGTGAAACCAAACATTAACTAAGTTGTAACTAGTATCCTAGGGATGGTGTGCCAATTCACTTTGGCCCTAGGTATGGGGTAAAATGAGCAGTGTTGGGTGATATCAAGGATGAAGTGAGAATTGGCTAGGAATTCAAGTTGGTTCGCACTAAGAAAATTATTACATATCACTTACGTTGATATTCGATCCACATGGTTTCATTATGGTGAAAATTGACTTTGGAGACCTTACCCCTTTATTTAAATTTCAAAAAAGGATACCTTGACAAGGTATCAAATAAAATAGGGCATAGTTCTTAACTAGGTATCCTAAGTTTCCAAAATAATTTTTTTATAAGGTTTTAGATTTCAAGTTTGAGGGATGTTTGCATAACTCTTCAGAGTTGAAAGTTGAAGCTTTTTCTTTGCTCTTTTTCATTCTCTAGAAACAACATAAAAAGCTTGGGCCTCACTTTTGTTAATCAATTTGTTTTGTGTGTTAAAGATGAGAGTTCTATGAGTTTATAACTTGAGTTTATTTTTTGGCTTGCTATGCTTCTTTTGTGTTGATATTTGACTCCTTTTGCATTGTTGTTTGGTTCTCTTGCATTATTGTTCAATCCTTTTGCATTGTTGTTTGAATTCTTTTCCCTTGTCGTTAATTCTTCTTTCATCATTGTTTGATTTTGTTGTTATTTTTACCATTTTTCATCATTTTTATAATTAATAAATAAAATCATTTTCTTGGAAATAATTCAATTTTCGATAATTGACTTTTGAGAACCACCTTTGAGAACCAATTGGTTTTAAATTTGTGAGAATTGATATTTAAAGAATTTTTTGAACTTTTTTTCAAAAGTTTGATACCTTGGTTGGTTCTCTTTTATGAATTTTGTAAAGATATTTGCTTTAGTTTTAAAAATGTTATGCAAAAACTAGAACTAGTGGTTCTCACAAGAAAATGAAAACCGCCCAACATTGAAAACAACCAATTTTGTTTATATCACCCCTAGGTCTTAAATATTTTAATTTGATATTTTCAAGCAATTGAAACTTGATTTTAAAGCCCGTTTACATTAGAGCTTGAAAAGCCATGATCAACAAAATAAAAAATTTATGATTAAAAGAAAGCCATTTGAAGGTTTAAGTTCACTTTACAAAAGGTTGAAAGACCAAAGGATCAAGGAAACATACATGGATGAAAAATCAACATTAAATGTGTTAAATGTTTCATGGTTAATGAATGTGCTACTATGCTCACTTCAAATAGGTTTTGAGGTGGGCTTGCCAACACCATGAGTCCAGAAAACCATGACTGATTTGATAATACAAACTTTTTTACATATATAATTTAAAAAAAAGTTGGGTTGGACATTTGTTAAACCATGAGCCCAAAATATCATGATTGGTCTACAAACTTATTGTCAAGATTTTGCAGGTGGGCATGAAGTTTATTAGCTCCTAGGCCCGGAAGGGTGTGATTGGTTGGATCTTTTACATAATTATTCTCAAATATTTTAATAAGCTGTTTTTGAAGGTGGGTGCAAAGTTTGTTAACCCATGGTTCAAAAAAATCATGGTGGGTCAAATAATTTTACTTAATTTTTTCAAAAAATTTAAAAATATTTTAAAAATAAAAGGTGGGTGCAAAGTTTGTTAGCCCATGGGCCAAAAAAGCCATGTTTGGTCAGATTTTGTTTTGTATGTACTTTTTTCTTTTCTTGATACATGCTGATTGTACTTGCCAAAATGAAAAAAAAGAAGAAAGTGGAGAAACAAAAAATTGAAATGATGGTGACGAAGAAAAAGAAAGGAGAATCCTAAGCCAGTAATTCAAAAAAAAGTTAAATAGAATATCGATATAAAAGTAAAAAACTACATGAAATAAATAGTTACCTTTTTTGGCTTCTTATAATATGTTGATACCTCAATAAAGTCTACTTTCACTTTACGTTACAGTTGACAACTCCACATAAGTGATTTCTGAATTTCCAGGGGGGTTTCTTGGGATGTAGTTTGAGAGCTCTGACTATTTGGATGGTCGTGGTTCCTCATTACAGTGTAAAGTGGGGCCTAGAGAATTTCCAAAAATGTTTCTGGCATCCAAGTTTGAGTTGTTTACTCTTTGCCAACCACACCCATAAAAGTAGGACTGCAAATGGGTAGCAGACTACTAATAGCAACCCACTTGGACCAATCAAACTATCTGCCTCATTCCAACCAAGGAGCACTCAAATTTGACTGTGTTTCTTAGGTAGACTCTTCCACGTCTTTTCCAGGCCGTTGGAAGATATGCACTTTGCCAGGGCCGTGGCTCAGAGCAGTCTTGCAGTGGGCCCACTGGATATCACTCTTGCACATCATTCAACATTTCTGAACAACCCTATCCAGAACAGACCTAGATGTGATTTCTTCCCAGCTGACTGTTTTTTACGAAGTTGTGGCCAAAAAAGCTTCACACATGGCAAATTTTGAAAATGAGTGACACCAAATGCTAATTTTGGGATTTTTGAAAAAATAGTTGAAACTTTTTTTCATATTTGGAACTAGGTAGTCACAAATTATAGAAGGATGCCTGGAAATTTTCATATCATATATTTTTAATATTAAAAGTTGCTCTATCTTTTTATGAATGATAGCCATTTACTTGACATAAAAAATGTGGGGGATAAAAAGTGCTCTACAGCTGATGCTTCACAAGTTGTACTCTCTTCAAGTATTCCAGATCAATGTCTTCTTTTGGCGAATAATTGCAACCTAACAATTTTTATTTTGGAGAAAATTTTGGACAAGTTTTTTTCTCAGAGCAATTTTGAGTAAATTTGCTGTATTTGATTGGAAATTGTATTGAGGTGTAGAAAGGAATAGCACATGCATGTTTAGTTGACACTTATGAGGGGAGACAAAGATCGGCTGTCTTTTATGTACAGAAAAGATGGCCAGATTGTCTATAGAAGCTGTCTATCTATAGTCATCTGATTGTAAAGGGGCCTTAGCAATTTGGCAATACAGCATTTCATCCCACATCCCCTATTTGGGTCTCTAGTTTCTACCCATGTTTATCATATCTAACATGAAGAGCTGATTATTTTTCCATCCCCATTTGTAAACATGAAATATTGAACAAATTTCAAGTGAAATAAATTTCTTTATTTGCTCCTGTCATCTGTCTTTGGTCAGATGATTGCAAAGGGGCCTCAACATTTTTGGCTACAGTACAATCATTGTCATCCACACCCCTTATTTTGGCCTGTACCCAATATTTACCATGTCCAACATGTAGTGCTCATCCTTGATTCCTCACTCAAAACTATGACATGCATAAACATGCAAAATATCCCCATGCATAAAACATGAATTATTTTACAACATCAAGTGCAATATCATTCAGTTGCCAGTGCCAATGATTTTTTTTTTCCAACAAACATTATAATGTTTTTTGCAATAAATGGATTTTTGGGGGAAAATTTAAACCGAGAATTTGGCTAGTTTTGCCAATAATTCGGAAAATTTCTCCAAATTTCCAATATAATTTTTAAAAAAAAAATTTGAAAAAACCTAGGCACCATTGGCATTTAACCAATCATTGTAACCACAATCAAAATTAGTAGTCTTTTCTACTTAGCCCTTTTGGAAATCATTGTGCCAATTTAGAGGCCTGATCTCAGTTTCACCTTATTTAGAAGGTTGTACCGAATCCAAAGTACACATGAGTTTTTTTTTTTGGAAATTTGTGAGGTAGGTGGGTTGGTGACCATCCAAAAGCCAAATTTTGCTATGGGTTAAAGAAAGTAAAAAAAGTCTAGGATTCCTGCTAGGCTACATGTTGGTGACATTCTAGAACCTATTGTCTAAATATGATGACATGGGCCATTTCTTCCAAACACACAACCATTTATATCATCTGCAACTCCTTTTCTTTTGGATGTGAAAAAATTTAGCCAAAAAACAGTCACTACTATATTGTTGCTGGGGAGATGCTCTAATGGGTGACTCTCCTTTCTTCAGCTATTCTGTAAAGCGGGGCTACCGAAATGCAAGGAAACCCACCCAGAGCGCCAACATCTGCTCCTTCATTCAAAGGTTAAACCTGCAAAACTCCATCGTCACGCAAGTTATTGCCAGAATCTGGCATAACGCTCGATCGCGAAAGGTCGGCACTCTCATATGGCTCACTTTAAACCGGGGTCTCCCAGTTGGCACATGGCTACAATGCATGGGGATCCTCCCCACGTGCAAGGTTTGCACTGAGGAGGCCCCTGAATCCCCTCAA
>Ga0116231_10002235_pt1 | contig 40467 bp, 30 predicted proteins | sample S1TSphgellanicum_2_FD_89695 | JGI IMG/M metagenome (GOLD analysis project Ga0116231, IMG submission 89695) | Host-associated microbial communities from peat moss isolated from Minnesota, USA - S1T2_Fd - Sphagnum magellanicum MG | ecosystem: Host-associated > Plants > Peat moss > Unclassified...
TGAAAATCCTGAACACTTCCTGCAGCGGCCGGCCGGCCGCGGCATCCGCCGCCCAGCCGGTCAGTTGTTCGGCGACCGGGTTCATCCAGACCACGCAGCCGGCACCGTCGGTCGTGATGACGCCATCGCCGATGGATTGCAGCGTCACCTGCAGCAATTCATTGCCGGTCGCGAGGGCCGCGGCCAGCACGCGCGATTCCGTGACATCCCACGTGGCCCCCACCATGCGCACCGGCTTGCCCGCATTATCGAAGCTGACCGTGCCGGCACCGCGCAGGTAATGCATACTGCCATCGTCCCAGAGGACGCGGAACTCCGTATCATAGGGCCGCCGGCCGGCGATGGCGTCGACCAGCGCCTGTGTTGCGCGGTCGCGGTCCTCGGCATGCAGCCGGGCGCGCCAGGCCGCCACCGTCGCGGGAACCTCGCCCGGCGGCATGCCGTAGAGCTGAAACATCAGCGGGCTCCAGATTTTCTCGCCGGTGATCAGGTTCCATTCCCAGATACCGATCTGCGCGCTCTCGGTCGCGAGCGTCACCCGCTCCTGCGCCGCGCGCAGGGCCTCCGTGCGTTCGACGCGCTCGGTGATGTCCTGAAAGGCGCCGGCCATCCGCACGGGCATGCCGTCCTGCAGCGTCACATTGCCGACCGCACGGACCCAGATGCGGCGTCCATCGGCGCGAATGAACGGCAGTTCGAGATCCCAGCCCGCCCCGGTCCGCCCCGCATTGGCGATGGCCGCCTCGATCACGGGTCGCGCCTCGGGCGCGTAGAAACCGATGGCGGATTCCACAGTGGGGACATAGGAGGTCTCCAGCCCGTGGATCCGATAGGTCTCGGACGTCCAGGTGATCTTGTTGGTGGCAACCTCCAGGGCCCAGCCGCCGACCCCCGCCAACTGGCCGGTCCGCTCCAGAAACTCCTCGCTCTCGGGCAAACGCCGCACCGCCTGCGCCTGCTTTTGCAGGACCGCGCGTTGCTCCAGCGCGCAGGCGGCGGCGCGGGCAAGTTTGAGCAGAACCTCGCGCTGCCGCTCATCGAGCCGCCGCGGCCGTCGGTCGATCATGCAGAGCGAGCCGACCCTGCTGCCATCCGACAAAATCAGCGGCACGCCGGCATAGCCGCGGATATAGGGCTCCCCCAGCACCAGAATATTGTTCGCAAAGCGCGGGTCGGCGGCGGCGTCCTCGACCTCCAGGATGTCATCGCCCAGGATCGTATGCGCGCAAAACGCGACGTCGCGCGACATCTCGGTGATGCCGGGCAGTCCGATATTGGATTTGAACCATTGCCGGCCCTCATCGACCAGGCTGATCAGGGCGATCGGCGCCCGGCACAAATGCGCCGCCGCGTCCGCAATCGCATCCAGCGCCCCGTCCGGTGGCGTATCCAGTACATTAAGCCCCCGTAACGAGGCGAGGCGCCGCGCTTCGTCGCGGGGCAAGGGAGCAGCCGGCATTGTCAGCCTTTCGACGACGCTGGCAAATGGTATACATTCAGAACAATTTTTTGCAATACCGAAATTTTTAGGATGTACGGCAGCCTGACTCACCAACCATAATTTGCATTGGTCATAGATAACGCCATAAAAAAACTAAAGAGTTAATCAAGAGAGCCCATCAAGAGAGCCCAAGCCGAAGTGCGAATCACAGCACGAGAAAACCCGGCCGGAAGGGCGCCGCCTTCCGGTCGAGCGACGCATAACCGCGCGGCGCCGACACGACCTTGATGCCGTTGACCTCGCTCTCGTGCCGGTAGTGCGTATGTCCGTGGATCCAGGCCGCCGGCGGATATTCCGCGAAACCCTGCAGCAGTTCGGACGCATAGGCCGGCGCGATCTCGCCCACGCGGTCCCCCAGAAACGCCGCCCCCGGCGCGTGATGCGTCACCACCAGTATTTTCGCGCCCGCATTCTCACGCCTCAGGTTTCGAATCGTTTCATGCAGCCACGATATTGATTTTTTGTGAATCGCCAGCGCGTTTTGCGGCATGAACAACCCTGCGCCGTCATCGATATGCACATGGTCGTTCATCGTCCGGGCCGCGATCCGCATCGCCGCCTGCGCGTCTCCCAGCAATTCGTAATCGGTCCATAAAGTGCAGCCGAGCACGAACAAGGTCTCGCCGCGTATGGTGAATGACGCGACGTCATTTTCCAGAAACCGCAGCCGCCCCGCGCGCCTTGCCGCCGCCGCCGCGAAGGCCGGCAGCAGCCGGTGCATGTACTGGTGGTAGAACTCGTGATTGCCAGCGACATACACGACGGGGACGGAGACATATTTGGCCACCTCGTCCGCATAGGCGATCCCGCGCAAGCCCGATCCCACATCCCCCGCCAGCACCACGAGGTCGATGGGCGCAAAGCCGTCCAATGCCGGCCCGCGCTTCGGGTGCCCAGGACCCGAACGCCCCGCCCAAAACCGCACGGGCTCCATCTCCAGATGCAGGTCGCTCATGTAGAGTATCCGGATCATCGCAGCGCGCGCGCCAGAAGTCCGAAAAACCCGAGCGCGAAGCCGGCCGCGATCATCTGCCACACCCACACCCGCCGCCAGAGTGGCAACGAGCGCGGCCGGTCCATAAGCTCGAGGCCGCCGATCAGCCCGCGCTGCAATGCCGCCGCGAGGGCGCCCGCATCGGCAAAGCGCGCCGCCGGCTCCGTGCTCAGCGCCTGGCCCAGCACCGCGCCGAGCCAGCCCGGCAGGTCCGGCCGCAGCCGGGCGAGCGGCACCGGCTCGCGCTGCCCGAAGGGAAACGGCCCCGCTGAAAACATCCGGTAGATCGTCACCGCCAGCGCAAACACCTCGCTGCGCGCATTCGCAGCCGTGCCGCGAAGCAATTCCGGCGCCATGTAGCGGATCGTCCCGCCCGGGCGCGCCGCCCCCTGCATGTCGATCCCCGGAAGGTAGGCGAGCCCCAGATCCAGCAGCCGCACCTCGTTATCGGCAAGCAGCATGATGTTTTCGGGTTTGATGTCGCGATGCACGATCTGGATCGCGGCGAGCGCCTGCACCGCCTCGCATAGTTTGAGCGCGATCCCGAGCCCTTCGGGCAGGGAGACCAGCGGCGCGCGCATCAGCCGCGCCTCCAGCGTCTCCCCGGCATAGAGCGGCATGACCAGATACAGGCTCGAGCGCCGGTCCGCCGGCAGGCTGAGGTACCGCACGATCCCAGGCCCCCGCACGGCAGCGCCAATCCAGGCCTCGCGCATGAAACCGGCGGTGAAAATCTCGTCGGTCAGCATCGTCGGCAGCGGGATTTTGAGCGCCACCTCGCGGTTCTCCAGCGTGTCGTGTGCGGCCTTGAGCACCGTGTACTGGCCGCGATACAGCGTGCGGCCGATGACGAAACCGTCCCACACATCGCCCTCGCGCGGCTCCGGGCGCAGCGGTAGGTCGGTCATGTTGACGACCTGGGCATCGGCTGGCGCCGCCGGCACGGCGAGCACGTCCAGCACCATCGCGGCCTTGTCCGGCGCGTGGTTATGCCCCAGCACGGCGAGCAGTGTCTCGGCGAGGTCCCCCGGCGGCAGGCTCGCCCCCTCCAGCCGTGCCGCGAGGGCGGCGTACAGCGCCTCCGCCGCGTGGTCTTCGAGCCCGCTCACCAGCACGTAGCGGTCCGCCGGCTGCACGTCATCTTCCGCGAAATCGACCGAGAGCTGCACATCGAGCCCGACGGCGCGCGTCGGCTCGACACTGCCGTCCGGCATGGCGCGCATATGCTCCTGCATGAGCGGTGCGAGCGTGCGGCCGCGCAGCCGGTAGAGCCGGCAGCCGCCGATCTGCACGAGCCCCACGCGCGGCCCGCAGAACACCAGCGCGCTGAGCGAAACCGGCACCAGCCGCCGGGTCGCAGCGCGGATCTGCGCATGCGTCCAGGCATTCACCGCCGCCAGCGCAACGCCGACCGCGCGCCTGGGCGAGAGCGTCGGGCCCGCGCCATAAAACCCTTCGGCGAGGCCGTGCACCGCGAGCTGTGCGGAATCCCGCGCATCGGCGATCGCCTCGTCGGTCTGCGTATGCGCCCAGGCCATCGCTGCCAGCACGCCGCGCTCGGCGTTGCCGAACGCATCGCCCGGATAGACCGCATAGAAACTGCGCGCATCGCGCGCTGCCGCCAGGGCGGCAAAGCCGGTCGCGATGACCCAGCCGCCGCTCTGGACCGGCGCCTCAGCCGTCACGATTGGCGGCCGGCACCCACAGCACATCCTGCGCCCCGCGCCCGTTCACGTAGCGCGACATCACGAACAGCAGGTCCGAGAGCCGGTTGAGGTATATCAGCACCAGCCGGTTCACCGCCTCGTCGGGCGTGGAAATCAGCGTGACCACCAGCCGCTCGGCCCGGCGAACGACGGTGCGCGCCTGGTGCAGGAACGCCGCCGCCGGCGAGCCGCCCGGCAACACGAACGAGCTCAGCGGCGCGAGCTCCGCGTTCATCCGGTCGATCTGCCCCTCCAGCCAGTCCACCTGCGCCTGGGTGACGCGCAAGGGCGGGTATTCGGGGTTGTCCACGATTGGCACGCATAAATCGGCGCCGATGTCGAAGAGATCGTTCTGGATGCGCGCCAGGACGAGATCATCGGCACCTGCCACGTGCAGCCGGGCGATGCCAAGCACGCAGTTCGCCTCGTCGACGTCGCCGTAGGCCGCGACACGGGGGGCGGATTTGGCGACACGGGTGCCGTCGCCGAGGGAGGTTTCGCCGGCATCGCCGCCGCGGGTGTAGATTTTATCGAGTTTGACCATGGTTGCAGGAGACCATGGGAGGGGGGAGAGAGCAAGGAAGCGCTTCTCTGCTGAAAAAAAGAAACAAAAAACGTCCGCTCCGCCGGGCCATAGGCTTTGGCGATCTCAGCGCCCATGACCTAAATCACAAAGTTTTTTTGCTACTTTTTCTTCACAAAAAGTAGCACTTACTTAACCTTGCCTTACCTCAACGTGCCTCACATAAAATACCTCATCGTAAAATCAATCATCTTCCTGACCCGCCTCGAATAGGGCGGGAACAGCATCGGCGTCACGCTGAACCGGTCGCGCAGCACGGCACGCTCATGCGAGAACGCCTGGAACCCGAAAATACCGTGCGACGCACCGATGCCGCTATTGTTCACGCCGCCGAACGGCAGGTTGCTGTGGCTGAACTGCAGGACCGACATGTTGACGCAGGCTCCGCCGGACGAGGTTTCCCGCAGCACCTCGTCGATCACGGCCTGGTCGCGTGCGTAGACGTAGAGTGCGAGCGGTTTTTCGCGGGCGTTGATGAAGGCGATCGTGGAGCCGAGGTCGCGGAAGGGGAGGATCGGCAGCACGGGCCCGAAAATCTCCTCGTGCATCACCGCGGCGTCGGGCCGCATGTCGGTCAGCAGCGTGGGGGCGATGAACTGGTCGGAGGCATCCACCGTGCCGCCGGTGATTGTGCGCGCGCCATGGTTCACCGCATCGTCGAGCAGCCGCGCGACGCGGGCGAAGTGCCGGGCGTTGATGATGCGGCCATAGTCCGGGCTTTGCCTGGGGGTGTCGCCGAACATGCGGGTGATGGCGGTCTTCGCGGCGTCAAGAAACTGCGGCAGCACGCTGTCATGCACGAACAGGTAGTCGGGGGCGACGCAGGTCTGCCCGGCGTTCAGAAACTTGCCCCAGCAGATGCTCGCGGCGGCCTTGGCGATGTCGGCACTCGCATCGACGATGACGGGGCTTTTGCCGCCGAGCTCCAGGGTGACCGAGCTCAGATGTTTGGCCGCGGCGGCCATGACGATTTTGCCGATGGCGGGGGCGCCGGTGAAGAACACGTGGTCGAAGGGCAGTGCGAGCAAGGCGGTGGAGAGTGAGGCGTCGCCCTCGAAAAACGCGACTTCGGAGGGCGGAAACAGGCTGCCGAGCAGCTTGCCCATCACCGCGGCACTGCAGAGCGACAGCTCGGAGGGTTTGATCATCACCGGGCAGCCGGCGGCGAGCGCGCTGACCAGCGGCCCGAGCGTGAGGCTGACCGGATAGTTCCAGGGCGAGATGATCAGCGACACGCCCTTTGGCTGCGGGATGATCCGCGCCTGCGTGCCGAGCATCGTTTTGGTCGGGGTGACGCGCCGGGGCCGCATCCAGCCGCGCAGGTGCCGGCAGGCGTGGCGGATCTCGGCGATGACGGGCATGATCTCGGCGAGGTCGGTTTCCGCCGCGGGCTTGCGCAGGTCCTCGTGCAGGGCGGCGTGCAGCTGCGTGCGATGCGCGAGGAGGGCCGCTTCCAGGCCTTTGAGGCGGGCGATGCGCTCGGCCGCGGTCGAGCTGCGCCAGTGCAGCGCGGTCGTGCGCTGGCTGGCGAAAACGGTTTCGATCCCTTGCGGCGGTATCTTGGTGGTGACGTTCATGGACGCTTTTCCTGCGCGCCCGCGCGCAAGGCCGGGCGTTTGTTACGCTACTGGCAACCGCTTTTCCACAACTGTCAAGCCAAAAGCGGCGGGGCGGTAGCGCGGCTCCGGCGCGGCGGCGTCGAGCCGCGCAAAATGCCGCAGGATCAGGTCAATTTTCGCGAACACCATGGCCAGATCATCAAACTCGCGACGCAGCCTGGCCGCGGCCTGCAGCCCGCGATGCGACGGCTCGCCCGAAATCAATCTCGCCCCGGCGGAAACCCGCAGGGCGCCGGCGAGACCGTCGCCGTCCGGCTGCGGCAGCGGCACCGGCTGGCCGATATGGCAGATACGCGCCGCGACCGCCGCCTCGCCGGGCAGCCATGGCGACAGGTCTGTATTCAGCCACAGGTAGATTTTTCGTGCCTCGGCCGGTGTCAGGCATCGGCACGCTTCGCCCGGCAGTTTCAGCAGAAACGTGAAAATGCTGGGGCGCCGCTCCCATGGCTCGTCATCCGGGTGCCGCGCCACGGCCGGCGGGTCGACCAGCGTGAGGGCGGGACAGCGGCTGACCGCCATGCGGACGGTCGCGGCAAAACCGTCGAGGATCGCCGTGCGGCGCGCGGCCGGCACGCGCAGCAGCGCGCGCATCTCGGCCAGGGCCGCGTGCCAGCGCAGGGCGAGCCCATAATTGCCGACGGGCGGCAGCCCGGCCGCCGCGCGCGCCCGCAACGGAAACTCATCGCGCCCGAAATACGCATCCAGCCCCGCCGGCAGGGCAGCCCCATCCAGCCGGCGCGCCACCGCCGGCGGCAGCAACGCGGCCCCCGCGAAGGGCGGCCCGGTGAAAAACTTCGAGCCGGTGACGAGCACGACGGCGTCCAGCGCCAGATAGCCGCGCACGGATGTGGGCGAGAGCCGCGCCTGGCAGGCGTCCACCACGATGTCGAACGCCGCGCCGAAGCGCGCCCGCAAATGACCCAAAAATTCCACCCGCGGCGCCAGCAGCCCGGTCTTCGAGAGGTCGAGCGCGTGCACGATCACCCGCCGCCCCGCTGACAGCCCCTCCCCGACCGCCCGCGCGATCTCGGCCTCCACATCGTCCATCGCCCGCAGCCCGCCACCCGGCGCACGCAACGCGATATTGCGCAGCGCGGTGTCCGGGCGAAACCCGGCGATCGGCGACTCGAACGTCACGTCATGCCCGAGTGCGGTATCCACCGCGAAATGCACGCCGCGCGCCGCCATCGGCACGCCGCGCCCGGTCTCCTCCGGGGCGAGCAGGATGTTGCAGATGGGCCGGCCGGGATCGCCGCCGATATGCGTCAACGCCAGCGCCAGCAGCTCCGTGTCCGTGCCGGAGGCCGCCAGCACGACGCAGCTATCGCCGTCGAGTCCGTAAGCCCTGGCCAGGCCCCGGCGCACCGCCTGCAGGCACCCGCGCACCGCGAGCCGGGGTGCGGCCCCGCGCAGCAGCCGCAGCGTGACGCGAAGCCGGGCCCGGTCCGCCGCCGCATAGCCGCGCTCCGACGAGGACGACGCGGTCGAGGACGCGAACGTCACCGCCCAAGGCCGCGACCGATGGCTGCAGCCATAGCCATTCAGCGCCGAGCGCGGGTCGCGCGCGAGCCTGATGTCGCCGCCGGTCTCCATCAGCGCCTCGGCCGTGCCGAGCGCGCCCCATACGGCGCGCAGCAGGGCGACCTCACGCTCCCCTGCGCCGAAATGTCGGGATAAGAACGTTCCCGCAGGCGCCACGTCGCCCGCCATCCCCGGCACCCAGGCCGGCAGTGCGGCGCGGTCCGCCGGCGCCAGGCCGTCCGCCTCCGCCATGATGAACTGCGCCGCCGCGCGCGCCGCCGCCATCGCGGCGAGCCCCGGGGCCACCCCCCGCCGCGCCAGCCACGCCGCTTCCAGCTCATGACGCAGAGCAAACCCCAGCAACGCCGGCCAAAGGAACGCCGCCGGCGGCAGCGTCACCGGCACGCCGCGAAAGGCCGTGAATTCAGGCGCGGCGCGGATCGCATCGATCTGCAGCTGGCGCTCGGCATCAAGCCGCTTGGCGAATGACATTTCATCTCCGGCGCAATTTTTGGAAGGCTTTACCCCCAACCATCCAAAAGACCAAGTTTTCCATCTCGTTACGCCGACGCAAGCCCGGATCGCGCAACAGTCCTGCATCCAGCGCCTTTGTTTTTGCCTAAATTAGGTGCATTACCTGCCTTGCCAGTCGGCAGATTGGCGCCTTCAAACCAAACATCACACGGCAACCTAGGGAGCCAGCCCCGGCAAGGGGCGGCAAAGACAATGAAAAAAATCGAAGCGATTATCAAACCGTTCAAGCTGGACGAAGTGAAGGACGCGCTGCACGAGGTCGGCCTGCAGGGCATCACGGTGACCGAATCCAAGGGCTTCGGCCGGCAGAAAGGCCATAACGAACAGCATCGCGGGCCCGAATACGTGGTCGACTTCCTGCCCAAAGTGAAAATCGAGGTGATCTGCGAGGATTCCATCACCGACCGTGCGATCGAGGCGATCTGCACGGCGGCCCGCACCGGGCGCATCGGCGATGGGAAGATCTTTGTGTCCGCGATCGAGGAAGCGGTGCGGATCCGGACCGGTGAGAGGGGCGAGGTGGCGATTTAAGGTCTCTGAACCCTTTGGCCATGGGCGCAAAAAAAACCGCGAGCCCATGGCCAAAGTTATCAGAAATTTTTTGCTTCGTTTTTCAAAAAGCGAAGCGCTTCCTTCTCCTTAACCTAAGCTCGGCAAATCCAGCCCGAACTGGCGCGCGCAATCCACCGCCACATCATACCCCGCATCGGCGTGCCGCATCACGCCCGTCGCCGGGTCGTTCCACAGCACGTTGGCGAGGCGCCGCGCGGCCGCCGGGGTGCCATCGGCGCAGATCACCATGCCCGAGTGCTGCGAGAAGCCCATGCCCACGCCGCCGCCATGGTGCAGCGACACCCAGGTCGCCCCCGAGGCGCAGTTCAGCAGCGCGTTCAGCAGCGGCCAGTCGGACACCGCGTCCGAGCCGTCCAGCATCGCCTCGGTTTCCCGGTTGGGCGAAGCGACCGAACCGGAATCCAGGTGGTCGCGGCCGATCACGACGGGGGCGGACAGCTCGCCGCTCGCGACCATCTCGTTGAAGGCGAGGCCGAGCCGGTGGCGGTCGCCGAGCCCGACCCAGCAGATGCGCGCGGGCAGCCCCTGAAACGCGATGCGCTCGCGGGCCATGTCCAGCCAGTTATGGAGGTGCTTGTCGTGCGGCAGCAGCTCCTTCACCTTCGCGTCGGTCTTGAAGATATCCTCGGGATTGCCGGAGAGTGCCGCCCAGCGGAACGGCCCGACGCCGCGGCAGAACAGCGGCCGGATATAGGCCGGCACGAAGCCGGGAAAATCGAACGCGTCGGCGACCCCCTCGTCGCGCGCGACCTGGCGGATGTTGTTGCCGTAATCGAGCACCGCGACGCCCAGCTGCTTGAAGCGCAGCATGTCGCGCACATGCGCCGCCATGGTGGCGCGCGCGGCCGCCTCCACGGCACCAGGATCGCTCTCGCGGCGCGACAGCCACTCGGCGACGCTCCAGCCGCGCGGCAGATAGCCGTTCAACGGATCATGCGCCGAGGTCTGGTCGGTCAGCACGTCCGGCTTCACGCCGCGGGCCAGCAGCTCCGGCAGCACGTCCGCGATATTACCGAGAAGGCCGACGGAGATCGGTTTTTTCTCGGCGACGGAGCGGTTGATGATGGCAAGCGCCTCATCCAGCGTGTCGGCGCGCACGTCGACATACCGCGTCTGCAGCCGCATCTCGATCCGGCTGTCCTGGCACTCGACGGCGAGGCAGCTCGCCCCCGCCATGGTGGCGGCGAGCGGCTGCGCGCCGCCCATGCCGCCGAGCCCGGCGGTGAGGATCCAGCGGCCCGCGAGGTCGCCGCCAAAATGCTGCCGGCCGACCTCGCAGAACGTCTCGTAGGTGCCCTGCACGATCCCCTGCGTGCCGATGTAAATCCACGATCCCGCCGTCATCTGCCCGTACATCATCAGCCCGCGCCGATCGAGCTCATGGAATTTCTCCCAGGTCGCCCAGTGCGGCACGAGGTTGGAATTGGCGAGCAGCACCCGCGGCGCGTCCGCATGCGTACGAAACACGCCGACCGGCTTGCCGGACTGGATCAGCAGCGTCTGGTCCTCCTCAAGCCGCCGCAGCGTCTCGACGATGCGGTCGAAGGCGTTCCAGTCGCGCGCGGCGCGGCCGATGCCGCCATAGACCACAAGCTCCTCCGGCCGCTCGGCGACCATCGGGTCGAGGTTGTTCATCAGCATGCGCAGCGGGGCTTCGGTGGCCCAGGATTTGGCGCTGAGGGTGTTGCCGTGGGGGGAACGGATGATGCGGGCGTTGTCGAGACGGTTCATGTTCGGGGCCTTTCAGGTGAGCGGTCGCTGAGGGGAAGCGGTCGCTTTTCAGAAAAAGCTCCGCAAAAATTTTCGATGTCTTTACACGGGGGGTTGCAACGGCCCCCGGGGAGACGAAAGTTTCTCGCTGCTTCTTTTCAAAACAGAAGCGCTTTCTTGGCTAACGCGCCTAGGATCTGGCGGAGCGTCGGCAGCACCGCCGGCGCATCATGCAGCGCCCCCGGCCAGTTCGTCGCATCCGGCACGTCCGGCTCGTCCATATAGCCGCGGCACGCGAGCTCCATCTGGATCGCCTGCACGCCATGCGCCGGATCTGCGTAGTGCCGCGTAATCCAGCCGCCCTTGAAACGTCCGTTCACGACATGGTCGTGCGCGGCGTCATCGGCGCAGATGAGGGTCACCTCCGCCTCGAATGCGGGGTCGCAGGATTTGCCGTCATTCGTACCGATGTTGAAGTTCGGCAGCGCGCCCGGGAACAGGCGCGGGATCACGCCGCGGATCGAATGGCAGTCGTACAGCACGATCGTTTTGTGCAGCTGCCGCAGCCGCGCGATCTCGGCCCCCAGCGCCGCATGGTAGGGGTCGAAAAACGCTTCGCGGCGCCGGGCGATGTCGGCGGCGGCCGGTTCGGCGCCGGGGTGGTAGAGCGGCTCGCCGTCGAACGTTTCGGTGGGGCACAGGCCGGTCGTCACCTGCCCCGGATAGAGCGAGACGCCGGAGGGGTCGCGGTTGACGTCGATGATGCTGCGCGAAATGCTGGTCCGGACGATGGTGGCGTCAAGCGCCTCGGCGAACGCGTAGAGTTCCGGCAGATGCCAGTCGGCATCCTTGCGCGCGCGCCAGAGCGAAACGAAAGCCGGCTCGTATTCGGGCGGAATATCGGTGCCCGCATGCGGGATGCTGAGCAGCAGCGGGGCGTCGCCCCGGCGGATCGTCAAAAAGCTCATGATACACCTGGCAATTCGTGGAGCGGGAGACGCTGATCGCGCAGCAGCGCGATCGCGGCGTCGATATCGGGGGCGAAATAACGGTCCTCATCCAGCCGCGGCACGTCCGCCCGGATGAGCGCGCGCACCGCCTCCAGCCGGGCGCTCGAGCGCGGCGCCAGAAAATCGCAGCCTTGCGCCGCCGCCAGCAGTTCGATGGCGATGATCGCGCGCAGATTATCCGTCATCGCGAGCAGCCGCCGCGCCCCGTGCGCCGCCATCGACACATGGTCCTCCTGGTTCGCCGAGGTCGGGATCGAGTCCACAACGGCGGGGAACGCCCGGCCCTTGTTTTCCGACACCAGCGCCGCCGCCGTGACCTGCGGGATCATGAATCCGGAATTGAGGCCGGGGCGGGCGGTCAGGAAGGCCGGCAGGCCCGACAGCGCGGGGTCGACCAGCATCGCCATCCGCCGCTCGGCGAGCGAGCCGATCTCGCACACCGCCATAGCGATCATATCGGCCGCGAATGCCACCGGCTCGGCGTGGAAATTGCCGCCGGACAAGGCCTCGGCCGGGCCGGTGAAAATCAGCGGGTTGTCGGTGACGCCGTTCGCCTCGGTGGCGAGGGTGGCGGCCGCCTGGCGCAGCACATCGAGTGCAGCACCCATCACCTGCGGCTGGCAGCGAAGGCAATACGGGTCCTGCACGCGCTCATCGCCCGTAAGATGCGAGGCGCGGATGGCGCTGCCGGCCATCAGGTCGCGCAATGCCGCCGCCACCTCGCTCTGGCCCTTGTGGCGGCGCAGCGCGTGGATGCGCGCGTCGAACGGCGCGTCGGAGCCGCGGGCCGCATCGGTCGCGAGCGCGCCGCTCAGCAGCGCCGCCTTGAACAAGCCTTCCGCCTCGAACAGGCCGGCCAGCGCGTAGGCCGTGGAGAACTGCGTGCCGTTCAGCAGAGCGAGCCCCTCCTTGGGCCCGAGCACCACGGGCGCGAGGCCCGCCGCCCGCAGCCCATCGGCCGCCGCCAGCCGTTCGCCGCGCCAGAAAACCTCGCCGACGCCGATCATCGCGGCGGCCAGATGGGCGAGCGGTGCGAGGTCCCCCGACGCGCCGACCGAGCCCTGCGCCGGGATCACCGGCAGCAGCTCCGCGGCCAGCATCGCCGCCAGTAGTTCGACGGTCGCGACCCGCACGCCCGATGCGCCCTGCGCGAGCGAGCCCAGCTTGAGCGCCAGCATCAGCCGCACGATGGCAGGCGGCATCGGCTCCCCGACGCCGGCCGCGTGCGAGAGCACGAGGTTGCGCTGCAGGATTTCGAGGTCGGCATCGGCGATCCGCACGGTCGCGAGTTTCCCAAAGCCGGTATTGATGCCGTACACGGGCGCCCCGCGCGCCAGGATCTCCTCCACCGCGGCGGCGCAGGCCGCGACATCGGCCATCGCCGCGGGATCGAGCGCGACGGGTTCGCCCTGATAGATGGCGCGCCACTGCGCAAGGCTGACGGCGCCTGGAATAAGTCTCATGAACGGCTCCAGATACGGCGATGCAGGGGGTTGAAGCCGAGATGATAGACAAGCTCGGCCGGATGCTCGATGTCCCAGATCGCGAGATGGCATTTGGCGCCTGGCGCCAGCATGCCGACATCGCTGAGCCCGAGGGCGGCGGCGGCGTTGCGCGTCACCCCCAGCAGGCATTCCTCGACCGTGAGCCGAAACTGCGTCGCCGCCATGTTCATCGCGAGCAGCAGCGAGAACATCGGGGACGTGCCGGGGTTATGGTCGGTCGCGACCGCGATCCTGCAGCCCGCCGCGCGCAACGCGGCCACGGGGGGCAACTGCGTCTCGCGCAGGGTATAATACGCGCCGGGCAGCAGCACCGCGACGGTGCCGGCGCTCGCCAGGGCCGCCGCGCCGGCGGGGCTCGTATATTCCAGATGATCGGCCGAGAGGGCCGCAAATTCCGCCGCGAGGGCCGCCCCGCCAAGGTCGGAAAGCTGGTCGGCATGGAGTTTGACCGGCAGGCCATGCGCCCTGGCGGCGGCAAACACGCGCCGGATCTCGGCCGGCGAAAACGCGATGCCCTCGCAGAACCCGTCGACCGCCGCCGCCAGTTTTTCGGTCGCGATGCGGGGGATCAGCACGTCGCAGAGCAGCTCCACATAGGCGGCGCGGTCGGCAGCCTCGGGCGGCAAAGCGTGCGCGCCCAGAAACGTCGGCGCGATGTCGACCGCGGCGGTTTCGCCCAATGTGCGGATGGCGGAGAGGATCTTGATCTCGCTCTCCTCCGAGAGCCCGTAGCCGGATTTTATTTCGACCGTGGTGACGCCCTCGGCCAGCAGCGGCGCCAGGCGGCGCTCGGCCAGCGCCACCAGGGCCGGCGCATCCGCCGCCCGGGTCGCGCGCACGCTCGACATGATGCCGCCGCCGGCGCGCGCGATCTCCTCGTAGCTCGCGCCCCGCAGCCTCGCCTCGAATTCCGCCGCGCGGTTGCCGGCATAAACCAGGTGGGTGTGGCAATCGATCAGCCCCGGCGTCACCCAGCGGCCCGCGCAATCCACGATCTCGGCACCGTCGAACGCTGCCGGCGGCCCGACATGCACGATCCGGCCGCCAAGCTCGGCCACCATGCCGCGCTCGACGATGCCGAGGCCGGGCGCCAGCGGGTCCATTGTCGCCAGTCTCGCATTGATAAAAATCCGGTCAGCGCGCATCGCGCAAAATCCTTGGCAGACGGGAAGAGCTTGTATATACAATAAGGGCGTAACGAAGGACTGTCCAGTGCAAAAAACCCTGTTTTTCCGGCACGCGCTGCTCCCCTCCGGGTGGGCCGTCGATGTCCGGGTTACCGTCGCCAACGGGCTGATCACCGCAATCGACGCCGGCGTGCCGCAGGCCGGCGCGCACGGCATCGCGCTGCCGGGGATGCCCAACCTGCATAGCCACACGTTCCAGCGCGCCATCGCCGGCCTGACCGAGCGGCGCGGCCCCACGACCGACAGCTTCTGGACCTGGCGCGAGCTGATGTACCGTTTCGCGCTGCGTCTGACGCCAGACGAGGTCGAGGCGGTCGCGACCCACGCCTTCATCGAGATGCTGGAGGGCGGCTTTTGCGCCGTCGCGGAGTTCCACTATCTGCATAACGCGCCGGACGGCACGCCGTATGACGACATCGCCGAGCTTTCGGTCCGCATCGCCGCCGCCGCCGCCGCCGCCGGGATCGAGTTGCGGCTGCTCCCGGTTTTCTATGCGCAGAGCGACTTTGGCAGCGCGCCGCCGACGCCAGGGCAGCGGCGGTTCCTGAGCGGGCTGGACGGCTACGCGAAACTGCTGGAGCGCTGCCGCACCCTCGCCCCCGCCGGCGTGGCGCCGCACTCGCTGCGCGCCGTCGCCCCCGCCGACCTCGCCGCCGTCATCGCCATGGCCGCCCCCGGCGAGCCGCTCCATATCCATGTCGCCGAACAAACCGCTGAGGTGGATGCCTGCCTCGCCTGGTCCGGGGCGCGGCCGGTCGACTGGCTGTTCGACCACGCGGCGGTGGACCAGCGCTGGTGCCTGATCCATTCGACGCACGCCAACGCCGCCGAGCGCGCGCGCATCGCAGCCGCCGGCGCCGTGGTCGGGCTGTGCCCGCTGACAGAGGCGAGCCTCGGCGACGGGATTTTTCCCGCTCATGATTTTTTTGCCGCCGGCCGGATCGGCATCGGCACCGATTCCAACGTGCTGATTTCCGTCGCGGCCGAGCTGCGGCAGCTGGAAACCACGCAGCGGCTGCTCACGCGGGAGCGCAACGTGATGGCGAGTGCGGCATTCCCGGCAACCGCGACCGCCCTCTACCAGGCGACGGTGGCCGGCGGCGCGCAGGCGCTTGGGTTCGCGCCCGGGTTTACCGTCGGCGCGCCGGCGAATTTCGTGGCCATCCCCGGCCGCGACCCGGACATCGCGCTGTCCCATGCGGTTTTTTCCGCACTCGCGCCGGTCGTGCAGACCGTATGGGTGCACGGCAAGGAGGTGGTTACGGAAGGCCGGCACCCCCTCGCACCCGTGGCGCGCAAGCGCTTCGAATCGGTGGTAGAGCGCCTCGCATGCGAGTAGCTATGCCAAGATGAGCCCCCCGCCCCTGATCGACAAAAGTTTTTTCCTGCTTTTTTTCAAAAAAGCAGCGCTTGCCTGCTGACGGACCCATGCCCGAGCGCCCCTTGAAACTTTACGAACAGGTCAAGCAGCACCTGCTCGACCACATCGCCGCCGGCACCTGGGGCCCGGGTGCGCGCATTCCCTCCGAGCATGAGCTGATGGCAACGCTCGGCGCCTCCCGGATGACCGTGCATCGCGCGCTCCGGGAGATGTCGGCGGACGGCATTCTGCACCGGGTCCAGGGTCTGGGCACCTTCGTGCGCGCACCGGCCCCGCGCTCGGACCTTCTGGAGATTTTCGACATCGCCGAGGACATCGCCCGGCGCGGGCGCCAGCATGCGGCACGGGTCCTCGCACTGACGGCCGTGCGCGCGGATGGCGCGCTCGCGGATCAGTTCGGCCTGCGCCGCGGGGCACGGCTGTTCCATTCCGAGATCGTCCATCTCGAGACCGACATCCCCGTGCAGTGGGAACGGCGCTTCGTCTCGCCGGCTTTCGCACCCGCCTATCTCGAGCAGGATTTCACGGCGCAGACGACCAGCCGCTACCTGCAGAGCCTGGCGGCGGCCACCGAGGTCGAGCACATCGTCCACGCCGTCAGCCCGGATGCGCGGGCGCAGGAGGTGCTCGCGGTGTCGCCGCAGGAGCCCTGCCTCGAGGTGCGACGGCGGACCTGGACAATATCGGGGCCCGCCACCAGCTCTGTCCTCACCCATCCGGGCAGCCGCTACAGCCTGGGCAGTCGATACCAGCCGGCGCGGCGGGCGGCGGCGTGACACGCGGATACGGCCCTGATAACGCAGGTTTGCCGAAAACGCTGGTTAACTTTTTGGTCGCACGCGTTTAAGCACGCCCGATCAGCGAAGGAGTAGAGTTTTTGGCGACGATGTATACCGAGACGGTGACCACCGTCCGGCACTGGACCGACACGCTGTTCAGCTTCACGGCGACCCGCAACCCCGGTTTCCGCTTCATCTCCGGCCAGTTCACAATGATCGGCCTGCAGGTCGACGGCCGGCCGCTGCTGCGGGCGTATTCGATGTGCAACGCCAATCACGAGGAGCAGCTTGAATTCTTCTCGATCAAGGTGCCGGACGGCCCGCTCACCTCGCGCCTGCAGACGCTGCAGCCCGGCCACGAGATCCTGGTCGGCGGCAAGCCGACCGGCACGCTGATCCAGGACAACCTGCACCCCGGCGCCACGCTCTATCTGCTCGGCACCGGCACCGGCCTCGCCCCCTTCGTCAGCATCATCAAGGACCCCGACACCTATGAGCGCTACGAGCACATCGTGCTCGTGCATGGCTGCCGCGAGGTCGCGGAGCTCGGCTACGGTGAACTGGTCGTCAACACGCTGCGCGACGACGAATTCTTTGGCGAGCTGGTCCGGGAAAAACTGCTGTACTACCCGACCGTGACGCGCGCTGCGTTCCGCAATACCGGCCGCATCACGACCCTGATGGAAACCGGCAAACTACAGGCCGATCTCGGGCTGCCAGCTCTCGACAAGGCGCGCGACCGGGTGATGCTGTGCGGCAGCCCGGGGATGCTCGAGGATTTGCACAGGTTTCTCCGCGAACGAGACTTTTCGGAAGGCAATCACTCGGAGCCGGGGGAGTTTGTTATCGAGAAGGCGTTTGTGGAGAAATAAAAGTAAGCGCTTCTTTTGTGAACAAAAGAAGCAAAAAACTTGGCTCCTTGAGTGCCGGGAGCCCGCCAGATCCCCCGGCCCAACGTAATAAAGTTTTTTTGCTACTTTTTGTTCACAAAAAGTAGTGCTTACCCTTCCCCTTAACTCGCATCATGCGGCGCTGGCACATAGAGCGCGATGAAAATACGGTTGCCCGCTACCTGCAGCTTCGCCGGCGTGCCGAGCGCCTTGGTTTTCGCGTAGAACTTCATGCGTTCGTCATTGCCGCCGCTCTGCCCGGCATGGCCGAACACGGCCCACACGCGTTTGCCCTGGGCCTGCGCCGCCAGCGCGTGGTCGAGGTCGCCATCGGAGTCGTTCAGCACAACGGTTTGCGTGCCGGGCGGCAGGTAGTGTTTCAGGATCGGCAGCGCGCCGAGGTCGTAGAGATACACAACGTCGCCGGGGGCCACGTCCTGCGCCAGCATTTTCGCGGCGACATCCCAGCGCGGCTTGGTTTCGGCGTGGTAGTAGGGCGCCATGTTGGTCAGCAGCAGCAGGCCGGCGCAGGCGACGACGACGGGGCGCAACCGCGACGGAAAGCGGTCGAGCAGCGCGCTGGCACCGATGCCGGCGAGGATCGCGAAGGGGGCGGCACTCCACAGGATGTAGCGCGGCAGCAGGATCGGCCGCCAGATCGAGATCACCGTGAACATCAGCGGCAGGAACACGAACGAGATCCCGAGCACGGCGAGCATCACCGGGCGGCGGCGCAGCGCCCAGGCGGCCGCACCGACCGCGATCGCGAGCCCGGCGTCGATCAGCCACATCAGCGCGTGCGGCGTCGGCACCGCCATGAAGTGGAACGTTACGGAGTCCGCGACCCGCATGAAGTAGACCGAGCCGAAATCATACCACAAGCGCGAGGCATTGAGCGGGGGTATCCACATCACGCTGTCGACGAAGCCGCTGCCCTGATGGGTCATCATCACGGCGTAGAACGGCGCGCAGCAAAGCCCGACCAGCAGATCCGCGATGAGGAAGTTGCGCGCGAGCTGCCAGCGGTCGGGCGAGACCCGCATGAGGGCGGCGCCGATCAGGTTGGCGGTGAGCAGCCAGGGCAGGCCATCGCCCAGAACGTCGAGTGCCGCCGCCGAGCCGAGCGCGAAGGTCGCCCAGGCGCCGCCCATATGGCCGCGCAGCAGCGGCCTGGAGGCAGCCGGCAGGTCCATCGCCAGCCTGGTGACGCCGTAGAGTGCGACCAGGATCAGCCACATTTCCATGGTGTAGGAGCGCGCCTCCTGGCTGAATGCGAGGGCGGTGGGCGACAGGCCGATGATGCACGCGGCAATGATGCCGGCGCGCCGGCCAGCGATGGCGCGCGCGATCATGAACACCATCATCACCGCGAGCGCGCCGCACACGGCGGAGGGGAAACGCAGCCAGAATTGCGGGTTGCCGAGCGAGACCAGCGGCGAGAGCAGCAGGAAAAAACTCGGCATGTGGTGGTTGAGGAAGGAGTCCTGCACCAGGGCGGCGGGGGTGAGCGAGGCGCGCTGCAGGGTAAACACCTCGTCGAGCCAGAACGGGCGCGTGCCGAGGTCGATCAGCCGCGGCAGCAGCGCCAGCACGAACACCAGAGCCGGCCAGCCGGCCGCGGCCCACACGCGTTTCACGCCAGCGCCTCCGACGGGCCCTGTGACTGGGTCTGGGATTGAGACTGGCTTTGCGACGGCGCCTCGACCACAGGCTCGGCTGGCCGCCAGTCCCGGAAGAAGGCGCGGCCGATGGCGGCGGCGAGTTTTTGGAGATGTATCTGCACGATATCCAGATAGTCGTGCAGACCGATGGCGAGAATATGGCCGATCGGCTTTTCCAGCAGCAGCGCTCTTAAATATTCCGCAACCTCAATGGCTTCGTCGGCCTGCGACAGGCCGTAGATGCGCCGCAGGTCGTCGAGATGGGATTCGGCGCGGCGCACGCAGAGCAGCACGGCGCGCGGCGAGGAGGGGTCGCGCAGCAGGAAATGCACGACGTCCTCGGCGGAAAAGCTCGACGGCGCGCGGCGCTTGAAGGCGTGGTAGCCGGCGGCGGCGCGCAGCACGGCGTTCCATTGCGTGAGCTCGGCGACGCGCTTGGCCTCGCCGTCGCGCGGCAGAAGTGCCGTGTATTTGATGTCGAGCATCCGCGTCGTCTGGTCGGCCCGCTCGACCAGGCGGCCGAGCTCGTAGAAATACCAGCCCTGGTCGCGGTACAGCGTGCCCTCGGTAATGCCGGTATGCGACTGCACGCCGTCCTTCAGGCGCGTGCACAGGCGCGAGAGCGCGTCGCCCTCGAGGTCGGCGGCGCTGATATGGCTGACGAAGCGGTGGAACACGTTGATCTGCCGCCACATCTCGGTGCTCATCAACGGCCTGAGCGTGCGCGCGTTGGTACGCGCGTCCTCGAGGTTGGCCGGCACCGAGGTCGGGTTGCCGCGGTCCAGCAGGTAGAAGCGCTTGACCTGCTCGGCGTCGGGCGAGAAGCCGCGCTCGGCGAAATTACGCTCATCCGCGTTGATGCGGATCAGCCCGAACCAGGCATCCGTCTCGAAACCCGGGCTCTCGAAACTCTGCGTGACGTCGATCAGCCGGGCGAGGTTTTCCACCCGCTCCAGATACCGCGCCATCCAGAACAGCCCCTCGGCGTCGCGCGCCAGCAGCACCGCATCAAGCCGCATGTGGCTCATCCCTCAGCCTCGGGCGTGAAATCATCGGCCAGCACCCAGGTATCCTTGGAGCCGCCGCCCTGGCTCGAATTCACGATCAGGCTGCCCTGCTTCATCGCAACGCGGGTAAGGCCGCCCGGCAGCACCCAGCTGTCGCGCCCGGTGATGATGAACGGGCGCAGATCGAGGTGCCTGGGGCCGATGCCGGTCTCGGCGAGGGTCGGGGCCACCGACAGGCCGATCATCGGCTGGCTGATCCAGTTCTTGGGGTCCGCGAGGATGGAGGCGCGGGCGATGTCGAGCTCGGCCGCACTCGCGCGCGGGCCGATGGTGATGCCATACCCCCCGGACTCGCCGACCGGCTTGGTCACAAGGTCCCCCAGATGGTCGAGCGTGTAGGCGAGCCCCTCGGCCTCCCGGCAGATATGCGTCTCCACGTTCTGGATCAGTGCGTCCTCGCCTAGATAGTATTTGATGATGCGCGGCATGTAGGCATACACCGCCTTGTCGTCGGCAACGCCGGTGCCGACCGCGTTCGCGATCGCGACGTTGCCGGCCTTCCAGGCGCCGATCAGCCCGCGCACGCCCAGCATCGAATCCGCCTTGAACACGTCCGGATCGAGAAAATCATCGTTCAGCCGCCGGTAGACCGTGTGCACCGGGCGCAGACCGTTGATCGTGCGCATGAAAACCCGGTTGTTCTCGACCGTGAGGTCGGAGCCCTGCACCAGCGGCACGCCCATCTCGCGGGCGAGGAACACGTGCTCGAAATACGCGGAATTATAGATGCCGGGGGAGAGCAGCACGACCTGCGGATCGGCAACGCCGGCGGGCGCGATCTCGCCCATCGCACTGCGCAGGCGCCGGCCATAGTCATCCACCGGGCGCAGCCGGATGCCGGCCATCAGGTCGGGAAAGCTGCGCAGCATCAGGTGCCGGTTCTCGATGACGTAGGACACGCCGGACGGCGTGCGGGCGTTGTCCTCGAGCACGCGGAAATCGCCGAACTCGTCGCGGATGATGTCGATGCCGCAGACATGCACATAGGTGCCGTGCGTCACCGGGAAATCCTTCATCTCCGGCCGGTAGTTGGCGTTGCCGTAGATGAGCTCGGCCGGCACCACGCCGTCGCGCACGATATGGCCGGGACCGTAGATGTCGCCCAGAAACGCGTTGAGCGCGGCGACGCGCTGGATGCAGGCGCGCTCCAGCAGGGACCATTCGCGCGCCGTCAGCACGCGCGGGATGCAGTCGAACGGCAGGATCCGGTCGATCGCGGTCGCGTCCGAGTAAACCGTGAACGTCACGCCAAGGTCGATCAGCTCGGTCTCGGCGGCGGCGGCGCGCGCGCGGAGCGCGTCCATCCCGATCAGCGCCAGCCGGTCGACCAGCCAGCCCGGCACCGGGCCCGCATCATCGCGTCTGCGCGTCAGCTCACAAAAATAGCGTCCCGGGTCGTAGTCCGGCCAGGCCTGCAACAGGGCGTTCAACAACGCACCCGGGCCGCCGGGACCGAGCGGCGGGATAGTGGCGTGACCATATCGTTTTCGACACAAAATGTTAAAATTTGTGCAACGGGCCGAAGGCGTGCCGCGAAACTCATCGTCTGCCTCCCCTGCATAACGGCGCATCCATCATATCTGCTTACGCTGCCTCTAAAACCGGTTGTTCCGCAAGTGCCACATGGCCGTCTCCGCCGGCCGGCACCCCTGTTCTCTTTCCGCCATGCAAAGCCCGGACCATGCAAGGCCGGCCGCACGCCCGCCCGTCCGCGCCATCATGGTGCCCGAATTCCGGTAGCAGGGCGCGGGACAGTCTGTTAAGCCCGACGCGATGCAGCCTCTGGCTTCCAGCGACGAAATGATCGACCGGACGGGCCGCCTGCGGACCCCATGGGTCCCGGTCATGGAGGCCATCCGCGAGATCGGCGCCGACGAGCTCGCCCGCCGGGCCGCGGCGCTGAACCGCCAGATGCGGCTCGCAGCGCCGTTCGGCGCACCCCCCACCCGCCAGTACGATCCGCTGCCCGCCCCCCTCACCGCCTCCGAATTCGCGGGGCTTGAAGCCGGGATGCGCCAGCGCGCCCGGCTGCTCAACGCGGCCCTCGAAGACCTCTACGGTCCGCAGAGCCTGCTGCATGAGGGGTTCATCCCGCCGGCCTTCATCTATGGCGACCCGAATTTCCTGCGCAGCCTGCACACCGCCCGCCCGCTGCGCTACCCGCGCCTGTCGTTCTACGCCGCCGACCTGATCCGCGGCGCCGATGGCCGCTTCGCCGTGCTGCGCGACCATACCGGCGTCATTCCCGGGCTCGGCCACGCCCTCACGCTGCGCCGCCAGGCCGCCAGCACCCTGCCCGAACTCTTCCGCGCCGGCGGCCTGCGCAGCCTGCGCCCGGCCCGCGAAATGCTGGTCGACCACCTGCAGCGCGACGCCCAGGGCAGCCTGGTCGCGGTCCTCTCCGCCGGCGCCAGCAGCGCTGCACAGGCCGTCGACATGATGGACGATGCATTGCTCGCCCGCGCCCTCGGCGTGCTGCTGATCGAGCCCGGCGACCTCGCCAGCCGCAACGGCGCCCTGCACGTCAAAACATTGAGCGGCCTGCTGCACGTCGCCACCCTGCTGCGCGGCCTCTCAGGCGTGGAGCTCGATCCGCTCGAGCAAGGCGGGCGGCCCGGGGCCGGCATCGCCGGCGCCTTCGGCGCCATCCGCGCCGGCGTGCTGACGATGCTGAACACGCCCGGCAACGCGCTGCTGGAATCGAGGAACCTCGCCGCCTGCATCCCGCCGCTGTTCGAGCGCCTGCTCGGCAGCCCGCCGCTGCTCGGCCAGACCGAGGGCGACCCGCTGGCCCTCGCCTCGAAGGCGCCCTTCGTCAACGGCGATCACCTCGTCTCCCGCCCTCTGATCTTCCGCCTCTTCGCATGGCACGACGGCGCCGACTGGCAATGCCTGCCCGGCGGCCTCGGCTTCGGCTGGGAACGCCCGGCTCTCGCCACCGCCGGCGAAGGCGGGGAAATCTCTGGCGTCAAGGATGTCTGGGTGCTGGACGCCGACGAACCGCATCTGATCGCGGGTGCCGCGCCCGTCGAACCGCCCGAACGCGTGAAGTTTCTGCCCGCCGCCCACCTGCCCTCGCGCGTTGCCGATAACCTGTTCTGGCTCGGCCGTTCGGTCGAGCGGCTGGAATCCGCCGCCCGCCTGCTGATGCTGGCCCTGCCGCGCCTCGAATCCGGCACCTCGCTGCCGCGCGATGTCGCCGAGCGCGCGCTGATCGCGCGCAGCCTCGCCCAGGCCCGCCTGCTGCCCGGCGACCTGGCGAGCGGTGCGGTCTCGGGGCGCCTCCTGCGCGTCACCCTGGCGCGCCGCAAACCGGTCGCCGGACTGCTGAAGGAGGTCGCCCGCCTGGTCAACGCCGCCAGCGAACGCCTCAGCCCCTCGATGCTCTCGACCGTGCGCTTCGCGCTGCACCAGGCCGCCGAAGCGCTGCCCAACGAGGAAACCGCGCTGCCCGCCATGCTCAACTTCGCCGCCACCTTCGCCGGCATCGCGGCGGAAAACATGTCGCGCGACGGCGGCTGGCTGTTCCTCGAAATGGGCCGCCGGCTGGAGCGCGGCGAAACCCTGTCGGAGAGCCTCGCCATCCTGCTCGACGCCCCGCCCGAACGCCTCGAACCCGGCCTCGCGCTGGGCATCGAACTCGCGGATTCTGTGCTGAGCTACGATCTGCGCCATGCCGGCATCCTCGCCCCCGGCCCCGTGCTCGCCATGCTGCTCGCCGACCCCGGCAACCCGCGCAGCCTCGCCTACCAGTGCACGGCCCTGCGCGGCTGCCTCGAGCGCCTCGGCGCCGATGACGACGCCGACGCCGCCCGCGCGCTGCAACTCGAAGCCGTCAACCTCGCCGGCCGCGCCGCCGACCTCACCAAACCGCTCGGCGCCATCGCCGCCCGGCTGCGCCTGCTCTCCGACCGCGTGCACCGCCGCTTCTTCACCCTGCTGCCCGAAGCCCATCAGCTCGACGACGAAGAAGAGCTGGAACTGGCGCGCTGAAGCATGATCTACCGGCTGCACCACGTCACCGCCTACGACTACGCAACGCCCGTCGTCCTCGGCACGCATTTCATGCACCTGCTGCCGCGCGAACGCCCTGGCCAGCGCATCCGCGAAGCCCAGCTCGACATCACGCCCGAGCCCGACAACCAGCGCCACGAAATCGACCATTTCGGCAACCACACCACCACCGTCTCGCTGACCGCCGCGCATAAGCAATTCGAGGTCGCCCTCAGCGCCACCATCGAGGTTGAACACCCAGCCCCGCCCGACCCGCAGGACACCGCCCCGTGGGAGCGCATCGCCGCCCGCGCGGAAAGGGACCCCATCGTCGCCGAATTCTGCCTGGCCAGCCCCCTCGCCCAGCCCACGGGCGACATCGCCAGCTACGCAGCGCTGAGCTTCCCCGAAGGCCGCCCCATTCTCGCCGGCCTGAACGACCTCAACCTGCGCATCTGGACCGACATGGCCTACCGCTCCGGCGTCACCACCACCGCCACCACCGCTGCGCAAACCTTAAAAAGCCGCGCCGGCGTCTGCCAGGACTACGCCCACCTGATGATCGCCTGCCTGCGCGCCATCGGCCTGCCTGCCCGCTACGTGTCCGGATACCTGCGCACGCTGCCGCCGCTCGGCCAAACCAAACGCCGCGGCGCCGACCAGTCGCACGCCTGGGCCAGCGCCTGGCTCGGCCACGAAACCGGCTGGGTCGACTTCGACCCCACCAACAACCTCCTGGTCCGCGACGAACACGTCACCCTCGCCTGGGGCCGCGACTTCCAGGACGTCAGCCCGCTCCGCGGCATCATCCTCGGCGGCGGCCGGCACGCCCTCCGGGTCAACGTCGACCTCGACCCCGTGCTCACGTGACAGCGGATTGGCGAACGGCCGTCGAAGCACCAAAGGCCCCGTTGTCCCCACAACCTTACTAACGGGTTCCAAGAACTCCGCCCTTGGCGGGTTCCTAGGGGCAAAGCCCCTTGGCCTTGCTTTTAAAGCCGCCGCATCTGCGTCCGGGCCACGAGGTAGCCGGCGACGCCCAGGAGCAGCAGCACGGGCAGCAAGATGACAGCGGTCCAGAACACGACGGCGCCGATGGCGAGGAAGATGCCGAACGCCGCGAGCCGCAGCAGGATGGTGCCGAGGGATGGTTTGGGGGGAACGACGAACGCGCCGTCCGGGGTCATGTCGATGACCGGGCCGTTGGTTTGTCTCATTGAGGAAATATAGCGGATTTTTCGGCGTTTTCAACCAAGTTCCGCGACCGCAACGTCGAGGCGCAGGAGGTTGTCGGCGGTATAGGCGGCATAGTCGAAATCATGCGCGGGGCTGAGTTCGGAGACGGCGCTCCAGAGGGCTTCGCGGAGCAGGGAGAGGCATTTATAGGCGCGGAATTTCTCGTGGGTGGGGGCCTGGGGGGGCGCGCCGAAGTAGTCTTCGAGGAGGAGGGCGTCGTCCGCGGGGAAGAAGCCGTTGTTGGAGGAGAGGTTGGCGAGGTCGAACAGGGGTGCATTGTAGCCGCCAAAATCCCAGTCGAGCAGCCAGAGGCGCGCGCCGTCGTCGAAGATGTTGGCGGCGAGCAGGTCGTTATGCGTGTAGACCATGTGTGGCCGGCCGATACGCAGTTCGAGGGCGGCGTTGAGGGTGAGCAGGCGGGGCAGCTCGGGGGTCAGGCGGGCGTGCGCCTGTTGCAGCGTGTCGAGGTAGCAGCGGTTGACGTGGCAGGGCCAGAAGGCGAGGAGCGGGCCGCGCAGGTGGCCGGCCATGGCGGCGTGGCAGCGTTTCATGAGGGCGACGATGCGCGGCAGGTTGTGCGGCAGGCGCACTTCCTCCGGCGTGAGGCTGCGGCCTGGCAGCAGGCGGCTGACCAGCACGCCGGGAGCGGTGTAGAAGATTTTCGGCGAGATCCCGGCTTTCGCGGCGGCGCGGGCGGCCGCCTGCTCGTTGAAGCGCATGACGCCGTGCTGCGGCATGTCCTGCCCCAGGCGCACGGCGAAGCGTTGCCCGTCCGCCTGCTGCACGCCGTAGTTGCGGTTGTTGTGGCCGCCGGTGAGTGGCCAGACCTTGATGGGTCCGTGCCAGAACGGCAGCGCCTCGACCTCGAGGATCCCGCGGTCGCCCATCAGCTCGCTCATCCTGGCCTCCTCCGGTTGGCATTGTGGTCTGCAGGCTTACATCTAATACGGGCATCGTTTTGGAGTCAGCATGAAATTGGTCGTGATTGCGTATGTGAGCCTGCTGGTTGTCATGGGTGTGATGGACGGCGCGTGGCTGAGTTTTGCCGTGGGGCGGCTGTACCGGCCGGGGATCGGACATTTGATGGCGGACAAGCCGCTCGCTGTGCCGGCTGTCCTGTTTTATCTCATTTATGCGGCGGGTGTGACGTATCTGATCACGCTGCCGGCATTGGGCGCGGGTGGCCCGGCGGCCGCGGCGGTGCGCGGGGCGGTGCTGGGATTCATCGCCTATGGCACGTATGACCTGACCTCGCTCGCGATCATGCGCGGCTGGCCGGTGAACGTAACGGTGGCGGACATGATCTGGGGCGCGATTCTGACGGGTGTGGCGGCGACCGTGTCGGTGCTGGTCACGGCGCGCTTTGGCTGACCGGCGCCGTCGCGCTAGATAGGCGCGATGGATGATGATCTGTTCGCCGCCGCGCCCGCTCCGGCTGGAAAGACCGCGGGGCAGCCGCTGGCCGAGCGGCTGCGGCCCCGGCTCCTCGGCGAGATCGCGGGCCAGGATCATCTGCTGGGACCGGATGGCGCGCTGACGGGGATGCTGGCGCGCGGCTCGCTCGCCTCGCTGATCCTGTGGGGCCCGCCGGGGGTGGGCAAGACGACGATCGCACGGCTGCTGGCGGCGGGTGCGGATTTGCATTTCACGCAGATATCGGCGGTGTTTTCCGGTGTGGCCGACCTCAAGCGGGTGTTCGAGGATGCGACGAAACTGCGGCGCGCCGGGCGGGCGAGCCTGTTGTTCGTCGATGAGATCCACCGGTTCAACCGCGCGCAGCAGGATGCGTTTCTGCCGGTGGTGGAAGCGGGGACCGTCGTGCTTGTCGGCGCCACCACCGAGAACCCCTCTTTCGCGCTCAACGGCGCGCTGCTGTCGCGCTGCCAGGTTTTCGTCCTGCGCCGGTTGGATGACGCCGCCATGGACATCCTGCTCAGGCGCGCCGAAACCGAGGTTGCGCGGGATTTGCCGCTCACCCCGGGCGCCCGGGCGATGCTGCGGGCGATGGCGGATGGCGACGGCCGGGCTTTGCTCAACATGGCCGAGCAGCTTATGGCGCTGCCCGAAGGCGCTGCGCTCGATGAGACAGCCCTCGGCCAGATATTGTCCCGGCGGGCGGCGCTGTATGACCGGGACCGGGAAGAGCACTACAACCTGATCTCGGCGCTGCATAAATCGATGCGCGGTTCGGATGCCGATGCGGCCCTGTACTGGCTGGCGCGGATGTTCGCGGGCGGCGAGGATCCCCGCTTCATCGCGCGCCGGATCACGCGGTTTGCCTCCGAGGATATCGGGCTCGCGGACCCGCAGGCGCTGGTCCAGGCGCTGAGCGCGTGGGAGGCGTATGAGCGGCTGGGCTCGCCCGAGGGCGAGCTCTGCATCGCCCAGGCGGTGCTGTACCTTGCGACCGCGCCGAAATCGAACGCCGCCTACCGCGCGCTGGGGGCGGCCAACCGGGCGGCGAAGGAGACCGGCAGCCTGATGCCGCCCGCGCATATTCTGAACGCGCCGACCAAGCTGATGAAAAACCTCGGCTACAGTGCCGGCTATGAGTACGACCACGACACCGAGGACGCCTTTTCCGGCCAGAACTATTTTCCCGAGGGCATGGGGCGGCCGGATTTCTACCGTCCGGCGGATCGGGGTTTTGAGCGCGAGATCGGGCGCCGCCTCGCCTATTGGGCCAAACTGCGCGAGAAGGGCGCATGAGCCAGCAGTTTGAAGTGACCACGGCGGAAGCCGATACGAGGCTCGACCGCTATCTGCGCCGCCAGGTGGACGGGCTGACCCAAGCGATGATCCAGCGGCTGCTGCGCACCGGCAAAATCCGCGTCGACGGCCAGAAGGCGGAAGCCAATACCAGGCTGGCCCCCGGCAATGTCGTGCATGTGCCCACGATCACGCCGCCCAAGGCGATGCCCAAGGTGCGGCACGTGATGGTGATGGACGCGGGGCAAATAAAGGACCTGCAGGCGAGCATTCTGTACCGCGACGAGGCGGTGATCGTGCTGAACAAGCCGGCGGGCCTTGCCGCGCAGGGGGGCAGCGGGATCACCGTGCATCTGGACGGGATGCTCGATGCGCTGCGTTTCGATGGGGTCGAGCGGCCAAAGCTCGTGCACCGGCTGGACCGCGATACCTCGGGCGTACTGCTGCTGGCGCGCGGGGTGAAGGCGGCCTCCAAACTCGCGACGGCATTCCGCGGGCGGGATGTTGAGAAAACCTACTGGGCGCTGCTGTGGGGCGTGCCGGATGTGCTGGAGGGGCGGATCGACCTGCCGCTGCTGCGGGTCGAGCATGGCGGGAGCTCGCGGGCGGAGCCGGCCGGGCGGCAGAACCCGGACGCGCTGAAGGCGGTGACGGACTACAAAATCCTGGATTACGCGGGCAAAAAATTCAGCTGGGCCGAGCTCAGCCCGCAGACGGGGCGAATGCACCAGTTGCGGGCGCATACGCTGGCTCTGGGCACGCCGATCGTGGGAGACGCGGCATACGGGGCGGCGTTCGCCGAGGGGTTTGCGCCGCAGTTGCACCTGCACGCGCGCCGCCTGCGCGTTCCCCATCCCGATGGCGGTTTCCTGGCGGTCGAGGCGCCGCTACCGAAACACATGCGCGACAGCTTTGTGCACCTGGGCTTTGCGACGCCGGAGGCGATGAAGGCAAAGCGCGCCTGAAAACTCAAACTCTCTTTTGCTATTTTTTGTTCGCAAAAAGTGGCGCGTTCTGCCCTCGGCGGGATCGCGCAGGAGGGGCCGGAGCAACCCCCGCGAAACAGCGGTTCAAGGCGCAGGCCCACCGCCTCGAGCTCCGGCCAGCGCGCGGCATCGGCGGCCAACCGAAACGCCTGCGGCAATCCTGAAAAACTTTGCTTCATTATCATTTGGTTACCATATCTTACAACACCGGACGCTAGGCCCGCCCCGTCAGGCGTGGCAACAACCCCGCCATGCGGCAGCGCAAAATAATCATCCTCGTCGGCATGGCCCTGGGACTCGGCCCGGTTGCGATGGCCGCCGACCCCGTGACCTACCAGGTCAAATTCCTGCCCAGCGGCGATGCGGAGCTCGATGGTCTGCTGACCCAGACCGCCTCGCTCCTCGCCATGCAGAAGAAACTCCCCGCAGCGCCTTTCGCGCTGATCGGCCGCGCGCAGGCCGACCAGCAGCAGTTCTACACGGTCCTGCACAGCCTGGGCTACGATGACGGCCTGGTTGACGTCACCATCGACGGTGAGGCGCTGACCGACCCGACCCTGCTGGACCGGCTGACCCAGGCGCCCAAGGGTCACGTCGTCACCGTGCTCATCACGCCGCATCGGGGGCCGCTGTTCCGTCTCGGCCGCGTGAGGCTGGACGGCTTGCCGAAACATTTCAGCGCGCCGCTCACGATCGCCTCCGGACAGCCGGCGCGCGCAGCCCCCATCCTGGCGGCGAGTGCGACCCTGCAAACCGCCCTGCACAATGCGGGCTATGCGTTTGCTAAAGTGAGCCCGCCTTACGCGGTCGCGGCCCTCGCGGCGCACCAGCTCAACGTCACCTACACGGTCACGCCCGGCCCGCGGGTCAAAATCGGCAATATCAGTTTCGTCGGCCTGAAGCGCACGGATGCCGCGTTTCTGCGGCGCCATATCGCCTTGCGGCCGGGCCAGGAATTTTCCGACAGCGCGGTCGAGGATGCGCGCAACACCTTGCTCAGCCTCGGTATTTTCTCGGCCGTGACGCCACAGCCGCAGCCGCACCCGGTGGACGGCGCGATCCCCATCGTCTTCGACACGACGCCGCAGAAGCGCCACGCGGTCACCGTCAGCCTCGCCTACGCGACCGATGTCGGGTTCACGCTGAGCTCCTCCTGGGAAGACCGCAACGTGTTCGGCCATGCCGAGACGCTGACCTACACGGCGGCGGCGGATGGCCTGGGCGGGACCGGCAGCACAGCGCCTGGCTATGATTTCAAGGGTGTGTTCGCCAAACCCGACTATGACGCGCGCGGGCAGACGCTGAGTGTCTCGCTCGAGGACCTCGACCAGTCGCTGACCGCCTATGACCGCACGGCCGCCCTCGCCGGCGCGTCGTTGAGCCGGCCGGTCACGGCGCATACCGCCATCACCTACGGCCCGTCCTTCGTGACCGAGCAGGTGACCCAGAACCGCCTCGCGCAGGACTACGTGCTGCTGCAACTCCCCGTCACCTTCAGCTATGACACCGCGGACAGCGTGCTGGAACCGACGCACGGGATCAATGCGAGCCTGACCCTGACGCCGACCGAACCGGTGGAGGGCGATAAAAAACCGTTTCTGATCGCGCAAATGAGCGCGGCGACCTACCTGCCGGTCGAGCGGGCGGCGCGCGGCATCATCGCCGTGCGGCTGCAGGCGGGCAGCATCCAGGGGGCGACGCAGTTCCAGGTGCCGGCCGACCAGCGGTTTTACGCGGGCGGCTCGGGCACCGTGCGCGGCTACACGTACCAGACCATCGGGCCGCTATTTGCCAATGACAACCCGGAAGGCGGCCTCGGGTTCGACGCCGTCAACCTCGAATTCCGCCAGCATATCGGCAAGAGCTTTGGCATCGTGCCGTTCGTCGATGCCGGCCAGGTGAATGCCGGCAGCGCGCCGTTTCAGGGCACGTTGCGCATCGGCGTCGGGCTCGGGGCGCGGTACTACACCAGCATCGGGCCGATCCGGGTGGATGTCGCCGTCCCGCTCACCCGCGTCGCCGGCAGCGGCTCGTTCGCGCTCTATGTCGGGTTGGGGGAAGCGTTTTGAGGCGCGTGCCGCTGCTGCTGCTGAGCCTCGCCGGCACGCTCGCGCTGCTCGTGCTCGGGGTCGTGCCAGCGGTGTATTTTGGCCTGAACACGCCGGCCGGGCGCAGCTTTGCGGTCGCACAGATCAACCGTTTTGCCGGCCCGCAGGTGCAGATTTCGGGGCTCGGGGGCCGCTTTCCAGGCGACATCACGTTAGCCGCGGTGACCCTGAGCGATGCGAAGGGCGTCTGGCTGACGGGGCAGACTCTGGAGCTGCGGTGGCACCCCGCCGCGTTGTGGCGCCGTGATGTGGATGTGATCGCGCTCACGGCCGGCGCGCTGGACGTGGAGCGCGCGCCGGTCGCGGGGCCAAGCCGGGGCGGCGGGTCCGGCTTCAGCCTGCCGAATTTCAAGCTGCAGGCGGCCAAAATCGCGATCGGCGCGCTCACCCTCGGTCCTTCCCTCGCCGGGCAGCGCACGACCCTCGCGCTCGCCGGGGAGGCGCGCCTCACCGATCCGCAGGATGGCAGCGCCGATGTGCAGGCGCTCACTGCCGATGGCCAGGCGCATTATGACGTCGCGGCCGCGATCGGCCGCAAAACTGTCGACCTGCATGTCGCGGCGGCGGAACCGCCGGACGGGCTGCTCGGGCATTTTGCCGGCCCGCAGGTGCATGGTCCGCTGAACCTCGCGATCGACCTTGCGGGCCCGCGCGATGATGCCGCCTTGGGCTTCACGCTCGGCCTCGGGGCGGCGCAGCTGCACGGCCAGGGCCATCTCGGGCTCGCCCCCGAAAATCGGTTTGCGGATGTTGTGCTCTCGATCCCCGCACTCGCCCCCTTCGCCGCCATCGCGAAAACCGATATTGCGGGGGCGACGAAACTCCACCTCAAAATCGTGACGGATGCCGCGGCCGGCGTGAAATTATCGCTCGATGGCGAGGTCGCGCTGACCGCCGCCCCCGATCACATCGCATCGCTGGTGGGCACCGAAGGCAAACTCTCGCTGCAGGCGGATCTGCAGAACAACACGGTGAACATCGCGCAGCTCGACGTCACCGGCGCTGGCTTCCACGTCGCGGCGGCGGGCAGCGTTGCCCGGTCCGGCGTCGATCTCAACACGCAGATCGCCCTGAACGACGTCGCCGACCTCTCGCCCGGCCTCTCGGGCAATGTCGCCGAGACCGGCACGATCATCGGCACGGCGCAGGATTTCGGCGTGAACACGCTGATCACGGGCGATATCGAGGCGGACCATATCCCCTCCGGCCCGTTCAGCATCGCGATCAACGCGCAGCACCTGCCGGACCGCCCGGCCGGCACGCTGACCGGCTCGGGCGCTTTGGAAAACGCGCCGCTGCTGCTGGACGCGCAATTTGCGCGCAACGCCGACGGGTCCGCGTCCGTCACCATCAACAACGCGATCTGGCGCTCGCTCAACGCGCAAGGCGACCTGGCACTGGCGCCGGGGTCGATGCTGCCGACGGGTAACGCCACCTTCGCGATTGGCAACCTCGGCGATTTCCGGGCATTCTCGCCGATCCCGCTGAGCGGCAGCGTCACCGGCGATTTTGCGCATGAGCCGGGGGCGGTGTTCAAGCTCGACCTCACCGCCCGCCGGCTGGTCGCCTTGCCGGCCCTCGGGCCGGTGGATGCGAACATCCACGCCCTCGGCCCGACCGCGGCACTGGCCGTGCACGGGCAGGCCGATGTCGCGAGTTTATTCGGCAGTGCGGCGCGCCTAGCGCTGGCGGGCGTGCTCGACCTCGATGCGCGCTCGGCCAGCATCGCCAGTTTGACCGCCGGGTGGCACGGGCTGTCCGCCGTGCTGCAGGGGCCAGCCGGGATCGAGACGCGGCCCGGCATCACGGTGCATCATCTGGCGCTCGGGCTGAATGGCGGGCGGATCACGCTGGATGGCGCGCTGACCCCGGTCCTGCACGCCACCATGAGCGTGCAAAAACTGCCCGCGAACCTCGCGAAACTGTTCGTGCCCAGCATCGATGCGAGCGGCAGCATCGGCGCCACCGCCACGCTCACGGGTAGACGCAGCGCGCCGAATGGCCGTATCACGCTGAGCGCCCAGGACATCCGCCTGCATAGCGGCCCGGCAGCGTCCCTGCCGCCCGCCGACCTCACCGCCTCGGCCGAACTCGCCGGCCCCACCGCCACCATCGCGGCAAGGCTCGCAGCCGGGCCGGACCTTGCTCTGAACGCCGCCGGCGACGTACCTGCGCGCGGCCAAGGCGCGCTCAACCTGCATGTGACGGGCCGCACGGATCTGCGCCTGCTCGACCCCATCCTCGCGGCGGCGGGCAGCATCGTGCGCGGGGTGGTGAACGCCGATGTCACGATCTCCGGCACGACCGCGGCCCCCCGCGCCGACGGGGATTTGACGCTCGCCGGCGGCAGCGTGGAAAACATCGCCTCGGGCCTCAACCTCACCCATATCGCGGCCGCCCTGTCCGGCGCCGGACGGACCATCGCGCTCGACCATTTTTCCGCCGATGCGGGCCCCGGGACCATTTCGGGCCACGGCACGGCGGATCTCGGCACCCCTGGCATCCCGTTCGACCTCACGCTCAATGCCGAGCACGCGACCCCGATCTCGTCGGACATCGTCACCGAAACCGTCGATGCCGGGCTCACGCTGCAAGGCGGGCTGCGCACCAGGCTCGCCTTGGCCGGGACGATCAAAATCGACGCCGCCAACATCAACATCCCCAAATCGCTGCCGCCGAGCGTCGCGAACCTGCCGATCGTCTACGCCAACGCGCCGCCAGCGCCGCCGCCGCCGCCGGCACTCCCCATCGCGCTCAACCTCACGCTCAGCGCCGGCAACCGGATTTTCATCCGCGGCGACGGGCTGTTCGCCGAGCTCGGCGGGCGCGTGCACATCACCGGCACGGCCGCCGACCCGGATCCGCAAGGCGGCTTCGACCTGATCCGCGGCAACCTGTCGCTGATCGGCACAACGCTCGAATTCACCAGCGGCAATATCAGTTTCACCGGCGACGGCTTCATGCCGACGCTCGATCTCGAGGCCTCGACCTTCACGACCGACAACAACTCGACCGCCTCGCTGATCGTCGGCGGCACCGCGGCGAAACCGACGATCACGCTGACGAGCACGCCGCCACTGCCGCCCGACGAGATCCTCGCGCAATTGTTATTCGGGCAGAGTGCGAGCAGCCTTTCGCCGTTCCAGGCGGCCTCGCTCGCCGCGGCCCTGGCGCAGCTCTCAGGGGTCGGCGGCGGCGCCAATCCGCTGGACTCCGTGCGCAACGCCCTCGGGCTCGATGAGTTGTCGCTGGCCGGCAGCGGCAGCGGCCCGCCCTCCCTGCAGGCCGGGCGCTATGTGGCCCCCGGCGTGTATGTCGGCGCGACCCAGGCGACCAACGGCCAGGGCACGCAGGCGAATGTGCAGATCAACCTTTACAAGGGTTTAAAGCTCGAGACAGGGACCGGCACGTCCTCCAGCGGCAGCGGCAATGCCAGCAGCGTCGGGCTCACTTATCAGTTCAACTATTGAACGGTTTACTGTTAGTTAATGTAACCATCCGCTTAGACGATAACTTTTTCGCTAAAGCGAAAATACCCATGGTTGTATCTCGAGCTATCGGTGGCCGTTAAGGAATCGGCAGCATGAAAGGGCTAATAAAAATCACGCACGCAGAAAGTTGTATTAACAATCAAACGTGATCCAGCTAGACAATCTTCTTAAGGTTTAATGTTTGTTACAATTTACTAAACCTTAAGGAGTTATATTAGGGCGATTGATATATTACGATGTCAAAGTGGTCGTTTGCATATTGTTGCTCGATGCTCAACCGTGTGAGTTAGTCAGGGTCATCAAGTCTCATGAAAATGGACAGTTCAGCGCTTCTGCCGTTTGCCAGGCTTGACCCGATCTCCGGGTTTTCGAACCGGCACCAGTTCATCGACGACTATGAGCCCGGCCCCGGCGAGGAACTGGTGATGATCACCCTCGCCGACGCCAAACGCTTCAACCAGCTGCTGCGCGGGCTCGGGCATGACTATTCCGAGGCTTTCCTGCGCGCCGGCGCCGCCCGCCTGCGCGAGGCCGTCAACAGCAGCGTCCCGATCTATCATGTCAGCATCCTGAGCTTTGTCTTCATCGTGCCGCTGGCGGCGCTGGAAGCGAGCGTGCAGCCGGTCGTCGATGCATTCGCGACGCCGCTGAGCTGCGGCGGCATCCCCGTGACGACGGAAGCCTGCATCGGCGTCGTCAGCTGCGACGGCCACGACGCGCCGTCGATCCTGCGCGCGGGCCTCGCCGCCGCCCAGGATGCCCGCGACAACGGCATGCCCTGGTCGCGCTACAACCCGCAGACCGACCGCGCGCACCAGCGCGGCTTCCTGCTCCTCACGCACCTCGCCGACGCCATCAACGACCACGGGCAGCTCGATCTGCACTTCCAGCCGAAAATCGACCTCGCAACCGGCCGGATCTCGAGTGCCGAAGCCCTGCTGCGCTGGCGCCACCCGACCCTCGGTCCGATCTCGCCAGGCGAATTCATCCCGCTCGCGGAAAACACCGCCCTGATCAACCCGCTGACCGACTGGGTGCTGGAACGCGCGCTTGCCCAGGCCGCCGCCTGGCACCGGGCCGGACTGCGCATCAACATCGCGATCAACGTCTCGCCGCGCAACCTGGTGCGGCCCGGCTTTGCGCAATACACCACCGCGCTGATGCAGAAACACGGCGTCGATCCCGCCACCATCGAGCTCGAATTCACCGAAGGCGCGCTCGCCGCCAACGACAGCGCCGTGATCCGCGCACTGAAAACCCTGCGCGCCACCGGCGCGCGCGTCGCCCTCGACGATTTCGGTACGGGCTTCGCCAATTTCAGCTACATCACCCACCTGCCCGCCGACATCATCAAGCTCGACAAATCCTTCATCCAGAAGATCGACACCGATCCGCGCAGCGCCCACGTCGTGCAGTCGCTCATCACGCTGGCGCACCGGCTGGATTACAGCGTCGTCGCCGAGGGGATCGAAACGCAGATCGGCTACGATATCCTCCGCGGCTGGAAATGCGAGGAAGGCCAGGGCTTCCTGATGAGCCGGCCACTCGACGTGCGGGCGTTCGAGGCGGCGTTTCTGCCGGCAAAGGTCGCCTAAAAGCAGGACAGCACGACGTCTGCGAACAAAAAGCAGTTTTTGATAATTCGGGCCATGGGATCTGGTGTGATCCGCGGCGCAGTTTCAGGACAAACGTTTTTGCTTCTTTTTTTTCAAAAAGAAGCGCTTCCTTATTTCCGAGCCAAAGGTGCGACAAATTGCGGTTCCGTGTCCCACGGAAACAAAATCCAGGTATCCTGGCTTACCTCGGTAATGAACGTATCCACCACCGGCTTGCCCGCCGGCTTCGCATACACGGTCGCGAGATGCGCCCGCGGCAGCAGGCCGCGCACAAGCTTCGCGGTCGTTCCTGAATCGACCAGGTCATCGATGATCAGCCACCCGGCCCCGTCCCCGGCGGCGACCGGCTCCTTCGTGACGACAGGCGCGCCGCGGTGTTCGTCGTCATAGGTGACCACCGAAACGCTCTCGATCAGCCGGCACTCAAGCTCGCGCGCGATGATCGCGGCCGGGATCAGCCCGCCGCGGGTGATCGCGACGATGCCGGTCCACGGTCCCAGAGCGTGCAGCCGCCAGGCGAGCGCCTTGGCGTCGCGATGCAATTGGTCCCAGGTGACGGTGTAATAGTGCTGTGCCATGGACGGGGCATAATGAAGGCGAGAGGAAGGGGCAAGAAGCACTTACCAATCTGGGCCATGCGCGCAGGCGCCCTCAACGCCCATGCCGCAAAGTTCCGACGTTTTTTGCTTCTTTTTTCACAAAAGAAGCGCTTTATGTCCCTCAAACTGTAAACTGCTCGGTAATAATCCGCTCCGACAGCGCACGATCCGGATCGAACAGCACGGTCGCCCCGATCGTGCGGTCCTCGCTCACCGCCACCGACACCACGTCCCGCACCTCGGTAAAATCCGCGACCGCCGCGACCGGGCGCTTGTCCGCCTCCAGGATCTCGAACTGCACGTCCACCGTCGCCGGCAGCAGCGCGCCGCGCCAGCGGCGGGGGCGGAACGCGGAAATCGGCGTCAGCGGCAGCAGGTTGGCGCTGAGCGGAATGATCGGCCCATGCGCCGAGAGGTTATAGGCGGTCGAGCCCGCGGGCGTTGAAATCAGCACGCCGTCGCAGATCAGCTCGGCCAGGCGCTCGCGATGGTCGACGCTGATGCGGATTTTCGCGGCCTGGCGCAACTGGCGCAGCAGCGAGACCTCGTTGATCGCGACCGCCTCCTCGACCACGCCGGACGCGGTGATCGCGTGCATGCGCAGCGGGTGCAACACGCTCGGCTGCGCGCGCGCGATGCGCTCGATCAGCCCCGCCTCGAGAAATTCGTTCATCATGAAACCGACGGAGCCGCAGTTCATGCCGTAGACCGGCTGCGGCGTGCCGAGCACGCGGTGCAGGCATTCGAGCATCAGCCCGTCGCCGCCCAGTGCGACGATGACGCTGGCGTCCTTAGGGTCGCAATCGCCGTAGATTTTGATCAGCCGGTCGCGCGCCGTGGCCGCCGTCGCCGTCTGCGCCGCGACGAAGGCGATCGTGACCGTCGCCGGCCAGGCGGGGTCAGCCAAGTCGTCGGTGCTCAAGAACCGGCATGTTCGCCCGCACGCGCGCCATGAATGTCTTGTCGATCGTGCCGGTCGCCCAGCCCGACCCGTCGGAGGCGCGCGCCGTCACGTGGCCCCAGGGGTCGACGATCATCGCGTGGCCATAGGTGAAACGCGTCTCGCCGCTGCCATCGACATGCGGGCCGGTACAGGCGGGGGCGGCGAACCAGGTCTGCGTCTCGATGGCGCGGGCGCGCAGCAGCACCTCCCAATGGTCCTTGCCGGTCTGCAGCGTAAACGCGGCCGGCAGCATGATGAGGTCGACATTCCTGCGGCGCAGCGCCAGGAACAGCTCGGGAAACCGCAGATCATAGCAGATCGCAAGACCGACATTGAAGCCGCCGACATCGCAGGTCACCAGCTCCTCGCCCGCGCCGTAGGTCGCACTCTCGCGGTAGCCCTGCCCGTCCAGCGTGGTGATGTCGAACAAATGGATCTTGCGGTAGCGCGCGATTTCGGCACCCTGCGGATTGAACACGACCGTGGTGTTGAACAACCGTTCGCCCGCCGCCTCGCCGATCGAGCCGCCATGGATGTGCACATTGTGCTGCAGCGCCATCTGCCGCAGGAACTCATACGCCTCGCCGCCGGTCTCGCCCGGATGCGGCAGCGCTTCGGCATTGGCGAATTTCGTCGCGCGATCCCCGCCCAGACACGTCCATATCTCGGGCAGGGCCACGAGGTCCGGCCGCTCGCCGGCAATCACCGCCTCGATCAGCGCACGCGCCTGGGCAATATTGGACGCCTTGTCGGCCGTCGGCGACATTTGGATCACGCTCACCCGCATTGGCTCGTCCCCGTTCCCATCGATACCGCGACTCTACCCGGTTGCGGACGGGGCCGCCAGTAAGGAAGCAAGGGGTTCTTTTTTCAAAAAAGCGCCGCTTACTTACTTTGGCCGTAGAACTTGCGTACGAGATACGCCGGCCGTTGCTTGGTCTCCAGATAGATACGGCCGATGTATTCGCCGAGCAGGCCGATGCTGATGAGCTGGACGCTGCCGAAGAACAGCACGGCGACGAAGAGCGATGCGTAGCCCGGCACCTGGCGGCCGTTGATGATGGTTTGTCCGATGATGACGAGGGCGTAGACGAGGCTCGCAAGGGCGCCGAGAGCGCCGAGATAGGTCCAGATTTTCAGTGGCGCGGTGGAGAAGCTGGTGAAGCCTTCCATGGCGAAGTTCCAAAGCGAGAAGCCGGAGAATTTGGAGCGGCCGGCGGCGCGCGGGGCGCGGGTGTAGTCGAGCGTCACGGTCCGGAAACCGACCCAGGCGAACAGGCCTTTCATGAAGCGCTGGCGTTCCGGCAGGCGTTTCAGCGCCTCGACGACGCAGCGGTCCATCAGGCGGAAATCGCCGACGTTCTCGGGGATCTGCGTTTTGGAGAGGCGGTTGTGCAGGCGGTAGAACCAGGCGGCGGTTTTGCGTTTCATCAGGCCGTCGCTGGTGCGGTCGATACGGCGGGCGAGGACGACTTCGACGCCCCGGTCCCAGGCGTCGAGCATTTGCGCGATCAGGTGCGGCGGGTCCTGCAGGTCGGCGTCGATCGGGATGACGGCATCGCCGGTGGCGGCATCGATCCCGGCGGTGAGGGCGGCTTCCTTGCCGAAATTGCGGGAGAGCTCGATGACGCGGAATTTGGGGTCGCGCGTGGCGATCGCGATCAGTTGCGCGAGGGTGGTGTCGGTGCTGCCGTCATCGATGCAGATGATTTCCCAGGCGGTGTCGGGGATGGCGTCGAGCACGGGGAGCAGGGTGGCGCAGAAATGATCGACGCCTTCGGCTTCGTTGTAGAACGGAGCGACGATGGAGACGAGGCGTTTCACGAGCGGGGGACGGTGAACACTGTTACGTCGTCGAAGGTTTGGGCGGGCCAGTCAAGGTTTTTGAGGACGCCCAAGATGGCGGGCGGCGTGCCGGGAGTGACGAGCACGTCGTCGGTATGGGTGGCGTGGCAGTAGGCGGCGAAGGCGGGGGCGAGGTTTGGCGTGGAGAGGCCGAAATAGAGGCGCATGAGCGGGGGGTTGTTTTGCAGGCGGGCCGGGGGGTAGCCGAGATAGCCGCCGGTCTGGCGAAAGCCGAAATGATTTTCGGCTTGCCAATAGGAGGAATCGCCGGTGATGCCGAAGGGCAGGATCAGCAGGTTCGGCGTTTGGCCGAGGCGCGTTTGCAGGCGGCCGGGGGCGAAGGCGGCGAGGTAGGGCGCCGGCGTGGTGGGATGCGGATAGGGCAGCAGCGTGAGGCAGGCGAGGACCGCATAGAGGCAGCCGCGGCGGCGCGCGGCGCCGGCGGCGAGCCCGCCGAGCCAGCGTGAAATGGCGACGGCGACGACGAGATCGGCGAACACCATGAACCGGGACGGCAGCGCGTTGCCGATCAAGGGTAGTTTCTGAAACAGCGCCCAGGGCAGCGGGAGGCCGGTTTTGATGCCGCCGAGCCAGAGCTGCGGACCGAGGCTCAGGAGCACGATCAGGCAGAGCAGCGCGGCGAGGTAGCGGGCAACCGGCTGGTGCCGGCTGCGGACGAAATAGACGCCGAGCAGAGCGATGAGCAGGACGCCGAGATAA
>Ga0116231_10002237_pt1 | contig 40451 bp, 17 predicted proteins | sample S1TSphgellanicum_2_FD_89695 | JGI IMG/M metagenome (GOLD analysis project Ga0116231, IMG submission 89695) | Host-associated microbial communities from peat moss isolated from Minnesota, USA - S1T2_Fd - Sphagnum magellanicum MG | ecosystem: Host-associated > Plants > Peat moss > Unclassified...
TGTATTTGTTGACTTTATACTCTTTGTCATTTGCAACTAGTTTTCACATGCGACTTGTCTTAGGCGACTAAAAGGATTTTAGTTGCAAAATGTCTCTTGCGACTAAAATTTAGTCGCAAAGAGAAGTCGAAAATACATGTTTTTCTTCTAGTGTTATTATCTAATTTTATAATATATACATATTAAAGCCACCCTATAGGGTGAAAACCCTTTAAGGTGTACCACATAAGATGAAAAGGGTTTAATCCTTATTGTAATCATGTTTTACCCTATATTTTGATCCCCATAAAAAATAATGAATCAAAAGTTGTTAATTTTTTTTAAAGGACTATATTTTAAACTATTAAAATTTTAAATTCCATCATAATCATCCAAAAATGTGTATTTATATGGTAAAAAAGGACTAGGTAAAAAAGACAAAAAAATGATGTTGTGACAAGATTTTGGTACATCTTAAAGAAATTGCACCCTATATTATTTATAATCCATTGTTTTGGATTATTACATACTTTATATATTAATTAAATCGATTATTTGAGTAAAATGTACCTTATTTTTTAAACTAATTAATTTATAATTTATACCCAATAACCAATATATTGTGTGCCTTATATTTTTACTTGTGTACTTTCTACTTCTTTTTTTTTTATTCGTGTTCCCCATGAAACCCAACATTCTTTAATGCCCAACTCTACACCTCCTTGTTTGAAGAAAACAAAACATCATATAGTTCATGTGAATTGTTATTTCAATTTTATACCAACAACTTGCATGGACACAAGATTTCAATATGATATGTGGAAACTTTGTAAACTTTTACATTTTAATCTATTCTAATCTATGCACAACAAACATATCCTAACCTTGTTGTTTTTTGTATTTGTGGGATCTATATAAGAAAAAGAAAGGCATCCCACTAGTTGGGTCATGATGCACGCCACCCACTTGCTAGAGGCTTCAACCTAGGCTAAGGGATAAACAATAATCATGGATTTGAATGTCCCTTGAAAACAATGTTCAAACATGTTAAACCAACAACCATTAGAAAAAAATGTCCCACCTCAGCCTACATCAAGACCAAACCATAAAAGATCATGAATAAGTAGGGTTGCAACATCAAACAACAAAGGAAAATGGACAAATCAAGCCTTGGAAGAAGCCATGGATTCAATTGAAAAATGTACATGTTCATTGAGGGCAACAAGTAAGTCATGGAACATACAAGTGTGACCCCCTTTTTAGACCAAGAAAATTAAATCATGGACCATAGGCCAACAAAGGTTTTAATAGATCAAGAAGATGCAATAGTAATAACATGGATATTGGCTATACAAAAATGTGGTTTGTCAACTACATTATTAAAAATAAAATTTGAAAGTTATTGGGCTTACATAAACAAAACCCACCCCATTTTCAAGTGGTGTACCAAAGAATAGTTGGTGACACTAGTTCAAGATTAGACATCCAAATTTGAACATCAAATAAGCGAAGGGTTTGGAAGTTTTTAGAACACAAAAGTTGATTATACATTATAAGAAATCATGATTTTTCAAAAGGTTCAACTTGACTAAAATGTTCACATTGACCAAAAGAATGTTCAATTTGACTAAATGCATGGGGCATGAAAGACACATGATTCTTTTTTTTTTAATTTTGACTAAAGTGATCATTTTGACCAAGTGTTAAGTTGTACATCTAGTTTAAAAAGACAAAAAATTTAAATTGTTCATCAAAATGCCCACATTTTAATCAAATTGGCCATATTAATTTGGTTAATTAACATATTTGCTATGCCTACAAGGCTACCTACCTACCTATTTACTTAACATATACTTATTTACATCCTACTTACCTACCTAACACTACCTACCTAACATCTACCTATCTATTTACATAATTATATAATTATCTACCTACCAATATATATATATATATATACATCTATTTATTTACCCACCTAACTACCTATTTATTTATCTATTTACATACACTATTACAAATCATGGTGTTTTAAAAGGTTCAAGTTGACTAATTTGTCATTTTTGATTAATGGCCATGTACATTTTGATTAAAGACTAGGGGCTTGAATCACACATGTATGTTTTGACTAATCAACTTGATTATAATGATTTATTTTATTAAATATATATAGTCAAATTGTACAACCTTAGTCAAAATGGCCAATGGTCTTTAATCAAGTTGAACATTTAATCAAGATGACCAATGATCTTTAGTCAAAATGACCAATGGTTTTTAATCAAATTGAACATTTAATCAAGATGACCAATGTTTTTTAGTCAAAATGACCAATGGTCTTCAATCAAGTTGAACATTTACTCAAAATGGCTAATGATTTTTAATCAAATGTGACATGGTATACTACCCTACAATGTATCTACCTTTTACCTACTCACCTACCTATTTATTTAATTATCTATTTACCTACTTACTTATTTCCTTATACCTTCTAACCTATTTATTTATGTATTTACCTATATTTTTTCACTTTTATGCAACCTACATACTTACTTACCAATCTGCCTACTTACTTACCCACTTATTTACATATTATATACCTACCTATCCACCCATTTACCAATTACTTAAGTTTAGCCACAAGGTGTAACCATTAGGTGTAGCTATTAAATTTACCCAAATTTTAGCCATTAGGTTTAACTTAAATTTAACCACTATGCTTGACCACTAAATTTAACATTAGGTTTAGCTTAAATTGTACCATAAAATTTAGCCATTAGATATAACCTAAATTTAGCCACTAGGTACAACCTAAGTTGTACCATTAAATTTAGCCATTAAGTATAGCCTAAATTCAGCCACTGTGCTTAACCACTAGATTTAGCCATTAGGTTTAACTTAGGTTTAGTCATTATGTTTAACCATAAAGTTTAACCATTAGGTTTATCAATTAAGTTTAGCCAATGTTTAATCATTATGTTTAACTATTACATTTAACAACTAAGTTTAACCATGAAATTTAGTCATTAAGTTTAAGCATTATGTTTAACTAAAGTTTAATCATTATATTTAACCATTAGATTTAGCCACTAAGTTTAGCCATGAAATATAACCATTAAAATTATCAACTAAGTTAATCATTATGTTTAGCCACTGGATTTTATTACTAGGTTTAGCTAAATTTTAGCCATTATGTTTGGTCATTACATTAAGTCACTAAATTTAACCATTAGGTTTAGCCACTTGATTTAACCATTATGTTTAACTTAATTTTAATCACTAGTTGTCACCTAGGTTTAGTCATTATGTTTAATGATGTGAGATTAAAAAGTTAACAAAAGTTGACCACTCTTGATGGTGTAGTCCATTGGTAAGGACTTGGTTTATCATTGTGAAGTTTGGGGTTCAATTTCTTATACTTGTAACATATGTGCAAATTTAAATGACTAAAGCAAGTAGGTTAAATTAAGGTAGCTTGATGAGGTTAAGTACATTAAGCTAAACTAATACCTACCTACTAAAATGTCTTTTTTTAACCTACCTAGACTCATTCACCACCTACTTACTTACCTACCCACCTATTAATTTTTTAAATAATAATTTAAAAAACGATTTTAATTTAGGTATAAATTTGACTCAATTGAATGGTCCACTATCTTTCAATAAAATAATCAATCACTTTGTTAATCATTTTGTCAGTAAAAATGACAAGGTTCAAATTGATTACTTAATCATGTTGGTAGATCCAAATTGACTTGTCCCATTAACAGGGTGGTTTCTTTTACACTTGTCATTTTAGGTTTTTTTTATTAGAAAATTTGGTAAAAAAAACCATGAATTGTAGTAGTGTTATCTACCTAAACATTTATCTATCAATTGATCTATCTACCTATTTACTTCATTAAGTACATGTTTATTTTTTTATAAAAAAATTGAAATTCAAAGAAACATTTTAAATGCATTTGGTTTCATATTGTTTTACAAAGTGACTTGTGGTGGTTTGATGGCCAAGACATTGGTGTGAAGCCAAGGAGACCAAGGTTCAATACCCCTTACCAACATATATTATGTGAAGTATGTATATTCATATATATATAGTACATATGTGTAAATGTATAATACCTAAGTGGATTGTGGATAGATAGGTAGGAGGCCATGGTGGGTAAATAGGTCATGGGTGGGGGGGGGATGTAAGTACTTACTATTTATTTATTAGTTATATTTTTATTAAAATTTTGGCCTATTTTTTAAAATAAGTTTTTTGGTTGCCCAATTTTTTTGTCTAATTTGACTAGTCAAAAAGACCATTTTATGGTTAGTAAAAAAAAACCACCGATCAAAATGGACGTGTTCAAATTGACTTATCCATATGACTAAGTTGTCAAATTGACCAAATGTCAAAATGACTTGTTTTTGGTTTAGTTTTCTAATCAAATAAACCATAATTTCTTATATTGGTAGACTACTACAAATCATTTTATGAAAAACTTGCAAATATTGTACACTCAAAACAATTATAATGCAAATTATGTATGGAATTTAAACAAAATAAGCATCTAAACTAGCAAATAGTCACAATCTCGGATTTTGGCCAAGAAGGGTTCAAACCATGTTTACATCATCATTCCCAAATCATGGGAATGGTTGACTATGAATTGTGTAGTGAATGTAGCATGCAAAAATTTGCCAAGGTTTTACATCTTCATGAAAGATGAGAAATTAAAGGATGATTACGTCAAATTTTGCAAAACAAATACATGTATGGCAATACAAAAAAAAGAGGATGTCATGTGTTTTGTTTAAGGAATTTTATTTTTTCAAATGATTTATTCTAGGTGGGATTTCTACAACCAATCGTCATTTATTGATTCTAAATAAGCATGGATCCCATGTTACCTTAAAATCAATAAAACATGCATAAGCTTTTGGTTTATATATGATCATCATGTCCTTTCACACCTCACATGCACTACAACCTTTAAATGTAGTTTGTTTTAAACCATTCAACACAACATTTAGGAAGGAAAAGGATGTACCCATGGCTAGTAGACATTATATAGAACTAGACAAGACTTTGGTTACATGGGTGCACAAGGCTTTAGAAAATAAAACATAAAATATGGATTTAAGGTTTTTGGAATATGGCTTTTAAACCCCAAGGCAATTTAACATACTTCTAGCCCTTTAGATATATACACAACACGAGCAACAAGTGACAATGAAGAAGGTGAAGAGGATTATAGTTCAAATGACAAAGTTGAAGGAAACTAACGATGGGAGAAGTAATTTACTATAACAAAGCTAGAATTATTTTAAAAACAACATCAACAAATAATCCCACATCATTAGCTTAAGAACCAACTTGATACTATGTGGAAATGCCTCATAACCCTATTGCAAGGCCATTGAAACCAGATGAACCTATAATAAATCATACTAGGCTAATAGAAGTTAACCTAAGGGAATCTAATGAATGTATAATCAACCTTGCAAATTTTAGTGAATAATTTTAGCTAGAAATCCAAGATTTTCCTAATGTGACCCAAGAGATGATGAAGATGTGCAACTTATTGTCCTTGCCCCATTTACCTACCAAACAAACTAAGGGCAAAGAACCATTAGTAACTATACCAAATCACACATTGTAACTCCTAATCCTACAAAAGAAAGCCATTGATAAATCATCAACAAAAGAAATTAAAACGTGAAGTGAAAGGAGAGAGAAGAACAAATATCATAAAGTTGTAGAAATGGTGACTAGGCTTGAAAAAATAGCTTGTAGATTAATGGAAAAATGTGCAAGATCTAACTTTGTTTTAACTTGGAATACAAATGTTGTAAGACAAGTTAGCAACCGCTCTCACAACACTTTTAAAGCTAGATTTAGGCCACATCCACTATGGTATGTAGGTGTTAACCTAGGGTTTACAACATTAATTCAATAAACAGTTAAGCAACAAGTAAAATAAAAGTAAGCAACAAGAGCTCATGTTGTAACAAGGCTGTAACCATCTACAAAATACGTTAGGGACGTGGGGGTGGGGGTGGTTCATGAAGGTCAAACTATAGCAATAGGACTAGTTGCCTTGAAGGTTAAACCATATAAAAAGAGCGAAGAACTGCAACAAGAGGAAGAACTTGAGAAATCAAATTGCTAAAGTAAAACTAGGAATTTGAGAAGTTGAATTATTGCATAAGGACCAAAAGCTTGAGAAATCAAATTAAAGCAAGATGAGGAGCTTGAGAAGTTGAACTATTGCATAAGGACCAAAAGCTTGAAAAATCAAATTAAAGCAAGATGAGGAGCTTGAGAAGTTGAACTAAAGTAGGGCCAAGAACTTGAAAAATCAAATTGTAGTAGGACTAAAAGCTTCAATGAAGAACGAACAAGAGGATCAAAACCAAAACCTTCAAGGAAAAGTGAACAAAACAACTAATACCTTGGCTACGAGGAATGAATAAGACAATTAAAACTAGGAGCTTCGAGGAAGAACAAGCAAGAAAATCAAGCCAATAATTTCAAGGAGGAACAAACAAGACAACCAAGACCTTGGCTTTAAGGAAGAATAAGCAAGACAATTAAGACCATGGAAAATTTGATTAAAAAACATAGAATGAACAAAAGAATCAAGACCAAGAGCTTCAAGGAACAATGAGCAATATGACCAAGACTTTGGCTTCAAGGAAGAATGAACAAGATAATTAGGACTAAGAAATCCAAGGAAAAACAAGCAAAACAATCAAAACAAAGAGTTTCAAAAAGGAACAAACAAGATGACCAAGACCAAGAACTTCAAGGAAGAACAACCAAGATGACCAAAACCTTGGCTTCAAGGACCAACAAGCAAAATGACCAAGATTATGAGCTTTAAGGAGGAATGAGCAAGATGATTAAGACAAGGAATTTTAAGGAAAGATGAGCAAAACGAGTCAAGGAAAAACAATAAGAGGGTAGGACTAAGAACTTCAAGAAAAAATGAGTAAAATGACTAGGACAAGAAGCTTTGAGAAGGAATGAATAAAACTAGGAATGTTATTTTGTGAGCCTATGAGCATGAGCCTATGAACATGATGGAATTTATTTTCAAACATCTTTTGATGACATGGATGAAATATGCGAAAAATATCTCTTACCACATTGGACAAAATCTTTACTAACGTGGTTAAATGTTTTGCCACATGTAAATGGATGAATGACACATGGATGAACTTTTTGGATGAAAAAATCCAAAAAGATATTATTTGTTGGACAATTTTGGATAACACTGGTGGGTAAAAATGGGCAAAGAGGAGCGATTGGCAACCTCTTAAGTCACCATAAAATAGTCCTAAAAAAATGATATGGTAGCATGAAATTGGATGAAAATTCCTTAAATAGTGTTAAACAATGGTGCTGAAACAATGTTTTTACACTATTTCATTGTCTTGAAAAACACTAGTTATGGGCTTTAAAATGTGCTAAAAGGTATTTTATATTTATTGGACTACTTTCAAACTTATCTAGATGCTAGATTGATATATTAGAAATGTCTTCATATAAATACAACATATACTTTCAACATTAACTTAGTTTATGAAACTTATGAACATCAAAACCAAGCACTAGTTATGAAAAAATTGGCTCCTATTTGCTTTGTTTTACCTAGGTAGGTGAACAAGGTTTTTGTTGCTAACAATTAAATCAACATATTACCACACTATATAAATTTGTACTTGAAATTCAACATTGGGCAAACTACCATGTAATTGTTGATGAACTATGTTTTAGTCCACATTCATAACATGGAATCGAAGAGGATAGTCATTAGAAGGCCTTAGCAAATATTTGAAAACACAACATAGATATTGGTCTATGCATCATCTTGAACATTAAGAAACTCAAATTACCTTAGTTTAATTAAAGACTTCTACCTCCAACCAGTTAGTATCAAACTCAAACTACTTTAGTTTAACTAGTGACTTCTACCTCTCAAAATTAGAATACCGAAACTAGTTAAATTATCTAAGAAATCATCTAACTAGTTGACTTTTGTAGCTTTGGCATGACTTGTTAATTTATGAACTTTGTCCCAACTCCAAGTTGAATGATGAATGAACATTTCCATCAACCCACATAACATCACATTTTGCAAGATGTAACATAGGTGTTTACAATGCACCCACTTTCCACAATCGCCTAATGAGCCTATGATCATTGACAGAAAATTTATGTAAATGCATGCAGGGAATTTGCCAACCATAACCTCATATTGTTTATGATTTTCAATTGAACTTGAAATGATATGATATATTCATCCATAGCCAAAAGTAGGAATGTTAGTGGGCATTAAGATTTGTGTGACAAGAACACATCTGACCTTCCACTTATTTTGTTGTTAAGTTGAAATCGGGAATACAAATATTCTTTCCATTTCAAGTTTTTAACCAAGCATTTGCATATGCTAGTTTATTGACAAGAACAAATGCATCATCACCAAAGAAATTTCTAGGATGACACATTGACTTTTCAAAAAGGAAGAAACCAAGTTCTTCTAATGTTGTCACCTCATCTTCAGTGAAATTATTCCCTTCTTGCACATGCTATATAAAAAGCACAATGGACCTACCAATTGCATACTTCCTCTTGGTACCTCCAACACAACAATTGTGATCATCATGACAAAACCAAAATTTGTGTAGCTCAATTGTTGCACCTCTAACAACACTCCAATTACCAACATAACAAGGAGCAAGAATCCCACTATCTATTATCTTTGAAATGATTTTCGCCTTGTAATAGCGTTTGGTGTCCTTTTGCAATGCTGAACATTAAGCATTTGACTTTGGGGGGCATTGTTCAATGCACCAAACATTGTTACCACAAATGCATTCCAGCACCTCCTCACTGTTTTGAGTGAGAATTGAAAATACCTCTTGCAAACAGTTCAACTAACCCACATCTGCATTGAGTGCAAAGTTGCATGAAACGAATTTCATTCATAGACAAGAGAAATTAACACGATTGTGCTTGTGCAAATTACCTTTTAATCTAGGGGCAGATCTTTTGCCTTGATTTGGTGGATCCAAAAACCTCTTCACCTTTTAAATGAAGTATCCTCGATGTATATGAGGAACCCGAAATGAATCTATCAACTACAATAGCCATTTGTAAAGGATCACCACTAGCTCACCCTATGCAATCACGATTCATCCCTATAGGAATGTGTACTTGGTCCTTCGCCTTCACTAACTCTTTGAACATATTGCCTTGATGATTGGTTTTCGCTTTGTCAATGTCTCCCATGCATTGCCACATAGCCTCGTTCAAAAGCTTGCTTTGGTACCAAATGAAGTGCCCTTTTACTCCAAGCTCCTCACACTTGTCCAAGTCCAAGTCACACTCCTAATCTAACCTAGTTGCACATGCCCAAACATATGCACACATTAGATTTACCATCACTCGATTCACATCCAAGATGAGATACTCATCTAGCACTAGATGAATCTAATATTAGATCATTGTGGACTTTTCATTCATGTTTTAATAATTTGGCAATCACCAGATCCTAGCAAACCTGGTTCTTGGATTTTTTGAGAACCATTGATCATAATTCCATATACCTGGCACTTACCCACCAGTTGTTTCAGTGAAAAAGAGAGAACTGCCCAACACTGATTTAGACAACGGTAGGGCAACAACATGTCAAGACTGAATGAAATTGTTGGGTAGTATTGATAACTGAATGAGTACTTTGTGGTAGATCATGTCACATGACACCATGTCAACAAACCCCAGTGTTAGCAAACTCAACACCAAATCTTGTAAACACCAAGTCTGAATGGGCTTAGAGGCCTCACTGAAGAGGGTTAACAGAATCCTGTAGGTGCTGCTTCACCCTGGCCCCAGAAATGGGTTCTTGAGACCAGGATTTATGTAGTTGACTTATACATCTATGCAGAGATCCCAAAAGCCAAGTGGTTAAAGAGATATGTCTCTCGTAAAAATTCGTGATGTAGGGAAATAGTTCCATCTATTGCAGCAAAGGCTTCATCAAGGTCCTGTAGGATCTCCAAGATTCATTCAGGAAAATTTCAGAGTTCTCACACATGATACTATCCTTCCTTTCAAGGAGCAATGGTACTGCACTCTTGGTCCAGGACTTTATTGTTGTATGGCAAAGGGTTTCCAGAAGATGCAAATGCTTGCAAAGGAGGCCTATTTCTGGGATGATGTTGAGAGCTTGTTGTTGGATGAGTGTGAGAAAAACTGAACACACAAGTCCAAGAAGATATAAGCTCATACTGTAAGGAAAACACATTAAGAACTTCTTCTGCAGCATGTAGAAATATGTGCAAAGTCACATGAGGAACATCAGGTTTTATGCATTGAGTGACATAATGCAACATGTTCATTATAAGTTAAAGTCATTAAGGAGAGAGGTTTCGGTTTTTGAAGCAAAAATTGAGCCACTCTGTACTGAATACCAACCTGACAATTGCAGATGCTACTGATTCTCAGATTTTTAGCCATAGTCCTTCATGGAATTTTGGTACAAGATTTCTTTGGCAGGACAAGTTGCAACAATTGTGGCAGCTTTATGCTGCAACCAAAGTATGTGTTGAACTGTCACTCTGCTTCTGTCTTTTCTTCAGAGACAGGAACCTCCACAAGTGATATGCAAAGCCTGCAGACAGATCTCTGAAGACAAGGGAAGCTGAGGATGGACAGACAACAATGACTGCAAGCTGTGGGTGTATAGATTGAAGGAGTTTGTAAACTGTTTTGTACATTGTTTAGTCTAGTTTGGTGTGAGAATTTTTCTTGCTATCCCATATCTGAGATTCAGAGATCCAGAAATCACTGCAAAGCTCCTCTTCAATAAAAAGCAAAGAGAAGTCTCCACTTTATGGAACTGGCCTACACCCTTCTAAACATATGTTGCTAAATTGTTGAAAGGTGTAGAGAAAACAGCAAGTTTTTCAAGCTAGTTGCTCTTTTACAGACTCTAATTTCATGTAGCTTGAGCAAGGAGCTCATGGGACAACACAGCTGGATGATGATGATTTAGCTCAGAATCCATGTCTGATTCTGAGCCTGAGTCAGAATCTAGAGAGACTTCTTCATCACCTGAGCTGTCATCACTGGAAGAGTAAAAATGAATCCGACGCAACAAGCTTCTTGTGCCAGATGTTGAAGATGAAAATCTAGCTTGCGAAAGTGCAAAAGAGCCTTCCTTGAGAGCAGGTGAAGGTTTTTCTGTAAACTCCTTGGTGGGTTTGCTGCGCCTAGAAGAGCCTTGTGCAATGAATCCCTTGAGCTTGTCTGAGATATGGGCCACCTGCTCTGCAGTTGTTGGCTGCAGAGCTTTGTGAACTAAGTAAGCTTGTGGTTGAGTGTGATCTCGAGCTGGCCCATCAAGAATTGAATCAGATAGCTCCTCCATAGCCACAATTTTCTGAGCTGTTGATAATTGCCTTGTAGTGTTATTGGCACCAGAAGAAAGCCTCTTGTGAATGTTGTCATCAACATCAACAGTGTGATTCAGTTGGAGATGTGAATAAGTTACCTCTTTCACCTCCTTTGAAGAGTCACTTCCATCGGATTCAATGGTTTCAGAATCAGGGTTTAGGACAATTTCAGAACCCTCCTTGGTCAATCCTTCTACATCTGATGTCCTATCATGATCATATTCTACTACTGGAAACTGACTAACCACATGATTGGAAGCTAGTGCTGCATCAGATGTGAGCTCACCTCCATCATCTGAAGGTGTACTCTTAATTGTTTCAGACCGAAGATTGGCATGATTGATCAGCTGAACTGTTGTATTCATTACTGCTACCTCACCTGCCTCATCAGCTGCACAATTAGTAGAGATTGTGTGATCATGACATATCTTAATTGGTTCAGGTGTGTGGTCTGCTTCATTGAAGGCATTAACTGGGTTCAATGCTGGTTCACCACCTGCCTGCTCAACTGCTATTGTTGAGTCATAAGCTTCAGCTATGGGGAGCTCAATTATGTTAGGCTCATGAGATCCACTCTTCAAGGAGTGGACTGATGAGTTCACCATTGCCCCATCAGATGCCTGGTCCATCGCATCACTGAAGGAGAGTCTGCAATTGTGAACTTCAGCTGCACGAATATTGGTTGCATTAAGTCCAGCAGCAGCAGCATTGCTGAAGACCTGAGTTATGGATGGGTCCAATGCCGAATCATTGCCTATCTTGTCAGCTGTGTCAATCAGAGAAGCTGAGATGGAATTATCAGTTCCTGGAGTTTCTACAGGAAGCTCATGTACTTGGGATCCAGCTGCAGCATCCAAGCAGAACTCAGCGGTGGGAACAGATTCCTCTTCATGTTTTGGGGAGGCCCAAACATGAGATCTGGTCTCCTCCTCAAGCACAGGAATTAGTTTATTGTCAGGATTGTGAGTGGCAATTGGTGATGCACCCTCCACAGATATTTCCCTGCTAGAAATATCACCAGATCTTTCTTGCAAGGTGTCTGTCCCAGGAACAGGTGGTCTCTCATAAACTTCAGAACTAAGTACCTTCTCCACATGATATGGCTTCCCATCAGTCTCACTAGCATATAGAGAATGTTTTATAATCGCAAGACCCAATCTTCCTTCCACTATCTTTATCTCTTCATCAGTTTTAGTATCATCAGCACCAGCTACAGGGCCAATCTCCTCACATACCTCTTCGTTAAACTCATAGCCAGGAACATGAGACCTCTCTTCATGAATCTCCAAAACTGGAGTGGACCTCTCTTCATATTCAGTTGCTGAAAGAGATCCCTCCACACATGGTTCCATGTTTGAAGGCACTTTAGATCTCTTCTCATCTGTAGTTGCATCCACAGGAAGACATCTTTCTTGAAATATCCCTGTGTCAGGAGCAAGGTTTGCTCTCCGCTGATCAATCTCAGCACCAACAAGCAGACTCTCCTCACCAATCTCATTGATAGGGATGCATCTCTCCTCATGTGTATTGGATGATGATTTGTCTTCCTGTACATGCACACTTCTTCCCTCTGTAGACCAAATATATGAATCTTCTGGCTCACTAGCAGAGCTGTCACCTTGTATCACAGAAAAGAGAGGATGAATCTGGTCTTCAATACTGTCAGTGACAGGAGGAGATCCCGCTTCGTCATTCTCAGGATCAAGTCTTCCCTCATCACGGCTCTCACTAACCGGGACGACGGATGCATCTTGCTGAATCTCCCTGACAGCAATATCATCTCTCTCCTCTGGATGCTCCTTCTGCGTAGAAGAAACCACCGACTCATCATGCATCATTCCAGCAAAAACAGGAGCAAGGATCTCCTCGTGTTCGCCACGAAGAGAAAGGGTCTGCTCGTGTATTGCTGAACTGGTCATAGCCAAGGCAGGATCATCCTCATGTAGTGGAGGAACATGTTGAATCGAGTGCGGTTGTTCCAACAGCACCGCGGCAGCAGCTGATGGGATTTCATTTACTTGAAGAGCACTGATCAAAGCCTCAGGAGCTTCCTCAAATTCCTCCTGCACATCATCGTGAATGGGCGAACCGGTTTCCAAGTCAGAAGAATGGCCTTCCTCGTATCCATCACCCGATTCATAGACTTCTACAAATTGTTCGTCTTCATCTCCTCCATCACCAATCGCCAGGGAAGACATGTCAGGATTGATATTCGCAAGAGTACGAGTAGAAGCATCCTGATCTAGAGCAGGAACGTCTGCAAACACCACCTGTTTTTCAGCGCTGGGAACATCATGACCACCCAGAGCTGCAAAGTCTTTGGGAGGAAGCTCTCTATCAGAGACCACTACTTCAGGAAGCCCGGGAGCTCCGGTACTCTTGTCCTTGCTTTTCTCTAGTGGCACAGCTTCCACTTCTTCTCTTTGGGGAAATGCTTCTTGCAAAATCGACACGTTCTCGTCATTGAGCCCAGCTCCTTTCCAGTTCTCATTTCTGAATAAGTTGTCGAGCCAAGCTATGCCTTTATCCTTGTACATCCTCCTCAAGTCCTTCCACTTGGACTTACCAGATTCCTTGCCAGGAGGAGATGGGACGTCACCAGCGGCAGTTTTTGTTACTGGCCATATCTCTTCAGCTTCATGCTCCTCAAACTGATTGAGCTGCACTGTCTTGTCCTCCCAGACCTCCACTTGCGAGTTCCGTCTCAACTGCTCTTCCTCATCTTCAACTGAACACTCTCGCAAATGCGGCCCCATGGTTAAGATGGCAACAATAAACAACGCAGTGGAGATCAGAAGGGGAGAGAAAAATCTAAGAACTGGATGGAAAGGGGGTGTGAACAACACCAGAAAGCAACAAGTGCCAATAGGATGATGCCATATCAGAGCTACAAACTCCTTTAAGATATTCGTCCCCATCTCCGCAGCAAAGAAGGAAGATTACAGAGTCCTGAATCCTCAACCGCTCTCAAAAACAAAACCAGATTGCAACTAACAATTCTTACTTGCTCAGCAAATTCTAAACAAAGTCCTCCAGCTCTTCAAACACTCAAGCAACAACAGCAGCAGCAGCTCACAAAACGTGCAAGTCGAAACTGATCATCACCACACCCTCCTCCCCCACTCTTCTTTAAGAAAGACCAAAATCTACTGAAACTGATCATCAACATGATATGCTCAGGGCAAAGCTTTTCCACTTCAGACAAGAGTCAGCAAGAGACAGACGCAACAAACAACTGAGCTTCTATAACGAGAGGCTCATCATCGTGATGCCACTGTCCCCTTATGGCAAGTTCAAACGTTCAAACCACACACAAGGTAAAATAGAAAATGTTCCATAAAGTTCCCCAAAAATCAACTTACTCTTCAAATTAACACATTTCCTCATATTCCTCAAATTTTGGGACCAAATGAAAAACTAGGTGCATCATTCACATACACACACTCTCTCTCTCTCTTAAGATTAAAGCCAATGACAATAACAAACGACAATTCTCTTGTCATTTTTTTAGAGCTAGGTACCAAAGGTATCATCAGCTGTTCATCAAAGCTTTTGTAGGAGGACCTCAAAATGCCTTTGGGATTCTAGTGACTTTCAGATGCTTGTGGGACCCCCAAGGAGAAAACAGTACAAAGAAATCCTAACTCATGTCAATCTGATTACAAGCAGTTCGGTTGTTGAGATGGAGAGTTTTTGACATCTAGTTTGTTTGTGTTAACTTGACGTCCTTTAAATTATCCCTTGTTTTTAATATCTTTATACATTTTCGAAATATGCGATGTGTTTTATAAATAAAAGCTTTGCAAGGTTTTGATGATCTGATTGGGTTATGCACTTTCTTTTTACCTAATACTTATTTGATCATAATCATGTGAAGGTAGGTTTCATTTCTATGAAATGGCATCAGTTCAAATCAAGGTATATGTTTTATTCCTTTGGAGATAAATTTTAAGAATTTTTTTATAAAAAATGAAGCCGTCAAAAATGTTTTAAACATTTGTAGAAACAAATTATTGAAAGTATTTCTCATTTTGATTCGTAAATATATTCATAAAATTTGAGATTGTAACATATTTATCAATGAAGAAAGGTGAAAATTGACATTCATTTCATTAATAATTAAACAGCAAAGTAACATCTTTTATAACCAAGGATGCCTTCGGTGAACCAACAACACATGTAGTCGTATCATGACAAAAACTAAAAAACCAATGTTGTGTGGGTACTTTGCTTAGGTGACAAGAATTGCCACTTCTGGTTCCAATTAGTAAGGACCGGATCCAAATGGGAACTGGTTTTCAGAATCACAACCACAACCGGATCTATAATTTATTTGTTTGAGGAACTGGATTGGTAACGAGATTAGCACTTGTATTTTGTTTGTGGAACTGGAATTAGAAATAGAAACATGATACATTTTTAACAAAGTAATATACGGAACTGCAACTGACTGCAGTCTGATGCCGGTCTGGTCTTTGGTTAGGAAGAACTGGATTCAAACTGGGATTGATTTTCAGAACAGAAAATTGAAACTGGAACCAGTTTGCAGAAAATTGCAGAACAAAAACTGAAACCTTGGGCCAGAGTGAACCAGCCCCCATGACTGCACCAGTTGGCCCTTCTGTCCATAGGATGGGCTGTGTTTTTCATCTGCCTCTTTACCCTACGTTAACCAACATTCTACTACGGTCAATCTTTTTTGGCTGCTGAGACCTTTGACCATTTTTGTTTGGCTGCTAATTATTTTCCAACTCTGACCTCTATACTACCTTCCCACCTACCTACCCTGCTAACCTACCTTTTTGCCCTGCCTACAAACTACCAACTAATCCTTTACTTATCTTTTTTTTTTTGATAAAACATATATTTATTGCAGTCTAAACTTTTATCCTTTGGTAAGACTTTTATTTCTTCTTGGCTAAATTTTTATCTCTTAACAAAACTCTTGTTTCTTCTTGGTTAAACTTCTATTTCTTATTGACGAAATTCATATCTTTTAACTAAATTTATTTCTCCTTCTACAATTTCATTTGTCTTTTTCTTGTTACATATAAATCATGAGTCTAATTTCTTTATTTTTCTTCTAATTAAAAAAAAAATTCAAAACTATCATCATACTTTTTTTATATCATTAATGATGGGTATTTTATGCGTAACATTTGGGTATTGCTTGAAACATAAAAAATCCAGCCAAGATTTTATGCTTCAAATGTAAGTATTGCATAGTTTTATTCTAGCTTTTCTTTTTTAAAATATTTGTCATCACAATGGCAATATTATGACTAAAGGTATTGCATACATTGGACAAATCATGATGTGATGAGACTTGAATGACAATGGACCAAGTTTCCGTGATACTCTCATGTTAAGATCGGGCACCCATTACAAAATTGAAATACAAATAACCCAAGTCCTTGCAATTCCCATATCATTTTTGCTACGATTTATATTTATGCCGTAGAAAGGTTGGAAGATGCAAGTATTCCAAATACTTTTTCATTCACAACCTAGGTTAGGGCAATCATAAATTTCAAGAAACTACAATACCCACATCGTTAATATCTAATACAAATGTCCAAATCTAGGTCAGTGTAATTCCTACATGGATTGCATCAACTTTAAATTATGTAAACATTTGAACTAGAGAAACTTTAATCCTCATCTACAAACTAAACAATTTCATACAAATGACCAAAAAACCCTTAACCTAATTTGTAAATTTTGTTTGCATAAACCATAAATTATGTAAACATTACAACCTAATGGATGCATAGGTTTAAATTTGAAAAATTAAGCATACTAATGCAAATGAACCCTAAAGTGTTGAGTTAAAACCTTTTTCTGCAACAAAAAATCCCTACATTCACCCTCAATTAGATAAACACAAAAAAAATTGGTTGCATAATTTAATGTTAAAATTTAACAATTTTTTTATAACTAAATGTTAAACTTAATTTTGGAATTATTTTTGCATAACACTAAATTATGTACAAATTATAAACATTGGATACATAATTGTAATAAAAACATGAAACAATTTTATATATGTATTAATCAAACTTGTGCTTTAAACCTTTGGGGGGAAGAAACCCAACCTTTAATAAAATGTAAACAAAACAAGTGGGAAGGTTTATATCATTCATACCTTTGCCATGGAGTCACCTTCATTCTCTTCCCCTTTAGTAGATCATGAAAGACAAAAGAAAAACATGAACCTCCTTATACATATGTGTATGTGAATACATAAATTCATCTTTAAAATATTCCATGAAAATAATATAAATGTTAACAAAAAAGAAACACATATTAAGCAAAAGTTTAGATGAAGGTAATGTAACATGAACATGGGTTAGTTGACAATGTGGGTATTGCAATTTGAGGGGCTTTATGGAGAACCCAAACCATTGACAATAGAAGATCAAAAGTTTACAATACCCACATAAAGAAATGGTCTATGCATCAAGAGGTCATTTCATGAATGCGGGAAATATAATTATATAAAAGTATTAAAATATATTTTTTCCTTAAGGTTATTGTGTAGGTATTTCATGATAAGGATAATGAGAATATTGCATAGTTTATCATTTTAATAATGACCTTCAACTTACATTCATGATGGTTTTGTTTAAATGCTTTAGCATGGCCATAGAATGTGTTAACCCTATTAGATGAAGCTATTGCTCATTTGGTTTGTGGTAAATGTAATCCATTCGTGGTGGATAGGGATATTGTGTGCAACATGGCATAAAGTGATCCCAAAATTTACAAATCCCAAAATTAGGTTTCAAAATTAAAACAAGCAGATTGATATAAAAATGTTCAAGCGGCCACACTACAAAAATGATGGTGACAAAAAAATATCATGCCAAGTTAAGTTACAATGGCTTGATACAAAAATGGTGGGTACATGCATTAAAGCCTCACTACAAGTTCAACTACAATGACATATTTATGATTATTCATCCAAAGAGGATGAATTAAATGCAATGTCCATGTTGGTGTGATAATTTGTTGTAGCTACCATAGCTTTTGCTGCATCATGATGATGAGTGAACAACTAATGATGTTCAAATGCAAGTCAAATCGCATTAGCCACAAAAGTCTCCTTTGTTGTGCCTCAAAGCTTAGCACAAAAAAATGTTAAAACAAATTAGATTCCAATTTTAAAATGCAAATAATGTTAATAGAAAAAATAGCTTAAATATGTAAACATAACATCCATGAATAATTTTTGAATCATGATACTTTGCTATTACATCCATTTCTTTTATTCAATTACACTTATTGGACTCCAATGTTCAATTCCAAATACCTCATGCAACTTTGAAAAGTTTTGCATAAGCTACTATGCTTGTTCAAATTGCTTCAACAAGGTTGTCATTTTTCTTCTAGCTACACCATGCACTTTGTGGGATGAACCCCACCCCCCATGCGAAATGCCAATGATGCCCAACATGTTGGAGGTTAAACATACCAACCAAGGCTACCATACCTTTTGCATTTGTTGCACTTGGGTTTGAAGTTCATCCCATTTAGATTATGTTTTCTTTTTACTTGATCAAAGGCCTTCTTCTCATTCTATTTTTGCTTTGCATGTGAATTGTTCAACATTCATAGAAGTGTGGTCTTATCACCTAAGACCCCTAGGACGAATAGATGGACACCTAAATCTACCTAATTGCGTTTGAAGGCCATGTGTTTGGTCCAAGTGTCTATGAAACAACCGCTTGGCCACATAAAAACTAGTGCATGCATTCACCTTGCAACACCTTCTTGAGCCTTCATGAACCCATTCATTCTCTTCCATTACATCTCCATGTTCATCTTGCGTTGGAGGAGGAACCTTTTGAAGTGCAAGATCTGGGTTTGGAATTGAGTCTACAAAAAAATCTAGCGAAAAAAATCAGCAAGTTTATTGTAAACATGATGAGGATATTGCACCCCACCACCTTTTTGAAATGATGAGGGTATTGCATATCAAAACCCTTTTAGCAACACAAAGAAGACAATGACAAGCAACGCAACTACTCATCATTGTCTTTTGTACTAGGGCAACACGAAGAGGAAGACAATGACAAACAACTATTCATTGTTACCTTCTACATCACAATGCAAAATAAAAGAAGAAAAAAAAAATTAACAAAAGGGGGTAAGGTGTAGAGTGTACATGGAGACATAGGCGATGGCAATGGTGCAATAGAGCTCACATTAGAACAAGTGATGGCAATGACACAATGGAGCTCACACTGGAACAAGTGATGGCGCTAGAAATGGAGTTATGTGTTTTGCGCCTGGAGACACTTGACATTAGAGTGTTGGGCCCACCAAAAATGCAGGAAGGGGAAGAGTAAGAGGGGTTGCAGGCCCTAGAATGGGGTTGGTAGGTTTGTAAAACGGGTTTGAAAAAAAAAGGTCAAAAAAAAGGGACTTCTTTTTTAAAAACCTGTGCAAAATGAAATTGTTGCAAGTGGTTGGCCAACCCAAAGTCGATGGATGAATTGCCCTCGATCCAAAATGGGACTGGTGCAGTCATGGGGGCTGATTCACTCAAGCCTTGTAATTTATAATTAGCAATCTGAACAGGAACTGAGGCAGTTCCAACTGGATTCAAACTGGGATTGATTTTCAGAACAAAAATTGAAACTGGAACCATTTTGCAGAAAACTGCAGAACAAAAACTGAAACCTTGTAATTTATATTTAGAAGTCTGAACGGGAACTGAGGCAATTCCAATTTGCTTTTCAGAACCTGAACCAGAGGTTCTCCATAAAAGTAAAGAACTGCCCAACACAAGTAAAAACCTCAAATATGTTTGGGGTGGTTCAAGACATTATATCATACTAATTCATGGTCTTCAAGTCCAAAATTCAACATTCTGTGAATTATAAAAAGGGGCCTCGCTCAAGAAGATGAAGGTATCAGTTGAGTGCCGGTTCACCCTGGCCCACAGGGATTACGCAATAAGTACAAAGAGTGACCTAATAGAGGTTAATACTCCTCCTCTACAGCTGATTCATTGATCATAAAGTTCTTCAGTTGAGTTATTTGTTGTAAACACTCATTAGCTGAAGTGCTATTTGACAGAGGAGGAGATCCGCTAGGCTGTAAGCAGACTGACAACCTGCAATGAGCAGGGATGATATCACCCACGCCTATACCTGCTGATCCGGTTCAAGACACAAGCTTTTTATCATATAACCCTAAGTAATATATGTTGTCTCCTCGCATGTTCAGAACTTCATACATTCTATGCTACCCATGTTAGTCCTTGGATTCGTTCATCAATTTGGACATTGTTTTGGATCCTAAGTTCTAGCAATGGTTCTTGCATCAATAATATGAACATGATTAAAGTTCTTGGGTAGAGTTCCATTCCAGAATATTTTGCAAAATGTCAGATAACATCAATATCTGCTTCATTTTCAATCTTTGGTATTCCATAACAAATAAGTAATGTTTCATTCAGCTTTTAATTAGGTGATTTTGACAGCTTGCATTGTCTCATTAACTTTTCTCTCAATGTTAGAAGCTTGGTGTTTTGAAATTCCAAAAGATTGTGATTTGAGCCCTTCAATTTTTTATCATGTACAAATATATATTAAATATGTTCATGAAATTTGATGTTTAGAATAACAGTTAATGCTCACCCATGTCTCCAAATTCGCAAGGGCTTTTTTTCTTTGTTGAAGATATCAATGAGAGATAAGGTTGAAAGAAAGCACAACTCCTGGGAAGGAAATTGAATTGAGGGCAAAGGTTCAACATGTTAATCAGATTTCCCCTACGGTCGCCATATTGTAATTGAGTAGGAGGAGCCTCATGTGCTTATTGAACTTCATTCAAGAAGCACATGAAGATGAAGAAAGCATTGGGAGTGGACTTTGCACCAAGCATGAGAAGACTAAATTCGTGACATCTCCCAAAAGACAAAAGACTGGTGACACAACTCATTAGATTCATGGTCATGGGAAAAACATAGGTCAAGTCATGCCTTTTGCTTAGAACATTTCTTTGCTTTTATATAGAAGAATTGGCCAAAGAAATGATTTTCATTGATATGATGTATTCAGAGCTAATTGGATCCACCATTGTAGGTCACTCAAGGAATTGTGACAAGATCACATCTTTTTGCATAATGGTATTTCATCTACTTTTCACATGTTCATTCTATTTGCTCATATGTAGATCATAGTTTTGAACCAACCTTTGCAACATTGAAGATTATTTTAATAACTATTACGCTACCAATCAAATGAAGGAGATGAGCACAAAATTGTGGTTGAACAACCAATTACTGCAATTTGATGCAAATGTTGTACCCTTGATGGATTAGATAGATAACCCGATGTCTATTCTTCTAATTGCAAATGGTTGTGAGTGTCCATATCAAAACCTTTTAAACAAATTGTACTATAGAGTTATGAGTTTTCATTTTGTCAAAAGTGACACACCCCTAAAGGCTACCACAAGGTATTGGGGAATTTTTTTCAATACAATAGAGATATCCATAAAGTGAAGAAAAGACAACATCAATATCTTAAGTTTGGTCATTAAAGGCGGTGAAATTTTTGTTATAAAATATAAATTGCATTTAAACAGGGAATGAAATTTAAATTATCACAAGATTCAATGTAATTTGATTTTCACCATGTCTTTTTCCCCTAAATGCAATCATTGTTGTTGAGTTTTATTGTTACCATAATTATTTTGAATTGTGTGCATTAGATATTGTGATATTGAGTTCTAGCCTTGATTCAAGAATATTTATTTAATTTGTGCATAACAAGGTTTGAGGTTGAAGTAGGGGGTAAGGGGTGAAAGGAGGGTCCAAAAACATGGTCACTTTATGAATTTTCTAACGTGTTGCAATTTTCTTAAAAACCTTAAGTACCCTCTCTAGCTCCACCTTTAAAAAGTTGTTTATTAGTTTAGAGACAAAACTGACATAACCTCTTCAAATTTAGCCATGGACATATTAAAATGCACAAACTAAGAAAAGAGTGCATTTGGAATCAAATTGGTGCAAGGACAAATCACATACTTGCAAGGTTCATCATAATTTGAATCTGGAAAAACCACCAGTCTTTTCCCTATATTATATTTTGTCAAGTGTTCTTCATGTGACTACAACAAAATTATAATTTTTTGAACCCTCCCAAATGAAATCCCAAAACTATCAAGTTATGAATCTTGCAAATTTGGAGGTTCATAAATTTTTCATTTTGCCTTTGAATCAAGAACTTTTTAAAATAAACTTTTAACCCTTGAAAAGTGTTTTTTTATGATTATTAAGTTTTTCAATTGGAGATTATTTGATCATCATTTAAGTGGTCAAGAATCACTTTGATAGTTTGACTCCTATTGATTCAAATGGTCATAATTTATGCTATACATGTTTGTTTTTGAAATTTGAACCCAATTTATTAAAGTAATCTTCCAGAAATTTTTGATAGTTTAAAGAAGGTTCAATTTAAATAGGGTTTGGTTCTAAAACTTTGTTCCAAACATTTGGAACATGTAAGAACTTCCCATTGCCAAAGTGAGAGTTTAGCGTGGAAATTTTCATAATGCTTCCATTTGATTCCATACATTTTCACTTCCTGTGACAATTTTGCATTCTCTTAAGTTTCAAATCTCAATATTTTGTTTAGCCTAATTCCACATTAAAATAATGAACTTTCTTTCATTTTGATAAAAACACTTTGATCCCCATTTTGGGAGTTGTTACACGCTCAAGTTAGAGTCATCACAAAATATTTTCAATGATGAAATCCAATATTCTTGGTATTAAATTATGTTGATAAACACCAAGAGAAGAGAGAACAACATATCAACATTTGGAATTATGTTAACATTTTTACATTGTCCCAGGGAGACAAGTGGGCTTATAAATAGTTAAGTTATTATGATTTCAAGTTGATTTTTCTTACACTTTGCAATCTATACATCATGAAAAAACATTGTATTAACATTTAAATTGAAATTTCATGTATTCTCAAACAATTAGTCTAACAATGTATTATAAGCATTTGAGAGTGCACAAAGGTGATGTGCATCAATTGATTTTGACAATTGATAAAAACAAAAATTGAAAAATCAACCCACCCCATAAAGGAAAACCTAATATTTAACAATGAAATGTAAGATGATTTGTGCATGAAAGCAAGTTTGATAGCATTCCATGGTGCACAAGAAACGTCCCTAGTTTTTATGCAAACCTTCATTAAAACCTATAATTATCTACTGGCATATGCCATCAATCTATCTTTGTTTCTCCTTGTATTTCAAATTGATTTTAATGATGTATTCATGGTAACAAGTATTTGAAACTTTAGGGGCTAGGATATCTGCATGTCAAGTTGTTGGAAGGATATTTTTGATATGGATAGCAATAGTGAACTATGATCAACATTTCACTCCAAATTTTCAAGGTACAACATCCAATACTTCCAATGTGGAGCTTGACAAGGAAAGAAGCTCATCTCTCAAGCTACAACTATCCTCTCACAATTCAAATGTAAGTAGATGTCATTCACAATAATATCTAAATGTACATCTTCTTTTGAATTTCAATGAAATTATTTTGACATTTTGTTTTTGGATGTCAATGTTTGCAAGAAACCATGGTTAATAGGGTGCCAAAGCTTTCAGCTCACAATCTATGCAAAAACAATGACACAACCACAAGAATAACTTTGCTTCCCTACACAATGAAATCATAATGTTCAAGTAGAACTCAATTCCCAGATGTGGAGGTGGACCATAGGAGCCAAATGTCAACATGGTTCATATTAGAAGTGTAGATATATGGGATGGACAAATAATATTCACAATTATCTTTATTGGAATTTTTAACAATTTCAATTTCCATCTTTTTGGTATTAATTTTTTGGAGTACTTTGCCTTGTGTTATTCTAGAAAGGAAATACTTTTTGTCATTGTGGACCAATTCTGTTTCCCGTAATATTCAAATGTTTTTATGAAAAGAAAAAGTAGCACAGTTATGAGAAAACATAAAGCATGTTGGACAATCACTACTGGCCAATTTTCTTGAATTGCACTCTTAGGACCATTTTAGTGGGGGGTCCAAGGTCCAATGAAAAAGAGCAATCCTCCTGCTTTGCTTGAGAGCCATAAATTGGACCCATGGCCTTTTACATGAGGGTCCAAGACCGAAAAAGTGGCAAATCAAGGCTAAACCTACATGGCACCATTTTGGAGGGAAAATCAATTGGTTTAGACCCCCGAAAAAAAAGAGCTCAAAAGAGAGCTCATGATTTGGAGGACCAAGATGCAAACTAAGGTCCAAATGTCACAAATCTTGATTTGCTACACACAAATTACAATAGAAGAGTAACTAAGTACAATGGTATCCTCTTACCTGCATTAATGCTGGAAAGTATTTTTTATGGATTCATCTAAATGAAGTTACTTATTTTGATCCACATGTTTTTAAAAGAGATTTATTAATTCGTTGTAGCCATATTCAAATTTGTGCACACAACATCAACATATATGTATGATGGAATGATTATTGTTGAAAGTGAGAAATTGGACCCTAGAAAAAATGTATGGCCGGCACTAGCCCATGTGTTCAGATTCTCCATTCCATTCTTGCAAGTTATTATCATTCATATTATTTCTTTGTTTTGCTGCTTGTACATGATCGTGTTGCTTAAGAGTTTTGGGTCAACTTTCCGTTTGGACATAGTCAGAAATTTTCAGAATAGTCAGGCAATGCACTCGATTTTCCAAAGAAGTGGGCTGTCATAAAAAAAATTGTTGATAGCCCGTGGCCATTCACTTCAAAAGAGTCAACATTGATGTCAGCTACGAGCAGACTTCGGACATCCCACCTCCCAAAGAGTCCATGAATGAGGGTGACACTCTTTCACCAAGTACACATACCTCTGGCTTTGCTTTGAGGATCATACATGTACATTCTATTTTCCTTGCTCCAAAATCTGAAGTATTTGGTAGTAAATCAATTGGAACTTATACTACCATCTCCTTTGGTTCTGCTGTTTTTCATGCAGATCCACTCTGACTGCCATCAGCAGCAGCAGCAACTGCGTTTTAATTAAATAAAATTGAGTACGAATGGTTTGGCTGGGTCAGTGTGATGAATCATGATCCTTTTTGGAGTTGAGTTGGTGGCATCCCTGATAATATATAATCGACCAAAGATCCAATGGCAGTTTTTTCTTTTGTTTTCATGATGCAGCTGTCATGTGTCTACAGCACTGTCCAGTCAGTCGAGTCCCTCAGTCTACAAAGTTTTTCTTTTGCCCTGAATTTTGAAAGGAAATCTGACCTGGTCACCTGAACAGTTCAAAGACCCACATGGGCATAACTAAGTGCGTTGGGATTTGCAAAAATGTGTGTGTGTGTGTGTGTGTATGTGTTTTTTTCTTATATGTGGGTTCTTTTTTTTCCTTGGTCGTCTCTCCAAAGGACCATGTGTGTCATGTGTGAAGCATGCAAATTTAATTACTTAAGTGGCTAGAGTTACTATATAGATATCATAGAATAATAATACCTCTGCGTGCTTCAGGGAACCACTATCAACTCACAATAACTTCAGACAAAAAGAACTTGTCGGGGTTGAAGCTGAGGTGACCAACAACAAACATCATAGGAATTTGGAGCATCCAAGCTTATCAATTTTGCTTGGTAATATGCCCCAACCCTGAGCCTGGTCCCCACTATCTCTTGAGAGATTTTGCACCACTCTCAGTTGGTGTTGTTGGTACATGTCCAAAGGGGTTGGTAAAAATGTTTCAAGTAGGTACGCTACTCACTGTTTGCCAGTACAAATGACACTCTCCAATCTGCAGAACTATACCTTGACCCAGTCCTGCAATGCATGCAATTTAACTTGTTTCTAACCCCCCCCAATCTGTCGATTTGTTGACTTGCCTGAGTAGAAGTTGGGAAGGCACTTTTGTCTTCATCTCCAAAGGGCTTGAAAGTTCAGTCTGTTAAGACACTATTTAATTTCCAAGAGCTCATTAACAATTTAACTCATGTTTTTGTTTCCCATTTCTTTCATATTAAAAAAGTGGTGAGTTTTTGCTGAAGAAGCACACTTTCTCAAGATTTTCTCAAAAATGATTTTACAAAATAACAAAAAAATTGCTACCAAAAAAAAAAATTAAAAAATCAGTTATTTAACTTGGCTATTTGAAAGATGTCGTAGGGCTAACAAACATGCACATCACAACGAAACATGCTTCCAGAGAGTATTAGTTATAATTATTTTTCCATTTCTAGGAGAAATTGAAAAATCAACACACTTCACTGCTTGCTAATGACAAGCCAAAGTGCAATAAGTTTTGAATGGTTTTCCATGAAATTTAGGTGTCATGGCAACACTCACATGAATAAACCCATTGCCAATCTAAGAGCTAAATGTAACAACTGAAAATTGAAAAATGAAAAATCATTGTAAATGCATGGCTAGGATAGTAAATAACAATAGTGGGAAAGGTTTCCTCAGTAAAAGAGTTTGGAAGAAAGCAAAGAGTGCAATCACAATATAATGACTCATGAAAATTGTAACCACTGTTTAATTTTTCGTATTTGTAAGTGATAACTCATGTCAATGTTTTAAACGTTTGATATAATTTTTATAAAAATATTTTAAAAATATTATGGGAATATTTGATTAAATTTGAAATGAATATAAAATATTCAAAAACACTTTCTAAACAATGTAATCAGTGCTCTCATTATCTAAAATATTTCAAAAAATATTTTTAAATATTTTAAATTGACATGTTTATGATTACCTATTTATTTATTCAAATATACAAATTTCATCATATTATTAACTCATATATTCATTGTGTTGACTTGTAAAAAATAATTTTGACAAATTTTTTTTAATAGTCCAATCCAATTCTACCATGTCATCTTTATTATCTTACCCACCACTTCTAAACAAAGCACCAAAAAAAAGAGGTGTGAATCATTATTTTGTGATTGCACCCCAAACCAAAGTTAGACTTATCATGATTCCACCCATCATTGGTTGCTCAAGCTTAAACCCAATCTAGGATGAACAAAAGGCTTAAACCTAGTCCATGATGAACAAAAGGTTTTCATCACCATATTGCATGCCAAATACTATGAAGGTGGACATATGCTATCAACAAACCTATGTGGATTTTTTTCAACATTTATTGGTTAGGAGTTTGTACAACCTATCATCCAAAGCTTCCTTGGGATATCTCTACCGTGCTCATGATTCTTTTGTACTTGGTCCCCCAATGCTTTCAGCATTTGTAGATTGAATGCATGACATCCAATAAACTCCAATTCAAACACATGCCCAACTTCTCTCTTTCTTTAATTGTATTTTGGAAAGCTTTTGGGTCCCAGAAATACACTTTTTGTGTCATGCGTTGCCGAATGCATGGCATCCAACACCCTTTCATAGCAAAAACACAACCTATGCTAGTTTACAAGAAAACCTAACCACCGCAAAAGGGGGACCAGGTTTGCAGGATCACCATTGCAGGTTTTTGAAGCTTTAACTGAAACCATTGTTCAGATCACAGTTATGATGCAGAGGACTGTTTGATTTCATGATTCTAATGTCAAACTCATGCCCATTATGTTTGCCGCACAATTTCAGAGCTGTTGGACTCCAGGACCACTGACGTGACAATTATGTCGGCCACACATGCAGCCATATTACCATCCTGAAAGCATCTGCACAAAACAGAAGGTGTACTTACTTGACAGAAGATACTGTGGGTGTTTTCTACATTGAGCTTGGGTGACAATGGGGGGTGGGGGGGACACACATCCCTTGAAATTTGCCATTCACAAATGGAAGAACCCTGTCTTCATGTTTCACAGTTATGTGTGTTCTCATTGAGTATGGAAGAACCCTGTCTTCATGTTCCCGGTTATGTATGTTCTCGTTATGCCACCCATGCTGAACTCCAGTGAGGCTGAGTATGCTTTGTGTAACATAAAGTCTGGTATGCAGGAAAACAGCAAAATTCAGGACTGAAAAACATTGGTGGCATGCCAGAAGTGCATCCTGCTATGGGCAGGATTTTCAGTAAAATATTGCAAGCCTCATGCCAGCCAACTTGGTGCCCACCATTTATTCTAGTAGGACCAGATTGGTACATATATAATCTTGAACAAACACATGGGACCCAGTGTGCAAACATGTTGTTTGTTTTTGGAATCCCAGATCAAATTTTACCAGGGCATAAGTGGACAGCAACATATATTTCATGAGTTTGGTAAGGTTGTACAGTTAATAGAATATTGCAACTTTGCAAGTGGGGCATGGACGATATGCATATATAATACAGAACAGGTACACGAGGCATATAATTTTCCAGAATCCCAGCACAAATGCATCACTCCATTCTAATCTAATGATGGATGTGGGCACTAGGGACCACAATAAAGGAAAAGTGGATTTTGGAGAAACCAGCATAGATCTGACATCCCTTCCTTTTGAAATTGAAGGATTTTGGAGATATACACAAACAGTAAAACACAAAAGAAAGAAAGGAAAAAAAAAAAAGCAAAAACATTGACAGTGGGCTCTCTTTATTTCAAACTCAAATCATGCCTCTTTGTAATCTCATCTGGTATCATGATCATCTTCTCTACTAACAAAGCCCATTTCACTCATGACCATGCAGTAATTTCAATATATGCTTTTATGTTTTTGAAACTACATCTGAGATGTCTGCTTTTGGCTTCTTTCCTAAGTTTGCTGTCATCTTGCTCATGTTGAACCTTCACTCAGAATCCGGCAATTACAAAACTCTTGTTACAACAACTAACAAATACTGTTCCCTTCCAAGCTCAAAGAAATTCCATTCAAAGTCAATTAGATATGCATACCTATCTAGATTGTGGGCAGGCAGTTCCTTTGCCAATGAAACGTGATCCATATATACTGATGACCATCCTTCAGTTTGTTGCATCATATACTCAGCCAGATCGACAATTATTCACTATATGTACTTGCCTTTCAGTGATAATAAAAAATGTATACATATACTGTTGGGTTCTAGTAGTAGATGTATTTGATCAATGGGTATTGGGGATGTTCATGTGCCACCAAAGTAATCCCCTGCTTAATTCTTCTCCCTCCAGAAGTCCTGGGCATCATTCAAAATCATGGACACTGTTAAAACTTTCTTAAAATTTGCACTGCACTCTGTGGATTAACAGCATAACCTCAAATATTTTCACTGATTTTTTCACTCCTGCTAGACCAAGTTGAAGGAAGATGACAGGATGTGATTGCCACCTTTCAGATTTAAAGCAGCCTTTTGACCAAGAGAATGCAGCTGAAGCTATTTTCTAAGCTTCAATTCAAAACCCCAACCATGTTGTTTATGAACTTGGCAAGTGATTGAACTGGAGGATTCTTCATGCCTTCCTAAAACCCAACAGAGGAATAATGTGCACACACCTTACCTTCATGCTGTGCCCTGGCAATTCTCTAAACCAAGGATAAGAAACAGACCCAGATATCCCAGATAAGAATTGAGACCAGAAACAATCTTAATACAAGTAGACTAGAAGACCTCAGTAGAAGTTCATGCAGGCACAAATAGGTCAGATGAAGAGAACAATGACATGCATCTCGACTTTTATCAGGACACCTGCAAATAATACCCACTTGCTACAACATACTAAGATGAAGAGGAGATAATGAGACATGGATTCCAGCAGATAAGCTAGCTCGTCTCTGTTGCTCCCCTGCTGAATTTACACATATAATTAAATTCAATCTTCACTGATGTCCTCAACTGGTAGATTGGACAAGTGCCATATCCACAAAACAAACATATTCCTCCTCCATTATTGCTTCATCAGATTTGCAGAGCCCATCCAAAATCTTCTAGACTATACAGCTGTCAATCCCCAATCTGCAGTGCGAGACATTAGTGAAAACTTATTTGCAACATCTTGTTCACATCTAAATTATCATCTGACTTCCTGTTTGCTCCCCTTTCTGATGGAGTTTGACAAGCAAAGGGTCAACATGAACAAAAATCAAATTGCAATTTGCAAACCAAAGTTACAGCACACAACCCAAAAAATTATAAACCATGGACATCCAAACATCAACATACTGTGGACATCAGCACTAAAGATAGATCCACAAAACTTAATCATGATCTGGGTAAGAACTTTGCTCAAGTATACTTGACCACAGGAGAGCAAGATGTCACCTTCTTTGGAAATCATAAAATGCTGAATAACAATTGCCAGTGTAGTACAGAATGACCTCACAGATATTTCCTGCCAGGCCAGAACTGACCCAAGGTGGAGCAGATTCAGTCATGAACTTTCCTTCAAAAAGCATGTGTATTGTGCAGGTAAGTACTCACACCACTTGCACAAGGACAGAACAGCAGAGAAAAGACAGGGTAGAAAGAAGAGCAACACAAAATCAAGCAACTTACCTTCTGAATCTCCAGGTTCAGATGCATTGCTGCTCATGTTTTAGTGGTCAGTATCCTAATAAAGGGATTAGCATGTCAGCCTTCTAGTTTATGTGAGCAAAGAACTCCCCTTCCTGCATCTGCAAGTGTTCCACAAATAACTGGGCAAGGGTTCTGAAACAGCAGCTTGTCACTGCACAGGTCCACAATTTCTCAATAGAACCTGATGGCAATCAGAGACTTCAACCCATGATCTGTCTGGAAGGATGCCCATGAATATAGCCTGTGATTTTAACTTTCAAAGGGACTTGTTTAGCAACCAGCTTCATTTTGACCAACTTTGGGCAACATCAGTTTAGAAGTGTCGCCCATATTGACAATTTCTATGCATGTACAGAGCACCTCTCCCCATATAGAATCAACAATGAAAAGGCAAGTTGAGACATTTCAAATACAAAGGAACCCTTTGAGATGTAAAGCAAGCCCACCAGAAGGTGAAGATCACCATCATATGCAGCTCAACTTCCTTGGGTCCATCTGTGATCTGTGTCGCCAATCTCTTGATGAGAAAAGGTGATTTAGATCAGTGTGAGACACTGTGACTCTGCATTGCACTTCAAATTGAAGCAAGCACTTCGTTTGCCACCACCAAGTCATTCTCCATTCATCCAGCAACCTGTGAAGAAAGAGCCTGCAAAACCTTTCTTGATGACAAAGTTGGGTCAAATTTTGGGAGTAAACACACTGGCAGTGACACACAAATGTCATTAAACTTCCATAGAGATATGACAAGATGGAATAAGCATTAAGCTTTTCTTCTGAACCTTTCCTGTTGACTGGACCATTCATTAGGCTACTCTGACCATTCCTTTGTGTTGTTAGCTAGTGAAGTTGTGCTTTGTCATCCACAGCAATGAAACAGAAAACTTTAACCTAGCAACTGAAAGTGAATCTGCCAAGAAAAGGCAATAAGTGCATCGACGCTGGCACCATGTTCTTTGACATGGAACAAATCAACATTGAAGGTCAATTGTTTATACACACACGAGTACAGTGTTCCCAAATTTCTGATGATCACAATGCATCTACAGAGCCACAAAGTTGACAAGAAAATCAATAACTGATGACCTGGACCCAAAACTAGGATGTGCTTGAGAAATACAAAATCCAGGACCAAAACAGATTCAGAAACATGTGAAAGGAAAACGGCACTGCAATTCAGTTTCCAACAAAGCATGTCCAAGTTGAGAGAGGAAGGCAGTACAAGACTTTCCAGTTGATGACAGCACTGCTTTTGTTCTCACAGCTCGGAAAGCATCTGTAGGCTTGGAGATGCACCACAAAAGGTGATGCACACTAATTTTGCACCGTCCAGAAAATGGAATGAAACAGTTTATCAACATATGAGCAAGAAATGGATATTGCCATGTGTATGCACACTGGAGATGCCATAACCTACAGCTGGCCCGGTGTTGCCACCTATCATATCTAGCATTGCTTGCAAATATCAAAGATACAAAAAACCGCCAAAATGACAAGAGTATGATGAGACTTGCAGTCTCTTAAATCATTCTCTTATGTTGAAATCCTTCAAATACAGTGGTAGAGAATGTTATCTAATCATTCACATTTGTCAATAATCATCTTCTTGAGCAAGTTTGCTCAATAAGGCTGCAAAGAGCTCATCCCTTTTCTGTGCCCGAACTTCCTCTCTGGCACGTCTCTGTTCCTCACGCTCACGCCACCCTTGCTCTCTTGTGATGCGCTCCTGCTCAAGTTTTTCCATGGCATCTCTCCACTCCTGTTCCCGCATGCGCCATTCTTGCTCCCTTCTTTCCACTGCATCATGCCATTGCACCTCAGCCTGCTGTTGTTGCTGGAAAAAATCCTCTAGAACTTCCTGCATGCTATTTGCCCGAAACTTTTCAGCTGTGACTCTCTGTCCCTTTTCTGATCTTCTGCCTTTCCTGCCAACAATGCGGTCATCCTCACTATCATCCTCGTCATCAACATCATCACTATCCTCATCTGAAGACCTCCTCCCACGTTTCCCTTTCTTACCAGGTCTGGCCCCTGCTTCCACCTCATGCAGCATCCTGTCCATACTCTTTGCACGCTCTTTGAAGATCACATCAAGCTCCTCAAAGAAAGGGCATTGCTTGCCATTGTCAGGCTCACTAGTCTCCTTACCCTGCAGCCATTGACATGCAATCACATCGAAGCATACAGAAGATTGAAAAAGCAGACTCACATGCAAATATGGAAACACTATTTAACCTATCACAAAGCATTGAGGGTGTGTAGTGAAGACAGGGAGGGAAATGAGATGGACCTCATAATCAGGCTCAAAGGTCTCCTTTCCCTGCATACATTTGCATCAGCAAACCATCAAATCAAGGAAGCATAGAGCACTAAGCTAGGCTCAAGCAAACAATCTTAAGGTCTGAAACCTGTAATGAATAAAACCTTCAAAGAGCAATGATTGGAATCCTGCCACCCACAAAGACTCTACAAAACTCATCCTGGTTGCACATTTTCCTTTGAAATTTTAAAAGCTAGGGCGCTAGAGCCATTGTACTCTCCAATTCCCTCAAAATACATTTACTTTGTGGAGAGAATGAGGGCATGAGGGATTCAGGAAACTGTAGATGCAATCGAGGCTTCTTCTGGATTGAGCAAGTAACAAAACAGAAACACCGCCTACCTTGTAGCGGTTGACAAGATTCTTCCATTTGCATTTGCACTGATCTGCACTCCTATGAAATCCTTTCTCCTTCATCTTTCCAGCAATGAGCTGCCACAGCGTCTTATTCCGCTTTGTCTGACTGAAATCCTTCTCCAGCTCTGCCCGTACTGCAATGAACTCCTTTGTCTCTTGGTAACCCCACTGCGGGATACGTTCCTCCTTCTTGCTTCTCCTGCCCAGTGTCATGGACCCAAAGTCGCCCCCTCCTACATCCGGTGAGGTCTGCATTGGCAGCATTGCCATCACTGCCAGATTCTCCCCCGTCAGCCCAGCCGGTCTGCCTGTATAAGCCAGGTTGGCCCTCTTCCCTATTCCTACGCCACAAAACACCCAAAAACCAGCTTTCTTATGGCCCTGCCATCTTCGTGCCCTCCAAGCTTCTCAGCCAAAGATATCCTGAAGTTTCAACTATTTTGCATCTTTGGCTTCAAAAACTAATAATAATATAAGGCCCCCCTGGTGGCACCAAAGAACCGAGAATGAATTCAGAGTCTCAAGGACAGTCCAGCGCTGGCTCTCTGAACACTCTCTGAGAGCAAAGAAGCGAAGAACTACGAAACTTTCAGTTGCCAAGGTTGGAGGCCACTGTTGTTACCAGTTTGATACTCCGTCTGTCGTCCTTGCTGTCGGAGCAGGAATTGTGCAGCTATGTTCTACATTTAGAGCAGCAAGACGCAGCAAAACCTTCACTGCTCTAGGGTTTGGTGAAGAGCCGGTTGCATAATTTGCAGAAACAGCATACCCATGTCCTGAACACAGCAAGCTGGCTAAACCTGGCTAATCTACCTACTCTGTTTCGCCATCCCCGAACCTTCAGTTAACCACCCAGAAATTATGTGGTGTTTAGCTTGGAGGTCTGTTCACAACTAGTGTTGGGCGGGTATCAACTTTTGTACAAGCCTGGTCCTGGTATTATGGACAAGGGCTGATTTTTTGCTTGTATGTATATAGTACGAGTGTGAACCCCGTGAACCTGCTCGTCCCTGTCATCCAGGACGTCAAGTCACACCCTCGCTATATTTAGCTACTGTCCGTAGCCACTGTCCGTCCGGAGTCAGGGGAAACTTCATTCTTCCTTTACAATATATGATATGGTATTTACTATATACATGGTATTGAGAATGGTACAGATTACAGACCTGGTATGAGGCTGGTATTTACTTCATGTCCCTACTAGACAAGTATTATTAGTACGAGGTTTTGGTGTTGCCTTGGGCTTTGGCATAATACCAGTCTGGTCAGTTCTTTGATACCAGGAGGGCCAGTATCAGTCTATATACCAAGTTTCCAGCATCGTACCCGCCCAACAACACTGGTTTGCTCTTCACACCTGCATGCCAAAAAAAGGAAGAAAAGGGTAAAGTTTTCAAAACTGACCTCACAATAACATAGCTTGTACCACGTGTGAGGAATGCAAGGCTCTCACCAGCTAAAAGCTGACCTCAAACATACCAAAAACATTAGTAGCGACCTAATGCCCTGGCCCAAAATAAGTACACTAATAATGGATGGCTTTTACAAAGAGCTATTCTCCCAGGGACATTATGAATTGCTCAGGGGGATCCCTCTCTTCTTCATCCTGTTTGGCCAGTTCTCTCCCCCTGCTTCTTCATCAAGAGATTTCATTTTTCATCTTCACTCAGTTACTTTTTTCTTCATCCTGAAAATGGGCTACGTTGGATAACTAACTCCCTGGCAGCAGCAGGGAGGTCCTGAAATAACTCCCCTCGGCCCACCCCTCCAGGGAGACTATTTCAGGGACTCCCTTCTTCTCCCAGGGTGTTGGTACCCTACACATAAAGCCCTCCACAACAGTTTGCAGTGTAAACGACGGATGCCACAAACCATGCAATGCACATGCACACAGCATGATTTTGTATGACGGGTTCTTATGTAAGGAGGGTGGGTTCTTATGCAAGGAGGGTGGGTTCTTATGCTGAGTTAAGCTTTACATGAGGCAAGGCAGTCAAGACAGGGCACTCCCAAAATTCAGGCCATTCCTAGTTTGGAAGAATTCTAAGTTTGCCAAGGACTGGGTACTACTTGAGGATACTCAGGGTGTGGATAAACTGAGCATTGTTCTCCAGACAATGAAGAATCTTGGGCAGAAGAATGATTCCTATGATGTGATTTGGGTGGAAATGGATTACATCGATAACCCAGGGTGTAACACATTTCAACTTGTAAGAATTCGTCATGGGCAAATTTTGAATTTCATTGGATATGTGACCATGTTAATTCAGATTTGTTTTTGTAGGAATGCTTAGTGGGCTGGAGGCCATGATCTCTAGTACTACAAAATGTGGTTTGAGTGAATAGATTTGTACAAGAAACTTTTTGTGACACATTGGAACTTTCCTAGTTGCTCCACGGTGGTGGTTTGGGGTTTAGGTCCCCAAGAACTTTTAAATACTGTCTCTTTTCCTATGGCATTGTGACAGAAAAAAAGCTGGTGCAAAATATATAATTTCTCTACGTATGTTGCATGGAGGCAAAAAAAATCTACAGCTCAGATATGGTCGTTGCATGTTGCATTATCTGAAAGCGTATTCATTGTGTTAAACATGCACATATTGTGCATATGTAGAAGACAAAGGATTTGTAAGAATTCACATCAAAATCATGTCTATTGGAGCAAGCAGTAAGTGGTATTTTATCTCTGGGGAAGGGGACAATGACTGGCTGAATGTTTCCTAGTCAAACGTTTCTAAGCTTGGAAGAACCTCAGATTCAAACACAACCGCTGCATCTACTAGGCGTGCGCGGTCTATCCATTTCCGCCCTTTGACATTGAAGCTGAATAGTTCAAGTGAACACATCTAGGAACAAATGCCTTTGCCAAAGAAAAACAAGGCATGTGTCAGAATACTACTCTGTCACACACAAATCAAGGTTGATATAAGAACAATATGTGATTCTGATTCGAGAAACTTGGCAAAGGTGCTAGTCATCCACATCAGGGAGCGCTACTGTAAGGAGGCATGGCCAATTATGTGCATGAAACCAGTGGCAAAACATGTATTTGCCAACCTTATTGTGATGTGTTACATCTGAGGTACTGAATCAATATTGTAAAGTTATCCGTAAAGTCTCTGTGTTAGGGGATGAGAGGGCCCTATTTTTGCAAGTTAGGAGATTTTAATAAAGGAAAATAAATGGGACCCAAATTAGTTTTTCCACCAAATTTGGTGGTAAAACTAGTTTGGTCCCATGTTTCTTTTTCAAGAAAGAACTCCCATGGTGTTCCTTTTTTTTTTTTGCCTAGCCAAGTATTTGCCCAAGGTGCACAATATACCAACTAAGCCTACGAGCCTCCAATCAAGTTCTCTTTTAAGGTTTTTTTTGTCTAACTGAGTTGTTTGCACGAGGGAGCGTGACAAAGCAAGTTTGTGCAAATGTTTGCAAACGTTACAATGCCATGAACCAAGAAAGCGTGAGAGGTTTTGGAGGTTTTTCGATAAAACTCTATTGCAACCAAGGTTTTAAGGTCATGCTACATTATTGTGAGTCTACATTATAGTGTGAAGGTGAGGTAAATTTGCAAAACTAATTGTAGTAGTGAAATTTTCACAAGTGAAATGGAGAATGTAGCTATGAAAAATGCAAAAAATGGAAAAGCGGAGGAGCTCTTCGCATTATTGATTGTGCTAATGTTTGTGCAACTGTGGTTTTGTCCAGGAATTCATCTCACACTATTACAAGAAGTTGCAACTTTTAGCCAGTCCTTGTCAAATTGTAGAGGTGAGCAAAAACTAACCCAAATCCCCTAGGCTATAGCATTATTGTGTTAGTAGAAGGTGACAAAAAAATTTATGACACCCATGATGAACAACTTAGACTTTGTGGGTATTCCCTCTTGGCTTTTTGGTTTATTTTTGGACTACTTAGCAAGTTTCTTTGAAAATGTTTAAACACTTACTAGTTTCTTGTTAGTGCAGTCACTCACTTTGTCAACGTCTCAATTGCCAAAACCCATAGCTAAGGAACTAAAAACATTTCTTAATAGTTTGTTGCCTAGTTTCACAAACAGCATAGTTTTAAAACCTATCCTCCCATGCCTATCCTTGAGCCCTTCTATGTTATGGCACCTTTGTAAAGTGAACAAATTATGGCTTAGGTTGTAGGTGAAAATGTGCAATGGAATGCACTTGAGATTTGCCAAACTAACCATGCATGGTAACTTCAAACCATTGCACAATTCAAAATTCGTAGGGAATATTTTCAAAAGTGCCTCAAGTTTGAAGTCTATTTATTAAACATGTGCATGCAAAAAATTGATTAAATGTCAAGTGCATATGATTTTAACATTGAATCTTATACTAATTCTAGTTTAGGGTTACAAACCTTTATATAAACAACGCATTGCAGTGAAATGAAAAACTCTAATGTGGAAGGTACCCCATGTTGTAAAGCATGTCAATTTTTATGTTAATTTTTATTTTCACATCTAATTACCCTAATGAATACTTTGATTTTGTTTGTGCATACCTACAACTTTCATTTCATTTTGGTTCAAATCAGATTTTTCAATTTTGACATCTAGTTGCTGTAATCAAGGTTTGAAAATCTTTGTGTATACTTGCAACTTGCATTTTAGTTCTAATTGAAGTTTATTTTATAATACTAACATCTCATTATTCTAATTAGGGTTTGATTATCTTTAGGTATATTTGCAACCTTCATTTTGGTTTTGGTTTAGGTTCTTTTCACACATTTTGACATCTAATTATTTTAATTAAAGTCTGATCATCTTTGGATATACCTACAACCTACAAATTTCAATTTTGGTTTAGATTATTTTGAACCATTTTAAGGTTTGATTACCCTAATGAAAATATGATAATCTTTGGGTATACCTAAAACTTTCATTTCAATTCTAGTTTAGGTTATTTTCATACATGTTGACATACAATTACCCAGTTTGGGTCTCATCATATTTGGGTATACTTGCAATGTTCATTCTAGTTTTGGTTTAGGTTATTTTCACAAATTTTGAAATCTAATTACCTTAAGAGAATACATGTGTATACCTACAACTTCACTATGAGAAATTTTGTTTGCGAAAACCACATTACCCTACAACTAAAATTCAAAAACCACTCAAGTACAATTGTGTTGCAACTACATCCTTTAAAGTGCAATTCCTATGCAACTACACTTTATAAATATTGTGATTTAATAAATAAATTTCCACGTCAAAAAAATAATTAGTTGATTAGTAGTTGCACCATAGTTCTAAATGTATTTTATATATGGTAATTTAAATGTTCTATATTTATGCATGTAGTTAACTATGTTTGATTTTTTGAAAAATTACATTATAGTTATGACGTGTAATTAAGTTAAGATTGTTAAAAATGAATTACACATTGAACAACTTTTCTACAACTAGCATACAACTTTCGTAAGTGTGATTACAACATGTGTCTTCATTCCCACCATCCATGAGGTACAAATTTTTGTAATTGGTTTTCAACTATGAAGTTTGTTTGTGTAGTTGGTTAGCCATTATGTTGCCACTAAGTGGGCACTATTTACTACTAGTTGCCCACTACTATGCCACTATTATGCCACAACTATGGCACTACATGGCCGCTTGGATGTCATTTGTTGTTACATATGTGTCACTACAAACAATTTGTGAAATTAATTAATTCAAATAATTCATTTTTGCACAATTCACTAAATAAATAAATTATAAATATTGTAGTCCTATTTTTTGTGATTGGTGTTCAATTGTTGTATTAATAATATTCCATTACATTGCAACCCACAACATCATGTTAACATACATACATATCAAAACATAGAATTTCATGGAAGGTGAAAGTTTACTTTTGAATCGAAATTAAAGGGAATGTACATATTTTATTGAACATTCAATAAAGGTGTACATATGGAAATGTTTCTATATGCTTCAATGCCTTTTCTCAAATTCATGTTTATTATTTAATATTTCATAATGAATTATTTGTTAATAATTTATATGTAATATATTTAATTATTATGTACTAATTAATTCAACTGAATAATAAACTATTCATATGAATTGAATAATCAAATTTAAGTAATTATTTTTTAGTTAATTCAGATAATAAATAAATAAATATCTAAAATTGGATAATTAAATACTAATTAATTATATAAATTCACCAACTAATTAACTTTAAATTTGAATAATTAATTCAATTAATTTAGATAATAAATTTTATTTGAATTCAAATCGTCAATTATCAAAATAATTATTTTGATAATTAATTATCTATATTAACTAAATAATTAATTATTTTAATTATTTTAATTAATGAAAATAATCAATCTACATAATTGATTATCAGATATCTATCAAATGATTATGTCAAATGATTAATTATAAAATTTAGATTAATTAAAAAATAAAAATCAAACATAAAGCATGTGGGAAAAAAAATTATAGTTGCAACTCAAGTGCAACTAGGGTGCAACTAAATTATTTAACCCATATGTTTTGTTTTCAAAATTTTATCACACAAACTATATAAAAGGTGCATATTTTCTTGCATTCTCACACTAAAATACATGTGCCATGTTGGGATGAGTTCATAAAAGCTTAACCCTAAAGGCAAAACACAAAAAAAAATTAAAAAATTTATGTGGCTATTCTTTAGTTCACCTACCCTTCTACCTACCTACATAGGTAAGTAAATAGGTAAATTGGTATGTAAGAGCTACAAATTTACCTACCTATGGTTATGTACTAAACTTTTTTTTTTTTTTTTTTGGGTTTTTAAAATTCAATTAATATCCCATGGGGCAACTTTTAAATTTACCAAATTTCAAAATTAAAAACCAAATAAAATAAATAA
>Ga0116231_10002238_pt1 | contig 40429 bp, 44 predicted proteins | sample S1TSphgellanicum_2_FD_89695 | JGI IMG/M metagenome (GOLD analysis project Ga0116231, IMG submission 89695) | Host-associated microbial communities from peat moss isolated from Minnesota, USA - S1T2_Fd - Sphagnum magellanicum MG | ecosystem: Host-associated > Plants > Peat moss > Unclassified...
AAATCAGGAGCTCTCCTTTTAGCACTGTTTTTTGGTCCAAACCAATTGATTTTCCCTCCAAAACAGGTGCCATGTAGGTTTAGCCTCAATTTGCCACTTTTTGATCTTGGACCCTCGTCTAATTTCCTTGGGACCAATTTAAAGCTTTCAACCAATAAGATTGCTTGAATTTATTGGTCCCTGGAACTTGAACCCTCGTCTAAAGTTGCCCTACCCTATGAGGCCTCACTCAAAAAGGTCAAGCTACCAACCAACATGGGTGCTGGTTCATCCTGGGATAGCTATCTCACAGTAGTTTACTAGTCTCAAATTATGATTTGCTTGCTTGAACTAAGGCACACTCTGCATTTTTAAAAAGCCCACACCTTGTAGAAAGTACTACCTATAAGATGGACTGGACCTTGGAACTGTATAGTATCATGTTGGAATTTGAACCTGTGTTGGAAGACTAGCATATCTGTCTTCAATTGAAAATTGCCATACTAAGTTGAGGGATAATTTTTTTGAACATTAAATTAGTGAGTAGTGAAGCCCAAGAGCTCACCTAGAGTGAACCGACAGCCACTCAAGCATGGGAGACACAAAATACCCGCTAATGATTTCTATCCAAGCTTGCCATTTTGCACATTGCATGACTCTCATGCAGAACATTGTTTATATGTAAAATGGTGCAAGAAGCACACCATTTTCCATAGAAACACTTACTTCATTGGGTTCGAGTTTCCTAGCTAATCACAGTGGTTAGCTCAGTTGCTAGTTATACTAGCTAACAACTAACAACCCACAAGCCTTTACCTACATACCCACAAGTGAAATGCATCCAGTTACTTAGTAATCCCCTATTGTCTTACCTACCTACCAAGAACCCACTAGCCCTTACACTAAACATCTTCATGCATCTAATTACTTACTAAGTAACCACTTATTTTCCTATCTACCTACTAAGAACCCACAATCCCTTACCTACATACTAACCCATCTATATGCATCTACTCACCTAGTAAACCACCAGTTTTCCTTTTTCTTCTTTTTCCTACATACCTGCCCTGACCTGTCCTGTCCTTGACAGGGTTGGTTACAAAAGGTAAAATTTGGCCACAAAAAAATCACTAGCTTTGCAGGCTTGAAAGAAAACTAGCAATTAAAAATGAGGAAACACTTTTATTGTCATATGGCCTTTTGCAGGACCCTCATACATGTCAGAAGAGTTCTGTAACCAGATCATTGGTGATGGTGGGCCAATCAACTGCCTTCCCAACAACTCAAAAGTATGTGACAACATATTGACCCTTGTTGGATTTCCTTCCTGAAAAGGCAAAAAAGCAAACAAAACTAGATTCAGGGAGTCCAAGTTTTAGTACCTCTCTCTCTCTTCTCTCTCTCTCTCTCAAAAGAACCTTCAACCATTTTGAGAAAGCATTTGGTACAATTTTTTTGTTTTTTTCTTTGGGACCTGAACCAACAAATCAACCCAAAAAAACTACATCCATTCAAAGAAAAAACCCATTTGTGTACATACAATTCTTTGTTTTTTTTCCCCTAGACCTGAACAAACAAACAAACCTACCTACATCCTCGAGTTTTGTATTCCTCACTCATCACATAAGCACAAGAACCTAGATGCATGGTCCATGCTTTTTCCTGAAGCCAAAGCAAACCAGTTTAGAACCCACCTCCTATCACTTAAATTATTCATCCAGGTCTTGAGAAAAGTTGGCTGAAATGATAATTATTTCATGGCTCTGAGTAGAGGCAGATTTGTATGGTATAAAGGTACTTTTAGCCCCATGGATTGTTTAGTATTAGGTACCTTGAGCTTCGCTAAAGGTGACTAATGTCTCTAGTGTAATGATCAAGGCCACAGTTATTACTTGAATAAGGGCCCATGCAAGGGTTAGGGTTTAGGGTTCAACAATTTTTACCCTTCAAATATGCATTAGGTATCACGGGGATTTTTTTTTATGAATGATGTAAGGCATTTCAAAAAATGAAACACTCTTAAAACTATGGGCATTTGTCATGCACTACCACATCGGTGCCTACATGTACTGTTGTCAAATCACTTTTGGTGATTCAAAAAAACTCACCTGCAAACAATTAAGTGTAAAAATTCAAATCCAAAACATAGAAAATATGAAACCACACAAAATGTGCAAATGAAAAATTATGAAAATATTAAAAAACTACAAAACAAAAAACATGATGTTTTGAAATCTCAAATCATCAAAAGTGATTTGAAATCAAACATAAAAAAAATTGAACATGTTCACACTAAAATAAATTTGTAGCTAAATTGATTGCTAAATTAAAATAACCTAATTAAGATTAGACCTAATTAAGTTAGACTTAATTTTGCAACTAAATAATAACTCCTAACACATTTCATTTTTCAAAATGTCCTATAAGTTTTTGTGCTTGGTATGCATTCCTCCAAATACACTACAAATCTTGTTCGAAGTATGTAGTCCATAATAACCTGACATAGTTATTAGTTAGAACTAAAGATCCAAACTACAAACCTTTGATTTTAGGGAAGCAAGTTAGGTATACAAAAGGATGGAGGACTCAGGAGAAGATCAGCATCAACAACCCATTACTACTCAATCAGATCCTTGCAACTAATGCAACTTGTCCTCTTCAAGATTTGTGCCTTTTCACTGTAGTTTTGAGTGCTTCATCCAAACTACAGTTGAAAAAAGTGGCAATTTTATAGTTTCCCACTTCCCTGACAACAATTTCTTCATCTAAGTAGCAGAGTGAGTTCATAGTTGATAGGCCTGATGAAGGGTCTGTACTTGCTCCAAGTTTAGGACATTGAACCAGTTTGCAAGATCAGGGGATGGGTTTTATTGAGATCTAAACAGTTTCTCTAATGGGTCTGATTATCCACTGCTCAACTGGATCTTCTTCACTCTGATTTTTTTTTGCAATTGATCTGCTGACAACCAAGGTGGCCCCCTTCTTCCAACCACTTGATCAGTGCTTTTAAGCACCATGGGCTCATTATTTGCTGGCACTGCAGAACCCCGTGCGGCGTGCATGTTGGGACCGCCCAGTAATCTCTGGAGTACAGACTACAGACATCTCTGCTTGCAAAAAGCATTATTCTTTATAATCCTTCACACCAGGAGCTGCCGCCAGTGAGCAGTGTTTTTTAAAGAATTTTCTTACGTAGCTTAAGTGGTGATCACCCATATGAACTTATGAAGACGTAAAATAAATGGTGATCATCCCCACGATTATTTAGCGAAATCTGGTTATAAACCCAATATGAAGTACATATCTTTAATAAACCTTCTGTACTTATTGTTGCTATAAAACTGAAAACCAGAATAAAAATCTGGCGATTTTTTTCCTTTCTCTGTCTGATTTCCAGCACTCGAAAAAACCCTTCAAGATCACTGAATTTTGAAATTTCGAAAATTTTATCTCAGTTTCTAGTGAATTTTCACCAGACAAAAGAAGAGGTTCCTAAAGAGACATCGCAGGGAAATCCATGAGTCTTGGTAAAAATTTGGTGCAGATGTAGTGTGGGGGGACATCTCAATCTTTTTTCCTTTTTCCTCACAAAAGGTGAGTCCACACCAAGTAGAGCTTCCTTGTGCAATTCACACAAGCCCTCAGGTTCAAAGGATGTTAAAAAACAGACCAAGATTTGCACTTGGGCCAGCCCCTTTATGAGTATGACTAAGTCGTTACTTAATATAAGTAGCAAGAGAGTGAAATCACCAAATTTTTTGAAATTGGAGAGAATCCACCACAAGGTGTTGCTGGTTCTTTGATTGAATGGTCTAAACTATCAATTCACTAAAGGATCAAAATATATATGTAACTCGAATGAAGCCTCAGTAAGCTAGAATCACTCACCGATCCTACGTGTTAGACCGGTTGAAAATATTATGAGAGAAATTCAAAGTGCCTGTTGTATTAAAGGAACATGATGGGAATTTTGGAGTCCACAAATGTAAATTTGATTTTAGGTCCTTTTTTTTTGGTGAAACAAAAAAGATGATGATTGAAGTGCATAATGATGGACTTGCATGGATTGAAAGACTTTACTTTGTATCATAACAAGAATTTCACTGATATTCAACTTTTTATCTTCAAAAAGTTTTTTGGTTCTATGCACATCAAATTTGGACGTAACATTGTGGCATGAAGAAGCTTCTATGGTTTCATTTCGTGACTCGATATTGGAGCCAAAATGGAGAACAAACAAGTGTAGATGTTAAAAGTTAAATGAAAAAGCATGTATAAGATCTTTGAACCAAAACTAAACATGTTGAATGCAATTGCATTGTAGAAAGGCATAGTGTTCATCTTCTATTTAATCACAATTTACACATAATTTGGAATGTTCAAACTTTTCAACTTGATGGCTAGTCATAGATGCTTTTGTACATATCTTATAGAGTAGTTTTTTTATTTGATTGTGAAAGATAAAGTCCCATACATACTTGAAGAGATTTGACCAATCTACATTAGTATCAAAATGTGCATCCCATCTAACGTTTGATGATATGGTATCATTGTTATTATCACAAATGGAAATATATTCATCATGGATGGAAAAGTAAGAGAATGGCACGACCTTCTTCTTTTTTTGTGTGTGAACCATGATATACAAAACAATCACAATTTATTACTTGCATAAAAGCTACAATAAAAAAACTACTCTTTTGGTGATGACTAATTATGAAGTTTTGAATTTCATTTTTGTTGAATATATATGTAATCAAGGTTTTGACCACATGAAGTTAGATAAATTAATAGGTGCCATATAGATAATAAGGCTAGTAGCCTCTAAAGTGAATTGTAAAATAAAAATTTATCATAAAAATAGTTTCTTATATTGTATACACATGAGGAGGTCAACAATCATTAGGAGAAAACTTCCTTTAAACTATCCACCCATTTCAAGGAATGACTTTTTAACCTTTCTAACAATAATGAGTCACCATCGAATCAAGATACTTCCAAATAATTGTTCTAGCATTTTGGCTATCATGACATCAATTTTAGTTAATTTTGTTCATGAATTTCAATTTGGATGCAATTGATCTCATGACAACACCTGAAATAAAAGAAATAACAGAAGGGTTGAAGTTAGAGTTGATTTTGTTTGTGAGATAATGATTGTAAGGTTGGCCATTTGCTTTCTTGATTAATTGATGAAACCATAATGATGGGATATCCCAATTTGGTTCATCCTAGGTTGGGACAATGATTTATTGGATGTTCCAAATCCGTTTGTTTTAATAAAAGTTTGGTTTGGATATGGTCTTGGGTCGTTTCAATATAATTCAAATGAATGAAATTAAGTAAAACTAAGAGGGACACTAGCAAATATTGTAATGTGTAGACAATTTCTAAGTGGATTGTTATTTATATTTCCTAGTAATGTGCAAACAAGTGTATTCAAAATTTGTTGGCCAAATTTTGACCCCAAGGTGTAAGGGGCCAACCTTGCCAATATGTAATTGTTATTCACAATACTCACCCAATGCTAGTCCACCAAAATGCAAAAGTTACATGAAAAAAAGAGGATAACAGGAAGACTTGTAATGCATAGTTGTTTGGCTTTACTTTGTGTCATCAATTTTAAGTTGGGGTTCTCCCAAAATTCAAGCCACATTTTTTTAACCTATGCTTTTCGGTGAGGCTTAAGTTATTTGATGTCATTTTCTTCACAATTTTTATTAATTCTCCATTAGGCATCATCAAGAAATTCATTTTTTCATTTATCTTTTGACTCATGTTTTATCCTATCTGAAATTTGAAGCAAGCAATACTACAATTTTTTCCATTTGTAATATCTAGGCATGTGTCAAAATATTGGATTTCAAGAACATCTCCATGGGGGCTCCCACACACTTCGCTATTACAACTTTGACCAAAAAAAGGCTTTTAATCTTGTCCTAGTGACAACAACATTATTTTAAAATTTGCTTTAACCCTTGCCAAAATTGTTCATGCCATGCTAAAAATGTGCCATATTCCAAATCTTTCGTTTGCTTTACCATGTTAGTTGGTTGCATCTTAACTATCATATTCCTTCTTTTCCCTTTTTTTTTTCTTTTTTTTTTTTTTTTTTTTTTTTTTTTGGCTATTGTAGGGCTCCTCACAACATTGTTCTTCACTTTTCAAAAAAAATGTTATATTATTGGCATGAGGAAGGAAGCAACCATCATTAGAAGGGAGCCCCCAAGAAGAAACTATCATGATGTAACCATGAAGCTTGGTAGCTTCTTCAATTGTTGTAGAATGAATGACAACAACATTTTCTTTTTGTGTTTTGATTGTCTATTGCTTGGTGTTTTAGAATGTTTTGCATCCATGCCTTAGTAGTTATCATGGTGATCAAAATGATGATGTAGAAGTGGTTGAGATTATGTTTAATGTGTAGTAGGTTGAACTATGGAAGTGGATTCTAGAATTGTTGAGAGATTAAGGACATGTAATAATAATGGGGAATAGGAAGTTGTTGAGTGTGTTCTTTGGGATACTGAGTCCATTTTTAGAGCCATGACTCCCTTGCCAAAGCTGAAAATTCCATATTCCCTCTTCTCTCTCTTGTTTCTCCATATCACTATGTTTCTTGACTTGTAATTTTGATATTTGAAGCTAGGGTTTTGGCATTTGGAGTAGCACTATTGAGCTAGTGATGGACATGTCTTGGTGTTGCAAGGAGCTTGACTCCCTATGACAATGTTTTTTTTCCTCCTAAACCCTAAAACTATGAGTTTTTTTGTGCCTTGTGTTTCTTCTAAGCCATTTCTTTGGATGAGAATGAGCCTGTTGGTTTGTGTGCTTGGATTTTTTTGTGTGAACACCTACAATATTTAAGAAGTTTTTCAAGGAAGTCTTATGAGGAAAAGTTGTAAGTCCTTCCTTTTTCTTTTAAGTTGCTTTAGTCAAGCAACTTCACATGGAATAGATGAGTGACATTGTGTCTCAAAAGTTCAGCTCCTTGGGAGCCCTAAATTGAGCATGCTACAATGACTCTAGCATGATAATTTGGCAAACTATTGTTGGAGATGCTTGGACTACCATAAAAATACATCCACAAATATTAACAACAAGGATAGAACTTGTGTGAAGGATAGTTATCCAAAATTTGGCAAAATTGTCAAGTGCAAGTTTGAACAGTCGCTAGTTTTGAGTAACTAGACTATGGGTTCAATTCAATGTTTTTTTCCTCCAAACATTCTCAAAAAATTCTGTTGAAAAAAAAATAATTGTTATTTTTATTTTCTAGTGTCAATTTGTCTAATTCTGCTATCATTTGGAGAAATATTTGCCAAATTTTAGATATTACAAATTGGGGTGGGGGCAGGGAACCAAGGAATAGAAACACTGGTTCAGGTAGCCTGAACCAAACAGTGTTCCAAGGCTCTGGTAAAGAGCTCTGGAATTGGATCTTTGCAACCAGTCTCAAGCTGGAATATTTGTTGCAGTCATTCTCAGTACAGTTTTCTTAGTTTTCTTAGCAAACAATTAGCACCTTTTTCAAAAGGTCACAGACAGACAGGTTATTACTTTTCAGTCCTGTGGCCACTTCTAGTTGGTTGGACAACACTGGTATTGCAGAATTTCTGTTTCTGATCTTGTGTTGTGAGTGCTAGAAGTGGAACCCAAAATGGGTTTTTCTATCATCACCAGGTTTGAATTCCTTTGAAAAGCACCAGAAAAATAAATTAAAATAATAATCATAATCATCATAATCATAATCATAATCCACAGATTTAGGAATTTTGAGATTACCCAAAACAATATCAGAATTTTAAACAAGGGGTGTGTTTCACTGTGGCCTTGCCATTTACATTAAAAAGTATCTTAAGGCAAAAGAAGAATTATGGAAAACTGAAATATTTCACCGTCCATGCAAAAATAATAATCTTCAAAAAGTCCTTTAAAAGAAACCAAAATCTTTTAAGATATTATAACTCTATAACTAATCTCAAGTTTCAACACCAGCCAAAATATGATCTTTCAAAAATCCTCATATAATAAAAATAGACCTATTATTATTATTATTATTACCTAGGGGCCAAAATCCCTTAAGCTACCATACTCTATAATGAATCTAAACACAATATCCTTGCCTTGATAGGCAAGGCCCAAAAAAATGAACTGATACTATAAAACTGAAGTCACCCATCAAATTTGAAATTAACCAAAATCAAAAAAAACCTTCAAAACCCAGGACATGGACAACATTATTGCTACAAACTTATAATATCAAGTGGAGCAAAGGCTACATGCAAACAAAACTAACAAATCTTTGAAGTAAAAGTTGAATGAACCAAAAAAGGATAAAATATTTCATACTAAAGAGAAGCAAGGTTTGATTGTGCAGGTTGAGAGATTGCTGGAATTGTAAATTTGCATCTACTTGCTAACTGGTTGGGTGTAATGTTGTATAGCAAGTTTTAGAGTCTTTTGAGTGTCTAATTCTCATTGAAAAAGTGCTATAATGTGGCTCTAGTCTTGATCAATGGCCAGTTTTTACTTTTCTTAGGAGTTTGGATGATATCATTGGCTTACTTCGTGGTGATAATGGATGAGAATGGATGATGTTCTTTCCATGAGATGGATGAGGTTCGTATGTGGACGGATGATATTCCTTCAACGCTCAGGGGTGGGGTTTATTTACCTATTCTACTCCTCACATCAAAGAAATATTTTTCTCAACAACAAGAGAAATAAAACACCATTACTTTAGGGTCCCCCTATTCTCCAAGTTGAAATTCTTGGGTGTTTTGCAGAGGAAAGTAGCATAACAGAATACATTATCATGTGTAGTATGGTGTTTTTGGTATTCGTGAATGTGATTTAACCCAAAGAATTCCACCATTCCACTTGTTTGGTTGGATGGTTATTCCAAGTCGAAGTATCAATTTATTCTTAATGCTCATAATGCATCCCGCAAACTCTGTTTATACTCATTTCCATTTCTATCTGCATCTTATTTTTGTTCTTGTTGAATCGAAGATTCAAACTAGATACTGAGTTGTTTATAAAACCAAACACTTTAAACCTTACTAGCCCTCTCCTTTTCACTCAACTAAACTAAATATATTTTCATACCACTCTTATTTAAAATAGTGGTTTTGTGATGATCTTGACATGCATTTGGCTTACAAGCTACAAAGGCTTACCATATGTATAAGAATTGATGAGTACGACTTACCCCTTATTGTTTGGCTAGCCGTATATTATTATGTTTACAAAACTAGGTGTTGGCAATGGAAGTAGTATGGTAGTTTTATATGCATGTTGTTGTCTCAGTGATATCAAGCTATCTTTGTTGCAAGGAACCAAAAATCATGTAGACTCAATCTGTAGGATGGTGTCTGCACAAGAAAGTGGTGCAACAGGCAACTTACCATTTGGGTATGGCGGCCAGCGTTTTTTGTTGGAGCAGCAACATCACCAGCAGACCTCTCCTCATTAAAAGCTGGATTCTGATGCCCAGGTGCCATTCTAATTCTGCCAGTGCAACAAACTCACATGCACCAGTGAGCTGTTGATTCTACCTGAACTTGATAACACCCAAACTGAGGTGCAGCGAGATGGGAGAACTTGTACAGATTATGCTCGCCACGAGGTGCCTGGAAACATCCACAATAACAACAACACTCTATTTCATTCTGTATGTGCATGCACAACAGAAGTCATATTGCAAGGAGTATCCTCCTTGAATGTGTGTGGTATCTCAAGGAGCCAGATCCTGCTTGGTGCTTGGCTGCTTTCACTCTTGATCCTTTTGATATTTGCCTGCTGGGACAAAAAGAGTCCCTCATTATGATGAGTTTGCCAGCTATCTTTGCATTCTGCTGATGACCTGCACAGCCAAGAAGATCAAACATGTTAACCTAGTGTTCCACTGTTGCAGAAATACATTGCAAATTGAGCCTGCAAACTCAAAGAAGTGCACATGCCTTCATACCTTAGCTATATGCTCACAGACAAGCAATGAAAGCCATGCTATCCCCGTCTCAACATGTTCTTCATGCATCTGCTCAAAATGTCAAAGAGCTTCTCTACCACAACAATGCATAGCAGAGCCTCTAAACATGGTATTCCAAGACAGTACATGTCTGTCTGGCTCCACCACATTGCATTCGATGGAGTAGCTCCAATGTGTCAGACACTTGGAGTCCCAGCGCCAGAAGAGGCACAAAAGGAGACATAGGGAAAGAATTTCAGCTGGAGTATCAAAACACTGCTGTGCATCAGGCATGGTGTGGAACAATGATAGTGAACTCTGATCCTCAACAAATATGGAGGCATGTGCAGCATGATGATGGTGCACATGTGCATCAAACTTTCCAGCAGGATCCATCCACAAGGGAAAGGCTGGTGGATTAGACTCTTTTCTTATGTGCAACAGAACCATCAGCAGAAGAGCAATATGTGAAGGAAAAGGAGAAGATTGCATTTGATTGTTTGTTGTACCTGAACAAGAAGGCCTCTGCAATACACCTCCTGATTTGTAGCTTGCTTTATATTTCTCATTGCTTTTCCTGCCCTCTGAAGTCCCTTGCAAACCACAGATCACAAATAGTTATCTGCTCAATGGCTGCAGCAATGGCCTGCTCAGGCCATTGCTGCAGCCATTGAGCAGATTCTTCACTGGCTCAATCTGAAGAATTTGCAATATGTGCATCAAACTTTTCAGCAGGATCCACAAGGCAGAGGCTTGTGGGGCAAAGATTTGTGGATTCGAATCGTTTCTTATGTGCAACAGATGCATCGACAGGGGAGCAATCTGCTAAGGAAGAAGAGAAGATTGCAGCACGTGAAATTCAGTTAGAGAAAGCAACAACAAGGAGGAATTCGATATCAGAGATTGAGCTGCTGCAAATCGAGACTTTAACAGAAGATGTGCATCAGAAGCGAGACACACACACACACACACGGCAATGCTCTAGGGTTCTGTCTATTCACCTTGCCATCATCCTTGGCTGCCAGCTCGAAGACAACGGAGAAAGAATCCTTGGGCCTCGTCACAGAACGCCCGAATGCGCGCATCCGTGGTCGTGTTTGCGATGCAAAGCCAAACTTCTCAAGATCCGTCAAGAAATTCCGATACATCTGCTGCATTAGGACGGGGATGGATCTGGCTTCGTGTGCCGCGCGTCGTCAAGGCTAGGGTTGATGTAAATCGTTCGCACGCAAGCACACACGCGTACATAGTACATACGCACGCACGGCCACGTTGAAGAAGAAAAAAGTCGCTCACGAGAGAGAGAAAGAGAGAGAAGAGATTCTTGCTCTCCTGCTGCTGCTGCTGCTGCTGCTGATGCAACACAACAATCTAACGCCCCTACTTCCAGCGGATCAAGCAAGCAACGAGGTATCTCCTCATGTTGTTGTTTGGTGTTTCTGTCTGTGTTGTTGTTGAGAGAATGGAGATGATGAAGTTGCAGTTTATTCATTACTGTTTTTAATATGTTTTCTAGTTTGGAAATAGAATCCATGGCCAAGGCTTTCATGAAATCTCTTTTTAGAGGATGACAATGGAATTTGCAGAGTTCTGGATTTACACACAAATGTTTTGGTGAGAGCAATTTATTCAATGACAGAGTTTCAGTGGCAGGAGTGAACCAGGGAAGCATTTGAAGAAGAAGAAGAAGAAGAAGAAGAAAAAGATCGCTGCTAGTAGTAGTGTGGAGGAGGAGGGTTTTGTGGAGGAGCTCTGACCAGCAAGCAAGAGCGTTCTTAACGGTGGTGGTGCATTGGTGGAGGAGAAGGAGGAGGGTAGTAGCTATGGTGGTTGCAAGCTTGAGATCTCCAGTTCAGGCAGGTTCAAGAATTCTGTGAAAGAAAAAAGTTGCAAAATTTTGGCTTTTTCCAGAGGCAGAGAGATTCTTGCAACTCTGCTTTTTCTTTTTGAGCTTTTTCTTCTCTGAGCTTGCTTGCTTTCACAACCCACATTGGAAATTTGTTGCTGTGTGTCCGTCTATCTGTATCCACATCCAGACAGCTGTGGGTTATGCAGATACAGCAACAACATTTGCTCACAAGTGTTCTGCTTTTCCTTTATGTTTGTGGGTTTTGTTTGGATTTCCAATTTTCATTCAGGAATGATGTTGTCGGTACATGTGTGTTGTGAGTTGTGACAGGCACAGAATGTGTTTGCAGAGTTGCTGGATTCGCTCATTGTTGATGTAGCAGCTGAGGCACATAGAGCAGCTCGCTTGGGATTTGACTACAGGCTTGATAATGAAGAGGAAGAGGAGGCACAGATGTCGGCTCATGCACGAGCCACAGTTGGTGATGTTGATATTGGTGGAGGATCTGAGACTGGGGGCAAGTATACCTTTGACGTGTTTGGTCTCTCACATCCCACTATTGCTCAGGAAATATTTGATTGCATGAACTGCGGGCGTCCTATTATGGCTGGCCGATTTGCTCCACATCTTGAAAAGTGCATGGGCAAGGTGAAATCTTCCTGCACCTCCCTGCTCATCATGTCTGTGTCATTCCCACAATAAAAAAGATGTGACCATGTTCTCTTCCCTGACAATATATATATATATATATATATATGATACTTTCATCACTTAGTACTACTGCAATGCAAAATCCTGCATCATTTAGACTAAAATGCTCTTGATCCAAGGAGGCTGTCATCTTTTGTAGCTTCAGATTGAGGTTCATTTGCGGGATTAAGAAGTCAGATGTTACTGGATATCTGATTTTTCTGAATAGCCAAACTGCTGCCATGACAACATTGTTTCTTTAGTTCTATCCAAGCTGTGCCTCTGTTCTGAAGGGGTTATGTATGTCCTGGTGTTGTTGCACAGGGGCGAAAAGCACGGCTCAAGGCAAACCACACCATAAACTCAGCTCATCATCGGAGAGGACGGACAGCTCCCATGTCTTCAATTGCAAACAGCACAACAACCTATGGCAATCGCACATCCAGACCTGCTCATTCATACACACCTACTCCTGAAGATTCACAGCATAGTCTCATGGAGTTCAATGCTGCCGCCCCCAAAGACAGCCCTGAGGATGACAAGGTGATTGTTTTAGCAGAGTTTATGTTTTGGAAATGTAGATCTAGTTGTACCAAAGATGTTAGCTTCTCTGATTCTTCCTCTAGCTTGTTGCTCATAGATGCAAAAGAATTGCTGTAAACAATAAAGAGAGTGCCTGATGACATCTATGCACATAGTACAGAGCTTGGTGGAGGCTCCTATGGATGATGCACTGGGATGTTATGCAGTATATTTTGTGAATAGAGTTGTTTGGGAGCTTTGTTGTAACAATTGAAGAGGTCTTTTGTGCAGGATCTGGCACCAGAGCTGCAGCATCCTGGGAAGACCAGATCTAAGAAGAACTCTACTACCACCAGGGCCACCACATACTGGGAAGGCTAGATCAAAAGAAGGGCACTGCAAAAGGCAAAAGGGCAGCTGAGCAGGAAAGGGGTGCAACTGCAGCACACAAAAACCAAGTGCTGCATGGAGAGGTTCAACAAAGACATCTCTCTATCATTTCTTCTTGTTTTGTGCTCAAAGAAATACTTTGCAGCTGTATTCCTTTTCTTTATCAAAAAGTTTGTGAAATTGCTTCAGTAGACAAATGATGCCTGTTGTGAGAGAGACATGTACTGATGTACTGATTATATACTGAGAGCTGAGATTCCTGGTGACATGCCCTGGAGTCTTCAATTCTGTTAGATTTTCAACTAGCTGCCAGGGCAACTGTATATCCAACATCAGAGAGAACTGTCACACTTCATATCATCCCTCCAGAAGTGAAATTTTGAGCTTCATTAGAGCTCCTATCATCTACATGTATTATGTTCAATGTCGCTCATACCAATCTGGATTTGAGTGATTATCTGGAATCACCACTGAGCACAAAATATGGAACATGCTTTGTGCAGTTTTGAGTTTCTTTTCAACACAGTAGTAGAACACAGGATCTACCATGTTTCCACTGCAACTATAAGAATTGCAAAGAATGCTCTTCAGGAAATTCCTCTTCCTCTAGCTGGAGGAAGGAGAAAATCCATTCTTCAATCTATTTGTGAACCAAGAACTTTGCACTTGTACCCAAGCATAATTTCTGTCAAATTTGAGCACATGCTTCAGGTGAGTATTTCACCTCTGTACTTTTGCTTTCTTGATCAGATTTTGGAGTAGCATTATTTCCTCATCATGTCTGCTTCAAGGATTCCACTCCTTAAGTAATTGCACCAGTCATGGATTGCAGTATACTTGGTGGTTTGTTGGCTATGGTTTTGTGCACAATGTAGGTGGGTACATCCATGCTGAAGCTCAACAGAAGACATATCAAGTGGTTGATCAAATCGACTCGCGGAAGGGTTTCCACCAGCTTCATCCTCTTTGTCTTTCTTGGTGCTAGGGTTTGGAGTTTGAGGATTTTGAAGAAGCCAATTCCATGATCTGGAATCTTGATCTATGTTCCAGTTTCTATGGGAAGTTGATTTCACAATATGGAATCTTCAGCTTTTCCATGGCAATTACCCAGAGTGCAACTTTTACACAAATTCTCTGGAATTTGGCAGACAACTTTTACACCAGAATTTTGGGTTTTTTAAAATTAGAATTAATTTTGATTGGAGTAGATCAAATCCAATGGCACGCAACTGTTACACCAGAAATTCGGGACTTTTGAAATTATTTCATGTATAGCATATCCCATGGTGCCACGCCTTTAACAAGAATCAGGAACTTTTTAAAAATTTGCATTTATGAATCCCACAACATAAGCTTCAAGGTTACCTATGTGAATTTCTTTTTTAAATTTCCCAATTTTTGTGTAAGTGTCAACTGTCGCAAGCTTAAAATAGCTTTAAAAAAGAGACAATTTCTTTTTTCAAAATATATTTACCCAATAAAGTTATCTGTAAAATCAGGCAATTAGGGGGCAAGAATGGCCAGTTTTGGCATAATAGGGCCTCAAAATGTGAGAGCACGGAAATTACCATAAAACTTGGGTCATTTTGAAGCAATATTTATTTATTTTGAAAACAACAAATAATAGTGTGTTGGGTCTTGGTGTTACATATCAAATATTGTTTTTCAATTAATTGGCATAAAAACATGCCCAAATTTGGTGTGTCCAGCCTTTGGAAGGAAATGAAACAAGTTTTGGATCAAGCGGTTTCAAAGTTGGAATGTGATTGTGATTATTGTTGGTGTGCATTATCAACTTCTATGTTTTGAAATTGAAAAGCTAAAATAACATGCTATTGTGAAAATTGCATGGATTGTATGTTGAATTTGGACATTCAAGGTCAGAAGCAAATTCTTTCCCATTAAATAAAGCTTAAATTCGTTGAGTTTGCCCCATACATGCTTCATAAGACCTAAATCATACATGCATGTCTACTATTTTAGGGCAATGATAAAATTTTATAACATCAAAGGCAACAACAATACCAAAAAATTCATCAATTAAAAAATAATTTCATTATGATTTTTGTTATTAAATCTTCATAAAAGCCTTAATGAAGTTTTTTAAATAACTTCAAACTAATTAAAAACATTTATATTTCAAAAACGAATTTTATATTAAATTTTTATTTATTTTAAAATTGGCATGTTTGATTTTAATCAATTCTTGCATAATCTTTCAAATCAATTTTTTTTAAATCTCATTTTAATAAGATTTAAAAGAATTGAAGTTAATTATTTGTATGTTTATCAAAAAAATTAATTTTAAAAATTAATCATATGAATTGTGTTTTACATTCCATAATGATATGAAACCTCATGATACAAAAAGGAAAATGACAACCAACAAAACTAAAATGATATAGAGGCATGATTAAATTAGTTACCCAACATTCATATTTTGAGAAGAAACCCAACAAGTAGATGGGTAGACTTCAAAACAACCCATCAATGGGATGGGTGCACCCAAAATCTACACATGCACATCCATTAGCTTGGGGCAATAACAATAATAGTTAAATTTGGGGGCATTTGTGTTATGTTCTTCTTGAATGTGTTGTTTTTATTATGATCCTAATGTGCACACCTTGATGAGTTTGGACTTTGGACTTCGCTTTTTCTTATGGTTGAATTAAAATCTTAATTGTTAAGTCTTAAATTCTTTCACGATTCCTTTTCTAAGTTGCTATTATAACCCCTTTCATTAGGTGAATGGCAAAGTCATCTTAATTTTCAGTTTGAAATTCATTTTTCTTACCATGGAACATCTTATTATTTGCATGTTCATGAGCATTCCAATAGCTTCATGACCCCCTCCTTACCCTTTGTCTAATAACGTTTTAAAACCATCATCACCTTGTATCTCTTTTTCATTCCAATATCGTTCTTTTTCATTGTTTTTTTTTCAAAATCATGTTATTAGAAAATCATGTTTTTTTTTCTCCTTCAGTTTTTTTCAATTTTTGTTTATGCTTGACAATCATAGAACAAAACAAGGGTTATATCATTAGAGTGAAAGAAAAGGGGAGGGAGGGCTAGGGGGCTGGTTGAATGTAAATTGTTACCTATCAGGTTTACATGAATTGTTGTGTTTCATCAACATATCGGAAGATGAAATAACAATCTCATTAGTTATATATCAAGCTAGGTTATGGTCGCCTAGCATATAATTATTAATTTATAATAATGTTAATATTGTAGCTAGTAATTGGATAGTTACATAAAGGTCCAATATAATAATTGTAAAGTAATTGCAAAGAAGTTGTTAATGAGTGCTACATTTATTCCAATTGTATCGAATCACATGTTCATTCAAAAGAATTAGGAATAATTCTATGAACAATTTTTGTTTTGATATTGTTTCATCTTACTAGGCAATTGGATACAACTAACTATATTATATGCAAACTAACATCAAGATTTACAGAGCCATCAATGCCCAATTTAGAAAAGAAAACTACCCCATTTGCTTTTAACATATTAAATCATTATTAGATGTTTGTGTAATACTTTCATGTGTAATAAATGTAACACTTAATTAATTTCATTCCAATTTTGTCAACAAATTGAAGGACTTTGAAAGCAAGTCCTTGAATTCATTACCTATCTCCTTAAATCCATCAATTTTCTAATCTTTGAACTTCTTTCTAACTTTCTAATGATGGTTTACCTCGTTCAACTTCCATAAACTTGACAACTACACTATCAACCCTATGTCATCTATTGTTAAATGTTTTATAACATTTAGGTTTCATTTGGCAAAAGCTCCAAATGGAAATTTGTTTTAACTAAAAGAAAAGAAGAAATGTCATATACTACAAAGCTACCCACACATCTTGAAGGTGCATGCCTGTCAAACATTCCCCTCCTCAAAAAAATTGTTTTTATAATTCAATACAACATTTTATTGTCATCAAATTTTTTCGTATCTTAATTGACATTCAATACTTTGCCTTTTAATCACAATGCAATTTAACCAATACATAATGAGGCTCAACAAATTTTGATGACTAGGTTTGACCTCATTTAGCATAGCAAAACTAATATTTAAATCTTTCAAACTCAACAATTACTAGAATAATGTTTAGTCTTCAGCATTTATAGTAATTATTTTTTTAAAAATCTATTAATGCATTACATTATACCAAATTCTCCCATCAACCCCACAAAAAATTTCACGTTTTTCCACAATCAGCAAAATAATTATTTTCCAAACCACTATTCCAGCACAAAATTTAATTTTTAAAAAACTAGTTGGAAATTACTAGATATTTTATGAAAACAACAACCCAAAAATTGAAATGAAATGAAATTTGTAAGATATTTCACAATTTCAAACTAGAGACAAAATTGTTTTGAATTCAATCCAATTAAAAACCTCTTCATCATCGGATACCAAATTTGTTGTCATAAACCCACCATTAACAATTAAAATTTAAACCTTTATTCCCATTCATATGCCATACTTGACTCTTAAATGATTGATAATCCATTTTTTTATTAAATTAAAATTTAAGTTGATGATGCAAATTTTTTAAATTTTCAATAATGTTTTTGGGCCATTTGGACCATGGTCATAGGTTTCAAATGGCATGCTACCCAACAAAATTCATATCCATATAGTGTAGGGTCTAATGAAAATAAAACATAATGTAACATCCTCTAAGGTGAGGAGGAAAGGAGTTTTCACACCATGAAGTTAGTCAAGTGAAAGATTGTATCATTAGGGGTTACAATTATGGGAGAGGGTAAGTGGGTAGCACTTATTAAGGTTAATGTACATGTGATTTGTTAATTCATGTATTTAAAACCTTAATGAGGACAATTTAAATAATTGTACAATGAATTGACTCATAAAATTGTTAATCGTTAAGGGTTAAGTACTATGTTTATTGAAAAGTTTTAAAATTTTCACAACTTAGCTTGAAATATAAGTTTTTAAGATTTTTTAATAATATTCAAATGGATGTTATCTAGCCACGTTTTTGGTTTTTAAACAAAGTGTTCACTTCTAATCCAAGTATTACTTTTAAAATTTTGAGATGAACTATTGACAATTGTAGTTTTCATTTATTTTGTTAATTTGACACAATCTAACATGTTTACATCTGAAGTAGAATTTTTAAGATATTAAACAATTTTTTTCATTCTTTTTTAGAAAAGTTTTAAAGTTGGTCCAATTTGAAACAAATTCAATTCCTACATAGGTTTTCTATGTAAAGAACTTAATATCACAATTGTGAACCCAATATTGTTTGAGTTTTATGGTGGTTTTTCATACCAATATACTTCAATCCACCATCACATACATTAAAAAATAGTTCTTTAAAATTATATTTCTTGGGTTATGTTCTGCCACAATATGCAAAAAAATGTGAAGCTTTTAATGTTGACATGGTTTAGGCTCAAAAATATTTACCTAGGAAAATAATACAATGTGATTATATAAAGAGGGTCACCAAAGTGTCATTTCTCTAGTTAAAAATTACCACATAAGTAAATTTAGGTACATCCTACCAATTATTTCTCAATTGGAATCGTTATTGATTTTTTAGATAATTAACATGTATACCTAGTGTAAATATAACTTGCAATAGTAATCTAATTATCATTCCAATATGAGACATGTGTATTTTAGTTCCAAGTTCAATTCTAGCAATATCCTCATAGCATTGTTGAAATGAATTAAAAATCACGCAATGAACTTGCCTGGAACCCATTTAATTAATTAACACTACTAGTTCATCCTAACCATCAAAGCCAAAACTCCATATTATAAAGTTTTAAGGCAAATAACCAATTATGGATTTATTTGTATTACTAATGAGTAAGCTAGGATAGGTACACAATGTATGACACCATTAATGTCAATTTGTTGATGACTATGTTGTGATAATAAAAAGTTGAAATGTGCCATAGTTGGCCTTGTGTATCCATTTTAGACATGGAAAACTTTCATACCATAACAAATTAAGCCTAACTTTCAATCTTGGAGATTAAAATCAAAAGTCACAATCTAAACATTTAGTGCACTTGGACAATTAAAACATAAGGTGTTATCTAATATGAAAGAGGTTACGACGGTTTCGGTGGTTTCTTGGTTTCAAGGTGATGGGGATTTTATTTTTATTTTTTAAAAGATGATAGTAAATCATTTTTTTCCATTCATCATTGATGTTAGGGATAGATGGTTTCAACTTTAGGTTTTGGGAAATGGGTTTTTGTGAGAAAACATGAAATGAGTATGATATTGAAGCTTTTTGGCTCATTTTGTGAAGGGCATTGTCACCAATTTTTGTTGTTATTTGTGAGTTTAAATATGATAGGAATTTGGATGGGATGGTAATGGTGAACCAAGGATTACATTCATAATCATGACATAAAAAAAACACACCTATTCCATGCCTTCCCCTTCCTCAAAACCTAAACCATGAATTTCACAATTGCATAACATTACGATTAACACAACTTTCAATTGCATGATTAATTTTTTTTTGGGAAATCTACAAAATGAAACTTGAGCAAAAGAATTAGAGTTTACAAATTGTAATTTGGGTTTGTGACATCTTTAGTTTTGAGTTTTATTTAAGGGTATAAGCTTAAAGGTTCTAGATGTTGAAAACATGTCATTAAGCTAATTGAAAACATTTATTGTGTCAAACCACATGAATTGTAGACAATTTCATTCCTAAATTGCCCCTTTCAACTTAATATGTTATTGCACAAGGACATTGCCAAAGGTTGCAATTTGTATTATGATTTTTATATTCAAATTTTCACCTTTCCACATAAACAAGGATCATCATGAATCAATTTCAACATGTATAATAACAATATTTCTTTGGGTGCAATGATATTCTTTTACATAAAGAATAATTAAATGAATGAAAAACACAATGAATATTTTCTTTGAAGGCCATGTACATTGCTAGTGGAAACACAAACATTTGCTAAACAATATTTATAAAAGAGTAATGAAAAAACTTGTTTCTTACAATTAAAATAAAAATTGTTGATAGGTTTTTCATGTATTTGTGATGTTAGATATGACTTGGGTTTTAGTAAGTGAAGAATAATTGATCAACTTGAACAAGGAACACAAAATTTTAAAAATTGACATCATAAACATACATAAGATATTGTGATGAAGAATAATGAGCCTAACTTTTCTAGTGTGTTTCAAATTGAAATGTGCACCCTAAACAATGTACAACAACAAGAATCACACATGAAATTTCATCAAAAGACAGGATTTTTGGATGTTCCATCACCCCATTCTCAACAACAACATAACAACAATGATGGGCCATTGGAGTATTCTTCAACATCATTGGATTCCCCCACAAACTCTAATCTTTCCCCTCATTTTCCTACATCTTTCACAGAAGAGGTGTGTAATATTAATTCCAACTTCTTTTGTAATTTTCTTTTTTCTTTTTTTGGTAGTTACATGCCCACATAAAGTCAAGCTAGTTCATAGGGAGAAATAACTTGGCAATGGTTAGCAATTATAAAACTCAGCTCAATCTAAATAGGTGGAGTATTTAGGTTAGAGTTCTACTACCACAACTTTTCATTTCAAATAAAAAAAATTTAATGGCACTTCATTTTTTGTTTCACTCTTTGCCAAATTACATTGTGGGTGGAAACAAAACTAGCTATCAATGGGCACAAACCCGACCAAATGATCACTTAATAAAGTTTCAAAGTGTAATTTTGAAATTTATTTGAAGATTTGGTTATGACTTTTTCATTTTTGTGCAATTAGGAAGATGAAATTCTAAGAGAACTTGTGAAGCGACATGGGACACAAAAGTGGGTGTTTTTCATCTTCTAATTTTATGTGAACAACACAAATGCAATTTTTTAATTTAGATAATTCATATACAATTGGAAGGGTCTTTTAATATACATTCATTCATATTTTCATTTGACAAACATATTGAAAGGGTTGTCATATGCATTTGGGATGATGACCAATTATGGCCTTTTAAGCTATCATATTAATACTAATGTCGTTCAAGATAGCATTCAAGATATGGGTCCAAGTGATGACCCAAGAAAGTGAAACAACCTTATAATATTTCCCAAAATCAATGATATAAACTTGTCCCAAGTTTTTGCCACAATTTTAATGTGTTACAATTATGGTCCAAATTATGATGTGGGAGTTTTGGGAAGAGGGTGAGCAAAAAGCTTATGTGGATTGATAAAAGTTTGTTGATTGGTAGGTGGCATGTCATTTCAGCAAAGATGCATAACAAAACACCAAAAGAATGTCGAAAAAGGTTCAATTTCAAGATTTTATAATGTTGTTTTGAATGTGATGCACAAAAAGACACATTTAAAAAAACTTGATTTCCTACATCAATTCCAATATCAAAATGGGCAGTGATTTATGAAAAGGACAAAACAACCAAAACTCAAATATTTAAATAAGTTTCAAATACATTAATATATTGGAAGTACTATAATTCACACAAATAAATGACATCAAGTGTATACAATTATGAACATATTGATATATAGGTCAAGTAACAAACTTAATGTTCAATTGCTAATAACTTTGTGGAGATGAAAAATAAAAGTACAAAGCCAAATATCTAGTAATTTGAAAACTTTAAACTTTTTGCTTTAAACAATGAATACATACATTGGTATATGTAGGTGGAGGACATATCTTCACATGTGTATGAATAAAAGTAGTTGGAGCATTGAAGAAGATCAACTTTTATTAGAGGCAAGAGTTACATATTGTTAAATGTTTCCTATTTAAAAGTACATTTTTGTCACTTTTATTTTTAAAAAAACCATATAACTCAACATGGACAAGGATTTAAATTGGTCCTCAAACTCAATATTATTGGAAAGTGGTGTGCATTTAGGGACATGATGCTCATGGAAATCGATGGACTGAGATTGCAAAGATGGTTCCAGGAAGGTTGAATTTTTTAACCATTGTCAATTTTTCTTCTTTTAATTTTTTGTGTGTGTCATGGTTAAATTGTATTATGAAGATTCACTTGGAAAACAAATTGAATTTTTTTTGACTTGAAGCCCTAGAACCCACAAACGTGATGTATGTCCAATGTTCACATTGTTAATATAAAAATATTGTTTTCAGGACAGACAATGCAGTGAAAAATCGCTTCAATGCACTTTGTAAAAAACGTTCACATTGTCCAACAAAATGGGCACTTATTGGTTGTACCAATGTGGCCCTACAAATGGAGCCTTGGAAAGACACCCAACACATATTTCATGACATGAAGAGAATGAAAAAAATTAATGAAACTTTCAAAAAGAGGTGTGCACATCTTTTTATCTTTCCAAAGTTCATCAACACTCAAAAGTATTGATGTTCCATAAAATTACATGATATGATAACATCATGCATTAAAATCCACCCAACTTTTTTTTCATGTTTATTCTTGATTTTTCACATGTTCATAAACTTTCAGATTAATAATAGCCATCACATTCATTGATTTCCAAAACAAGAAATACGTAAGGGTTCAAATCATTCATATTTGATGAATTAATTGTGGGTATAGAGAGGAAGGATTTGGAAGGTTTATGCATGGTAAAAATGGAACCACTTGTGCAAAACATGATTTATCTATTGAAATTCCTGACGATCACATCTTTATTTGTGAGCATTTTTTTAAAAACTTATTTACATAGTGTTAACAATGCATGCATTTTGTGTTAGCTAGGTTGCAATTCTTTTTAAAGCAATATATTTAAGTTAAATGGCTAGATCACGATATGTTGATGTTTGATTAATACAATACTTAACTTATAACACAATATGCAGTTTTCAAATTTTATGTCTAGATTTCCATCATATTCAATTCTATCTAAAGTGTGTTTGGAATAAGCAAAGTGAGATATTGCAAATCATCTAAAATTTGAAAAATGTTTATTATTAACTTTTGTTCCATATTTTCCAAATTTTGTATGTGATAAAATTGTATACCAATATTGTTCTCAATGTGGTGGTGTTGTGAATCACTAGAAAATATTATCAATTCTTTTCATCGTTGATTTGATGTGACAATTTGCAATAGGTAATGCAAAATTTCCGACAACTATTGTCAACAAGCTCAATGCATCAAACCCATCTACATCACAAGAGGTTTTTTCACATTTACATTTGTGTACAAAGTTTTAAACACATTTTACTTGTTCACCTTTATTAGTTGTTCTTAAAAGGCCTAAGAAACTTCTCATATTCATAGGATTTTGGAGATCATTTTGCCTTTAACTAGGAACCAACTTGCATACATTTAAAGACATAGGCATATTATCTAGGTTACTTTAAAAAATTGTCCTTCAAATTGTTAGTTACATCCAAATGGTTTAACCATGTTACAATTGTTCCATTTTTTATCATGATTTTGTTTGAATTTGTCATAAGGACATGGCAATTAAATAATGAACCTCTTGTTGTATATAGAAACCAAACCATGTTTTTTTAGGAATCACAAATTTAAAAATAATAATGTTAATAGGTGATCATAGATTTTAAGACATATATGTTGTTTGAGTTCAGAAGGATTCAATGGTTGGTGGTTCCATTTCACCAAATGATGGACATGTTGATATGGAGGAGGTAATGGGATGGCTTTTGACATAGACACCCATGCTGACTTTCAATTGCAATGGAAGCTCCAATTCAACTATGACATTGTATATTCCAACATTTTTATATGTTGCTCTTGTACATTTGAAAATGAAGGGTCATTATGATTTAATCAAGCAAATTTTCCATTTCAAAATCAAAGGATGTCATTCAACAACCATGCAACAACTTGAACCAATTTAGTTGACATGAAGGCCCCTTCAACTTGTAGATCAAAGAAATAAAATGTGTTTGATTTATAACTTTTCACACACATTTGAAAGAATATATATGCATTATAACATCATCATAATTGGTTTATTACTATTTTAAAACAAAAAATCCAAATGTGAAACAAACAACCTTTATGGATGAAAATTTGAAAACATGTATTATTCTATTATCCATAATATCTTTTGAACACAAAAGATGTACAATTTTTTCTTTGAAAGCCCCAAGTAGAATTCATGGATTGCAATAGGACAAGAAAGAAAAAGAATATACCTTGTTGAAAGAAAAACACACTCCAATCAATATTTAATTAAGTGTGTCATGTTTGAAATAACTTTTAAGAAAATGCACACAATTAATAAACTTCAAGACTTGTTAGATGTTGAGGAGTTCAAAGAACCAACCAAATCTCATGGAATTGACCTCATATGAATTTGCTTTCATAAACAACAAGAATAACATAAGTGTAGACCAAGTTCAATTGCTTGCCTTAAAACTTTGCATTTGCGTAAGATTTGGGGATAACATTTTGTTTTGTATTGGGAACCAAATTGCAAGTGAAAGTTGAAGCCTTGACTATATTCTAAAAGTATTATATATTGTACCCATAATTCATGTTCATTTCATGAAAGACTTTTTTTTGGTCCCAACCACAAGGATACTATTACAAAAGCAAAATGTAAGGTAGACTTTGTGTACTTATTCGTTTCAAAATGTTGAAATACTAAAATAGGGATTATTGAACCTCCTTTTTTGAAAAAAAATCAATAAATAATTTGACAAGAGTTACTAATTCTTAGTTGTAGGTGCAATATTTTTCTTTTAATAATGATTTATTCAATTTCCATTCAAATGACCTAATTAGTTAGTTACACAATTTTATCATCTTTCATGATTTTATTTGACCCTAACCATAAACGGCATAACCATTACATGATGAGACGCTTATTGTAGAAGGGAATTATGTTTTTACCATTGACAAGTCCCTATTTTGTTTGTAGTTCAATCTTTGAAATATGTCAAAAAAATTAACCCCTAAGCAAAAGTTAGGAATTATTGAAGGTATAAAACATATAATTTGGATAATATTGAAAAGGGAACTTGATTTTCATACAAGTCAACACTTACCCATGAGTTTTTCCATATGTATTGAGATATTGTAATCCATAGCACACATATAACAGTACAACTTCTTTAAAAATCATATAACATTTTTTAAATGAACATTTGTGTAAACTTGCAACTGGCATATTCATATCTAGTACGTCCAATTCATGAGATGACAAATTGTAAGGTATTTGCAAACTAAAATGTCCCAAAAAGACATAATGGGCAAATTGTTTTTTTGCATACTTATGCATTATAATGTGTTTTTAGTCAAATGTTTTTTTAATTTTATGAAAATGGACTCATTATATGATTTTTTTGTTTTTGTTTTTGTTTTGTTTTCAAAACCAATGATTTACACCAAATGGGGGACTTTTGAATATGCATTTTTCATTGTAACATTACATAAATACTTTGTAGATGGATTCACCATAATTATCATAATTCATAATGATGTGTCTATTTATCAATTTTCAAAATATCTTTTGGATTTCATGATACACTAAATGTTTAATCACCAACATGTTTACCTTATTCCCCAATGACATCACAATTTGTCCCATATCTTTTGCCCAAACATATGATCTTGTATTGTATATAGACTTGTGAGTGTTAAAAGGAATCACTTCTACAACACCTTATTGATAGTAAAAACTTTTACTTGGGGAACATTAAGTGTATTATAATTTTTTCTAAAGGGCCAATAAAAGTGGCCCACTGCAAAAAAACATTGAGCTTTGGGATGCACCCACACCTAATTAATATGCATTGCAAACATGTATAATGATTAATGGTATATAATATATACATTGACATTTACACACCCCAAGACATTTACACAGGGTAACACTTCCCTCCTATTAAGGAAGGGTATATGATATTAATATATACATTTACCACCCCAAAACATTTACACAAGGTCATATAAGTGTAAATGAAAAAAACTCAAACTTTCCCATGAAAATGCAAAAACAAAATATTTACATGGCAAGCAAGGTAAATGTAAAAGAAATTATTTACAAGGATAATAAGCTTTATATTTACTTATTTGTACATAATAGAGAAATGTGTATTTTCACTTATCCAAATAACATTAATGAAGTGTTTAGTGGGTAATATTGTAGACCATACTATTTGATATGGGGGTGTAATTGCCTACCTTCAATATTCATTATTAACCATCCTTTATTGTTGTGAAAGTGATATGAATATATTGGAATTGGAGGTACATTAATATAGTGAAGGTATCGAACTTTATATGTTTTTAATTAATAATGGTTATGTATTTAATAATTGATTCCTAATAGGTTATAGTTAGAAAATACTTGCCATTGTTTTTAAATTCATAGTCCCATGAATTCAAAAAAATGTGATTGATCCAAATGACAATAACATATTTATTTTATAATTTATATGGAAGTTAAAATATAAAACACTTAAAGACATATGGATTTTTTGTGTAATACCAATATTTATGTTAAATATTTTTGGTATTGGTTTTTTCATTACTATGTAAAGTCAAAAAATGTTGAATACTTATACCATTTTAAAATCAATTGGTTTTGAAGATTTCCATATCATTATCATAATTGTATATGGCGAATCATGTACTTACCCAACATTAGTTTTTTTTTTAAAAAATTGAAAATCAATATTTCTTAAATTTGAAGTTTTCAAATTTTTCATTCTTCACATTTTGAATTATTTCTCATCAATATACATGGATGGAACTTCTATTAGTGTTGTTCAAATCCAACTTTAGAGAAGAACTTTTAGCTTTAATTTTAATTTACTTTAAAATTTGATTTAACCTCCAATTAGGTTATGAATTATGAGATTAGTTTTTTAATTCTTGAATTTCTAGATTTGTCATTCAAAAGAATTCCAAATTAGGTTTGATTTCAAAGTGAGCTTCAAATTGAAGATTCTATATAATATTATTATACAAACAATATAATTTTGTTTACCTAATTAAAAAGTTTTAGGAATTTTAAATTTATAATTTTTAGGGAATCCACAAGTTGAAAGATTTGATATTATTGCATATTACAAAATTTGAATATAAATAAATACATAAATAAATACATCACACACACACACACACACACACTATATTCCATCATTGGCACTTACATTATTTTTCTTCCCTTCTTCAAATTTTAAAAAATAAATGATTTATTTTTCTTGGGTTAGAAAATCTTTTATTCAAATCACAATGATTCATCATAATTGATTTGAGTAACACAACTTTAGATTTTATAAATCGTCCTTTGGACAACTACAAATTGAAATATGTTTAGGCCATTTCAAAGTAAAGAGGAATAGAAACGTGTCTTTTCATATTTGTGTTTATTTGAAATTTTTTTTTACAACATGCTGATGAGAAAAATTTCAATACCTTATGCATTAATTTACATCCAATGTTTTTTCAATTAAATTTAAAAGATTGAATTCAAGTTGCAAGCAATGTCATTCAATATGTTCATTTGACATGGAACTTAATTTCCACAAAATCAACTCATTGTTTTCATTAGTTGATCATCGCTAATAATGTGCAACAACAGGAAGCCCAAGTTTTCAAATTTCTATTGAAGACAAATATTGGGTGAAGCTTAAGTTTTCCCATCCTACATTTCACATCCATTTGAAACTATTGTTGCCAACAAGGGAGGGGTGTTCTAGTTATACAACCTTTGATAAAATAAATGCATTTCAATAGAGTGACAACGTAATTGTCTGAGATTAGCAAAAAGTCCACAACATCTTACTAAACCTTTTATCTTATTGATCCTTATAATACAATATAAGACTTTAGACTTCAAGGGATCACATCACTCATGATCTTCTCTTAGGAGCCAACTGGTCATGAGTGTGGTTACTCAACAACAAAACCCCAACTCCATCTAATTTCATTTTCTCAAATTTCTCCCCTTGGAAGTTGGATAAAAAACAATGAAGTATAGAACAATTCAACATTTTTTTCCTATGAAACCCAATAATGCTTTTAAAACCTCATTCCTCAAAGCACTTGTAACAATAAAGGTATTTTCTTCCACACATAGATAGGCCATTAAACCATCCTTCCCAATTTGCTTAATGCACATAACAAACCAAACATGCCACATTGATCGTTCTTAAGATCTTTAGACGCACTCATCATTTCCCTTGGACTGGTCTTTAAAACCTAATACTACATCTACTACTTCCCTAAAACACATGGTGCAATGGAATACTTGATGTGGGGAAGAAGTTTGAAAACCAATAATGGGGCATTCTTCCGCAATTGGTCACACAGTTACTTAAGACCTAACAAAATGCACATTCAAACAATTAGAAATAAATAGCACTTAACTCCCTTGCATCTATTTTTCCTCCCTTAGTGCCACTCAAGACCTTCAAAGGCCTTCAACTTGTAGAATCTTCAAACACCTCTATCATCCACGCCATCAAGATCTCACCCACCAACCATCTCCTAGCTTTGTGATCAACATTAACCATATTTTAAAGCAATTACCATAGTAGCTTGGAAATCATTCCATCACCCAACCCAACTCAACAACACCATTCCATTGAATCATAAAAATCAAGCACACATAACCTACAACAAAAAAAAACCAATTAAACATAGAAAGAAACAACAACTGGACTTTTGGCATCCACAACTCCTCGTGATACCCAACTATCCTCAAACTTGTTGCCTTTTGCCTATCATCCAACAAATTTAGGGTTTTCATTTTCCATCCCTCTTCATCCAAAGTTGAAGTTCTTAACACTGTTTTTGTGTTACACATGTTGTTATTCCTTCGAAAAAAATTTATGTCTTCATAGATCCATCAGTTAATAGAGTGGTATAGTTGCGAATCCCTTCTTGCACGCTCACGGTGCTACTCGTTAAAATCTTTGACAATGTGAATCCTATTGCCATGATCCTTCACTTGAAGACCTTTCCCATCTTTGTAATCAACAAACATGTAAAGTCCTTCCTAGTTCCATATTAGATATTTCTTCTTGCCAAGCATACGTATTTTGATTCTGTTATTTGCCTCAAAGCCATCAAAGGTTTCCAATGCCTTACAAACAACATACGTCTTCCTTTATTTCTTTTGAGCATGCTCCACATTTTTGAATAGGGATCTATGCACCTCAAAAGTAAGTTACATCTTTTGAACCATATGTTTAGCCATCATTTTTGGACTTACAAATTCATAAAAAACATCATGAAGTCTATTGAGATGGTTATCAATGGTTAATTTGGGTGCACATCTTGTGAACACCATAAAAGGTGAATATTTGGTGTTGGTTTGAATGCCAGATCGATACCCAAAAAATATCATGGGTAACAATAAGTCCCAACTTTGTATGTTTGTAGTAGCTGTGACCATCAAACCTTGTTTGATGGTTTTGATTAGGCACTCAACCATGCCATTGCACTTAGGCCAAGTAAGTGTAGTGAATTGGTGGGTAATGTCATAATTTTGCCATGTTTTAGCAAATTTTTTCATCCATTCAATCCCATTATTTGTCAGAATGTATTTAGGCACCCCATATTTGTAGATCACTTCATCTTCCAAGAATTTTGCAGTGGTTAGTGCATCATGTTCTTTGATAAGTTGAATTCCACATCATTTGGAATAATGGTCAATGGCTACATGAACATATTTATTACCATCAGTAGTTTTAAGTAATCATGGTCTAATAGTGTTAAAAATAATTTGATAGAACAAATCACAAATTGGAATATTTTTCATTTCTTCAATACCAAATCTTATGTTTTTGGATTTTCTAGCCATCTAACATTTTTCACAATTCTTGACAAAGGTTTTAACAAACTAAATTTTGTCATGCTAGAAAAAATTATTATTTTTATTTCAGCCAATGTTTTCATTTTACCAAAATGTCCAATATCTCCACGAACTTTCTTGATTAACATCTTCCTCTCTTTTAGTTTGGGCACTACCAAATTCTAAGAGAATATAATGTCCTTAGACCAATGATATTTCATTATTCAATTTTGAACCCTATCAATGTTGGCAACATCATAAGCACTAGCTTTTAGATGTCTACCAATGAATAAAACCATTGCCACCTTGTCTTCCCATATGTCCATTTGCTTCAGTCATTCATATTTGCATCATTTAATGGTCTTAATATAATTTGATCCACCATATTTTATGCTTCAATGACCATCCTTTGGTAGTCTTCAAGTTCCATTGGATGCAATTATTCTTTGACGTAGTCTCCATATTTTGTTCATTTATTTCATCTTTCATCTGTTGTCCTTTAGTATTAGTAGTTTTTTAGACAATGAACTGAAAAGTAAATAAATTAACAACAACTTCATTCACACAATTATTGTCCATAGGTAATGATTTGCCCCCAAGTTTGTCTTCTGGTTCCATTACATTGCATCCAAAGTCCTCATCATCTTCTAAAAAATTTACATGGGTTTTGTTCAATGCATCCATGTTTAGGTGCCTACTACCAGAGTAGTGAACAAATTTAAATTGAAAATCTTGTAGCATAACAATCCAGTGTCCTCTTTGCACATAAGCATTTGAAAATAGTGGCCAACCACTCCAATGGCTTATGATATGTTCGTAGCAAGAATGGTGTTTGCTGGAAATATTGTTTAAAGTGCACTATGCCCCAAATTAGGGCATAACACTCCCTTTCCATAGGCTGAAAAAATGTTGTATAGGAGATAAAAATTGTACTAACATAAGCAATTACCTATTCTTGTTTTCTAGATTTTTGTGACAATATAGCTCCCACACCCTTTACTAATTAATCAACATCTAAGATGAAGGTTTTGCTAAAATCAGGTCTGACCACGATTGGTGTTTCCACTAATTTTCTTTTCAGTGTAACAAATGTTGTTTGGCATATTGGTGTCCAAACAAACTTGAATTCCTTTTTGGTTAGGGCAAACACACATTTTGTAATTTTTGCATATCCGACAATGAACTTCCCATAATATCCAATCAAACCCAAAAATGCACTAACATTAGTTTTTGTTTTTAGTTGAGGAAACTCTACAACTGTTACTATCTTTTTAGGATTAGGTTGTGATTTGTTACAGTCCACCACATGTCTCAAAAGGTAAATTTGTTTTTTGAACCAAAAGAACACTTGTTAAGATTTAACTTGAAGTTGACTTCTGCCAATTTGTGAAGCACTAGCCGAATGTGTTGTAGGTGTTTAAACCAAGTCTTGTTATGTATGTTAAGGCCATCAACAAACACCTTTAAGAATTGATTGGTCTAGTCCTTGAAAATACCTACCATGGTCCTTGAGAATGTACTAGTGGCATTCTTTAGACCAAATGATATCACATTCCATTCATACAAACTTGATTTAATGATTACAATGGTTTTTTTAACATCAGTAGGTGCCATTGGTATTTGCCAAAAACTTGACTATAAATCCAATGCAAAAAACCACTAGGAGTTCCTTAATTGACTTAGAACATCTTCAATCACAGGCATGGGAAAAGAATCTTGTCTCGTTTCGAAATTTAGTGGATGGTAGTGCCCATAAAACCTTCAACTACCATCCTTTTCGATTGGCAAAATTACTCTTTAGGCATACTTAGATGCACTCTTGTGCATCTTTCCTAAGTCCACTAACACTTGTATCTATCGATTTACTTCAATCTTTTCCCAAAAAGACAGCCATTTAGGAATCATTCGACAGGGAGGTAAACCATGAGTGGCAATGGAGTGTTCTCTCACATTATAACAATGCCCTAATTCTCCTTTGTGCCATGTGAAGATTCCCTAGAATTCCTCAAGCAAAGCCCATAATTGTGTTTTATGTCTTTCATCTATTGACTCATTTAACTTGATTTTTTAAAAAATTGATCCCATTTGCCACCTTCTATTGTCAACTCATCATCAACTTCAACATAATACAAATGTATTTTCACCCATCTTTCGTTTCATTCGGACATACTTGTTTATAGCTGCACATTTTATCTAATCTGGATAGTCATCATCCTCAGTGAGCTACTCACTCAGTACATTTTGATGTTGTTATTATAAAATCAAATTAAACATTTGCATTAGTGCCTTTTTATCAACAATCTTATCCATCCCCTAGTATGTTAGTTTTTCAATGTGTCTTTCCAAATGTTGTAGAACCCCTTGTGGGTCATCACCTACACCTTTAGATTCCATCATATTGTTATCAAAGAAGGAGTCATCATGTAAACTATCAAGATCAAATAATTGGAGTATGTTTGCCCAAGTTTTTAGCTGCATTTGCTCCATTTCCTTTGTTAGCCATTCCTCCTATCTATTTTTTGCTTCGTCCTCAAATTTTTCCAACACTTGCAACATGTTGAACATGTTTAAAGGTAAAACTTTTACTTCCATCCCTGGTCCATTATGTATTTGTATGACATTTTTTTCCACATCCATGACCATTCCCATTTTTTATGAAAAAGTCCAAACCAAGGAGTAAATCATAATTGTCCTTATCCATTATTAAGAACACCATTTAACAAATAATCCTTGAATTCCCACTTTCATTGGAAGTTTAGTAATTTTTCCAAGTGCTTGTGTCACAATCGTAGATGTAATCTTGTATGTTTCTTGACCAACCACTAAATGTATTATGCTAAGTTCTTTAATGACGTTGGGTACCATAACTAACATATAAACCCTTGTATCCATTACACCCTCAATCAATGCCTAATTAATTTCAACTGCCAAATGTAGTGTTTTGTTGCGGTATACTCTAATGACATTAATTATACGGATTGCAGGAGTTGGATGAACAACATCCACCTGGTTTCTATGATAGTTTCATTCAATACATGCAACTATCGATCCGTAGTGGATTCTCCAAATGCCACCTCATCTTGCTCTTCCCTCATGGGTTCATATGGAGTCTCCCCAAGTTTTCCGAACATTCATTCAATTTTGATAGCTGCAACAACTATTTCCTGAATGTTAATGTACATCTTGATTACACACAATTTTTTAATTTATAGCCTCAACTTGGCTAAGAATCTACGACGTTGTTCTGTATCCTGAATCTATTTTTTTTGAAAAGTTTATCCAACCTCTCATAATATTTTTGCACTTTTTTTTTTGGTTTTTGTTTGATGGCATCTAGTTTGATTCGGATGTCATCAACATTTATATTGATGTATTTTTGAACTATCCAAATGTTACTTAGTCAACTAGAGCAAGATTCAAATTCTTGAACCACTCCTTGGCTCTACTTCTTATATTTAACTTTGTGATCTTAAACAACTATCAACATTAAAATCTCCAACCTTTGCTGCCATGGTCAGTTGTTCCACCCAATCATTCACATTTTCATGTCCACGTCCCCATAACAACTCATCCATGCCTTGTGGACTAGTCATTTTAAATTCATGATTTTATGACTTATAGGTTTATATGCTTTTGGTCCTTAATCGCAAGGACCTCTTCTTCCTTCTTAGAGTCTATTATTTTTATCATGTTGTTGTCAATTTTAATATTATGGTTTGCATCACTCCTTCCTACATACCTCCAACACAATCTACCATAGAATTCCTTAAAATAAATCCAACACAATAAATGTGTAACTTGACCTATGTGTGAGATTTTCAAGATGCAGTCCCCAACTTTAACCCTGTCATCTATTTTTGGTCTATAGAACTGAGCACAACATCCAGGAATGGTAAAATCTAATGGAATCCAAAGGTCACTAATTCCTAGGATAGAATTGATCTTTTCCTTTTCTAATTTTTGATTCTCAAGTCGATTCAAAGGGCCAAGAGCTAATGAAGTAAAACCTTGTTTCATGGAATTGGATAAGGCTCCATTGTCATTCGTTAGATCGTTTCCTTATTTTTAGCTATATAGTTGTTTGAATATGAAACCTTGAATGCCACATGTTCAACATTAAATCTCCCACCTTAACAATAGTAGATCAAAACCAATAATTTTGACAATTGCAAAGTGTGTGATTCTCAAAATGATAGCACCAACCTTTAATTCTCTTGGAAAGTCAACCTCATCAAAACAAAGATCCTGAATAATATTCTTTGGTTCATGACACATATTATGTCTATGTTTTTTGTTACCAAGTTTGTAAGGTTTCTATCCCTAAACCTTGTTTAAGATATCTATTATATACAAACATTGTTTAATTAGGTGAAGGCACTTGGTTGATCTCCCTCTTGTACGAGATTCAAAATTACAACTTTATATAGATGGTAGCAGAATGAAACATTGCTCTTTTGTAAAATTTGGCTGCCATCATAACTCCAAGCTATCATTTCAACAAGCTTTCCAATTGATCAAACGGGCTCTTAATCTAGTATTTTCCACCCTCAAAATTCTATCTCCAACCCAAAACAAATTTCCAACACTTGGAATGTAAAATTTGACAAAATGGTTTGATGAAATGGGAGAAACATGGATCCAGATATCACTTAGCCTTGGTACTTGTCCTTGTCTCTCCAATCTGTAAGTTGAAACCTTATGCAAGGTAGGAAGTGAAGTGATATCACCTCTTGAATTCAACACTTGATACCCATCTTTCTGTTCCATGCCACATCTTCACCCAAACTTGTGCCTTAATCCAAACTTGTTATGCATTAATTCTACAACAATGTCACCAACTTGAGTTTTGTTTAGACTCACACTTACAATGGTAACAATCCCAAAACCTAATTATTGCAAAATTAAGGCCCTTGTTTGTGGTGCTGCTAGTGATCTAGGAAATCAAAACCATCAATGACATGTTTTTCATAAACTTCTTGGGTTTCTGCAACTAATTATTCCTCACTAGACTCTAACGTATTAACTTCTTAAAAAACATCATCCTATTATATTATCAATAAACGTCTTAATATCCCAGTGATCGAATTACTCTGATACCAAAAAGGGAGGGTTGTTCTAGTTATACAATCTTTTATAGAAGCAATACATTTCAACAAAGTGACAACATAACTATCCAAGATGGGCAAAAAATCCATAACATCCTAATTTACTAAACCTTCTATTTTATTAATCCTAACAATACAATATAAGACTTTAGACTTCAAGGGATCACATCACCCATGATCTTTTCTCAGGAGCCAACTGGTCATGAATGTGGTTGTTTAACAACAAAACCCCAATTCCATTTGATTTCACTTTCTCAAATTTCTCCCCTTGGAAGTTGGACAAAGAACAATGAAGCATAGAATTCAATAATTTCTCTCTATGACGCCCAATAATGTTCTTAAAACCCCATTCCCTTGTAACAATATAGGTATTCTCTTCCACACATAGACAACTCATGAGACAATCCCTTCTAGTTTCTTTAATGCACACAACAAATCGAACATGCTACATTGATTGCTCTTGAAATCTTTAGATGCATTCATCATTTCCTCTGGACTGGTCCCTAAAACCTAATACTACATCTTCTATTACTTCCTTAAAGCACATGGCACAACAGAATACTTGATGTGGGGAAGAAGTTTGAAATCCAACAATGGGGCCTTCTTCCCCAACTATTCACACAATTATTTATGATTTAAAAAAACACACACTCAAGCAATTAGAAAAAAGTAACACTTAGCTTCCTTGCATTTGTCTTCCCTCCCCTAATACCAAGACCTCCAACTTATAGAATCTTCAAACACCTCAATCATCCATGCCATCCATCCCACCAACCATCTCCCAAATTCATGGTCAACACTAACCATATTCAAGAGCAATTACCATAATAGCTTAGAAACCGTTCCATCACCCAACCCAACTCAATGGCACTGCTCCATTGAATTGTAAAAATCAAGCACACATAACTTGCAACAGACAAAAACCAACCAAACACATAAAGAAACAACGACAATTGGATGTTCAATGTCCATAACTCCTCATGATACCCGACTATCCTCAAACTTGTCACCTTTCTATCTATCACCCAACAGACATTAGAGTTTTCACTTTCCATCCCTCCTCATCCAAAGTTGAAATTCTTGACACTCTATGTTACACTACCTTCCAAAATCCAATACCTATTGGCTTTCCATTTGCTTGGGGCAACGAGATTGTGAATGTGCTATGAGTGGAAAGGGGTTGGGGGATATAAAGCTTCAATACTTAATTAATTAATAAACTTAATGCAAAAAAACTATAATGTGAGAAATTTACAATAGGTACAATTGAAAAATAATAATTCATGTAGAGTGAGGAGAAAGTTGTTGTTACTTGGAGTTACCTATTTTGGTGATGAGAGCATGAGACCAATTTCATGAAATACTTGTAATATGTGAAAAAGCTTCAAACTTGGAAGTACTATCTATGACAAGAATGTATGTACATTATTGTAAGCTCACTTCCCCCTTCAAAAATTGCTGGTTGTTTTCTTTTTTGTCTTGTCCTTAGGTTTCATTTGATTCATTGACTTTGTGTGAAGGTAGAAGAAAGAGAGTTTCCCATGTATGGGTTGGCAGTAGGTAGGTACCAATAATTTCCTAAAAAAGTAAATAATAATAATAATAATAATCATAATGATAATGTCAGTTGGGTAGTTGGATTTGTCTGCCCCTGTCCTTTCTTTCTCCCTTTCACCCTTTTCTTTTTCCCCAGCTCTCGTTATATTCCTTGGACACTCGGTCGACGTCGAAAAAGAAGAAAAGAAAAAGAAAAGAAAGAGGGTGATGCTCTCTTCCTCTCTTCTCTCTCTGGCGCTGCTCTTTCTCTCTCTCTCTTGCGTTCTGTTTTGTTTTCCGGTTTTCGTTTTTGGTTGCGGAGGAGTGGACAATTGGCCCTAGTGATGAAGACTTTTGCAGAAATTGTTGTTGTTGTTGTTTTTGTTTTCTTCAATGCCTAATTTATTTTTTGGCACTGTGAATTTCTGAAACCAAGAACGTGCAGCAGAGTAAGAAGAAGGAAACATGGTGGCGCTCTCCTCTTCTACTATGCGTGCTGTTGCTTCCATGATTCTGACAATCTTGGTTATTATACTCGCCGTGCTCCCATGGCACATTCAAGCAGCTCCCAAGCCTCTGTATCAAGGTCCTCCTCTTGCTATAAACCTTTTTCGTTTTTCCTATGTCCCCTGCATCATGTATCTATGTGTGTCTCTGTCTGTCTGTCTTTTCTGGTTGCAAAACAGCTCTCTTTATCAATTGCATGATTGTGATTCCTTTTCTTTTCCCCCTTCTTCTTTCCTTGAAGTACTGGTTTAGAAGGAGTAGTGTCCATTGTATCTGTTATGAAGGAATAATTCTCTCTTTGACCTCTCTCTCGCTCTGGTCACATTTCTTTAGCAATGTGACCAAATGTATAGAAAAACCTTATTTAGGGTTTTCTTCCTCCCTGGTTGCTTTTCACAAATTTTCTGACTCTGTACTTTGAAGAGGGCTCATGAGGAAGCTCAGAATTCCAAAAGTAAAGAAATCATAAAATTGTGTGGAGGAGCTGATCATGACAGTGCAGAAAGACATAGGCCATTATTACGTGACCAATTTTGTGTATCTGCTGCAGTGCTTGGAGCTGCACAGGATTTTTCTGCCAATGCAATAGAGGTGGCCTATCAACAAGCACGAAAATCGGTGTATGATCTTCATGCAAAGCTCCTTTCTAAGAGAGAAAAAGAAAAGAAAAGTAAAAGGGAGCAGGTTGATAACCAGAGCTGGTCATAACCCTAGAGGGTTTTAGGGACAAAGCAAGAGAACAACCATCATGAAATCATGAATAGTCTTTTGGTCTGTTATGGTTTTTAAATGGTGACTTGACAACGTTGGTTGGTGGATATATCAATTTCTTGGAACTGCGTTTTGCTTTCCAAATAGTTGATTTTTAGTTTTGTCATAAGCAGTATCCAGCTTCACCAAAAAATTGTTGAACATTTTGAGGTGTCTGGAGTTGCAGGCTTTCAGTTAAGACTAAGGAGCAGGATGCTGCACTCAAGCTTATTGAGGTGAGAGTATTTTCCTTTGTTCAGTTCTGAAGAATGTGGCCTTCTCCCAAACAATAGCCATGTACTACTTCTTTCATCTGTTTGTTGTGGACCAATTTTGGGGCAGATTGAACATGCGTATGAGGTGCTGTCAAATGACTTAAGAAGGCGGGACTATGATCTTTTCCAAATTGATGAGTTACAGGTTTGACTTGTTTTTTTTTTCTCCCCCTCTCTCCCATGTCACAAAGAGTTGAACCACATTTTGGACCAATGAACTTGGAAGGTAACATGCAATGCCTGGAACTTCTACCAGAACCATTGTCATTTTCTTTTTATGCAGAGCAGAATAGCAGAAGCGAAGAAGCAGTATGCAAATAGCCCTGTTGAAAGTATTCCCTTTCCATTGTGGGAACCACCCCCAGCAGGTATGAAGCAGCTAAGCACACTGTTTGAACCTTCCTTCAGAGTAAACATGACCAAGGCTTCATGTGTGTGAAATGTGTGCACCTTATGCAAGCTGTAGTTGTGGATACAGTTGGGAGATACTGACATTTTTGTGATCTCATGTTGGGTGAAATAGCAAGAATTCCTTGTCGTGTGAGCATTTTGATTTGAAACTTGTTTGAATCAGGGTTATATAAATGATAGTGAACTCATTGTTTGTCATGGAGTTCCTTCATAAATGGACTTACTTCTATGTAGGGAAGCCAGTGGAATCAACAACAGTTGAACTAACGAAATACAACTTTGCCAAGCTTGTATTGGACAGTAATGATACTTGGTTGGTACAGGTGAGCTTAATTTGAATAAACTTTGCTACTTGAAACTGTCCTGAGGTCAAATCTCAAATTTTCCATGCTTTGGATCAGTAGGAAGCATGATTCCCTTGCATCACCAAACTCCAGAAAACAGCACATATCTACTGATCTAGTCAAGTCAGCCAGTTGTCCATCTACTGACCTATTTGTATAGGATGCTGAAAACTCTGTTTCATAGGATTTAATAGGATCCTCTTCCAATCTCTTACCTAGGTCATTGGATGGGACATGGCCATATCTGATCTCTTGTACTGCTCCATGCATATTGAAATGCTTGCATTTTTCATGTAAGAGCTGGAGAAACTCCATGCCTGCCCTGGATTGTTGAGTTAGGGCTCATCTGGGACAACCCTCTCCACATGTGAGATGATATCAGTTCCTGGCTGTGGTGCAGGCTTACTCAAATGCTAGTCCCAACTCACACAAATTTGTTCATATTTGGAATAGAGCAGGTAAGACCGTCTTGTTTGATTTCCTGGATTGCCGATCTGTTTTCAAGTTTATGGTGATGAGAAAAAGGTTAATGTGTTGACATGGAAGATGCAATTTCTTGATGCATTTGGGTCTGTAGAGAGGCACAGTTGAGGCCTTGTGTCTGCTGAGAGGGGTTGCATTTGACAGGGGTGCTGCTGGAGGGAGTGGCAAAATTGGGTCGGGTGGAGCTGGGCGAGACTCCACTGTCATTTCTTCTTGCTGAGAGGACTCAGGCAACAACACAACGAGTCTTTCGATATGGTTAGTATCCTTGAAACATATTGTTTGTCTACTCATCCATGTCAGTAATCTCTGTATGCTTCAGAAACATGGACTATACTCTGATTGCAATTTTTTAAATAGTTGGCAATAATCATCTGTGTCTGGAGAAGTATCTAGATTTGAGCGCCTAGTGTGAAAAAATATGAGAAGGTATTGTGAACTGCTGATGGCATGAAGACTATATCAGGAGGCCTTCATTCAATGTGCAGGTCTTCCAGAGATTGTTGCGTTTACTCCTTCTTGCAGGCACTTAGGCTGTCTCACCAGGTACACTGCGACATGTGAAGTTCATCTGCTTCTCATTCCATCAAATCTCAGAAGGCTTGCTCTACTTCCATACTATGCAATTAGTCACTCTGTGGGGATGAAGAGTGTTTCAGTTTCTGGTGACCAAATCACAATTGGCAGTCTGCAGTTTGAAAAAGACTGAAGGAGAGGGTTTGTGAATTACAGGTTTCGTGGGGAGAAGACAGTGGATGCTTTGGTGGAATGGGCAGCAACATCCCTTCTCAAGTTGCCTCGCATCTTGTACTATGGTGCTAAAGGCTTGGTAA
>Ga0116231_10002239_pt1 | contig 40428 bp, 25 predicted proteins | sample S1TSphgellanicum_2_FD_89695 | JGI IMG/M metagenome (GOLD analysis project Ga0116231, IMG submission 89695) | Host-associated microbial communities from peat moss isolated from Minnesota, USA - S1T2_Fd - Sphagnum magellanicum MG | ecosystem: Host-associated > Plants > Peat moss > Unclassified...
AAACGCAACAAAATAAAAGTTTTTAAATAAGGAAAAAAAAAGACCCGGGAATTAAAAAAAAAAGAAAAAAAAAAAAAAAAAAAGGTGGAGCGGGGAGAGGAGAAGTCAATGTTGTAAAGGGCGGGTGCAATAGTATTAAAAGAGTAAAAAAGCTTTGATTGAACATAAGAGTCAGATGATTAGTATGTAGCAAAAGCTTTAGATGGGAGTAATGAGTATAAGTATAGTTCCCCTTTGTTGAGGTTCACCTACAAAGCTCTCTCTTATTGAAACACTTTTCTAAGTGTCTTTGTGAGGAAGTGACAACAAGCTTGTCCAACTGTTCTACTTGTCCCCTAAGTTGAACAAACTCTCAAAGTGGGGGGGTGGGGGAGGGATAGGGTTTTGCAATAATACTCAGCTTTACCCAATTCCAAGAGTATCAAGTACACGGGTCCCATGTAAGTAAAGCCTAGAAGAGGTTTCAGTCTCATTGTTCCAAAAACAAATTGGATACTCCTATCTCCATGCATGCACTTTACACCTTATGAACAAACATTTAAAATCTTATGCAAGGACACCATTCATCCTCTCAATACGAGAATAATAAATTAAGGCTTTTTTTTTCTTTTTTTTTCGGTTCAAATTTGAAAAATATTTTTAATTAAATCAAGTATTACCAAGTATTTGCAAGACCATTTGCATAGTCATGGGTGGGTGCATTTAAGGTTTTGAAATTTAAAATTTTTTGAATGTGACCTAGGATTTTTTAATCAATGATCATTGTGATGCCACATGGGGCAATCCCATGGACACCTCCCATTTCTCCCCAAATCTAAAAGAAGAATGTCATGGTGATGGCACCTGCAATTCTTTCTTTTCAAACCATTATGGTTCAAGCTTCCTTCTCACATTCATTTTTTGTGTATGGATTTTTATCCCTCTCTCTCTCTCTCTCTCTCTTTGCGTATATGTTCATTTATGTTTTCCATAATGAATTGAACACCATTGTGTTGAGGTCCATATGTGCCCTTTTGTGTCTTTCACAAGGAGTCAAACATCATTGTGTTAAGGTCCATGAAAAAAAACAAGTTCAAGGTCAAGTTGAACCAAAAAGGTTCAAGCTCTCCCGAAATCGCTTTTTTTACCCTCTCTCCATGTTCACTACAACAAGGCAAAGAATGTCATTGTTAAAAATCCATTTTCGTTTTTTCCAGCATTTTTTCTCTTTTTATGACTCATGCAAGAAATGAAATTTATGTGTATCTTTGTATGCATTTCATTCTACTATAAAAAGGAGGTGAACACCGTCACTAGGAATAAAATGATTCTCAACTCGCTCTGTTTCCTTTTCTTTTTTTTTTGATAAATGTGTGTTTTTTTTTATTCATGAAAAAAAAACCTTTTTTTCTCTATGTTTGTGTATTTTTTGTGTTTAATCATTATCTAATATGAATACCACCACCCAAAAAAACTTTAATTTTAAGGTGTGTTTTTTGCCCCATCTTTTTCCAGATCCTTTTTTTTTTGGTGCACCATCGTCTCTTTGTATATTTATTTTGTTGTGTTTTACTTTCTCCATGTCTATCACAAATAGAGATGAACACCATCATCATTTCTTTTGCATGACATTCACCATCATCATCCAAATGCACAAAGAAGAAATGTAACTTTTCGAGTTTTCTCTTTCACCATTGTCACATGCAAAAAAATGTAAAATCAAGTTAGGATGGGACAACCCAATTCACTCTTTCATTGTGTTTTTCTCTTGTGTCACCATTTATAGGTGCATGAACTCACAAATTGCCATCACTACCTACGAGCTAAGAGGTCCACATGAGCAAACACAACACTTGACAAAATGAAGTAAGAGCACAATATAAAAAAGATTTATATCAATAAAAAGAATGGTGCAAATAAATCTTATAGATTTAGCATGAATCCTCCCCGTTGCCTTAATCATAAATGTCAGAAGTTTAACTAGTTTTTGAATTCATGAATTACACCCTCACTAGCAACTTCAAAGGAATATCACCAATACAAGATTATAGCATATCGAAGGTCGACTTCTCCTAAGGATCTTGCATTTTTATATCCATAATAGAAAGTTTTGTGCTAAGCTTGGAACTTGGGAACAATGAAACACTTAGTGTGCTTATTTAATGATTGATTCTAATGAAAAAACCAAGTTCATTCCTTGTCAATCATATTCACAATGAGATTTTTAGTCCCATCAACAATATGGACAACATTCTAATTTGCTTAGGCACTATCTACCATGAACACTTTGAAATTGGGATTTGTTACATTTTTTTTCAAAATAGTTACGCTAAACTTCGTCCACAATACACATGTCATGCTCGTACATGGCCTCATACATGATGGCCAACTACGAGCATGCCCATGTGCGCTTTTAAGGTTAATGTACGATCTTAGGTGACTGTACGTTATTAGGTACTTAGGGTTTTAGTTTGGCGGCTATATAAAAGGCCAAGCCCTTCCTTTCTCTATTTAATTTTTCTAGATTTCTTTTGTCAAGAAAGTTTCCTCCATAATCAAATAGGATTTTAAAATGCTCACAATGACCATTGCACGACCACCGTCTACATACATTTCATGTTCTTCTTTCTTTGCAATTTAATTCTAGAAAAACTCTAATTTCTGTTGCTTCATGTTGAAAGTGACAGATTTTTTTGTGCCTTTGAATTCTTGAGTTGTTGCTACTAGTGTTGCTGCTGCCAGAGGAAGCGCAAGTTACTACTAATGTTATTACTAATGTTGTTTGAAGGAACTTGCATTGTTACATTTTTGCTAACCAACAAAGCAAGTTTCAAACCTCCCCCCCTCCTTTTCTCTTTATCTTTCTCTTGCACAGAAACATAGAGTTGAAAACTCTTGAAATTACCCGTCTAAAAAATTAAATTAAATAAAAAACAAAAATTTCAGCTTCGACAACAAGCATCGCTGTCAAGCAACGTCGTCGCAAGCTCTAATGTCGTGACAAACTCTAGTGTCGTCGCAAGCTCAAGTGTCGCCGAAAGCTCCAGTGTTGCCACAAATTGTAGCATTGTGAGCTTGTAATATTGCAAGCTACAACGCCACAAGTTGTAGCGCCGCAAGCTTCAGCACCGCAAGCCTATAGCGCCACAAGTTGAAGCACCGCAAACCTACAACGCCACAAGATGGAACACCACAAGCTTGCAACGCTGCAAGCTTGTAGTGCCACCAGTTGCAGCACCGCGAGCCTGCAATGTCACAAATTGTAGCATCGCAAGTTGTAACGTCACAAGCTACATCACCACAAGCTTGCAGACTGGGAGGTTGCAACGCTTGCAACGCCAAGAGCTTATAGCGCTGAAAGCTTACAATGCTTGCAACGTTATAGCACCGCGTTGTCGTTGGCCATCGTCATGGAGCTCACGAGCATTTTGCGATGCCATGACCTCTAACATCACGTTGCAAATTTTTGTCCGTCTAGGGACATTCATCAGACTTTTGTCCATCCAAGGACATTCGTCGGACTTTTGTCCGTCAAACCTCCGTCCGACCAAGGACGTATGTCCACGGACTTTTGTCCATCGGATTGCTATTCTACATCCTGCTATCATGTTGTCCTACGTTCTGCCATCTTGCCATTTCATCCAACGTTCGTTTGTCACCGTTCATTCCCATTGACGCATCGTATTTTTCAAACCGTACATTGTGTTAAAACTTTGTAGCTAGTTCTTTATATAGTTACAAAATATTGGGGCATGGGACAACACCATGTCCTCAAATGATGAGAGCACTACTGCTTAACCAGAGCCCAGGTATCAACTATGAAGTAACACACAATCCTTTGAATCGATTTTTTTAAACTCACGATCTTCACAACGGTACCATCAAGCATCTACAACACCACCGTCATCGAATATAACTCCTACCAGGAATTCAAGTTTATGTTACATTACATCAACGATCCATCAAAGTCCATTTGGAGGGGCTCATTAGTGGGGTACACCTGTTATCGCACCGACTTTCACACCATCCCCGTATATTCCACTGCAAACCGTCACTTCTACACCCATATACACCATGGAGGTCAGTAATTCCTTTGGGAGAATTGAGAAGTTCAGTGGAAGGCTAGGTACTATTTCTTTGAAGGAGTTCAAGGTAACTTTCTCAACTGTGGTCTATGAATTGGAGCTCAAATATAGCACTAATTACACCAAGGTGTTCGCATTCAAATAATTGGCCCATTATGTGCACTATGAGGCATTGGATGTTTACGAGCAGCATTCTCTAAGAATTTTAGGTGTCATCTAGATCCCCAATCCAGCGTATGCCATAGCCATTGCCATCACCTTTCAAGCTGCAGTTCAAGTTATCATTGCACATCATGGGACTGTGCCCAATAATCCAGATCTGATACCTACTTCAGTAAACCTTTCTCCTCAACAACTCGTTGTTGTTACCACAAACATTCTTTCCACCATTGATGCACAAGCTTTTGCTGATCTAATGGAGGAATTTTTTTGAGTTCTTGAACTAGAATTTCCGGTTAAAAGTTCTGAAAAACTTCTTTAGCTTGCCACTTTCTTTTGGCAGAAAGATGAAACCTTTAAGATGCTCTACAGGAGGCATCTCAAGCTTAAAGAGGATACTCAGAGCATCACAGACTTGGAAGCTATTAATCAGTATCTTCATTCATTAGAAGGTACTCTGACACTCCATGTGCAGGTCTTACAACGGGTTTTTATAGAATTTGGAGACTCGTACACTTTGCTAGATGTGTACAACATTTCTGAAAAGCTGGAACTAGCTCATGCACACACTATGAGGCTAATACTATGAGGCCTCCCTCATGTTCAAGGCCTTAAAATCCATTGATTGCATCAACTAGATCATCACATTCTTCTTCAAGGGCTAAAGTAGTGCATTCGGCTGCACCCATCCTACCTTCTTGCAACTACTGTGGCAATCCTACCCACAAAGCAAGTGAATGCAACATTCCTTTCGAAGATCTCTTTTGTGATTATTGTGGGAAACAAGGACATCAGGACAATGTTTATTTTGCCAAGTTCTCGAAAAGGAAGCAACTCCAATTACCACAACAAAATCTACCAACATCTTTCATTGTCCCTCAACTAAAAGCCAAGATACCTTAACCTTCCACTCAGGCTTTGCCCACCAAGGGTAATTCCAAGAAGAATGCTATGAAGAAGGAGCACAATGCTGACAAAAGGGAAGTGCTTCAAGCCCATGCAATTCAAGTTCAAACTTTACAAAATGATCTTGAATCATTAAGGGCCCAGCTTGCTAATCTAAAAGGCAAGTCCTCCCAACCAAGCTAGTCATGCCCAACTTGTACAAGGTTTAGGATCACGATAGGGACCTCCTAGGTTGTTCTATGGCCTCCCACATGATGCCATGGTTGGGGAGTATGTTCTTTCTAGTGCACACAATTGTAGTCTCACACCAAAATTTACTACTTCTTTTTGCCCTTCTTATGTCGCGGCACAAGAGGCTAGTGTGGCACCTAGAGTTTCTGCCAGTAAGCAAATAATTCAAACCGATGGACTTGCATCTGGTTCAAGTCCTAATACTAGGGCTAAAGGAGCTTGAGCAGTCATGCCATAATTTTTTCGTCCTCTCAACACATAAAAAAAGATATTCCATGGAAGCAACAAATTGTGGAAATGGCTTGTGATGCCTTTTGGATTGAAGAATGCACTTGTCTTCTTTCAGCGAGTCATGGACCAAGTTCTTGAAAGGGCAGATTTCCTGAAGTGCTACATAAATGACGTCTTAGTGCATAGCAAAGGACTCATGCAGTACTTGGCTCATCTTGAGGAGTTATTCAAGAGGCTCCACAAAGTCAATATGAAGATCCATCCTAAAAAGTGTGAATTTGTTGTCACCTCAGTAGTTTACCTTGGACACAAAATTTTGCGAAATGGTATTATGGCTCATTGGGCCAAAGTAATAGCCATTTTGGAAATGCCCAATCCTACAGATATTCACACGTTGAGGAACTTCATCGGACTATGTAATTATTATAGAATTTATGTCCAAATCTTCAATATTATTATTCATCCTCTTTATGCATTGTTAAAAAAGGATGTTGCTTGGACATGGAGTGATGAGGCTCAGGAAGCTTTCAAAGTTTCTCATTCTGAGAAGACTTGATTTCAATAAGGTCTTCATTATACACACTAACTGGAGTGCTCTTGGTATTGGAGCTATTCTTGGCCAACTTGATGAGGAAGGTAAAGAATATGTTATCGCCTATACATCCCGAAATAACAAGGCTAAGAGTAACTACTCTTCGTACGAGGGGGAGTGCCTTGATGTTGTATGGGCTATCATACATTTCAGGCCCTATCTTTATGGCACAAATTTCACTTTGTATACCAACCGCTAACCTATCACATGGTTGATGAACAACGATAAATTTACTAGTAAAATAGCTCATTGGGCGCTTATACTTCAAGAGTATGAGTTCAAGGTTATTCACTGACCTAGTATTACACATCAGAATGCGAATACCATGTCATGGAGACCCCTCACTACCTTTGAAGATTTTTCAGAAACTAGGCAAAATTTTGACCAGATTTCAACAGTACATGTATCTGATGCATCTAGTTATCTTGCACTACTGCAATGTAACATGGTTGAGCATCCTATTGTGGATATATGGGAGGACTTGGACACTCAAAGGTTTCTTCAGCATGGGGAATACCCTCCTCAAGTTACATCAAGTCAGCGGGATCACATACAACAGCGGTCTAAACATTACTCATGGAGGAACAATCACCTCATTCGATGCTTACCACAAGGCGACAAAGTGGTTCCACCACCACATGAACAACCTAGTTTTATTCAAAAGGTACACTCGGAGCTTGGACACTTTGGAATTAAACATATTTATAGCCTTCTCGCTCTTCATTACCACTGGAAAAGTATGTATGCTTAGGTCCGAGACGTCATTGCTAAATGTGAACAATGTGATAGAGTGATAACTTCTTTCTCTCCTCGATAGTTCACGCTTTTTCCACTCCCTATGCAGGGCATGTTTTATCGTTGATCATGTGATTTAGCTAGAGAGTTACCACAAACCTCCAGGGGTAATGTTTACATCATGATTATGATTGAGCATTTTTCAAAATGGGTTGAGCTTATTGTGCTACCGGACAAGTCATCACACAACACCAGCCAAGTTTTCTTACAACAACATCTAAGTGGGTTTAGGGCTTGTGTGGAATGCCTTACTAATCAAGGATCAGAATTCAAGGGAGAATTTCAAAACCTACTTGACCATGCTGTCATTGACCATCATCGGACTTCAAGAGATCACCCCCAAGCTGATGGCCTTGCAAAGAGGATGGTTCAAACGTGCAAGAAAGGACTTTGGAAGATTTGCCTCACTAAGAATAAAGAGGATTGGGACCTATCCCTCCCTTACATTGCCATGGGTTATAAGATGTCCAAACATGCCACTTTGCCTCATTTTTCTTCGTACTTTTTATTTTTTGGGAGACATCCCATTCCACCCTCTTTCGTTGCTGTTCAAATGGACCAAGTTATGGACTTGGACTCCTCAACCACTTGGGCTAGGGTCATTGCAAAAATGGCTGCTCTATTTAGGAGGGTTATGCCCATCACCATGGAGAACCTGTCCATTACACAACATCAAGACACCTTACAGTATGCACACACACTAGGTGATAATTACAAACCTAAAGTGAAACAATTTGATGTTGGTGATTTTGTGTATTTCCAGCGGTAATTCAATGATACTCTAAACACTTCTTCTGATCGCACTATCTTGAGGATTAAGGTGATCAAGCTTTCAAGTGTGTTGGAGTTGCAAGGAACCAATGGACGCACAATTCGAGATCATTCCAAAAATTGTGCACCTTGCCATTTGCCGAATTTGGATCCTACCATCATTACGTCGACTTGGATTCCTCCACTTGATTATCCATGTCAAGTATGTCAGAGGACAGACGATGTTGATCAAATGTTGTTTTGGGATCACTCTAATGGTGGATACCATTTCTTTTGCCTCAAGCCGGAGCTCACTCAAATTCCCATTGGCAATTGGTATTGTTCATCATGTTCTCCTATAACACCTTGATTCCTACTCAAACCATGACACGCTTTTCCCAACTTAGGTCTGGGGGGGGATACATGAGAATTTCATCTCAACCTCCTCTTGTGCATTATATATATATATATATATATATATGTGCATGTATCTCTTTTTGGTTGATTAGTTTATACCTTTGACTGGCTTTAGTCTTTTTGTTTAGTAAAGTTTATTATGGATTTACACTTGTACGTCACAACACTACACGTCACGACACACATAGGGCTTCCATGTCCTTTGACTACTTGTTGTAGATTTCAATGGACATTACTTCATAGTAAATTGGGTTATAAACATGGCAAGCCATGGTCGTCCAACTTTAAACACATTTGACATGAATGTGTTTTGATGCCTACATCTTGGTTCTTCCTATTTGTTTCAACTTGTTTTTGAAATTTTGTTGTGAATCTAAGGTTAACATGATGTTTGTAATCTAAAATTGGTGGGTTCATAAATTACTTACCTAAGTGTTGTAATGAATGTTGTAATGCAATCACCTACCTCCCTAGTAACTATTATAAACCAATTTTAAACGAATTCTACTTTTGCACATTTCTTAATTGATCTTTGAGCAATTTGTTTAATCAAAGTTTGAAAATTAATGTTCTTTTAATCCATTTTTCCTCATGTTCTTTTTAATTCAAAATTTTAATTTATTTTGTTCCTACTTTGTCCATCATGTTTTTTTGTATGATACACAAGTTCTCATCAAAAATCACAACATGTGACTATGAATAATCCATCAAAATAGTCATCCCCTGTTGTGTGATGCATGCAAATGGGACAATGACAACAAGTTGAATCAAATAATTGTTACTTCTTACATTAAACTTGGGTAGGGTTTTAATTGTTGAACTATAATTGTGAATTAAAATGATATAGGTTAATTACAAAAAAATTCAAGTTCTTAAAGCCCATCTTTTGTCACAACAAAACTTCAAAGCAAATCCAAATATATAATATCAAGGTTTAAGTTTAGTTTGTCATTGAAATTATTTTTAATTTTTTTTCATAATGAATATTTTTGTTATATTAAGTATGTATGTAGCAACAAATTGACAAAACATGTTAATAAAAATATAGGGTCCCATATATCAACTCTTGGGTAAAACTTATAATTCAAGTCATTTTGTTATAGGATTGTATTTATTCTAAAAACCAAGATATAATTAATGTAAGACGTGTTAATTAATCCTTGGTATTGAATATGTGTGCTTGTACTAAAAATTTAGGTATTAATTGTTAATAGGTTCAATTATTAGGTTGATAAATGAATTAGTGGCCAAATGTGAAGGAACATGAAGTCAAATATCCCTCCACACATTGATAATTGAATTGTTTTCAAAAAACTCACTTTAAAGATTAATATTTTCTTCCACCACCTCCCAATTATGTAGTTGGAAGCTATGTCAATTATAACATATGGTATGTTGAAAAAACGATAGTTTTATCACATGATTTTACCATCTTCAATTGCATTCTTTTCATTCCTCACAACTTCAAATATTAATACAAAAAAATTAAACAAACATTTTGTTGAAACAAATTAGTTCAAGAATTCTTGAAAGGTTTTGTTTTGTTGAATATTCCATCTAGAGCATTGAAGGCTTGAATGAATCCATTCAAACTTTTTGTTTGAATTATAGTGGAGGGGAGTCCCATGCAATGATAAGTCCTAGAAAACCAAGGAATGGCATTTATGGAATTGGAAAGGTTTATTCAATGTTTACTATTTTTGGAGTAGCCATCAACTTCCACATGGTTTAAGTAAAGGACATGTGCAATTAGTGAAAATTGATGACACTTCATACAAAACCTCTCCCAATTTTGAAACAACTTAATAAAAAACAAACCTAATAAATATATATATATCATTAATTGAATGCTTAAATATGTGAACCTTAATCTTCACCTATAACTATAATCACCCATTGTACTATAACATGTGGCACAATAACAATTGCATTCCCACTTTAAAGCAATAACAACCATTCTAAACCTAACCTTAACTCACCCTAAAACTAACCCTAACTTAACCTTAATCTAACTTGAAGCAAAGTTTAACCTAACCCTAATTTATATTGAACCTAACCCAAAGATAATCTTAACATAATCCAAACCTAACCCTAACCTATACAAAACCTAACTTGAAAGTCATTTTAATCTAACCCAAACCTAACCCTAACCCAAAGGTCATCTTAACCTAACCCCAATTTATATTGAACATAAACCAAACAACATTTTAACTTAATCCTAACCCAATTCAAGTTTAACCCTAATCTAACCCAAAGAAAAACCTAACCTGACTTAAACTAATTCTAACATAACCTAACCTTAATCTAAATGAGACCTAACCTAACCCGAACTTAACATAACCAAACTTCAACCTAATCCAAACCTATATTAACATCTTCCCAACCTAACCCAAATCTAATCCTAACCTAACTTGAAATTCATCTAAAACAAATTAAACATATGATTAGCCTACCTGTGACCTTCACCCAAACCTAACCCAAACCAAACATGGACATCGGTGGTTCCACGTGGCAACTCCTTATAAGGCCACATGTTTGACTTTAGAGTCCAAGTTAGTGACAATTGTCATGGGCTAAATGGGAACACCTTCAAGGAATGATGAGGTCTTCTTTTGACACATGCAGCTGTTGGTTGGAGATTATATAAATTTTTAGTTTTTAAATGACATGTGATGTTGGATTTGATGTTAATGACTATGCATATTAGGATTGTAGTCATGGATAACATAGTCATCATATATGGTTGTTAGGACTGCAGATTTTTGTGACTAGTGGAAAATATCACAAGGCCATATGAACTAATAGTCATGTTGTCATGGCTAGTGTAAATGTGGTTTAGGATTAGAGTGCCAATTGCTTATGTAGTCCTATTTACCATTTTGGCTTAGTGATTTACATTTCATTTGAAAAACAAAAAAAAACAAAATTTGTAGTAAGCTTTCTAATTTGTGAATCTTGTCAACATTAAATTAATTGAAAATAAGAAATGATGTTAACATGTACATCACTTGACATATGTACAAATTAAAGACAACTACCTAAAGATTAATATGTAAACCATATCTAAATTTGTGAATTTATCTAGACTTTAATATGTGTATTTTATTAAAGGTTTAGAATTGGCACAAAAAATGTAATCTGTAAGATATTTTGGTTTCCACAAATAATTTTGACAAGGAAAAGAAGAGGAATGAACTATTGACAAATGAATTTTCCTTGGGTACCCTAAGCAAAAAATAACTTGATTCAACATCATTTACAACAGATGAACAAGAATATAATCAATATGAGAATATTCAAAGGAAAAAAATTACATCAATGGTTATGAGATGGAAATGGAACTTTAATACATGTTCTCACTATTGTGAGTGACAATGAGTTTACCACTGCCCATTTCATCCAAATTTGGAATTGATAGCTTTTTAGATATGACTAGACTCGTAGATCATTTAGGTGGAAGAACAAGATAGCCCCATCCAGGGCTAAAAACTTTTTTGCAAAAATCAAAAACCAAAACAATGAGTCATCCACCCTCCTATTTCAAGGAGGAATCTTTGAAGGAATGATGGGGACCAATGACAGATGAAGGTTTCTTGGAACATTGGCCACGATTCAGCCAAGATGAGATGAACCTTGTTATCAAAATGAAGCCAATAAGACCCATTAATCAATCCACCAGAAAATTGGAATTGGATATGAACTCATTTGGTGAATGAACTTTGAGATCGTGTTAAACTCCAAAGGCCACTTCTTAATAATGATTATGCTCCTCACAATAGATGGCCAAGAAAATGGGAAAACCTTTTGTTGGAAACCAAATGGCCTTGTTGAAGATAAGGATCAAGCTTGGGTAAGAAGATATAACTATTTTAGTCATTATTATAACCATAAATGTTCTTTTTGGTCATGTTTGTATTATGTCACACCTATTTTGCAATCTTTTTTTCATCCTTAAAAAAAAAAATCATTTCGTTTTCATCCAAGAAAGGCCATATATGTCCCATTAATTACAAATGTGACCAAAATTAATGATAACCTTATGAAATAATAAAGTGATTTCAAAGTCTTCAAAAGGATATTGGAAACATATTAAGACATTGTACAAATGTATAATGAGGTATGTATAAAGAATGTATTAAAATCATATGTAATTCATATTTAAAGCATATTAAAATATATCAAACTTAAATTAATGTATATGTATATTTTGATATTATTAAACATGTGTTTGGAATATACATAAGATATATTAAATGCATATTCCAAACATATTTATGGTGTATTATATTTACAAACTTTTTTTGTTCTTATTTTTATCATTAAATATTGATTGATCTAGTTAACAATATTTACAACATGTGAGATAATAAAAAAATGAATAACAATACTATAGGTAGTTATGTTAAGCTATTTTAAAACTATAATATTGATTCAATAAAAATGATAATAATAGTTATTTCTTTGAATTATTATTATTTTAAAAAATTAATTATTAATTAGCAAGATTATAATTTTATATTATGTTAATATTAAAATTTCCCAAAAGTTATTATTATTATTCCACTAATAGAGACACAATAATTACAATAAAAATAGTTTAATTAATGTAAGATTATTGTAAGATGATTGCAATTATAATAAAGATATAATTATAACTAAAATTTTATTTCAAAATTTGTAATAATCTTACTATAATTTTAAAAATTGGTGTAGTTATTTTGATTAATGTATGTTTATTGTAAAATTATTATAAATATATGTTTATACATCAATTATAATAGTTGCATAATTTATATTTGAAGTTAATTATTTTTAATTTATCATTTAAAAATATTTTTAATAGAATAATTAATGTAATTATTATAATTGGAAAGATTATATTACAACAAATTAAATTGTTCATCCCTTATACTTATTTTTTATAATAAATAATTTTTATTATATCATAATTTCTTACGGTAACATAAAGTAATATTACACTAATTATTGTAATTAACCACTATAATTATAATAATAGAAAAAATTAACTAAAAAAGAACAAAAATGTTTATGCACCATTTTAACCTACCTACCTCCTTAACCTACTTACCTATCTAATTAGGGTATCTACCAACCTATTAACCAACCTGTCAAAATTTTAATTTTAATTTATTTTGATGAAAATTCAAATTAATATGTCATATAGTAGATCTATATTGTGCCATGTGTCACAATTTAAGATCTTCCTAACATGTAAATTGAACATTTTAAGATATTTCAAAAATATTTCAAAATATTATTATTTTAAATAATTAAAGGTTGAAACATTTGCTACCACATCATTTGCTTTCATTAGTGACCAAAATAGTAACATCTTAGTTACATGTGACAATATGTATAAAATGGAATCAAAGAATGAACTCGTGTATTGTTGATTTTTTTCTTTCATCCAATACCTTTTGTCATTTGCAACCATGATCACATGCGATTTAACTGTTGTGACTAGGGGTATTTTAATTATACGTGTCAATTGCAACAAAAATCTAATTGCAAGCATTTCTCATAAATCCCCAAAAAAAATTCTAATGTTAAGACTTTTTATTTAAGCTGATTTTTTAAGATTAGTGGCGACCAAACAAAGATATATTGAATGTTTTAAAAGGTCACGATGATGGAAGCTATGTCGGGGTTCCCAAGTCAATTGAAATTTTGGTTGGACCAATGATAAGGGTTTGTGTTTACATCCTAGAAGGAGAAGTTGTTGATGAAAGGTTAGATCTACAATGCAATGAAACTTAACGTTAAGTGTGATTCCCATAATCATTCATGTTAACAAACACCATTCCTAATCCAATGGGGGTGTCGACTACCAATGGGGTGCCAAAGAAGGCACTAGTTCTATTATTGCCATCAACACACCTATGAGTTTATTAGGGTGACCAAAACGATGTATTAGGCATCCTTGTTTTTTCTAAAACATTGGCCATTCCATGTATTCAACCAACAATTGTGTTTGCTCTAACGATCACCATATGTGAGAGTGGGGGAACACTAAATGTGATGGGTAGGTCAAAAGATAATACTTCCATTCATACTTATTATAGTTCCCCAACAAGTTTTTGAGGCTAATCACACAAAAATGTGCAAGGTTCACCCAAAGCTTAGCATGCAAATGTAGCCAAATTTGATGAGCTTCCAATGTGACTAGCCATTGATCATGCTAGTGTTGTTTTGAGTGTGATGGTAGTGCATAATGAAAAAATAATTTTTTAATTGAAAGGGGTATCAACACATCAATCCCAACCCCATAATGTTTTGTTGGATTTTGGTGTTCAACCATTACTATTGGGCAAAGATATTACTAACAATCTTGGGTTGACCAATACTAGTTTTAACCCATGTTCATACTAGATTTTGACATCAATGGGCAACTCGAAAAGGGCTCTTAATAAAACCAACCTTCAAAAAAGATTGTCACATAAAAAAACATTACTCCCAACTTGTAAAAACTATTTATTGTCCCAACCATTGGGTTAGAATTCATAACACAAGATGTGTTTTGCATATTTATTCCAAATTATTGAAATTGTGAAATTTGAAATTTCCAAACCTTGTTTTTTTAAATAAATAAATGTTTGGTAAAAAAATTCCTATTATCAGTTGTAGATACAATATTTGAATCTACATGACCATTATGTAAATATGTGAAAATAATTATTTAAACTTGAATATGTGAAGAGGGCTATGGATGAAATTGCATGAAAAATGTGAATACAAGATTGACCTACCCTTAAAATGTTGCTTCATTAGAATCCATATGGATTTAAAATTTGGTCAAAATATTTAATTTGAATGAAGGACCAATTAGGATGGATGTTTGGGATAGATGTGACCTAAAAAAATTGAATAAATGATGTGAAAATATAAATGCAATTGAATCAAAATTAGTTTAAGATGAAGTTTAAATCAATTATAAACATCATATCAATTATATATTTATTATAATAAATATATAGGTGATTTGAAAAGTTTAATCACCTATTCAATTACACATTTTCAAACCCTCTTCCCCCCATTCCCAAAGGTGTTGGCCCCTATAATCTCCTAAAAATTATGAATTTCATCCATAGAATATAAAGGATCAGGTCAGGTGCAAGTCATTTATGCCTGTTGGAAAATTTAGGCTTGCATTATTAAGTTCATCCACATTCCTCACAAGCACTTCAAGAGGCACAATAACATGTACCCGACATGTTCCATAATACATATTCTTTTTTAAATTCATTCAAAAGGTACTTGAAATTTACAATTGCCTAAAAACATGCCTGACAAATCTTTCTGTTTTTTTTTATCCACTTGATTTCCTTGCCCGATAGGAATTGAAAGCATTTTGCCTATAGATTTAAGAAATGGAAAACGAGGCAATAATGAACTAGCACCCATCAGCACACCATGAAGGATGGGTGGTAAGTGGTTAAGAAACAATTTTTTATTGAGTTCCAATTCCTTTGTTAACCATGGGGATTAGCTCAATTACTTAACAACCCACAAGCAAGTTATTAGTAAATAGGTAGTAAAATAACTACTTGCTTGTGTATAAACGATCTATTTACTAAAAGTTGTTTAGTTTCCTATCTATATGCTTCTATATATATGAGAGTCCGTAACATCAAGTGTGAATGCACCTTTATAGGGTGCAAATATCCATCCCACTCTTAAAAAAAGATGTAGGAACTTTCCCCCTCCTATGAATAATAATCTATAGGGTGGCTTGTGCCATTAGCCTAAGTGTTACCACGTCTTCAACTAATTTTTCCTTCCAAAACCTAGTCTTTCAGAATTTATTGGAATTTTCAATGGTAGAATCATTTTGATATCTCCCACATTTTGAATCCAAATCTTACCAAATAAATTCCATTAAATCTTGTTCATCAAGATTTTTCCAACACACCAAAGGCACATTCCAATCCTTTCAAAATTTTCAGCTATGATTTAATTTAATTTTCAATGAAGAAATCATTCAATATTCACAAACTTTTGCACCACAAGTACAAATTGCATGGAACCAATCCCATGCACTCTTCTTCATTGAGAACTTTCCAAAGGTACCAAGAATATAATCCAAAACATCTTGATTCGGTGGATATCATAACTACAAAACAATCTACTTTCCTTCATAGATAGACTAATGTGGCTTGTGTTGTTGGCCCAAGTGTGAACCCATTACAAAATAGGGAAACTCAACATGTGAACATTGTTTTACAATTTATGTATCAATTTTTTGAAATACCAATTATGAAAGGAAATCATGTTTGTCATGTGTCCTTATGCTAATGTCTATAACCATCATTATCATTACACTGACAACACATAACATAGAAATAACTTGAATGGTACACCACACCCAAACACATAAACTGACTCATTTGCAACAACCCAAGAATCTAAGCCTAAAACATATAAAACTATATATCTATTTTCATTTAGCCTTGACAAAGTAACAATAATCACTACTACAAAATGTGGGTGTAATTCATTAGTCCCTATTTAGTGGATTGGCAATAATGAATCCATTGGATCCCCACTAAGTTCCATTAAATGGGACAAGTGAATTCACTCAAGATTTAGTGAAAGCACTCAGTGAACATGGATGCATTTTGTTGTGCTAATTTCTCATTACCTACCAAATTAATTCAATAAAGGTCAATAGAACCATGCATTTGGAATTCTTACTTGGAATTTAGTAGCTTATGAACTTTTCTCTTTTGTGAAATTTTTACATACATCAAGTTTTTTAATCCTTTAAATTTGATCTAAATCCACCTTTCAATAAATTCCATTCTATAATTTCTTTGAGTAGTTTTATAAATATTTCAAGCCTTCATGAACATTTGTGGTATTTTTTCAATCCATCTTGAATATTTGAATCCTCATTAAATACTTAAAACCTTGTAGTTCACACTTACTAAATATTTGAAGTATTATTTCTAAGCTTCCTAAATATTTCAAGCACTGCCTTCAACACTTGGAGTATTTTAATATTCCTTGCAAAATACTTTGGCCATTATGTGTGAATAGCAAGGTGCAAGCATGTTAAAGTAGGTCAATATGTGATCCTTGTTTTTTTTTAATGAAAATATCCATTAAAAAATCTATACATTTTTTTTTGAATTTTAAAAAATTTAATGATCAATATGAGGATGTTCTTTGACATTAGTATAATGATATTATGCATTTAAGTATATATTTGAAAATGCAAGTAAATGTTCTAAATTGGTTTTGAGTAAATGAAAGTATGATTTTAATTATATTTTTTGCACACTAAAATGTATTAATTACTTTGAAATTTTGCATATTAGATGTCATATTTTGTTGAATCTTTAATTCAAAACCTATATATTACATGTTTTTCTTACATTAAAGTATTTGAAACTTGGTTTGCAACTTAATTACTATAGATTTAATGAAGTGCATAATGATTTCATAATGATTCTTGAAGAGATTTTGACTTTATTTTCTTGCATTTATGTTTAAAATAAGGGATTGCAATGTTGAAGGATATTTTAAAACCTATTTTTGCATGTAATTTTCTCCCTATATATATATAGATAATGATATGAGTAGTTGGTATCACCAATGAAAATAAAAGAAAATGGAGAGGTTATAAATGTTGATATTTCACCAAATGTAAAAACTTAGCCATGGTTGATTAGTGAACCCATAAAGTCTTTTATTGAAGGTCCAATGGTAACTCATGGACAAAACAATTTAAATTACAAGCAAAATCTCTTTTCAATGCTTAAAATGATGCTTGAACATCAATTAAATAATCTCATGTGGATAGTGAATCTAGTGATTCAAATAAGGGTTTTGATGAAGAACTAGGAGTTCCATCAATTATCATCCTTGGAGTTCAAAAAACCAATAAAACATTAAAGACACTTGATGTAACAACACTAAAGTACAAAAATCCACATGGGTCAAATATCCCATAAAGAGGTTCAAGTATGATGGAGTTTTAGCTAAGCAATATGCATACACATGGTTAGGGGTTATACAAAATGTAAAGCTCATTTCTTTTGACTAGGTGGTTGGAAATTCCAAGTGGGAGAGCGACATGGATGAGAATTTGGTAGTATTAATTGGATATCAATGTTAGACTTGGGAGTTAATATTTTTGTTCAAGGATAAGAAGGCAACTGAATGCAAATGGGTTTACAAAGTCAAATAACATGTTAACGCATCTATAATAGATATCAGACAAATTTGTTTGTTGAAGGTTATGCCCAAACTTGGAACATACAAATTAAGGCAAACAATGAAAACAACAAGGTGGTCAACTAATGATCAACCCAATCTCACCATAACAACAAGCAATGGGGCATCTTGGTGACCAAATCCAAACATATTTGTAATTGTGTCTCCCAATATAACCTAAAATGTGATTAAAACCTAATCAATATGTCTGGGGAAATTAGGAGTCAAGTAAGACAGTTTAACGACTAGGATTGGGTGGTAACCTTGTCTCATGCCTAGCCATTAACCACACCAATCACAACCTTGAAGCTTATTTTGGCAATAATGGTACATGTGGGAAAGCACATAACCTTTCATTTAAAGTTTCACATTGAATAGTAAGCACAAATTACCAAAAGGTCAACTTGAGAGCATGTGTTCACCCCCAAGTCGTAGTTGAATGGCACACGCCTTGGTAATCCTTTTATTCCTTGAAAGCATATAATAATTCAACCAACATGCAATAGGCGCAACCCAACAAACACAAGTGGAGATTCATAATTCATGTAATACAAATATTTCCATTTTTGTGATTTTCACATGTGAATAACGACAAGAATTCAAATCCGTTGCATTCAATGATGGTGCCGCATTCCACCACATGTAAAATGCAGAAAATATGACTCTGTGCCTTAGAATAAACCTCAAAAAATGCATGTATCCACTTATGCTAAAAACTCCCACATTGGAAGTCTCTTCACTAAGAATTAACTACCACAAAAGCTTCTAATTCCTCCTTCATATGGGTGAGAATTGAATTCCCAAAGTTGAATGGTAAATAACTCCACAAATGCCAAATCAACCTTTGGCCTCCAAAACTTTTTGTTTCCTAAACTTTTGTAACTTTGCACACATGTAATTTTCCTTTTGAAAAATTCAACAATGCAAATGATATGTCAATTCGATTCCATATGTGAAATATGTGAATTTTTGAAAAAATTCAAAATGAAAATAAAAATGAATTACAAATGAATTTTTTATCTGGTTTTATGGGTCAAATCATTCAATGTATGTTCATAGGTGGGTTGTTCACTAATTAGTTTACTTACAAAATCATTAAGCCCTATTCGTCCACTAGCTACCTTTGACTATATGGATGATTTTTTTCATCCAAAAATTGGATGCAAATGGATGAAAAAATAATAAACAATAATAAAAAAATGTTGGTAGGTTCGGATTGGTGCTAAACTTGTGCCCTAGGTTCGAAAATTTGGAAAACAAATGAAAAATAAAAAAGGAGGTTTAGATTGGACCCTTAGATCCTCTTTATCCTAGGTTTCCTTTGGACCTAGTGAACCTCCCAACTTGCTGAACTTGGTAGTTCGGAGGGGGGGGGGGGGCCTGAATGAGCTTAAAACCTATGATGATGGTGCCATGGAGCTCCACATTCTTGTTGCCATTGCCACACCCCACCTTTGTTTTTCCTTTTTTTTTTCTTCCTCTCCTTCCTTTTTCTATGTTACAAGTGTTGCCCACAAAAATCACCAAGGCAAGGAGCTCCTCTCCCCATTGCTCCTACTCTTCCTCTTGAGCTTCGCATTTTGTTAAGGACCAAATAAAAAAACAATGACCATTAAGAAGATGAAGAGGAAGCTAGTGTGTTGCTAGGCCCCCTCGTTCAGGCTCTTCTAGTGGTTGTTGCAACCACAACAAGAATTGTTGTTGGTTCTTCAACAAAAACACTAACGTTGAGGTTGGTGCATTGTTGAGCTCATCACACCCATTAACATTGAGGCTGGTGTGTTGTCGAGCCCTCCCCACCCAAGCTCCTCTAGTGGCTATTGCAACCACAACAATTTTTACAACTGGTCATTCAATGAAAACATTGACCTTCCTCTCCCTGCCCTTCTCTAGGCCAAACAACTAGTTGAGCTTTTGGTGATGGCGGCAACAGCTTCGGCTACCACCGTTGTTGTACATGCAGGGTATCAAGATAGAAAAAGAAAAAGAAGAAAAGAAAAGAAAGGGAGGGGGGACCCTTTGCAACAATGGTAGGGGGGCCTTCCTTTGTGATTTTTTTTTCCACAACTCTGTACAACCTTTAAATTCTAGGGATTTGTCCATGTTTGGGTTTAATTCCTAAAGGAGTTGTAGATGGAAAACAAATACAAAAACATCAAAATTGTCCAGTGGGCTTCTTCAATTCAAGAAGTAAACCAAGATTCGCAAATGAATAGTATTTGTAGCCTGAGCAAAACTACTACAAAAATCAACATGTAATAACATAAAACAAAACAAACTACACAACATTTGTTGTTGACTTAAACTTTCGTGGAGAACACACAAAACCAACCATAAACCTAGTGTTAAAAAAAAAATCTAGCTTTAACATTATTGAGTTAAACCAATTTTTGGTGATTCAAAAATTGACTCACCTGTAACAACATAGGAATCCAAGCCCAAAATATAGTAAACGAAAACATTTGCATTAAAAAAAAACTATAAAACATAAATTGTGTTCTAGAATTTCAAATCACCAAAAATGATTTGAGGTCACACAAGATGAGATTATATCCCATGACAAATATCTCAAATCTCATTCACACACTTAAACTGGTTCAAGATTAACTAATTCAATTTATCCTTAACTAATTAAGATTTAATTAAGTACTTAAACTAACACAATTGACAAATTAAATGGTAAGCCTTGAAGTGTTACCACATTTTCAACTGATTTTTCCTTCCAAAACTTGGTTTTTTGGAATTTATTTGAATTTTCAACAATATAAATAATTTAAAATTCAATATTTCCCACATTCTGATTCCAAATCTTACCAAAACAATTCCATTAAATCTTGCTCATCAAGTTCTTTCCAACAACATATTCCAATCCCTCCAAAAAATTTAGTTATGATTTAATTTAATTTTCAATGAAATAATTATTCAATATTTAAGAACTTTTGCACCGCCACACAAAATTCAAGTCCAAACACCATGAAACCAAGCTGATGCACCCCTCCTCTTCGAGAGCTTTCCAAGGAGACCAAAAATGTGATTTGAAGCATTTCGGTTCAATGGATTTCATAAACACAAAACAAAATAAAACAAGTAACTCATTGTGTAATGGCTCTCCCTTTCATTATATATTGATGCAAAATCATCATGGACAATGAAATCATGTTACATGGTTAGATAATTTGAATGCAAAATGAATAGGTTTGTGATTTGTCCAAAAGGTTTTAGTTGTTCATGATATGCATTGTTTTAATTTATTATGAAGACACTGTTCTAACACATCACACAAAATAAGAAACTTTTCATTTGATTAAAGTGCTCCAAATCAAATTTATACCATTCATAGACATAATGTATTGCTATAGAAAAGTGTGTTTCAAATACTCAAATTGTACTACAATCTAAAGGAGGAAGTACAAAATAAAAAATGTCAAGGCAAAGTTAGGGAATAAAGGAATGTGCCAAAGACTTGCATATGGCCAATGAACCAAGCATAATAAACCTGAACTATCATTCTCCAAGTGTTTTTGCAAATGGAGGACCTTTGCATGGGCAAATATGTTGCCAATTACAACAAAAAAAGTTCTTTGTAGTTTTTTTTCACTTTCACAAATCCTTGTTTTTGCTTTTGACCGCACGGCATGATCCATTTTTGAGGTTGGTATAGAACAATGGCCATCAATATTATGCCACCTAGAAGTTTTACTATACTATTGGAAGAAAAAAAAAAACAAGAGACAAAATTTCTTCCACTAGTAATTAGCCACCATTACCATGAATAATTTGCTTGCCAAGACATTCAACAACAAGAATACAAAGAATGGACAATATTTTCTAGTAGGTTGATTTTCTTTCCCATGTGAAGATCTTTTCTAATGATCATGTTTCTAAGTTGTAGTCATCAATATCAAATCATGACAATAGAGACAAGTGCTACATAAGAATAATCGAATATTACATTTGAACATTTCAGTGTTGAAATGGATGGCAAATCCAATAGTTAGATCCATACCCAAGACTATTCAAAGCTTCAGTTGTGGCTTGGAAGATGTGGGGGCTCCCTTCTTCCTTCAATAGCACACCACTTGAGGTAAACTCGATAACTTCCTGGAAAAATGACATTAAGAGGAACATAGTACTTGCTTTGAATTCATCTTGTAGACGAGAACCAATTCCTACCACCAATGAAGAAATTAACTTCCATAATTATGGCTAGGAAAAAAAAAGGCAAAAGTTGAATCTTAAAGCTCCAACAAAATAAAAATCCCCCACCTCATGTGATTACTCAACCAACACAAATAGTTAGAAGGACATTTAATGCCTTCATGTTCCTTTTGTGTAAGATAAAGAAATTGATATCATACATATGCTATATACACATATTGGTAGCTTTCACATAGAGCTATAAGAAACCTTACCAATTTGCATACTGAGTAACAGATGTTAGTAATTTCTGCATCTTGAAAAGGCAATCATCTTGCCATCATTGACTGCACCAACAACATTAAGTCAACTACAACTTGCACATGATTTGAATAGGAATAGTCTAAAGATGTCAATTACCTCATAAAGAAAAAACTATCAATTGTTTGAATTAAATTTTTTCAAACTAAAGGTCTTGAAGTTCCACTATACCCATGTGGAAGAGAGTCCTTCCTAAACCATCATTAGGTCATCGACATTCAAAAACAAAAGAAGCAATACAACAAATGTAAGAAAACCTAATGCAAGAAACATGAATCTTATAACATCTGTGGACAATTAAATAAATGCAAGAAGTTTGCCTTAAAAATGCAAAAAGGAAAATTGAACTCAAAGCTAAGTTCAAAATTGTAAATTAATTTCCAAAATCCACACAACATTCCATAGATGCAAAAGTTAGGGTGCATCAATGCAAAACCTTAAAAACTTAAAAAAATGCAAGGATCAATCTCTGGTCCACATATTGAAGCAAGGTCTCTGAACATGCATGCATGCGCACACACACACACACCAGCTACAAGTCCGGTTTGGTTCCACATTGCCTCAAAATTTGAAATGCAACATAATGTGATCATTGAATTGCAACGAAAGGGATTGTGGTGAAAGAGGAAAGGGGGCTGGTGGGGGGGGTGTTACGATGTCAAACCTTTTGAAGGGAAACCTTTGAAGCAACAAGCGATATCGTGGAAGCTTTTGCTAGCAGTTTGTAGAGGATGGAAGGCAACACAAGCACCACACCATTTTGGAGTGGCTAAAAGGCCTCTCACCATGATGCCCTCCATACTCCTTGTTCTGCCATGGTGATTTATCTTCTCAAAACTTCTTATTTAGGAAGCTGTTTCTCACATTGGTTTTCACCAATCATATTCCCCTTAGCCCTTGTCCAACAATGAACAATAACACTACATCACAAGAAAAGATCCTTCAAGACTTTGCAAAACCTAAATTTGTGAAAACTCACCTAGAAATGAAGCAATGACAATAGCGAAAGAGGAAGAAAATCGTTGACAACTCTTCTCTTTCTTTGTCTGTTGCTATTGACAATGCAATGTGAGAAAACAAACAAATGAATGATGGGTAGACTGAATCCTCTATTGACAATGCAATGTGAGAGAACAAACAAATGAATGATGGGTAGACCGAATCCTCTCCGTGATGATGGTTATGAAAAGCCTACAATGTTCAACTATCTAAAAACATAATGTACTTAGGGTTACATCCACCCAAACAATGAAAAATTACATTCATATGAAAAATTTAATTTTGTGAACACTTGTCATCTTCACATTGGTCAATGAGTGAGCAAAATTTTTATCATCAAGTCCAAATCCTGCACAGATGCATAGTCTCTTCCATATTGGAAAAGCCAACAAACAAACTACTTTGCTTCATAGATAGATATGAGACCTATTATTTCCCTACAGAATTGGGTTAGCAAGGTGAAACCAATATTAACTCAGTTGAGGTTCATCCACAACTGAGTAATAACAGCCATCCAGTGGATGGATGGCGCACTGGTGGGTGCTGGTTCACTGTGGCCAGACGGCAAACGATGGGTGGTGCGTCCGAATCTGTAACAGACTAGGGTTTGAGCAAACTGTCAGTAACAGACTAGGGTTTGGTTTTGCATGGGACTTCGTAAGAAGATGACGAACGGTGCCACGAAACGCTGCGCCACTAAAACGTTAGATTCTCGACATAATAGTATATTCTTAGCAACAGCCACACCTTCCATGGAGCGAGCTATAGAAACTGGGCAGAGCATGTGAGCAGAAGAAGGAGGAGGAGGAGGAGGAGGAGGAGGTCCAACTCATGTAAGTTCCTTTTGCGATTCTCACCCATATTTTTGAGAGAGCGTCTTTGGTGAGTTTGAACAGGAGTGATGAGTTTGGCGGTGAAGAAAGTTTTGCAAGCATCCCAAGCTCTGGCAGTGCACATCTCGAAACCTTCTTCTTCTGTCCATGGCAAGAAATCACATTGGATGATGATGATGATGATGATGATGATGGATCGCTGCTTGTTGCCGCCGCTCGGTAAATTGCAACCGTGGAACTGGAGGCAACAAAGGCAAGTCACAATGTACCAGGATCAGGAGAGCGCGATCGATGATATGGTGGGAGGGATGGCGTCGTTTGCCCCGGTATTTCCACTGAAGGGGGAGAACGTGAAGGTTTTGGAAACTCCGACGCAGTTTCTGGAGGTGGTGAAGGAAGGGATCAGGAATGCGAAGGAGAGAGTGGTTTTAGCTTCCTTGTACATCGGCACTGGGAGCCTCGAGATTGAGCTGGTTGGTTTCCGCTCATTTCATGAACCAGTCATTCATGTTAGCCTTCGAGTTGTAACCACCATAATTTCATCTGTGCAACTCTAGAATCATACCCTAGGATCGTACACTTGATTGATCTGAATTTCTGTTTGTTTTGAGGAAGTTGTTTGCTGCATGATAGATATAAGAAAAGCTCTGAAGGTCAGTAACCACAGCTGGATGTAATTGCAGATGCACTTGCCTGTAATCCCTCCCTTCAGGTGACACTCCTATGTGATGCATTACGAACAACTCGCTCATCTCAGGATTCAAGTATTGACACTTCCAGTGCTGCAATGCTTGCCCGGGTTTTGCTTTCAGAAGATGCCTCCTGGCGGAAAAAGACGTGGGGTAGATCACAGGAGCAATTGCGCATAGCTTTGTATCACACCCCACAATTGACTGAGACTCTGAGATGGATGCTTCCAGCAAGGGCAAGGGAAATTGTTGGTGTCTGCCACCTCAAGGCTTTTATATTTGATAACACCCTTGTATTGTCGGGTGCAAATCTCAGCACATCCTACTTCACTCACCGCCAAGATCGGTATTTGTGCTTCTTGAACTGTAATCAATTGGCATCACATTTCTGTTCACTCATCAACATTGTGGCCTCCTTTTCCTATACATTGGATATGGAGGGAAAGCTCAAGCCTTGTTCTGTTCACTTTGACCCTGTGCGGGAACCTGCATCATTTTGGTCAGAGATGGCACTGTCTGTGACCGAGTTATTCCTTCCAACTTCAGAACCAACTGTTGATAAGGGTTTTGACACTTGGGTGTTTCCGACAGTACAAATGGGACCTCTTGGTATTCGACAGGATGAGGAAGTCTTGCTTTGGTTACTAAAACAGATGCCAAAAGGCACAGACATCCATTTATCTTCGCCCTATTTCAATTTGACACCTGCTTATGAAGCGGCATTACTTGAAGCTGCAAATGACAAAAATGTTCACATCCTTACTGCTTCTCCAAAGGTTTGTTACTTAGCAGTAATTTGCAGATGCTGCCTCATGCTGCCCTCTTTAAATCCTTTGCCACCCTAAGGCTTAAGATCTCCCCTTGATGTTGAATGTCAGTCAAGGCTTTGCAGTCCAAATCTTCAGTGTGACAAACCTTCAATGATGTCTTAAGACATCTTTATGTATTGTGAACATGAGTGCTAGCCAGCAGCATGACTGAGTGTTCCTGTTGCTTTGGAAAATGCAACAGAAACTCAGAATGTAGATTTTATATAATACCATGCTGAAATTTTTGGCGCATTATTATGAAATGTGAGTTCAGTGTGAAAAACTTATTTCCTCCTATGAGTCTGAATGAGCTTTTTTGGCAGGCCAATGGTTTCTATGGCTCCAAAGGGATTTCAGGTGCAATTCCTCGTGCATACTCTCTTCTAGAGCAAAGCCTGTATGAGCGAGCTCAGTTGAAGAATGTGCAACAAAGATCTCAAGTTTTTGATGCAAGTTCAACAAATGGCTTGAGCATCTATGAGTATGAGAGGAAAGGGTGGACATTTCATGCCAAAGGATTTTGGTGTAGTCTTCCAGGGGAAGAAGAGGGACCCAATGTTACACTAATTGGGAGCTCCAATTTTGGGTACCGGTCCCGTGACCGTGACTTGGAAGCTCAGTTATGGATTTTTTCGAAAGCACCACACCTTCGTCAACAATTAGAAAGGGAACGTGATGACCTTTATGTCCATTCTCACCGAGTAAATGCTAATGTTTTTGTTGGGGATGATCGCAAAGGAGGGCTTTTAGCTTCTCTTGCTGTCCGTGCTGTGAGGACTTGGCTATGAATCTAATTACCTCTTGAATAGCATTCCTCAAGGCTGGAATTTGATGATATTTTGAAGCATGGAACCTGTTTTCAGATCTAGCGTATATGATAGATGCTGTAGTGTTTCACACTTGATGATTAGCACCCTGCCTCTCTTTCTTAGCTGTTGGACTACACCAGCTATGTGATAACAATGTTGTTTAGTGTATGTAACCCATTTCTCCTAGTTCCATTCTTGAAGACTTGGAGATTCTATAGCTCAGAGCAGCAGTCGGAGCCCAGAGCTTGTTGGATTTGGCTGCTGTGCAATTCTTCTTCAGGTGAATGCTTAAAACTCTTGAAACACACTGGAAACACATAGGACATGCAGCAATGGGTGAAAATCAATATTCCACCCCAGTAGTGTGACAGCCAAAATAAAGATCAAAACTTATGGACAGATTTAGGGAAACAGACGGTAATGTAGAGGAAGGTTGGGGGCAAGTGGGTGGAATTTTGGATGATTGGGTAGGTTTAAGCAAAGCATTTGTCCAAGCGTTTAACTGCTGCCCATGGTCTGTTCCAATGCTGTTTGGACAGGTATGAAAGTAGCTGTAAGATCAAGTGTCTGACATGTTCTCTGGATGTGTCCAGACTCTATTATTTCAAGTGGCCCTTATATGTATGTATGTCATCAATCACTTACAATATTAAAAATGCAACTTGGAAAATGCATACAATTTTTTCTTTGTCCTAATCTTAGAATGAATAATAAGATGTACATGGATTTTATTGTTGATATAAATCTTTTATTTCTTGTGGTTAAAAATGAAACATGCTATTTTGCTAAAACATTTGAAAAGAATTATTAAGGAATGAACATTAACTAAAGTGAAGGAAACAAAATTGTCTCACTATCTTGATTTTACTGTATAACATGGACATGAAAAGGCACATGTTTGCACATTAACATGGAGAGAGAGATTGTGTGTGTTCCATGATCTTTTTGTAATATTTAATTTCTTTGTCTTCAAAAGGAAAAAGTTGGGAGTTGAGTGAGGAGAGTTGCTTCAAGTCCTTGTCCTCTAGGATGTGAACCTTCTTCCGTTTCTAGGTATCTTATGCTCTTTGTTTTCAAGTTTTAAAGTTTCAAGTAAAAGGTGACAAGTATGTGCAAATGGTTTGCAAGAAATGTGGACACGGTGACAATGAACAAGAATGCTTCTATGTGATGGTTGTGACAAATGGTTCCACATGTTCTATTTTTTGCCTTGTCCTTGTGACACATTGGTGCACAATTGGTGTTGTCCTCTTTGTTTTCCCATTGCCCTTGTTTGTGGTATGTTAATTTGCCCTATCTTCGATCATTTGTTTTCTTTAGGAAAATTGAAGTTTGTCCTCATGAATTTGATTCAATAGTATACACACAAATCCATGATCAAACAAACAAATTTGATTCTAGATTCCTTCGATGAAATAATATTTGCATAAATGAATTCATGTTTTAGGGATTTTAATGGCCAACAATGCTTGGATTGGGTTAAAACATGTTTTTCAACAAGTGAGGTTAATTGAATCTTTATCTAAATTGATGTTTTCCAATTGGTATGAATCAAACATATTCAATAAGATATCATGTGATTTTTTGACATCAAATTTAAAAATATTATTTAGACTTTTATGTGCAATGGGTAAATGTAATAGTATAATCCAAAATTAATCCAACTATTATTTTTTGTGATTTTAATAATGTTTATACCAAGTTGTTCATGTACATTGTTGATCTTTTACACAATTTCTCTTGAAATTTCAAAAGGTGTAAAAAACATTATTGATTTTTTTCACATTTATTTAACCATTTCAAACTTTTCCAAGTATCTAGTGTTTGCATCAAGACTCAAATCACACTCAAAGGAGCCACTCACAATACTTAAAGCAAGGATTGCAAGTGGGTCCTTTTAATTTTTTCATAGAAATGACTTTTTGAATTTTTTTGGGCAACTTGTTACTAAGTATGCCTTTAAGTTGCATTAATACATCAATTGTTGTGTTTTAGTTATTTTTAATAATAAAAATTCAAAGAAGTGTTCATATTTGCAACTTCATCTTGAAAAATTATCATAATTTCAATTCATACAAAAATATGTTAACTATTTTAGGGTTTAGTTTTTGTATTTATAAAATACAAATTTCTAATATCATGTACATTACACATTCATTTACTTGTGGTCAAGGAATTTTGAAAATTTGGAATTCTAAAACATACTTTGAAAATTTAAAAACTTAAAATTCCACATCCTATACAATGTGAATGTTTTTTGAATATGTGTAGTAGGTTATTGTTTTTTCAATTTGTTTCCTATCAAAATTATTTGTCAAGAGATTCTTTTGCCTAGTCTTTAAAAAATTGCCCATATTTGATGGAGTTGTTCAAATTCAAAAGTCTTTTATTAAAACCAAAACCTTAAAATTAATTTAAATGAATTTTAATTTTGAATTCCTCAACATTCATATTATTCATTTAACACAACTTTTCATGATTATCATGATTTGCACATGACAATGCATAAAAATATGTACAAAATTTGATAATTTTCATTGGGATCTAACATATTTTTTTTGCTCTTTTGATTATGATTACATCGATTCACTCACACTTGGTGAAGTAGTGGCTTGAAAGACCATGCTACTTTTATACACAAGAAATTTGAATTGGGAGGTTTTAGCTTTGATAAACTTGCCCATGTGCATAGGTATGATGCCTTCTACAACAACTTGTCCATCAATCTTTTATATTGTGTCATCCTTGTAACATAATGTCTCATTACGTACATACATAGTAGTATCTTTACTCCTTTTCTTTCCATTAATAAACCTTTACTAATCCATTGTTGGTCATGTGGATGTTAATATGGAACCTCAAAAAGGGGTACTTGGGCTTGTTGTTGAATAAAGGAGATAGGAGTAAAAAAGGGGAGATAGCTTGAAAGGGTTGTTGTGGGGCTTAAAACGAAAGGTAATGGTTTGCCTTGTTGTGGAGCAAAAGAAAGAAGAACTAAGGGATAGGATGTCCTATAGAGGTAGAACATGAAGGGTTGTTTTGGGGTGTGGTAGAGAATTTTGGAGGTGTAGGTAGTTGGGAGATAGGATTGGAATGAAAGAAAGCAATATAGAGAATGTGTTAGGAATTAATTAAAAAAAGGAGTGGGAGACCTAGGGTTGAAACAAAACTACATTATAACCTTTTCTTGGAGATGTGACATTTGTTTTGTGTGTAAAGACTAATTGAAATTCTTATATGATGATGCTTGCATGAATATGCTTTGGTTTAGGGTTGTAATGGTTAAATGCAAAGAGAAAAGAATGGTAGAAAAAGTTAGGATTGCTATCTATAGTAGACAAGAAAAAAAGATATAAAAGAAAACAAACAAAGAAAGTTGTTAGGAGAGGAAATTATTTGGGAGTAATTGAAACCTATTTAGGATAGAAAACTAGGAGCAAGGGGGTGGATTGTGATGCCCCTTTTTGAAGACCTTTAAGGAGGCAAAGGGGAGTGCCCCAGGTCAAGGAGTTAAGGATGCACTAAATTTACGCTTAATAGTGCATTTGGGGGTTAATGGATGGTGGAAACCTTGCTGGTTTTTCATTCTTCATTTTGGATGATAGTCGCAACACCATGGAAGGTAGCCATATTGGAGGGCAACAACTATTGGGATATATAGTTTATGGTAGAAGGGGAAATGGGCAAAAAGGTAATCGCATTTTTGCCACAACATTGAATCTTGGCATGTTATTACCCTTTTAAAGGTTCTTTCCTTTGTTTTCTACAAGGTAGGATTGCCAAGTGAAGGCAATCCCAAGTTTTTTTTTTTTCTTTTACTTTTTCATTTTTGTTTATACTTAATATCCCTCTTTAACATGAATTTTAAGGACTATCGAGTTCATGGATATACTTGACTATGTATAAGAAGTATTTTGATTTGGAGCTTTTGCTTTTGTCACATAATAGGTTTATTTTCCTTTAGATGCCATAATTATTTTTTTGTGGGCATTTTGTAATTCCATTTTTTGAAGACTTTCAAATTTTGGAATGCAATTATAAAGCTTATATAGGTGAAGGTGTCAAAAGTGCCTCTTTGAAAATCCAATTTCCACTACTTGATCATTTGTCCTTGCTTCATAATTTTATGCCCAATACTTATTTGGATTTTTTTTTACCACAACTTATTTTCTAGTAGTATTTGATGTCAAGTAATTTTGCAACAATTTAACTTGGTAGTATCGTCTAGGGCTATGATGTCCACTTGCAAATGGTTAACTTCAACATCTGTGTTAGACCAATGAAATTCGTTTGTACTATAAGGGTACTTTTATACTTTTTGGAACTAGATTTGAATCTAACATAAGATGGGTGCCAATTTTTTGCAAAGAAAAGAGTGTCCCAACTTTGGTTTGAAGAAGTTTATGTATCCTTTGTTTGTTTCATGTGTTGTTTTTCCCAATCTCTCATCCTTTTAGGTGTTGGAATGAGACATTGGAAAAACTATGTAAGTTACACATATCATTCTACTTGCAATTTAAACCCCACAATATTGTTGTGAGAGCAATTTTTCTTACCATCCAAGTTCTTCAAGGTTAAGTTACCTTTTGATGGTGACACAATTTGGTGATGAAAGTTTGAAGTTACACCTTAACAATTTAGAAGGCATGTTTTTTCTCTTAAACATAGCCTTTTTGTTAAGGTTGATTTTCAAGTCATGATGTTAGGTTAAAAACTATTAAGAGAAAGAGATGCATGTGCTTCTTGATGGTGGGTTGAAAAAGCTTAAACAACACAATATATATTTCCAAATAAAATCTACTTTATCTAGAATAAGGGTTTTGTTTCTAGATTCTATAAATTGGGTGCTAGTCCTTTAGGGTGGCACAAAAACAATCAAGTATTTAATGGTTCTGTATTTTGGAATACCCATGGGTTAGTTACAAAATGAAGGCTAGAATTGGCAAAGAAATAACCTTAATGAGTCCACATTATTTATATTTTATATAATCATCAATTAAGGGACCAAAATTCAAAACTTTAAGTGCATGGTCCATTTTATTATTTCCAAGAAGTATTCATAGTATTCAATGAGGTTCATAAGGAAAATACCACACAAAAGTCAACAAATTGGTCAATAGGCCACTTGATCATTAAAATTTTTACTTAAAAACTTTATAGGGCACTAGTAAAAATAATTTTGAATAGATAGGAAGGTGACACAATGTCATAGACAAAAAAAAATTGAGTATTTTGAAACGTGGACAAAATTTTCAATTTTGCCAAGTTGCAAACATCTTAGTGGGTGGTTGATGATCCTATTGAGGCCAATGCACATATCAAAAGATGCACATATATGTTCCCTATTCATGACCTAATTTTTTGCAAAAAGTGATCTATGTAACATAGTATTTTCATATGATGCAATGAAGGTATGTTGTTTTGGACAAACATAAAATACCTATAAAACACCATACAAAACCAATTGCATGTAATCCACCTTTGAAATCATGATATTTTTATAATGCTTAAGATCATTTCCATTTAAAACAATGTAATAATCATTTTAAATTGTTATCTATGGTATTTTCCACTTAAAAAATTGTAAAACATTGTTTAAGATAATGTTTTTGGGTCACCCTAAAGGACCAGCACCCAAACTAATCTTGAATTTTAGTAGTAATTTTGATTACAGTTCATTTACATGTTTTGAGTTTTAATGGTTTTTGTTTTATGACCAATTTTTTGTCAAAGTGGTGTAGAATTCTTTGATGTATACATCATTAGTTTAGATGTCTTGGTCCATGGTAATGGCAACCATAGTTATGTACATAGTTTATGGTGGATTTGTTTGTCCTTCTTTGACATCACATGAGCAAGAAACATGATGAAGATGGTTCCATTCTATAGGGTGTGTTCAAAATGTATTGCCATTTTAACGTTTAAATTGCTATTATATAACATGAACATAACATTTGTGCCATCAACTATTGAGTAGATGCTAAAATTGGGGCCCACCATGTTTGATGACGTGTTTTCACTTACAAAAATCAACATGTAGATGTTGGAATTGTATGAATAATTTATTGGACACGCATTAGCTCTTAGTTGAGTGATGTCACTACTAGAGTTGGATCGAACAATTAATCAAACAACTTGCAATTACTCAAATGATGATAACATAAAAGAAAAATAACAATATGGAAGAAAACAAAGGGAGATGGGGGATTTGGAGTAAAATGTTATGAAACACAAACTTAAGGAAAGAACATGGGAAAAAAATGTTAGGGTTCAAAGTTCAAAGGTCCTTTAAAAGATTTCAAACCCTAAAAGACCATGGCAATGCACTCAATTCCTTTGTGCTTACTACACCCACTCTATCTTTAACCACAACATGAACAACACATTGTTACTCCTACAACTACACCACATTGTTTTCTTTATCCTCCCTTTGTTTTTCATCCTTGCAAAATTCCCCCCCCAACTATGTTTCATCTTGATGTTGTTTTTCTTTTCTTGGTGTTTACTATTTTTCAAGACTATCATGGCTCATGGACTCTCTTCAAAAAATTTATAGACTTCAATTAAAACAAAACATCAACTTGTAAAGGAGTGGGAACTATGAAATGACTTGCAAAATTCAGATTGTTTTGGAGCAAAGAACTTTGGCATGAAGGAGTACAATGCCAATTTAGTCATTTTATTCTTTTATACCATCGAAAATTATTTTTGTTGTGGAAAATTTGGAGCATGGAAGAATTTAGTAGTTCGGGCAAAACAATGTAACTATTCCACATGGATGAACAATTATTTTGATTTTAAACATCCAATGTGTCTATTGTTTGAATGGAGGGGAATTATTTTATATAAGCCATTTTTTTGGTATGTGATTTATATAAAGTCTTACAAGACAATGGAGTCAATGGCTAGATCAAAAAAAGTTTCACATAGGTACAATTAAAGAAATTTGGTGGAGCTTGAATAATAGTTGTAATTTCAGTGGAATAATATTCACAACATCATTATTACAACTCATGTTTTTAATGTTGTTACAAATAAGGTGATTGTGTTCATTTTGGGCTAGGTTGGTGGTAGGGGCAATGCCTTTAGAACCCCCCATTGTTCGATTTGGGTTTGGGGCAATTTTTGGAGTAATGTCCCACTTCATTGCAATTGAAACACGTTCCTTTGGGCTTCTTGCTAGCATCCTCATTGGGTTGGCTCCCTTTTAAAGGAGCCCCCTTCTTGATGAAATTTCCTTTGGGTTTGAAACTCGGGCCTTGAAATTGTTTAGTTTTTCTCCTTTTGAAATGTCTTGCTAGTAATTCCATTCCCCTTCATAGCGCACCTTTTTGTGAAGGAATTTGTTCTCCTTTTTGAACCCGGGCTTTTCACCTCATCCCACATCCGAGAAACCTTCCATTTTCGTGATGGCTTCAAATAATGAGATGGGCCAATTCTTTTCAAGCTTATGTTTTGCCCAAGTCGGGAGTCCCATCACAAAACGGCTCACCTAATTTAACTCATGCATATGTTGGACCTCAAGCATGAATTTGGTGTACACTTTTATATATTGGCGTAAGTTGTTCTTTGTTGTATTCACAAGGTCACCGAATTTGCATCTTGAAATGTAGTGGGAATTCTTTGGAATAAATTCCAACTCAATGCATTCCTTGAAGAATTCCCATATGTAGCCATGGGGTTTCCTTTTTTTTTGCCTCACGGTCTTCCACCATGTTGAAGCATAGCCCTTTAGATAAGACTAAATAAGTTCCATGGCCAAATGTCGCTCAACCTTAGGGCATGAAGATACTTTTCCATTTCTACAAGCCAAACATCCACTACCTTCTAATTTTAGACCCCATCAAAATTCCTAGGCTTAGTGGGTTTGAATCCTACATTTTTAAATGGTCTTCCTTTGAGGGCTTCAACCAATTCAGTGAAATCAGGCTTATTCATTTTAAATAACACCTCCAATTGTTATGGATTGAAAAGGACTATGGTTGGTTGTTTCTTTTCATCTTCATGATCATTATAGTTATCACAATTTTTTTATTCTTCAGAATCCTCTTATTCCTCTTCCCTAATGGTTTCAGATGGAGCATCTAGGTCCTAGGTGGGTTCTTCCACCATGGTCTCATGTACTAGCTTACAAGTCCTCTTTGGTGCCATCAGAACTCCCTAATTGGTGGATTTAATTATATTGAAACTCCGTGTCACAACCCTATTTTGAGGGAGTGTGAAGATGAAACTCACATTCTCGAAATGGGGACTTGGGAGTCTTCCGGGACTCCTGAAATTTCAGAGTTTGATTGTAAGGGCCAAAACACCTTGCATTGGGGTGTTCCTTATATCATTGAAAAACTATCAAAGTGTAGATGTCGAAAATGGGCTCATTGGGCCATTTGGATATCTGCAGCACACGTTATGGCAAAAAGAAGGGCCGGGAGTCAAACTGGCAATTTGACTCCCGACCACTAAAAGTCAGGAATCAACCCGACCTCGGTGCGTGAAGGTGGAATGCAACACACTGTTGGAAAGCTCTCAAGGAAAGCTACAAGTTTTCTTTAGACCTCATCCCAATCGGAGGTCTGAGCAAAGAGTAATGACCTCGCAAAGTCCTGGGAGCCCAAATTGGGATAGTTTCGAGACTCCTCTTTGGGAGTCTCGAGACAAAAAGCCATCCGGATGTGGGTGCCGCGGAGAGGCATAGAGAATATTCTATGGGGGAAGGTGGTGGCTTCCCCCGAGTTTGCGTCGTGGTGAGTCTTGTGAATCTAGAGTTGCCCGTGGCTTGTCCTAGCGCTAAAGTTGCTCTAAAATGTGAACTAACTAACTTGTTGGTTGGTTTGATGCAGGTTTGAATAAGTAAGTAAAGCTTGTCACTCTTCCTAGTCCCATCCCGGAGCTTCAGCATGCCCCTCTACCCCTTTTAGTGATGAAAACTGGGAACGTGCCCTGAGTTCCTCACAATTTCGCTGTTTGAGTAACTTAGGCCCATTTTGGGTCTAACTAGGAATTTGAGAGCGCGTCACTCCGATACTAAGTGACGCACCCCCAAACTCCTTGAAAGACTTAAATGCGAATTTGAAGGTGAAAATAACAAAAGAAAAAGGAATTAAGGTACGTTTCTTAATTCACAACATTTCAAGGGTAAGAGAGGCGTGCTGGAGTTCCGAGATGGGGATTAGGACAAGTGACAAGTGGGTCAACTATTCACATGGACTTGCACAAACCAAACAAGTTAGTTAGTGTGTAATTGGAGCACTTTTGGTGCACGGACGAACCATGAGCATACACGGATTCACAAGACTCACCATGGCTCGGACTTGGGGAAGGCACCACCTTCCCCCTTATAATATTTTTTGTGCCTAGCCATAGGGGCTACACCCAAATGCCATTTTGTCTCGAGACTCTCAAGTCGAGAGTCCCAAAATTAAGATTTTCGGCACTTTGGAGGCCCATAATTTCTTTTGCAGACCTTCAAAATTGTAGCTCTTGTCGAGAGCTTTCCAACGATATGTGGCGCACCATTTTCACACACATAATTCAAGGCGATTTTTAACTTTTAATGGTTGAGAGTCACATTGACACTTTGATTCCTAGCCCTTCTTTCGGTCATAACTTATGTTATAAGTACTCAAATGAGTCATGTGGACCCATTTTAGACATTTTCATTTAAAGAACTTTCCAATGGTATAAGGAAGTCTTCAATCTAATGAGTTTTAACCCTTGAAATCGCTTTTTAAACATTCAAAACTCCATGGGGATTCTAACTTCCAAGGTGGGAGTGCACTTGGGAGTGTGTGGGTTCATTCCATCACATTCTTTTACATTTCGAGAATGTAAACGTGACTCTTGTGTTGCATTTTTGACCTGCACCTTTTCATGCCCTTACTTTGGTTGTGAGCCCAAGGCTAGGGTCGTGACATTCAAGGTATCTTGCCTCCACACTACTTTTGTAGTGTTAAATTAAACACTTATGGACTTTCACATGTGCTTAAAAATGTTACACCTTAATGTGTTTTCACCCTTGCAAGAATAAAATAATCCCAAAATCAATCCCAAAGGGGTAAGTGTGGTTCATGTTATCCTATTTGCACCCATTCCATCCACATCATCAAAAGATGTTTAAAAATATTCTATCCTACTCATAGGTTCATGATCACAGGCTCACACTTATGTTCATAGGTTCACAATATAACATTATTGAAAAATACCTAACATTTGTACATATTGTGTGCAAATTGTGTACCAAGAACTTGGATTTATAATTGGATGGAAATTTTGAATGAACTTTATAATTGGAAAATAAAGTTTGATGATAAATAAAATTGAACAACATTTTGGATGAAAGTTGGTAATGGATGATAACATAACTAATGTTGCAAGTTTGAATTTTCATTATATTCTTTTGCACACACATACATTGAAGTATTATGTATTCAAATTTTAGTTGAAAGCTGATTGCATACTAAGGTGGACCAACAATGTTAGATTTTAAAATCCATAATTTTCCTTTTCAGAAATTTTAATGCAAATATTTGACGTTTTAAGAATGCAAATTAGTCCATCTGAAGGTAGGAGGCAAGACTAATACCTAAACGTTAAACCTATAAGTTTTCAAACTATGAAATGTGCTTTTATTTGATTAGCTAGGGGAAAATTGGAAGCAAAAACAAGGATTTTTTGAAATTTTATAATTGATAGATGTTATGTTGGGTAATAATGTCAATTTTACAAACAACATTTATTAATTTTTCCATTTCAATAAGTTATGGAATTTCTAAATTATTGGTAATCTTGTAAAATCCCAATAAATTAAAATTTTAAATTTGATCAGAAACCTTTATCTTAGGATTATAATAGCCTCACAATCATACTAGGAGAAAAAAATCAATAATTAAAACTTGATTACTATGTAATAAAATTCCATAACACTTTTTATGGACTATGATCATCCACCTTATATCACTTGAAAAATCCACCTTATAATGAAATGATGGCAATTTATTTTCAATTTTTTAAAATTGATTTTTCAAGTGTTATAATTTAATTAAATGAACCCTTTTAAAAATTTTCAATCAAACCTCAACACATATTATACCATACTTAAAGGTACCCCATAAAAACTACCCCTGTAACGCTAAAAAATGGACTGTTTAGTTTGCAACATTTGAAAAATCTGTATATTTAATATACTTTTCATTCAAAAATATGATAACAAGTATTTCAATTCATTTCATGTGTTTCAAGCCTTACATTGGCAAACCATCTTGCATTTCAAACTATTTACAATTTTTAAAGTATTTTGAACCTACATGACAAACTATTTTTGGGCTACCACCTTAACATGATTAATTAAACATTGAATTTCATTTTAACTTTAGATGAGAAAATGAATAAAATCTTTTGTCTACTCACAATATATGATATCTTAAAGAATATAATAAAGGTGTTTGCAATGCACCCACTTCTTTCTACCCAATGAACTTGCCATCATTGTGATAGAATGAACATAAATGCAAGTTAAGAAATTTCCAATTGGCACTTCATATTGCTTTGTGGTTGGGGGTGGGCCAAAGGTGATATTGTACATTTGTCCATACCTTGGTGTAAGAACATCTATGGATGCAAAAGACTAACTTCCAAAAACCTATTGATCTCCCACTTGTTTTTCTATAAAGTTGAAAGCTTCAACATTGTTGGCCACCAAATAGTTTTATTATTGCAAACTTTTGGCCAAAAATTTGCATCCAAAGGTTGATTCACCAAAGTAGAACTCTCATTCCCAAAAACATTTAAAGGGCACATTTTCATTCCTCACATAGAACAAATTTAGCTTCTCCTAGTAATGTCACCTCATCACAAGTCAACTTGTTTCTTACTTGCATAGGTCATATTTTAGGCACAATTGACCTATCAATAATGTAAGTTTTTCTAATGCCTCCCACACAACGAGCCAAATCATCAACGCAAAACCAAAACTTGTGATAGGTAGATGTAGATCCTTTGAAGTGACACCATAACCCATCATAGCATGGAACAAGTATATGTTTCATTAATCAACACTATACTCAAGACTGGATGATTGATTTCACTTCAAGAAAGAAACTGTTGGTTGCCAAACCCTAAAGTGCATAAAGGAAAACACAATTGCAAAATCGTCTTGGTTGTAATTAGTTCAAACTCACAACAAACAACATCAGACCTCAAAAAGCTAGGCGCTCCTTGCACACACCTACAACACTATAAGAAACCAAAAGAAAGAAAGAAAAAAGAGCAAAAGCAATGAAAACACAAAGCAAAGTGTGAAAGTGGGTCCTAGAGGTGGAGAACTGAGCTTATTCTAAAGCTCAAGCTCCCTCTTCGCTAGATTGGGTATGGTGCTACCTTAAACTCTATCACCAACTTAACCTAAACCTAATGAACTACCTAGAAACCTATATTCAGCCCCAGAACCATACAGAGGGTTATTAATATAATTTACTCAAAGTTCATTTAAAGAAGGTTCTCAGTAGAAACTGGTTCTCAACCAACTGGTTCTCTTCAAAATGATACCTGATCGGTAAGGTGCTGACCTCGGGTATCACCCTGGTTAATACCTGCTGGTTCTTTCAGAGAGAACTGGGCTGAACTCCAGCCCAGTTTTGAACTTGGGTTTAATACCCACCCAACATAAGAAGAAAAACCCTGTGTATAAAAAAAGCAAGGATGGGAAGTTGGAACCCATCCACAAGAAGTACAAGGCAAATAAAAGCATGAGAACACATGTCATGAAAGAACATAACAATCAAGGCACCACTAATACATGTAAAGACAACACTGGTCTCTCACGCAGACCACAGGTGGATCTTTCTATCAATTCTCAACCTGTGTTTGTTGTCAAAATAATGATAGAGAATTAGTGTGATGAGGTTCTCTCTTTTTCAAAGAAAGCACTGGCATGGGTAAAGGTTGGGTATCTGGACCCTCAATTGGCTCAAAAGATCAAAGAACCAATTTTAATTGAGTGTGGTTCGGTAAAGAACCTACCCTGAATTGCTGGTTCTTTCAAAAATTTCCAAAACCTGGAACTAAAGTAAACCTGGTACCAGGCATCGTTTGATTTTGAAAATTTTCAAAAACCCGGAACCAGACAATATAACAAAATCAAAGAATTACCCAATACTGAAATTAAACATCATCCTTTCATCTTTAATCACTTCTGACTTGCAACCTTTGACAAGTAGCGTTTTTTTTATTAGCAAATTTTCGCAAAAATTCGACCTGAAAAATGTGATTTCAACCAGTACAAAGGATTTTTCATGGGAAAAATGGTCCAAATTCGCCGAATTTCAAAAAGAATTTTTTTTCAAATCACCAGATTTCGACAGTAAGTTCCAGTAGGTAGCCAAGAATATAGACGGATCCTGGTGTTTTTCTACTTTCATATCTGGCATGTAGCCAGAATTGGCTAAATTAGTTTCTG
>Ga0116231_10002240_pt1 | contig 40423 bp, 30 predicted proteins | sample S1TSphgellanicum_2_FD_89695 | JGI IMG/M metagenome (GOLD analysis project Ga0116231, IMG submission 89695) | Host-associated microbial communities from peat moss isolated from Minnesota, USA - S1T2_Fd - Sphagnum magellanicum MG | ecosystem: Host-associated > Plants > Peat moss > Unclassified...
ACAGATATGGCGTTCATTGTATGGAATGACAAGCAAAGGTGGGGGCTGTGAAACAAATGTTGTAGCTTTTTGTGTTTTGGGGGATGGGGGAGTGGGTCGGGGGGGGGGGGGGGGGAGTGCACCCGCACTACCTCCTCATACTACTACTACTACTACTGGTGGTGGTTTCCGATCAGCTGGTGAAAACATCATAGTGATCATGTGAAGTCGGGCAGAAAATGAATGTGTGTAATAAGCAAAAGTGTAAGAGATCCGACATCAATTACACCAATTTGAACACACCCTAAACCCTAATATTACTGCTCAACTTATAACACACAACACCGCAGAGCACAAAGTACAGACTAAGATACATATAGGTAAATAGGTAGGAAAATAGGTGCCGACTAAGTGAGCTGGTTGTTTATGCCAATGTTGTGAGGGTATCTGATTTGTAAGGTTAAAATCTGGGGTTCAAGTTCAAGTGCCTTGTGCCTTGAACCCAAGTTGACACTCTTTTTGTTGAAACCAATGCAAGATTCAAACTGTGTGGAATTAGTCTTTTGCTAGATACGAAATCGAAATTGGACTCGTGAAAAAACATTCTTGAATATATAGAGTCAAAAATTTTAATGTAAGAAAGTTGTTTTTCTTTAGAAAAAAAGTTGATAAGTAGGCTGAAACTTATTATTATTAAATATTAATTTTTAATTAGTTATTGAACTTGGTACCTATATAGATTCATGTTTTAATTTGTTGTAAAACTTTGTAATTATACAATTTCTAGAATTGGGGAGTGCAGCGTAGTGGGTACATGGAATTGAACTGGCTTTTTTCAATGACGCATGTTAGGTTCTTGAATTTGATTTTTTTTTGGCTAGAACTGAAATCAAAGGGTTTTGAAATTGAAAAAACTGAGCTCAAAACCCAACCCACAACAAAACCAGGAGCAACAACTCCCTTAAAAAGGGGAAAAAAACTGCCCAATACTGGTTCATACATAGGCAAGGGCTTGCTTTTACTATCTACCTACTAATAACAACCTACTACCAGGTTAGGTAAACTTAGAGAAAAAAAGAAGCAACTAAGCTAACCTCCATGGTTTAGCTAGGGAACTGGAACCCAACAGAAAATTGTGTTTCCCAACCACTTGCCATCCATCCTTCATGGTGCACACAGGTGGGTGCTGGGTGCTTCACTCTGGCCCCCTTGTGCTGCAAGTTTTTATATATTCCTATATGTGCCTTCTAGCTAGTAGCTGTTGTTGCAGGTAGCAAGCAAGCAAGCAGGCTGCAGAATTGCAGGCAAGCAGGCAGGCAGGCAGGCAGGGCAGGCAAAGTAGTACTATCTAAGTTATTGTCTGATCATCTCTCTTTCTCTCTCCATATCTGGCCAACTTCCTGCAGCACTAAGGGGATATCTATCCAGCAGCCCAAGAGCAACAACAACAGGCTTTTTTGGTTGAAAACTTATGATCACACTAATAAGTCCTTACTTGTTCTTCTTCTCCTGATCACTGGGGGGGGATGCATGCTTACTACTTATATTATACTGACTGCTCATTCATACAAGCAAAGTAACTGCAATTTTGGGATATTTGCAAACAAGCAGAAGAAGAAGAAGAAGACGAAGAAAGTTGATATATTATTAACCACCTTGACAAATATTATCCACTCTAGTTATTCATGAGAATGAATTCACTGCAACAACAAAAATTAAATTATCTTTGTATGTCAAGTGATTTCACTAAATTTTGAACGAATTCATTAGTTATAATGAACAGGACTGGACTTAGTGGAGACATAATAAATTCACTAATTATTTTCTCCTCTTAAGCAGGGATTTTTAAATTTTTATTTTTAATTCAATTTTGTGATGTATATAGCTCTGCTCAAGTGGTGACCATCATCCATCCATAATAGGATGATTTAGCTAGATGATTTGGTTGCGGCACTAGATATGAAGGTAGAAACAAAACCAAAATCCTTCTTATATTCTTGACTAGGTACCTCCTGTAACTTATCATCATCCAAATCGCAAGATTTGGATTTTATTTTTTTCCTTGGAAATCTGGTGAATTGGGTGGAGGGTTCTTTTTTTCCCATGAAAAATCCTTTGTATAGGTCAAAATCAGGTGAACCAGTGGGCAATTTTGAAAAAAAGATCAAAATACCTGCCCACCCCCACACTGGTAGGGTAGGGTAGGTAGGTAGGTAGGAAGAGGCCTGGTTTTGGGGTTGCTCTTAACAAGGAAAAAGAAAGGAATTATGTAGGAGCCCAGAGAAGGAAACATCATTCAGGAATGAATGATATTCATCCATCCATCCATCCATCCATCCATGATCATTCATTCATTCATGATGATCATCCATCCACATCTTGCCATGGTTTTGTTGTTTTGTTTTTGTAGTCGCCGTCTTCATCGTCGAGAGATGATAATAGCACTTGTTGTTGTACTGATTCTCTCTTATTACTCCAATTTGCGCTTGTTGTTGACGTTGTTGTTCTGGATTTTTCTTGGCCTGCTCGTGCTGATGATGATGGTAATGGTGGTGGTGGTGGTGGTCTTGTTTTTGTGATTTTTTTTTTGGGTTTGCTCTGGTTGCTTTGTTTGTCCATTGGGTGTCTTCTTATTCTTCTTCTTCTTCTTCTTCTTTGAGTGTTTTCCGTGTGGGACGATAATGCTTATGGTGGTACCAGTTTGAAAGGCTTGTGAGAAAAAGGCCGCCTATTTCCCAACAATCTTCTTGCCTTGCTTTCGTCTCGGAAGATTACAGTTCCGCGAATATTATCGGCTTCTGGTGCTCTTGGTGCTCTACTACAGTCTTGCACGCTTGCAGCTAGACTGGCTGAGCACAGCAGCAACAGCAGCAGTATCAATGGCAGTACAAGCCCAATATCCTTCCAATGCCCTCCTCCCGAGTTACCGCAACAGGTTGCCCTCTCCGTCTCTCTGTTTGGGTTTCTTCTTAGCCATGTGCTTCCTCTTTTGGCTGGTCGGAATTGGCAATTTGATTGAACAATGTGGATTACAAGTGCAAAACCGAGAGAGAGAGAGAGAGAGAGAGAAAATTCAGCTGAGAATTGCAGTGTTCCAAGAGACCCTGTGCTTTCTTTGGAGGTCCCTGAAGAGTTGTGACCAGTGCTCTTGGGTTTGGGTGAGGGAGAGCGGGAATGGAAAGTTTTGTAATGGGGTTTTATGTTGGGTCTTCTTCCTGAGTGCAGGGCCAGGCCAGTGTTTGGTGGTGACAACCTGAGTTTCTTGTCGCCTTTGAACTTCAACAACCAAAGCTCCTCTCCTCTTGATGAGTTTCAGATTCATCAACCATACCCTAATCCTGCTGCAGCTGCTGGAGGATCCAATCCTTTGCGCACATTCAATCAACGTGAGCCCCTTTTTTCTCCCTCTCTCACCTCATCCCCACAACAATTACCGCCATCTTGAATGGGTTGCGGCTGCATCCAACCCATGACCATAGACTTCTGGGCAAGTGACTTCTTCTCTGCAGAGCTTCTTGTAGAATTCTTCTCGTTTTCTCCTGGTTCCTATAGCTCCAGAAAACATCAGTCCATGGTCATCAACTTCTTGTAGAAGTCTTCTCGTTTTCTCATGGTTCCTAGAACTCTGGGGAAAAGATCAGTTCATGGTCATCAGCTTCCTGTACAATTCTTCTCATTTTCTCATGTTTCCTCTAGCTCCAGGAAAAGATCAGTCCATGGTCATGGTCGTCATGAGTTGGATGCAGATTCAAGTCTGTTGAGTTTGAAACTCTTGGGGACTGAAAGCACAAGCTTCATGGTTTCTGTTGGAAACCACTCATGGAGTTCAATTTAGAAGGGGGATTGAAGGCAAAGAGATCAGTGCACAACCCTTTTCAGGCTTTGTCCATAGCAGTTTGTCTGTCTGTCTGTCTGTCTTTCTTTTGGTCTGTGGGTTGTAAATTTGGAAGTTAACACAAGCCTTTGGTTGGGATTTTTGTGCAGTAGTAGGAGGACCCAGTCTTGTACATCAGCCAGCAATGAATGCAACTCTTTTCAACTGCAACAACAATGAACGTGACAATGAGCTTGCATGTACTCTACTGGGTTCAAGGAAAAGAGCTAGGGAAGGAGATGTGCTGATCAATCAGAGACAGCAGCAGCCACAGCAACAACATCAGCTATTCAACCAGTCTAGCCAGTCACAGTTGCAGCAGAACCAACATCAGCAAGTGCTGAATGTTGCAGACTACCAGAGCCATGTGACAGGAGGTCCTATGGTGATACCTCCTCCATCAACAGGAGGAGTCTCAACAGGGTTACACCTCACATTTGAGGATGACCAACTGAACTCAACTTCATCAGCTTCTACAAGTGGAAGAGGAAATATTTCTTCACCCCTTTTGTCTATTGTCAGTGAAGATCTGAGCACACAAATTCAGCAGGAGAGTGAAGAGATCGAACTGCTTTTCAAAGCCCAGGTAGTGCTTGCTTTTTTTTACCTACCATTTTTTTTGAATTCAGTTGGTTGAGAGAGCTTGATGTCCATCCCCCCACCTGGATGTTGAAAGAGGTGTTTGAGTGTTTTTTTGGGAAACATGGTTCTTGGATGCTGATGATTCTTGAACACACATATTCCAGGGGGAGCAAGTTTGCCAACTTCTGGAAGAGAAGAGGCAGCGGCATTCAAGAGCACTGCTGGCTGCAATTGAGGAAGGCATATCACGACATTTTCGAGACAAGGACTTGGAAATGGAGAACATGAAGCGACAAAACCTAGAACTTGCAGAGCATGTGAAACAGCTGAGCATAAAGGTGCATAACTGGCAGACTAAGGCCAGGGCGAATGAGGCCATGATGACAGCTTTAAAGTCAAATCTTCAACAGGCACAGCAAGCAGTTGCATTAAGCCTGGAGCAGAGTAAAGAGGGCTGTGGTGATAGTGAGGCCGATGATGCAGCCTCCTCTCATCATGGAGATGATGATGCACATGCACGTACATTCAAAGAAAATCGAGAACTTCGTGAGCAACGTACATGCAGGGTGTGCCGTTGCAATGATGTTTCAATTCTCTTGTTACCTTGTCGGCACCTGTGCTTGTGCAAGGAGTGTGAAGCACGCCTTGACGCATGCCCTCTTTGCCGCTCTCTCAAGAATGCTAGTGTCCAAGTCTACATGTCATGACCATTAGAACAAACCAGATTCTACAACAGGATGTGTCAGAAACAGAGCTTCAGTCACCAGCTTTCAGGATTCAAACAACAGGCAAGAACAACATATAAGCTCCAGTACCTTATTTCATTCGCATTAGGAATGGAATACACATGAAAAGAGGAATCAATGATGAAGAGAAGGAGAAACAAAATTCAGCATCTTAGGGTAATTCATAGATAAGCAAAAAGGATACTGATGTTTGGGTGTCCAGTTCTTTGGACATGCAGCAGCCAAGATAACAACACTAAATGATTGTATGCTTTGTTGGCCTGAAAACAGCATGCATAATTTTTTGGGGTTGTAAAGGAAAGATTAGAAGAGAGTCAGTCACTACTACTCTGTGCATAGATTAGAACTAATAGTAGATCAAGCACATTTTGTTTGACCTATTGATCACATACCAAAAGGAACTGTTATCACTTTTCTCCCATTGTACATTGTGAAATTCATTTGTTGGACACCACTCAGAAAACTCTTTACCTGTATAAAACTCTCTTACAGCAGTTGGGTGTTTGCCCTTTCTTCAGAACTGTCCTTCCATGTATCTTGGAATTTTTTTTGGGCAATCTCATAGTTCAATGGTGTGATGAGAACAATAGAGGAAATGGACGGAGCGATAAATGGTGTGATGTTTGTGATCTTGCATCCTTGAGTGTTGATAAAGAGAGTGGTGTGAGAAATGGTGTAATGTTTCTACCAGTGTTGGCCAGTTCACTTACTACAGTTTCTGAGCGGCTGGACCCAAGGTCCGAAATCCTTGCATGTTGATTTGTGTACATGTTTTCTTGTGTGTAGCTTTGTTAGTTCCAATAGTGTTGGGTGCTGATCTAGTAAGTGCACTGACAGCAGGCAGTTCAAGTACTGTGTTGTGTCTTGTGCAGTTTCTGGGTAACCAGACCCAAGGATTGCAATCCTGCTGGCCTGTTCGCAGTCCCATTTCTGAGTAAGTGGAGCACCCAAGGTCCCAAATCTTGCTGGCTGGTTCCCTGCCGGGTTTCTGGTGGTAACTGGACCCAGATGCAAGATTCTGGTTTCTGGGTAGCTGGACTTGATGTAGCTGGATCTCAGGTCCAGAATTCTGCTGGCTGGTTTTCTACGGGCTTCTGGGTAACTGCACCCAAGGTTCAGAATCCTGCTGGAACCAGAATTGAAACTAGAGCATGGTTCTCGGGGTGACCAGAACTAAGGTCCACAATCTTGCTGGAACTAGAACTGAATACTGAGCTCCACAGTCTTGCTGGAACTGGAACTGGGACTGAAATCAGACCATGCTTTATGGGACCTATTGTGCTGTTTTTTTTAATCTCTTGTTCTCTGCAATCTTTTGCGAAAAAGAAAGTGATTTTATATGTTAATATGCGGCTTGTGCTGTTGAGCACATATTGTAATATATTAAATGAATTTTGAAAAGCGAAAATGGTACCCTTCTGTAGCCTAAGCCTGGAATTCAATTTCCATTATCAATTCAAAACTTAAATTTTTTAATTGAATTTCAACGACAAGAAGTACTCAAATTTCAACATCTTACATCTTGGTCTAAACGTTTTGAAACCACCTCCATCTTACTCATTGAAAGCTTTCAAAGAGTGTGTATCCCTACGATTTTTTTAGTTTAAATCATATTGAATTTTCAATGACAAAATTGTTCAATATTCAATACCTTTGACACCTTGCTGCACCCTTACTCATCAAGAGCTGTTCAACAGCATTAAGGTGCTGTGGTTTGGGAGCTATGAATGTAACAAATAGAATGTTAAACAAATCAACTTCTTTAATACTAAGATAGCTTGGTGCTTGGTGCGGGACCCCTACCTGGCCACACAAATGTGCTAGAAACTAGCTCTCAATACTAGTGACCTTAATCCTCTTCCTAAAGTGCAATATATTGAAGTAAGTAGGTAGGTACTATAAGTGGTTGTTATGTAGTTAAGTAGGTAATTCACTTGGTAGGTACTAGATGCATACATGTGGATTGGTTACACTACAACATATTTTGGGTTTTGTGACTTTCATTTGCAATTAAGTATTAAGGTCATTTTAGATGAGGGTTCAAGATCCAAGGTCCAATGAAATAGAACGATCTTATTGGATGAGAACCATAAATTAAACCCATGACCTTTAAGATGAGGATCCAAGACCAAAAAGTGATAAATCAAACTTAAATTTACATGGCGCCATTTTGGAGGAAAAATCATTGGTTTGAACCAATATAAAAGAATTTAAAAAAGGAAAACTCATGATTTGAAGAACCAAGATGCAGGCTAAGGTCCAACGCAAGGTCTAATTCAAGGATTCAATTTGCTTCAAATGAATCTAAATTGGTTCCCAAAAATTTAGACCTCAAACCCCATCTAAAGTGGGCTTTAATTGCAAAGGACATGATATGTGACTAATGACTTATGAATTGTTAAACCCATGTCATTTCACTCACCTAATTGCAAAGGACAATGACATGACATTTAATTACAAAGACCATTTGTATTATCAATGAGCCTTTTCTTTTTTTTGTGATAATATTGAAATTCCAAGTCATAAATTTTCATGGTGTGACATGTAAAGTGATGTGGATGCCATGTCAACTTAATCATTTGTTTGATTGGGTGTTATAAAAGATGTTGTCATGTAAACGTAACATGTGTCAAAAATTGTTCTCACATGTTCAACTATTAGTCACACATGACCAATAGTGAATTGGGTGTAAAATTCACTAGTGAACTTTTTATTGGATTTAGGGGTTGATAAATATGTAAATGTTTGGGCAAATTTACTATGCCAAAACATGGCATATATGATTACATGTGAAAACCTAGGCTAGTTAAGCCAACTAACCTCCTACCTAGCTTAGGTCACCTAGGCTAAAAACATGGGCTAGGTAGGAGCCTAAATGGCATAACTTACACATTTTAATCAAGATTAACCACATAAACTACTTAGCCTAGATAAAAGTAAATAAAATGCAAGAGTACATATTTGAACCTCTCACCTTCACATTGAGAGGCATAGTCCTTACCGTCATACCAACTTTTTTTTATGTAACATAAAATGAAATGTAACCACATTTTAATAAATAAAAAATTTGACTTACTTAAGTGACTTACTCAACCTACCCCTAAGTTACCCATGTTATCTAAACACTTACCTAAGGGTTATTTAGGCTACATAGGGGTTTAGTTAAAGGGGCCTACCTAGGGGTTGACTAGGCTACTTATGTTATGTACGGACCTGCTTAAAGGTCTACCAATGGGCTACCTAGGTTATGATTCCATTTGTGATATGAGTTTACCATTAAATAATTGATGATTTATGATTACAACATTCATCAAATTGTCATTTGTATAGTGTTATAATGTTGCATCCATGCACCAAAATTATATTTGATATTTCTTCACTTCGAGATCCCAACATTCACTAGTAACCGCATAATGGGGACTAATTGTTATCACTTGTCATGATTATTATAATGCATCTTTGAGTTTTGTAACTTTTCTTATGATGCCATGTGTTAGTTCATTACTTGATAACTAGGGACCTATAGTTGCAACATTCATTTAATAATTGTATTATTATGTTTTATTGCACCCATGTATCAAATTTCTATTTGATAGTTTTCATTTGGAGATGCAAACATCCACTATTAATTGTGTAATGGGGACTAGTTTATGTTGCCACTTGTTTTAATTCTATTAAACAAAACATCACATTTTTGGGTTTTGTAATTTTTTTTGTGATGTCATTTGTTAGTTTATTTTTGATAATTAAAAATCTAGAGTTGCAACATTCATATAATAGTTATATGTATTATGTTTTATTACTAGACTTGTTTGTTTTATTTGTGAATCATGATGTTGATTATAGTCACAACACCTTGTTGCCAAATGACATGCCATGTCATCATCATAATATTAAATCATTTTTAGTCACAAAAATGAATAGTACTTTCAATTAATTAGTAAAATATGCTTCATAAAAAAATCTTAAAATGGTTTGTAACCCAAAAAAAAACCTGAAAATCTATTTGAAATGGGTTTGCACAAGCTTTCACCACAAAGCTTGAATATTGCATGTGAGTTATTTGCTTTCAATATTACACTTGAGTTAATTGCTTTTGGGAAGCTTTCATCCAACATGGGTTAGGTGTCACTAGCTTGATCTTTTTGTAATTTGATAATTGTAGTAACAAAAAAAAACACATATTTTTATTCCTCAAAAATATTTGTGACAACAAACTAAATTATATAAAATGTAGGTGCAACATTTGATTCCAAATATGACACATGGGACACCATGCCACCACATTTTAATTCTAACATTTAACATAAAAATTAAAAGAAACTTAGGTTCATATTTTGTCAATTTGGAAAACCCTCTATTGTAAAAATTTCATGCATGCACAAAAATAACAAACCAACAATAACTTTCATTAGTACAAGTAATCATTCTCACACCACCTTCCAACTAAAAAGATTTACATATTTTCAAAAAACCTTTCATTAAGAAGCCTCCATACTCCAAAACAATTTTTCTTCAAATCTTGTAGCAAAAATACCAAGCTAGCCATACCATATACTCAAATGTCCAATTTGAATATTGAAGCAACAAAAATCCGCATGTTAATCTTCATGTTCCTCAAAACAATCAAATTTTCAACATTGGATAAATACAAATTCTAAGCTTCAAATGTCCTTTATCACAAGAAAATGCAAAGGAATACAATCACCACACACATCATTTCCAATTATCCAATATTTATGGGATGATGGTGTTTCTTCCTTCCCAAGGCTTAAAGATTAGTATATTGCAAACCAATTTTGAAAAAAACAACCAATCAAAAAACCTAAAACAATTAATGCAACTATGCAAAATCCAAGACAAAAATGGGTTCAAAGTTTAAACCTACACCATTTCCAATGCTTATTAAATGATAATTCATTTACAAGGCTCAAGGTTTTTTCTATTACAAACTTGAGAAAAAATAACACAATTTTTAAAAAAAAGCAATTATATAAAAAAATTCACAAGGTATCCATTATGCACAAATAAACTTTGTAACCATTTTTTTGGGGGGAAAATTGGACAAAAGAAAACAAGGGACATGGGCAGCCTTTTTCATTGCTTGTAAACTCAACAATTTTCTTTGTGTGCATTTCCCCAAATTCCATGTTTTGAATTTTTGTATTAGTAATGAATCACCTTGGAAGTTGGGTATTTAAACAACAATGAAGAAGGAACCATGCAAAGGAACAACAATAACTACACCTTCAAACCATCTTCATGAAATCCATATACTGAAAACATACAAGTAATCACCACAACAAGAATTGGATTATGTGAAATAATTGACCAAGGACCAAAACTAAATAAAATTTGGCATGCCCACCCAAGCTTGGTCATACCCCCCGTTGATTGAAGACAAATAATGGTCATTGAATAATGGTGGCTTGTTTTCAAACACTCATAACTTGAAGAAAATTGAACCAATGTGTCACACACACATCACCTTCGATATCACCTAAAAAATTCCACATAGTCCATGTTGTTGGGTTCTTGCACATTAGCTTTACATCTTGGTGGAAATATGTTTTGTTACAAAAACCTAATCAAACAATAAATGAACATCTAATGGTGGTCCACATAGATGGAATAAATGGTATGAAAAGAAATATTCTTATTAAAGAACATTAAAGACCAAGAAATATTACATTGTTGATAAGTTTGGATATCCACTATTCATTGTATGCAAATTTTAGAAGCATTAAACACATGACAATTGATAAGTTTTATAAATACAAGCCTATAGTGCACCATCATTTTCAACCTTAATGGAAATGAAAATTTACCTTTAGGGACATAAGTGAAGACTTGAAATTTGCAAAATTTGGAATATTGGAATCCACATCAAGTGACAAAATCATTTACATATTTTGGTGGAGAAGAAATGTCAATACATAAGGCTTTTAAATTTTGCAATAATAGACAAATAATCTAGCTAAAAGTTATAGAAAAATAACACTAGTTATAAATGACCACAAAAGTTATTATTTATCCATGTATATAATAATTGTGAAAATTAGAACACCAACAATCTCTACAAATTTTTGTAACTTTCAAGAGGATAAATTTGAAATTTTTAACAACTAAGATACTTTAAAAAATCATATCCAGCACCTTCAAGAAAACCTTCTCACTCCAAAGGATGGGATTAGCCTTCAAAAAGTAAACTCTATGGAAATTATGAACATTGGACAACATATTAAAATTGGAGAAAAAATGCCATATCAATAGGGAGAAAAACAAGAATTTTCAAAGAAACTCAAGACACTACTACAAAAAATAGGTTTATTTGATTGGAGAATATAGTTAAAAAGGACCCAATTTGGATAGGTGTAAAAAAGTTGATGGGAACTTGCTTGGATTATGTAAGTCATAAAAAGGTAGGTAAGCAATAGTTCAATTTAGTTTAGCCTAGCCTACCTAAACTAACCTACTTAACTTAGTTACTTTAGTCTTGCCTATATACTTTAACCCCCTAAGCATGCACATAGGTTACAAGTATAAGGAATTAAACCCTTCATTTACATAACAATAAACCAGGTCCTTACCAATGAATTACACCATCAAAAAATGATAATTTTTATCAATTTTACCATTTGAATCTTCACTTTCTAAAAAGTATTAGGCATCAAAACATATGATTTCAAAAGACAAAAATCATATGAATTATTTTAGCCACTAAGTGAACAAGATTTGTGTTCACTTTCAACATGCAAAGTCAATTTCAATTACATGGTTGACATTTCCTAGTGTTAAATTAGGGCCACCAAATTGTAGGGAGAATATACATCCACCTCACCTTTAGTTTCAAGTTCCAAAAAGTGAGAACCACCCAACTTCAATTCAAACCCACTTTGTATGCTTGGGATGTTCAAACATGTTTATTTCCAAAATATATATATAAGTCTTTAAAAAAAATTACATGCATTTTTTAATCTTGCAAACTAGCATGTATACTTATCAAATCCTTCTCAAATCTAGGGTTGGTTGCATATGAATCTCTAAGCTCATCTTGCAAACTATACATCTTCTTGTGTGTGTATTTGTTGTTTAGTTGTACATTGATCATTGCAAGAGGGTAGTTATTTTACTTTGTGGTTATCTTGCATTCGTGTTTATGTTGTGTTGCTATGTTGTGGCTATTGATTTTTTATTGTTTTTGATGAAAATGGCTCATGAAAGGCCATATTCAAACTTTAGTGAATTTGCTCATCTTTCATAACTCTTTTTTCCATGCAGAACCCTCATGATAATTATAGTTTTGAAATGATTGCCAAATTTTAGAATGTAGGCTTGAATTTGTATTTGAACTTGAAATCAATTACAATTTTTTCCAAGAAGAGATTCTTAATAATATCGTGAGCATAGTGGAGGAAATCGTTAGAATTTTGTTTTGTTTTCAAGTTTGGTAACTTGATATGATTCTTTTGTTAGTGTTGGAATATTGGGTTGAATGAAAGATGTTTTAAATATTGTAAGTGATCTTAATTGAAATCTTGATTTCTCACATGTTGAATTTGCACTTAACATCTTTCTTGCTACTAGTATCATTGGGTTTTCAAACTATCTTCTCATTTTAGCAATATTTAGAAATAATTTTAATTATTGTTTGAATTAAAGCAAGTAGGCTTTAAAGCAAATTGTGCTAAGGTTTTTTTCCTAAACATGTTAAGTCTTAACACCCTTAAGACTCTTATGTTGTCCTATTGTTACATCACAATTTCATGTTGTGGACCTTTCTTGGGGTTGTTTTAACATATTTTATGATGTTTAATATGCCCCACTTGACTTATTACTAATATTTTCATATATAGGCCTAGACTTGGTTCCACAAAATATTTTTAAAAACCATTATTTATCTAGGATGAAATATATAAATAGTTTGATTAGTACTCCATTCATTTAATGGTTCTCAAAATTACATAACCAATGTTGAGCTTAAACTAGAGATTTAAAATTTTCATAAAAATTATTTTAAACTTTTAAATGATTTTATTTATTTAATTAATTTATCGATTATCATATGGGATGGTCAGATTTGATGGGCAAGAGAAAAAAAATAATATTAATTTCTCAGCTACAATGGCATTTAGGTGTTGAATTAAAGTTTTTAAAATTTGGCACATGAGGTTTTCAAAATATTTCGACTTTACTCTATTATATATTTTGCTTGTCCATTAATTTTTTAATCATTATATTCTATCTATGACTCATAATTGACAATATTTATCAAAATAATCAACTTTTTCAAAAAATGTTTTCCAATAGCCCCAATCTAAATATTGCAAAATTTCAACAATATTTCATAATTATACTATATCTCCCAATAGTTTGTGAAGATTGGGATATCCTAATGGTTTTGGACATTAACTTTCATTGAATAGATGCTAAGTTCAATTATCGAAAAATTATATGAAGTTAGTTCAAGGTTTTTCTTTTTTTTGATTGGGCCTTTCCAAAATTAAATAAACATCAAACCTTTTTATCATATGTATGGTAGTTCTTGTATAAGATGTATTGATATTACCATTCAAGAGAAAGGTTGTAATTTCAAATTTGGACTAGACTTTGTCTAATATGCTTTTTAATTCTTTTTTCTTTTTTTTCCCTCTTATGAAATGTGCGCTACTAGAGCTTACATTAGGTAATATGAACCAGTTTCCACATTTTCATTGCTTCAATTTGAAACTTTTAGAATATTCATCTTTGGGAATTACAAATTTGTATACAATTCATCAAAATTCTCATGAATTTTTTTTAATTCAATTTTTTAATTAATTAAATCTAACAAGAAGGCATGTATTGCAACGTGTTGACAATGATTTAACAATTCAACCTTTTTAAATAATTTTACTTGTAAACACACAAAAATTATTGAAAATATAATTGAGTGAAACATAGAGTTACAACAAGCTCTTTACTCAACTTTAGGATCACACAAGTTGTTACAAACTTTATGATTCATCCTCGAGCTTTGGCTTGCTCCTAAGAAGAAGAGATGAAAATCCAACATTCACATGTTACCTTTTTTATGTTTGGTTTTGGATTGTGTATTGAAAGCTTTAGAAGAATGATTAAATGTTTATACTTCATATTTCATTTATAGCCGAATTTAATTAAATCCTTCTAGGGATGATTGCCACTTTTTTTACATCTTCCTATGGGTGATAGTCACTTTGGCTACGTAAGTCATTTCCTTTTAAAAAATTTAAAAAAAAAAAAAAACACGCTAGATTTGTGAGGTGTGAAACTTAAACATTGTTAAAATATATTATATTATTATATTTCTTTTCTTGAAATTTTGAACTATTTCATTTTTTTCTTAATATATATTTTAAATACATTTTTTCACATTTAAATTTTTTTAGCCAGGGTCAAGTCTAGCACTTGTGGGTTAGAGTAAGGCTCTAGCTAGCTAGTTAGGTATGTATTTTAGGGTTAGGGTTTGGCGCTCGTTCCTCCAAGCAAGCTTTAGAGGGCAAGAAAGAAAAAACGCATTTCTTGCTCGAGTTCAGCTTTCACACCAGGGAAGATGATGACATCAAGACTGTGACCGAGTTAGCAAGCTCGTTTGGCAATGGCCAGAGTGAGTGTGACATCGCTTTCCTCGCTAAAATCACCTCTTCCGGCTCTCGCACTCTCATCAAACCCTTGCTGCACTTGCCCTCCTCCTCCTCCTCTCTCCATGCACCAGCCTATTCTCGCTAGATTTCCGTCGGCTTCGTGGTTGCTGCGATTTCCGTCTGTAGTTGCCCAATTTCATAAGTGTAGTGGGAAAAATAGTTCTAGGATTTCTTCTTCTGTTTTGCAGCACTCGCTTACGCCGTTCAGTAGTCATGCGTTCTCTTGGAACAAACTGTTTAGGAAAGTGCAATTGTGCAGTAGATCAGGCAACACAATTACGAGTGTTGGAACTAGGATATGTTGCAGAGCTTCTTCTTCTTCTTCGGCTTCTGCTGCTTTAGCTGGAAATGGAGTCTCTCACTTTTCCTCCACGGAGGAGGAGGAGAGATACGACGTGGTTGTGGTGGGGGGAGGACATGCAGGATGTGAAGCAGCGCTTGCGGCAGCTCGCATGGGAGCTCGTACCCTGTTACTGACACTAAATCTCGACCGCATTGCTTGGCAGGTTTGTTCCCCGGCGCAGCTTTGGAACAAACATAAAGCTAGAGTTTTTACAGATTTTGTACACTTCTGTATTGTCAGCCGGTAATGTGCAAGGGGGAAGTCTTTCCACTTTGCTCTATACTGTTTGTTGTCTAACCCTAACCCTAACTCTGCAGAGTTGTTCAGAGATGAATGACTCATTCTTGATATTGTTGTCCTGATCAACAGCCATGTAATCCTGCTGTAGGAGGTCCTGCAAAGTCACAGTTGGTGCACGAGGTAGATGCTCTTGGTGGTGAAATTGGCAGGATGGCGGATAGGTCAGTATTTTGCAAAGCTCTTCAGTATTCCAGTTTCTCAGCAGCTGTTCTTCTGCTTAGCTGGAACATGATTTTCCATCTTTTATGTTGGTTGCACAACAGCATATACATTTATGGAGTTTTGTCAAACATCCATTTCTCTCAGATTCTTCTTCTTCTTCACACATGGCTTTCACCATGTGTGTGCTCTCTCTACAGATGTTACTTGCAAAAGAGGGTTTTGAATCGGTCAAAGGGCCCTGCGGTATGGGCACTGCGGGCTCAGACAGACAAGAGGGAGTATGCAGCAGAGATGAAGAAGATAGTAGAGAGGTGCATCATTTCTTAAAAATCACCACCTGTAGTGCTCAATTTTGCTGAAAGTTTGGTGACAAAACAGGCAATGGAGTTCCTGACAGTATTTTTTGCTTTTGTCTATACAGCACAAATCTACCTTCTTATTGTTGTGTGGCTTTTGTAACAGTACAGAGAATCTGCATATACGTGAGGCAATGGTTACAGAGGTGTTGATAGGTAGTAACGACAATGTGATTGGGGTGCGAACATTCTTTGGAGTTGATTTCTTTGCACCCTCTGTTGTTGTCACGACTGGAACATTCATGAATGGAAAGATTTGGGTCGGCAAAGCTTCCATGGCTGCAGGCAGAGCTGGTGAGTCAGCATCTGTTGGCCTCACTGAGAATCTCCAAGGCTTAGGATTTGAAACTGATCGCCTCAAGACTGGAACTCCAGCTCGAGTTGATATCCGCTCTGTAGATTTTAGCGAGCTGGAGCGACAACCTGGGGATGATGAGGTATGGTCTTGACATCACTCGTTGAATTTTCCTGCCATATCCTTGTGATTGCATCTGTGGTATGTCATACATTGGCGATGAATTGCCAGTTCTGGAACCGTAGCTCTTATTACTCTGTGCACACTAAGAAGTTGCAAGTCCAATTTTGTAGGGTTTTGGTCAAAGGCACATAGAAGGGTCACAAGTGCTAATCTCTGGTTTGAGGAGTTTCTCATGGTGACAGAAGCTTTGAGGCCATATTTTTAAAAAGCAAGCAGAAAAGTGATTTCAATGTTCCAATGGTTTCCAGAAAGCAGGAGTTCTATTCCAAGCATACACCTGGCCTCACTTCAATTGGCACATGACTTTTCTTGAGTGCAATTGAAGCAGAGATTGAGTCTGCAGGAGGACAGACTGCATGTAAAACTGGCTTCTTGTGTGTTGTGACCTGCTTTGCTATGGCTGTGTGATCTCACACTCACAACATATCTGCCCTGTGCCTTGTCACTGCAGGTTAGATGGTTCAGTGTGGACCCAGCAGTGCACATAGAGAGAGAACAAATGTGCTGCTACCTAACAAGGACTACAGCAGCCACACATCGGATGATTATGGACAATTTGCATGAAACACCCACATATGGTGGATGGGTGGAAGCAAAGGGGCCACGGTATTGCCCATCAATTGAAGACAAGGTAATGATGATGGTTGTCCTTACACTTCAATGTGCTTATTAGGCACTGCTTTAGCAAGCTGCTTTTCATTGCTATAGGAAATACAAGTTTGATTTCAAGTATGTGTGGCCCCACTTTAGAAAGCTATTGCCTTTCTTGATGCTGTGATGTTTGTGGGTATTGTTGTAATTTACATTTTCTCTGTCCAGATGAAATGTGTTTGTTGTTCTTTTGATGAGCAGATAGTGCGGTTTAAGGACAAGGAATCTCATCAGATTTTTCTGGAGCCTGAAGGTCGAACTGTTCCAGAACTCTATGTTCAGGTCAGTTTGTTGTCTACAACTGTCATTTCTTTATTTCTAATTGATTGGTCACAGCCAATTTTTTTTGTACAAAATTTTGCATCTACATGACACTTCTCTTTTTTATCATCACAAAATTCCTTTAAGATGTCATGTAGTTTGCCACATTCTGAGGAGAAAAACATGAAAGTTGCCATATTTGGACACTGGGTTCATAGATGCCAAAACATAGCAGAATTCTAGAAACTGTCTACTGTCCTCTCTGACCTGTAGCCAAATTTTGGGTCTTTCCTCTTGTGGATGGTTGCCACTGTGGCTACATCAAAAAAATTGAGAAAAAAAATCTGACTGGTCATATTTGTTTGGTATGATTTGCTGGAATGCAATCACGATGATCATGTTGCCTGGTGAAATGGCTGCCAATGATACATGGGAAGTCTGCTGGGAATGCCTTCTGTATCTAATGTGTGTTTTTGATTTAATGTCTCTGATTTGGTTTCTTTATTCTGAAGTCCAGCTGCACCTCAGAGATGATACAGGATACTTGACTTCTTGTGTATTGAATCTTCTTGGTGTGAAACAGGGATTTTCAACAGGCTTACCCGAGAGACTACAACTTTCACTTTTAAGAACACTGCCTGGATTGGAGAGTTGTTCAATGTTAAGACCTGCATATGCTGTAGAATATGACTACCTGCCTGCCCACCAATGTCATCGCACCTTGATGACCAAGAAGGTTGAGGGCCTGTTTTTCAGTGGCCAGATCAATGGCACCACAGGCTATGAAGAAGCAGCTGCTCAGGTCACTTCCACTCACTGTCGCCATTGTCATGGATTTTCAGAGGGATGTTGGAAATAACAACAGTTTTATCAAGTTCATTTTCATGGTCTAGATTTCCTTCTCAAGGCAAAGTATTGTACATGGCAGGGAGTGGTAGCAGGCATCAATGCTGCGCTGCTTACATCTGGCAAGCAACTCTTATCCCTAGAGCGAGAAAGCAGCTTCATTGGCACACTGATTGATGACCTAGTAACTAAGGATCTCCGTGAGCCATACCGAATGTTGACAAGGTTCTCATTTCCTCACAAGGCATAACATCCATCTGGTTTACCAGCCACAAGGGTACACCAAGTATTCAGGGGAAATCTCATTTTAAAAATGTGTTGTTGATGAGTCATAGGTTACAACACTTCTGCAGTGAACATAGTGATCTTTTCTCGTCTCCAAGACAGTTTTTGTGATTAATTCCTCTAAGTGCCATTGTGTTGGTGTAGTGGATTCTGACATCTTGTAACCTGGCCTTGTTATTCAGTCGGTCAGAACATCGGCTCCTGTTACGGGCTGACAATGCAGACAGTCGCCTGACTCCTCTTGGGCGTGAATTGGGGCTTATTGATGATCGCATGTGGACATTGTTTGAGCAGAAGCAAGCACGAATTGCTGCAGAAAAACAGAGATTGCAGACAACTCGAATTTCTAGTAGGATTTTCTGTCTTGGCCTCTGGATTTTCTTGATTTTCTGGTGAATTCTTCATATAATGTCAAGAGGCAAGGAACATGGGCTTTACAATCGGGCATAGAAAATAGATGCTCTGCTTAGAAGAGATGTTGTGCTCCTATTGAGTTAATGTCCTCATTGCAAAGGATTCTTTCTCTTTACTTAGAGATGTTGCTTCTTTCCGTCCTACAGTTCCTACAGTTATGGGTGAAATATATAGGCAACTACAATGCCTGGAGTTAATATTTGTGGTTGCAGTGTCAGATAAAATTGCAGAGGAGGTGGCAGAGGTGTCAGGGCAGGCCATCCGGGAAGTGGTTCCCTTGCAAACATTGTTGAAGCGCCCCCATGTCCACTATTCAGTACTGGACGGACATGGCTATGGCAACCCAGAGCTTACAGACATGGAGAAGGAATGTGTGGAGATTGATATCAAGTATGAAGGCTTTATTATGCGGCAGCAAAACCAGCTTGAACAGGTCACTCAGCTTTTGATTTGCCATTTTTTCAAGATCATATTTATGGAACTAGTCAAGACCTTTCTGAAATGACATTTTTCCTTGCTGTATAGGGGATTTCTCACACACCATATGCCTGCTGGTATATCAGTTCAGTTGATGGTTGTAAGTGTGTGAGGTGTTCTTCCTTTGCACTATGCTGTTCTATTGTTAAAGATTTTGAAAGTTGAAAGCTAGCCTTATTGCTGGGGACTCACTGTGACTTCAACTTGGGAAATTTGGGTGCACAGATGGTGCATAAGCAGCACAGGGTGATTCCAGAAGACATTGACTATCATCAAATTCGTACATTATCAATGGAAGCCCGTGAAAAGCTTTCAAAAGTAAGTAATCCCCTTACAACTCCAGACTACCTTCTGGTTTTCACAGAGATTTATTCACTGAGAACATTGCATGTTTTGAACTCCACAAAGAATGTCACCTTCTCTGCTTAGAAATTGAATGCCCTCAATGTGCTATGCAACCCCATTTTGCCGTTTTCACCTTTGAATGAAGTGAAAAGGGTGTTGGTTGGAGCAGTGTTCTTTACAGTCTAATTTCATTATTTATCATTTTGTAAATGCTACAATAACCAACTGCTTGTTGTGTGATCACATATTTCGAATCAAGTAATCCTCATAGTTTTCCCTCTGCCCTGATGAAACACATATTATAGAAGCTTCTCATTGGGTGTGTGTTGGGTTGATGCAGATACGGCCTCAAAACATTGGACAAGCCTCAAGGGTGGGAGGCGTAAATCCAGCAGATGTTACTGCTTTACTTATATTTCTTGAAGTCAGACGGCGTCAAACTGAGGCAGCCAAAAGGCAGGATGAGAGAGAATTTGCAAGAACAGCAGCTTTAGTGGAGGACAACAGCATCCTTGAACAAGCACTTTCTGCCTAAATCTGGTGAAAAGATTGACTCAGCAAGGTTCATCAGTTTCTTGCTTCGCTATCTTCTTTGTCACAGTGTAAACAAAGTAAATTAGTCTGGTCGATAGTAGCATCAAATCACACCATTTCTCCCTTTGCTGTCAGGGATATACTCTGCACATCATATAAATTGTGACTTGTGTCTAGGAGTTGAACCCCTCAGGTATTAGGGTTTAGGGTTTAGGGTTCACAAACTACTGCAGATGTGCCTCAGTACCTTCCATTGAAATCTGGAACTGCTTACTGTAACATATTTCCCAACTTCAATGACTAGCCTCTTTCATGTTGCTCTCAACGTGATGGTTTCTGGAATGGCTGCTAGTTCTGGAATGCATGTAACACCTTCACTGAATTCTCTGTGGGACTTCAAGCACCCTTTTGACCACATAGTCCATGTGTGTATGTTTGTGGAGTCCTAGAAGTGCATATGTATGGATGAAGCATTAGTCCTCATAAAGATCATCCTATGAAAGTTCCTTTGTTTTGTCTATCTCCTCTTCCACTGTTATTCTTGTTCAGTTCTCATTCTGAATTTCATCCTGTCTCAAATTGTCTGAAGATTTATGTGTGGAGGAACCATGAGATTGTACTTGTGGATTTGTTCAGAACTTGTCATCCGCTTCTCTTGGATTGGTTGGGTTCATTAGCATAATTTCTTTTAAGGGCAAGTGTTTTTGAGGTATGCAGTTTGCAAAAGGATCAAGTGTAATGAGAGGAGCATTTAAGATGAGTACAGGAGGAATCAAGTCTAAATTGGTGGAAAGAAAGTTGCAGAGGTGCATTAGATGGAAATATAAACAGGTCACAGGTTTGTCACACCAATGTATGAGCATGGATCATAACCAGCTGAAAGGATGTCATGTAATTGTCCAGTGGTAATCTAGCGCATATGATGTGTACAGAAGACGTTTTCCATATACTAAATATGTCCACTTTCTTTGCTCTGTGATGTGCACATGTCTTCTACTGTCAAATGTGTGGCAAGAAAGTGTAGTCACCAGCGCCCCTTATCTTATCCATCTGTAGCATGCACATGCCAAATCCTGATGGTTACTAACACAGTCCTACCCATCTGTGCCCACAACATTTGCTATGATGTGGTCTTTGGAAGACCAAACTCCTCACTTGTCCTTGTAGCAATCATCACTTCTGAATGATGCCCTCAATAATCCGGCCTCCACTCATCAGAGTTCTGCGACGGGTAATCTTGCAGCTAACTCTCTACACTGTCCACAAGCACTACTATTTGAACTCATCCTGGATCCAAAGAGGTGGGTAATAAAACCTGGCACATTGCTTCAGTTCTATGACAAGATCCATGATGATCTGAATGCAACTTACCAGGTGAAGTCAGTCACATCCGCTTCAAGTGTGAGGAGGTCCACAAGTGGTGAGGCAGAGGAGCAAGCAGCTCCCACAACTATTTCCATCTCCCTCCCTCTCTTGTTCTGCCTGCCCAATTAAAAAGGACAAAACTTCTGGCAAGAAATCTGAAAAAATGCATTCAAATATGTGAGTTTCAAAGTGACTGCCAAGACAAACCAATAGGAGACATAGTCACAGATGCACCACCAGCACTAGGTGAATTGCTCCAATCGAGGATTCAAAAACAAGCCGAGCAACCACCAAATTTGCAGACTCAGTTTTTCACCCTTACACCAAGGTGCAAGTAATCAGAAAAGAATAGACAGAAGAAAACTAGGCTTCCAACTTGTGCTTGAAGAACTTTACACCCCTCATTCCCCTCTGCAGAGATCATCTCCAACCGAGATCATTGTTTTTTAGTGGTCAAATTTGAATTTGTTCTTAGTATACAGTCTGCAACTGGCAAGCTTTAGGGTCTTTGTTCAATCCCTGCATCCTGCTGCAGAAGTACGTAATTTCAAAAATAGAACTCTAGCACAAGATTGGAAAGGAAACAGTAGCCACTCAAATGATTTCCTCTATGAAGCCACAATGTTTGCAGGTGAAAAGCAATATGATCTCAAAAGCAACAGATTTTTCTGCAACCTCATTTGTGACTAGCACTAATCAATCCATGTTATCTGTTACAGCATTGAATAAGCAGAGGGAATGCACATGTAATGCCAGATTCCTCCAGCTTTAACAGCCTTGCACCTAACCATGCTCGAACTGATCTATTGCAAACCACCCAGGACAGGCTCATCAAACTGTGCAATTTAGAGCTGAAGGAAATTTGCATCCCCTCCTGATCCACCTGGTCTCTCTTTGCATTGCCATTTCCTTTGACACATTTGCTATCTCACAAGTGGTTTCTCAAAGTCATGGAACAACTGCATGACAAGGAACAAATACATCAGGTCCTTCAAGCTTTAATGGATGCAAAAACTTCTTTTCCTTTCAGCCCTACCAAGAACCATACTCAAAGAAATGTAATTAAATTGTCCTAATGTCCTACTATGAGGGAGAACAAAAAACAGACCTCAAAAGGTTTGCCACTGCGCTCCAAATCAACCATGCAGAGGGCTACATCACAACTTTGTGACACAATGGGCTCTGAGTCCTTTTGAAATTCTTTCAGCAACTCCACACTCTCTTCATCTGCAAACACCACATTTGCCCCACCATTTTTCACATAGATGTCCAATTTATATCTCCATCTAAACATTCCACAAACACCACTCTCATTATTTTGAAGCCTAAAGACAATGAATAACTTCTAACAACTTGTCTCTCATGGCTTTGAAAGATAGATCCCAGCCCAGTCTGCCACTGAAGCAATCTGTATTAAGGGAAAATAGGAAGACAGATCGAGAGTTGCACAAGCCCATAATCAACCACAACATGAAGGCAAGAAAAGGCAATACCAGCGATAGAGCCAAGGGCCTCAGCAGCTTCATGGCGCACCATAGGATGTTCTCTTGTGTCCTTAAGTGTACTTACTAGAGCCTTAGTGGACGCTTTGTCTTGAAGCTGGCCCAGCACATAAGCAACCTGTTGACAATAATAATGTCACTAGTCATGTGTAGTGCTTGCTATACAGAACCCTTGTTGCAAGAATATATCAATCGGATTGCAGAGAAAAATCCAAAACAAAGCTTTGAAGGTAGCATCTGCATTACTTCCAGCAGAACCAAAACTAACATGGTGAGAATGACTGGATTCATAGACTTATGAGTGTTGCTCACAAACTTCAGCTTCTTCCCTGAACAGGCAAGCATCTAAACCTAAGAGCACAGAGAGGGAGGGACTGCATGGTGCATGGATGGATAGGTTGCAATGGAAATGCAGGCAATGAACTTCAACAGGAATATAAGTACTTATTACAGCAAAAAGAATTGTCAAAGTTCTGACAGCAAAAATAAAGGAGAGACATGCACTGCAAACCTCATGTCGGAGAAGAGCACTTTTGGCTTGTAAAGCAGCAACTATGGCATTCACAGCCTCAGAATCACCATGGTTGCGAAGACCAAATAAGGCAGCATACCGCTCATACATTGGCACATTCTCATTCAGCAGCACCTTCCTTTGCCAGCCCATTGCATGCCATCCAACCTTTCACCCCATGAGCTTTGTTGCAGAAACAAGGAGCAGAGGCATCTATTGCAATGGGTAACGAGTTATTCACACAAAACACCCAAAGATTTCCCTCTGCTATGTCAATAAGACTGCTAGAATGTCATGCTAAAAGTTTTTACCTCAAATCAGCAACAGACAAGGAAGACAAAGCAGCCACTGCAGGGTCAACTGAGAGGAAGGGTGATTGTTGTGTGTTGTCAAGGGCCTGGCCTTGTTGGATGCGGTGAAGTGCAAGTTCGCATGTCTGTTGTACTTCAGGTGCTGGATCTGATACAAGGCTCTCCTGTAGAAGTGGTGTGCACTCTGCTGCTCCTATCGCTCCTAAGGCCTCTGCTGCCTGCAAGTGTTCCACACCACTGTTACCAGACAATATCCTGCCATCTTCCCTCTTCCTTGAATTGTATTGTGCTGATAACAAGAGAGTATCTTCTGCTTTCTGTCACATTCTTCACAGACCTACACACTGTTCAATTTTGTCTATCGAAAGCATGGAACCTGCAAAGATAGTGCATACACAAATGCATCGGAAAGATCATACATGAAAGTATACAAACCTCATCTTGCTTCCCCTGAAACACATATACAAAAAAAGAGTTGACATGCAGCAGAACAAAACCTTCACAAAAAAAGGGGGACGAGAAGATGATGCAATCATCAGCCAAGAAAAAATTTGGCAGGGGGAACATACTTACTTACCTCATGGCGCACAATTGGATGGAAGGAAGAAGTATCCTGGAGTACTGTGCAGAGTGCTGGAATGGCAGCCACATCCTGCATCTGCCCTAAAGCGAATGCTGCCTCATGCGCCAGCAGGTTAGATGCATCGCTCATTGCTACAAAACCCCGAACAACAAGGCACACCATCAAATTCAGCTCTCACTCCACCTCCACCAAAAAGTAAACCCTAAAAAAAACCCTAAAAAACCAAACAAAGACAAACAAGATGCAACAACACCACATACCAAAACCTCAAGTGAAAATCTTTCCATCAACCGGCCATGAAAACAAACCAAGGTGCGAGAAACCCTAAGAAAAGAAAAACTGGGCGGTCTACAACACAGAATAAAAATACTAAACCGGACACACAGACAGACTGGTCGACCGACCTTTGATGAGAGCTTGACGAGGTCCATCGCCCTTCAAGTTGCGGAGAGTGAAGAGAGCCCGCCAGCGATCGGAGATGGGCGAATTGGGGTCCAGTAAGAGCTGTTGCAGGAACACCTCCATGTCGTGCTGCTGCTGCTGCAGCATCGCGAAAACACACGTTCCGTTGGAGAAGAAGAAGAAAGAAAGAGCGTTTGGTGGCCACAGACGGCGATTCTTCTTCTTCTTAGATCCCTGAAGGATTTTGAGGGCATATTATACCACTTTGGAGGGAATATTATGCCACTTTTGAGCGCATATTATGCCACTTTGGAGGGTTCGTTAAATTGCAGAAATCTCATTCTAGGTCGTCATGAATTAATTACATGTTCCTTTCCTCCCCATAATTTACCATAATTGTCAACTCTCCTTGTCACCGATCATTTGATTTAACATAATAGTAACCCTTTAGTGTTAAATTAAGGAGTTTTATGGAAGAATTTTCTAGATGAAAAGAGAGCATCTCAATTCTCGTTAGGATTAGTCATGTCTGACAACAAGCACCCGAGGTAAACAACCTCAACTCTCATTGGTCCAATGATTATGTAACTTTGATCATCGTTATGTTTATTGTGTAGCATTTTACATGATGTTCATATTAATAAGAACGCCCAACTTGCATTCTTTGCAAGGTTGACTTGTACTTGTATAATATAATTGAAAAAAATCCAACCAAAGTTACAATAAAAACATCATTTAGTTCTTTGAATTGTATTTCATTCATTCAATTGGCATTTATTATTCATCTCTATGTTTTGTGACTCACCAAAGTAGATGAACACAAGACTTATGAAGTCGACACACCACTTCAAAAGGTCCAACTATAAGCTATATCATTTTTTGAGTCAATGTTTGTAGTAGAGTTTGCAAAAGGACTAATGAAACTCAAATTATGAACAAAATGAGTGTTGACCTAAGATTTTTAAGTTTTCAAGTTTAGAATTGAGATCTGACCTAAGACTTCAAAGGTCGCAAGACCACATTGAAAATTGAATAATGAATGAATTAGCTTGTAAAACTTGAATAACTTTTTGCATTTCGAATGGCAACCCTTTACATGCAAACTTTGTTGGTCCAATTGATTTTAAGTAGTAAACATTGGCAACAAAAATCACAATACCCTAACCTATGAAGTGGATACATTGGGCATCGAGTTTTTTTTCTTTAGATTGGTCATCAACAAGAAATGAATTCCTCAATAAAATTCTTTTAATGCACGAATCATGGGTGAAATTGCATGCTCACCTTTTCACTAGGTTTGGAAACAAATTGGATTATTTCAAACCTCCTCATAAGGATCATGTTATAACTTGAACAAAATTTGCTTCAACTCCACTACCACCAATCTAATTGTGGTTGTTCATGAGTTCTAAAATGAATAACAATATCACCATCATCGATTCCCTCTTCATCGATGAGTTGCCTTTCCTTATTTGAAACACCTAAAACTGAAAACAAGTTAGAAGTGACCTTAAATTCCACCCTACACGAATAGAAAAATATTTTTGACATTATACCTTTCATTCAATCCATGTAGGTTTAACACTAGCCTTATTTAATAGTTCTTTGCAAAACTTGGCAAACATAGCAAATGAAATACCCACATGTAACATTCATTATTAGGCTCCTTGTCACTCACATATTCTAAATCGAGTTCTTTCTTTTCCATCAACTTCTAAAATGCAACTGTTTTCCTTACAGAACACCAGCAACATGGGGTTCAAGCATGGTAAAATAAGTTGCGTATGTTCCTTGTAGCATAAATGAAAAGTAGCCATCAAGTAGGCTTTGATAAATTAAACTTTAAAAATTTATTTAATTTAACGATTAATATGAACATTTTCTTCAACTTTGTTAAAACTTTAAATAAAGATTATATGTTTAAAGTAAGTTTAAGTAGATTCATGAAAATTCTAACAACCTCACAAACTACTTTATAGCCTTTAAGTAGTAAGTAGATGAAATATTACATTTTTTTTTTTTTTGAAATAATGGGGTTTTTAAATGTATTTGTGGCTTCTCACATTTTTCACATTCTAATTAAATATATTTAGCTTGTAGGGTAAAAGTATGTTTGAAAAAAAATATGACCAATCAATTTCAAACATACTTGTTGCCTACTTTTATTATACTAAAATTTTTCAAATTTTACATTCATCTTATTATAAACCCAATGGAAGCATAAATGTTTTCAAAATCAAACATAAAAAACTTTCCAATCTATTTTTTTATTTTTATGTGGAAAACTATCATATTATTTTAAAATAAAGGTGATTACTCTTCAATCCAACTACAATTATTTGCAACAATCCCACAACAATTAAATCCCACTACAATAAAGTTTTTCATAAAGTCAGGACAGCATGGCACCAATACCTTCAATTTGGTCCAAAACCAGGTGAGATGGACCCCATTGACACATTGAACACCAACTAGCCTTTAAACCTTTGACCTCATTCTCACCTTCCATCTTCCAAATTATGGTTCAATGATCCAATGAATGTCATTTTAAACAAAAAGATAATTGGATGGCCAGATGTTGTTGGGGCAAAATTTGCAAATACTTTCTTCAGTTAAAAATACTTGCATCTTCCTTAGTACTTTACTTATGCTACCCATTAACCTAGGGTTGGAAAAACAAAAAATTAGGGAAATAGAAAAACAACATAGATGAATATTAAAGGCCCTAGTCAGGCATCTTTTGTAACTATAATGGTTGTATTTTGATAATGATACCCTTTTTAAAAATATTTTTTCATTACATTATGTCATTAAACATTCAAAAAGTATTTTTCTTTTTGCATATTAATGGAAATTCATTTTTGTAACTTATTATAGATATTTCTAATTATTTTCTAATACCCGATATGATTAGATTTTCAAATTTGTAATTTATAGATATAAAAAAAATGGATACTTTAACAAATGTGGACATGACCCTATTTTTGCAAAATATATTAGGTGTTAGAATTTGAGAGAAAATTTAAAATTTTGAAAAAAAGGGAAAAAAACCATATGATCAAATATGGGTTTTCCAAATGTGTTTGTGACAAAGTGGTTTTCCTTTTCATTGTGTTCCCACCTTGCATGAACAAAAAAACAAAAAAATGGCTCACATCACAAAATCATGAAATCATAATTAAAGTAAAAACCTTATGTTATATATTTCAAAGGATGGGAATTTAATGGAATAGTTTTAAATACCTTAATTGATTAACTTGGTGGAAGTAAAGATGCATGTGAAATGACAATGAAGTCATGCTCAAAATGCCCTAAATCTAATGTAATAAAAAAAATTGGAATAATAACAATTAATGAAGGTTATAATTTTTTTATTTTAAATATATATATATTTAAATTAAAATACTTAAATTACATATAATCTCTTGGTAAGTTATTCACCTTGATTATTAAACATATTTTGAAACAATATTATTATTATTTTATTTCAGTTGAAATAAACATTTAAAAAATCATTTCAAATTTGATTGAGTTTTGAATTAATAAGGATGACAAGTGTAAAAAAAAAGATTGAAATATTTATTATTTCTTTCTATTCATATGTTCTTCTAGTTTATTTTTTCGCACACATAATTTTTTTCTGTATTTAGTAGTTGTTATCACTTAGAGAAAATTGATTTATATTCATTTATAAAATGTGGTAATTGAATCCATAAGTTTTTAAAGAATCATTTGAATTAATATTTTCATTTTCAATATTAATTGCTTCAAATGGAATTATAGGAGTCAATTTAAGATATGGAGCAAATTTTTTGAGAGTGGATTATTATGTGAAATATGGTTACAATTATGATTTACAAAAATGAGTTCAAATTTTTTTTATGTCTTGTGGGTTCAAAAACGGTTCCATTATATTGTAGTGTGAGAATGTAGATAAAAATATCATTTGCATATCTTTTTAAATTCTTTAAACTTTTATAAATAGTGAAAATTATTGGTTAAATTTTTATTAATTTTTTAAAATAAGCAATCCATATTCATTTTATTTATTTTTTAAAAATTCAAGTATTTTCATAATATATTTAAAATATTGTGGTAAAAGTTAAACCAAAAAATTCAACAAAACTTAAATAACCATTACCCTAATGGAAATTTCAAAATATGTGTTGGAATGGATCTTTTTATTCTATTTACACCCTAAGTTTTGAGGTTTAATTTTTTATGGTTTTAAACATCTCATTATTATATTCTAATTAACTACATACACGAAAACACATCCAAGTATTTTAAAACCAAGGATTGAAGAATTAAAAACTTTCATATGGATTTCAACAAAACATGTTTCATCAAATTGGGTTTATAGTAATTGTGGATGTTTTAAAATAGATTATTCAAATTACATCCCAATGTCAATGTCCTTGAATTTTTCATAAATCACATAGATTCAAAACAATTTAAATGCATATAAGCATTTTCACCCTTAGTTGTGTGAATGTTTCAGTTTCACCATGTTTAAGAATTGAAAGATTTATTTTAATAGATATTGATTTGGGAAATGACTTGATGAATTTTAAATCACTAATCATTCTAAATGGCTCAAAATTATGCCAAATAATACTTAAGTAATAAACAATTAATGGTTGTTATGTTGTGAATGAAATAAATATCAATAGGAAATTTTTTTTAATATAAAATATTTGATTTTGAAGTTCTTTTCTATGTTTTTATACATTTTTTTGGATGTTTCTACACATTAGATACACTATAGGGGAAATAACGTTTAAGGTGATGAGATTAAGTTTTCATATAGTGTAAAAATAAATTTTAAGGGGTTGTTGGTATTACCATATACCTTTTTTTGCATTACGAAAAATCTTTCAATATGAATAATTGTGAAACATTAGTAGGATTCATTTGCATTAGGAACATTCAAATAAGTTTAAGATTATATTCATTATAATTTAATAAGTTCAAAATATGCATTAGAATTTTGATTCATTCAAATTGTTGTTTCATCAAGATTTTAAACTCTTCAACCATATTAAATTACATAGCATGACAATAACACTAACTTATTTTAAAACTTCAAAAACATTTTCATAATAATTTATTAGGTTCAAGTGATGTATAAGAATCTTGATTCTCTCAAATTCTTATAAGTGATCAAAATTCTTATAAGATATCAAAATTAAGAACTCTTTGACCCCATTAAATTATGTAGCATGTCATTATCTTATGGTTTCAAAACCATGATAACTATAACTTATCATGCATAACATTTATAATGGCACTTAATAAAAAATTTAAATGAACATTTATTCAACATAGATATAATTATAAAACAAAATCATGAAAATTTCAATAGAAATAATTATTTTCCCAAGATCCCATTTATGATTCTAATGATTTTTTACATACATGTATGAAAGTAAATAAAAAACTTTTATAACTACAAATTTAAAATCATCAAAACTTACATTGAACTTTTGGTAAGTTTAATACAAAACTTGAAAAACTTTAGTGTCATACAAATGATTAACAATTGACTTTGAAATCAACTAATTAATATGGTGTTTAAAGTTAAGTTTGCTAGAAAATTTTGAGTCATTATAATAATTGCAATATGCACAATCTGAAAGTGAATAAGTCTATTTCAATTATCAATTAACTTTAAAAATTAAAAAATGAATATTTTATGCACTTGCAACTGATTAATCCAAAAAAATTTAATTTTCAAATTCAAAGTTTTTTTTTAAAAATGAGACAAATCAAAACTTGTAACCATTTACATATGATGACAAAAATCTATAACCATAGTAATTATTATTTTATTGTTCTGAAAATTTGAAAAAAACATTTGCATCACACATAGGTTGGCAAAAGTTAATGAGACTATTATGTTTTTCAAACACAATCCTTTAAACTTCAAAATCTTCTTGAATTACAATCACCATCCCTTTCTTTTGTCCTTCATCTTCACAAAAAACTTATAAAACAACCTATTCCCCCATGTTATTAATGTTATGGTTTTTTTTTAAAAAAACCAATAAATAACATAAGGAAGCATTTTGCATTAAAATTGTGAATAATTTACCTTTGTAAGTGTGTGACTATTTTCGAAGTTTTCGAATTGTTTGAATACAATCAAATGTTTCACTCTATTGTTTGATCTTATTTTTGTGTGGGTTATTGCATTTGTGTGACTTAATGTGATCCACTTTGTTGTATGACCAATCAAATCCTTCCAAGCTATGTTTAATTTTTGTAATTCTTGAAAATGTCAAGGTGAAACCACTTGTCAATTTCCTTGTGGATTCAATCCAAGATGAAGGAGACCTTGTGTTGTAATACTTGAATAGTACATCATATAAAATTTTCAAAATAATGTTTTAGGCTATAACATCATATGGAAGGGAAGAGATGAACGTTTCATCCATCTTTTACATGACCTGCACAATCCCACAACAAAAGTTATATAAATAGTTATCAATATTTACTTGATATTCTTAAATTATATTATTTCATAAGATAATTAAAAAACAAAACACATTTTTTGAACTACTCCTACATATATGCATAACTAGCAAACAAAATTATGTTCAAAACACGACATATATTTGTATATTAATCACAATATAATAAATCCAAAGTAATTTAATGCAATAATTTCAACCATTGTTGAAAAAAGGTGCAAATTATAGTCAGCTTCAATCCCATGCACTCACATTTATAAAGTATGATGCTATCAACTATTGATGGTTTGGTAGAATCCAAACCATGCATATTATGCAAAAATTTGTGTACCTATGTAAAATTAATAAATGTAAGTGTGAATCCTACACTTGTACAAATATTTAAAACAACTTCACTTCTTCCACAACCAAGGTCCAATTATGGTATGTGAATCATTAGCAAAAATATATATAAATTATAATTTTGTACAATTTACCTTTATGTGAAATCATCAAGGAGGCAATAGTGAGTTGTACAACTTCCTAATGTAAATATCATTCAATGTGAATAACTACATTGTTCTGGCCCAACCTTGTTAAATTTCTAAAAACTAGGTCTGATCTTGTAATTGTCATCTTGTAAGTTAACCTATTCATGCTTTTCGTTCACTTTCTACATCTGGTTTGAGGTGTAGTGTAATGCACCTAGTGCACTCGGCTTCAAATGCAGTGTTTTATACATATTACATTCAACCTCCAATGTAGTGTTCTACACATATCGCACTTGGTTAATGGTGTAATGATGTGTCCATACCACTCCGCTTTCAAATTTAATTCTTATGTGAATGAGCCATTTTCATTACTGCATTAAGGCATTTTAGTGTGGACATTTATTCCCACGTGAATGAACCGTCCTCACCAGTGCATTAGGGTAGTGCAATGTGGATTCATATAGTATGGTGGTGCACTTTTGACTGACCAAATTCCTTTTCTTACTAACCAATTTTATTTGCGAATAATTTTCAAAATTCTAAATGTTGTTTCATTTTCATCTTTGAATTCTCCTTCAAAATAAATGTGTAGACTCCACTTTCTTAGGGAGTGAAAGAAAGTTGTGTTTAATTATTGCATAGTTTTGGATTTTCCATTACACTTTCGATAGCAAGAGTTTTTAGATTTGTGTATGAGTTGCTTCATCATTACATTGCACTCCACTTTTGAGCGAGTAGATTCAACCTTCTTATGAACTAATTCTATTCATGAATGGTATCAAAATTTTGAACATTGCTTCGTTCGGATATGTTATGTTAGCTTTTAAATATGCAATTAGCTCCATATTCTAAGGGGCTAAGATAGACATAACCGTAATTCATTATTGCACAATTTTGGATTTTGTTATACAATTTCAACTATAGAACTCTCGTTGATTTTTTCTTTTTTTATATTGCTTTACGAATCATGTTTTCAAAACTAGTTTTTAAAAAACAATTGCACTATTTCTTTTCACATGGAGTTCCTCCTTTCTCTCCTTAGTTTTCATCATTCACGAACACATTTCCCAAAGTTGTTGAAAATAAAATGGAACGAGAACGAGGTGATGGATTGCAATAACACAATTGCAAAAATCAAATTGTATTTTCAAATCACCTTGACATGGAAGAAGGTGATCAACAACTCCACACATTGGAATGTTTGGAAACTCACATTGCACAAGCTTATGGAGAAGGATTCAAATATTGTTTTAGACTCACAATTTATCCTGGCACATTTCATTCAAAATCAATTTACATTGTTTAATAATCTAGAAGTGTAAACAATAAGTTGATCATGTTTTCCTATCAAGTTTTATGCTAACATTACACTCGTACAACTATCAATGATGCATCCATATGAATGTGAAACTTTACATCCCAATTTGAAGATATAAAAATAGGTATTTTATATATATTTATAGACTTAATCAACTCGTAAGCTGGTTAACATTTTGAAGTCCACAAAAATTGCTCTATCTTCCTAATGAGTTTAATAATTGGGGCCATTATGAATGAATTTTTTTTGGTGAAGCATTTATAGAACTAAGATATTCTGTTGAATACATGAATCTATTATGGATTTGTGGGTACATGCATTTGAATTATGGCTTGAATTTTTTTAGGATTTAGTAATTTACCTTCATTTAAGACTATAAACTCTAATATCATCCCTGAAAATACTATAAATGCACATTTATATAAATTTAAACTAATCTTAAATTCTTTGCACTTTTGGAAGCACAATTTGAGCTTATCCAAATGTGTCTCCATATCACTATAGATAGTGAAATCATTTAAAAAAATCTTCATGAATTTGTTTATATAATCTTTGAAGGCTTTAGTCACAACCCTCTAATAAGTAGGAGGTCTATTGTTCACTCCAAAAGGCATCACTACCCAAGTAAAGGCTCCCCAATTTGTTACAAAAACGTTGACTCCTTATAATCCAATAACAATATGTTTCAAAAGATGGTTGAAATTAAAAATGATGGTGTTAGAAATAAATGTCTGTTGTAAAAAGACCATAATAAAAAATGCAAAAAGACATTGATTCATTTCTAGATTTTTTTGGCTTGACAAAATCAGAAATGCAAGATGACATTGATTTATTTCTAGAATTTTTGACTTGGCAAAATCAAAACTTCAATACAACATTACTTCATTTCCAATTTTTTTGATTTAACAAAATAAAAAATGCAAGGACATCGATTCATTTCCAAATTTTTTTTGGTTAAACAAAAAAAAAAAACAAAAACAAAATGACATTGAATAGTTTCAAGATGTTTTTAATATTCAAGACAATTGCAATAATAAGATGAAAGTAGGTTTAAAAATTGAATACATTCATGTGAAACTCCTTTGTATTTTTGCATAATTTTATACCTTTCCTTTCCATTTAATTGTTGATTTATTGTTTCATCATGGGGAATGTTGATGGACTAATCTTCATGCAAGGTATTTGCTTCCAACTCAATGATGCATAGTAAAATGTTTGATATTTCTTTTGTCTTCAATCCTCAACAAATTATGCAACAAACAACAATAGGTAAAAACATCAGGTAAAAAAATAACATTCAAATCTAACTTATGTATTAGTTCATTGAAAGTTTTCTTCAAAATGTTGAAAGCATTTTTAACCACAAATTGACCTTTTTGTGTTTTTTGTTGTAGAATAGTTCCAAAATGTTATGGTGTCCATCTTTTTTAAATGGCATCATGATCTAGCCAATAAGGGGATATCCCTTGTTGAATTAAGGAGATATGGAAAATCTTCACATGATCCGCTTGTGATGTCAAATAATCCATGTAATTGAACTTGCCTGTACAACGCAAACCTATGCAATACATGTAAGTCATTAACACTTCTTGACATACCAATGTAAATGTCAATGAACATTTTTTTGCACTCCACCATTGTCTATGCTAAAATGGAGTATCTCCCAGATTTAGAATTATAATAATTTTTCAGGAAATGCATAAAAGGTTTAAAAATAAAAAGATGGGTGCCATTGATTGCACCTTGTACATTAAGTAGGCCACACTATAGTTTGAAATCATTCATAACAATGCACATGTCTACTCCCACTGGCCATGAAATCAACTTCCTAAAAACAATATTCATTGCAGCAAAAAACTCATATAGGACCAAGGATACAATAGACTTCCCTATTGCAAATAATTCATTACAAATTAGGAAATTGTAGCCATGCGCAAGCTTGTAAATAACACATGACACACAAATCTCCACATGGATGGTTTTTTTGTACTTTTTGTTTTTCTTCAACAATGTTGGTTTCAATCTATCAGCAATTTGAAAGAATGTGGAGAACATCCTAAAGTTCTCCACCCATCAGCCATCTTTGTATTTGGTGAACATGAAATTGAAAAACTAAGTTATGTTTCTTGGCTTCACCCAATACCTGAATTCCTGCAACAAAACACTTAAAGAACAAGACATAAAAAAATCTTTGATTGTAACTATAAACAATATAAATTTTACACTTTGAAAGGCAATGGAAGGATCCATGACAATAGAATTCAAACCCAGAAAGAGAGCTTGGACATGTGAATTGAATATTTGATCCACAATTTGGAACATTGCCATACATCCCATGATGAAAATCACACAATTTTGCGTTGTATCCATGATTTACAATAATGTGAAATGGTACAATAAGAAAATGCTTAGCTGGAAAATTTTGAACAATATCAAAACAAAGAACCAATTTGATTTTCCTCGCAGAGATTCAATTCCTATGAATGCTACTGCAAGGGAAAAGTAAAGATACAAGAACAAGAGACCATAATACAACAAGCAAGCTTTAGCAAAGAGCTTAAAGTTTGGTTGTAATAAAAGATGAACAAATAAATAACAAAGAACTAGGAATGTTAATTGGTGAATGTGTGAATGTGAATGTGAACATGTGAGCATGAACAAAAGAAAATATTCCAACTAATATTCTTTCTAGGTCATCAAAATATTCTTTGACAAAATTTGCCATATTGGCAAAATATTATCTAACAAATGACACATGGTAAAATATTCCCTGTCAACGTTTAACGTGACAATGTGTCTTGTTAAATATTCATGTGCATGGGTTGAAGAACGCAATTAATATAAATGAAATTGGACTATTGATAAAAACAACCTGAAAACCCATTAGTGCAAGGTTTAGTGCATAAACTTCAAACTGAGACACTATTTTTTATTTGAAAAGTTGAAAAAAGTCCTTTCAAGGGGCAAACTCTCATTGGGAAGCTAGAGTAGATGGAAAGAAAAAAACAAAGAATTGTCAACCTTGATATCCTACTGAAAAAATGATGTTGAAAAAGATGTTTAAAAAAACAAATAGCGAAAAGTTCTTTACTCCGCCAAAAAGCCCTTAAAAAAGTGAAGTGAATGAACATGCTAGAGATAATGATGAAAACATGATAACAATGTTAGGATGTAGGCATTCGAATCCAATTGAAGACTTGACAAAACAATTTGCAAACAATTTCAATCTTTTTCCTTCCAAAGAAAAAAAAGGTTGGAAGTGTAAAACAATGCACGAGGAAAAGAAAAATTGATAAATGGTGTATTGTTAATTGTTTTAAGCAATGAAGAAGTAGAGAATGCAACATCTTCTAACGAAGAAGACAAATATGAAATGCTTGTCATCACAAAGAGGGACATCCAAGAGTTCAAAGAAACACAAATGATGTATTGAATTTGTCCATATTTGAGTTTACCAAACATTGACATCCAAGAATTTAAATCTAGAGCGACAATGATTTGGCAATGCAATAATGCAAGTTTTAGCTAGCCTCCTATTAGCTTTAGATATTGCATGTGGCACTTTCCATTTATTGGACTATTCATACTTGTTTGTGATGTTCTTGCTCACCTTCAATTGGATGCGACACTAACATGTATTACTCTTGGAAGAAGGACTATAAAATTTGAAGTACAAGGGTTGTAAGAATATGCACTAGTATGAATCATTGTATGTCAAGCAACCTCAAAATTTGGAAACAATAAAGTACTTTCTTTGAGCATTGTGTGCAAGAGTGGATAAATCTATAAACACATATTCTTTCACATCATTAGATTATTGCAAGAACTTCCTTATGTTCACTCTTTACACTCTTTACACAAAAGAGAGGAGGATGATGATAACTCAAACAATTGGGAATAGAGTGTTGACAAGGAAGATAAAATGACCTAGACTACCCCTAAACAAATTGAAGTTGATTTTGGATGTTGTTTTTCCATTTGGTTGTGCTAGATTTCAGCTTTAGAAGAAGAATTCAAGTAGTCTTTCTTGATTTTGATGTGGTGTACTACACATCTTAATCCAATTTTCAAAGTTCAATTCTATTCAATCCTCAAATCCTCTCGTTTTGATTCAAGCACATTGTCTCTATGGTTTTTATTTGTGAACAAAGGAACCAGTATCAGGAAAAAATTGTATGGAAATAAAAAAGGGCAACAAGCCAATCAAAAAACTTACATTTTAAATAAATAGTAATATAGTTGAGAATTTTTAAACATTTAAAAAGAATTATTCCCTTGAGTGCAGGAGAGAAGTCATTGGATATTGTTTAAGAAGGAATAAGTGAATCTAAATATAAATAGATTTGGATGTCACGAAAAAATTGAAGAAAAGATTGACTGAAGTCACCAGATTCAAATTTATTATATGCAGTCCTAATCCAAAATCATTGAAAACATATGCACTTTCAGATAATTCAATGTGTTTGAGGCTACAATGCAATGCACACAATAGTGTTCAATCGAAGAATATGTAGGTGTTTTGTTCAATGATTGAAGGTTTTTTTGGTTTGAAGTATTGATTTTATGCGAGCAAGTAACAGAAAAAAGAACGAAATGGAAACTTAAATAGAAATAAAGAAATTTTATCGTTTGTTCTCCACACCTCAATGCACAAACTGAGCTTCATCTCGTTCAATAAAAGACCTAATGAAAATTTTCATCAAAGAGGATGATCAGGGTGTGCAACACTCATAATCAGCAAATGTCGTCTAGAGGGATAAAACCTTAGGGTCTAATTTACGTAAGCCATAATTTATAATCAACATAGGAATGGAGATATGTTTACAAGGCACCCATATGACTTCAATTAAGTGTTGCAATATGAAGAAATGACTCTGATCTCAGCCGAATAATGACTCTGATCAAAATGATACCATCTGGCTTTAGATGATTTCATTCATATTTGGAAATAGACACGTTAAATATTATTGAATTTATCGTTAACCAAGCAAGTCATTCTTGCTGGTGAGTTGTATGAATTGTGATGGCAGGATGCACCCTCTATTGCAGGTAAGTTGTGTGATAGTGGCACAATTGCGATTTGAGAGTAGTGCAATAATGTTCTATGATGGACTTCTTTGCTTCACATATCCGAGAGCCCTAAAGGATTAGACTTAGGGGTGTGGCAGATGAGATGGATTTGGGCAAGACCATTCAAGCCATGAGTTTCATGATGTGCCTTGGGCATGAGAAGCTCAGCAGCAAGCCGGTTTTTTGGTCATTGCACCCAAGAGCACCCTTCCTGGCTGGGAACAGGTAGGTTTATAGCATACTCTCTGTGTGTCTGTGTTAGTCTTCTATTTCTCTACCCAGACTCAAATTCCTGCACTATTCATTGTTGAGGACCTGTCACTATGTGAAGTGCATGTTTTTAGTCAACAGAAAATTGATAATGAAGATGTGGAACTAGTCTCTGCTCAGCATTTTATTCTTGTTTATGTGTGTTCACTATATGGATGACGAATTGGCATTGATTTCATATATTGCAGGAGTTACAGCAGTGGGGTGCAGACCTCAATGCTGTGGTATATGAAGGTGACCAGACTGCACGGGAATATTGATTAGGGAATATTAGTTTTACACAGCAGATGGGATGAAGCCCCATTGTTTGATGTCTTGGTTACATCTTATGACTTGTCAATGCGTGGCAATTCCCGTCTGCAGAAATTTGAGTGGTCCTGCATCATAGGTTAGTTTTTGACTCATGTCAAGTTGTTTTGTGAATCACAAGGATACTTTGTCTTTTGCATAAAGTGCAGGGTTAGGTGTAGCTTTGAGTCCACTAAGCAGGGCTGGTCTTTTTCCAACACCCATTGTAGTTTTGTGAAGGAAATGACAGCTGCGATGTAGCCTGTAGAAGAGGTCAAGAAGAAATATGCTGTGCAAATCCAGAAAAATCTTGGGTATTACAAGACATTTCAGAGAAAGTGTTTCTCACATATATTTCCAACTGTGCTTGCATAAGCTTCACACCCATCTGTAGTCATTCTAGCTCTGTAAGCCACATGTTTGTGTGCACTGGAATAGATGCACTACCTTCCAGATGCATGATGTGGTCTGATTATGCAGTTAGCAATGTGACATTTGACACACAGTATTTGTGGATGCAATGAGCTGCAGTGGATGAAGGCCACCATGTGAAGAATATGCATTCCAAGCTTGGGACCCTGCTTAAAAAAGCAAACAGTGGACTTCAGACTTCTTCTGACTGTACATCTCTCCTTTCAGCTATTTGAGAGTCAATTACTTTTTTTTTGAGTTTGCATCACAAAGAACATGTCATTGTATGGATGCAAACTCATTCTTGTTGTGGCTTTTAGTTTCTGTTTTGCTGGAATGGACAAAATAAGTTTGGGTTCCTGTTTCTTTAAACCTTTGCCACTCTGTTCCCCTCCCACCTCCTCTTTGTTTGCCTATTTCTGGTGTAGAGGGTTTTCCATCTTGTAAATGATGTGCAACTAGTCTCAAGTTTTAACCTATGCCTTTCACCCTGTACAATTCTCACCTGTCTATAGAAGAAGCTATTGAGGAAGGCCCTGAAACTGCCTTTGGGATCTTCAAAATGATTGCTTGAAAGCTTTCTCATTTCAACCAGGGGAGCTTTTTTAAGCTCAGGACACACATAATCTATAATATTGGGTTGCATTTTTTTCCTACTTGTTTGCACTCACTATTGTTTGGAGTTGATGTAAGTCAGTCAGGAGTCATGGCATTTTGTCATGGGTATTCATGATGATGGTGCTGGGTCTGGCACTTTGCGAGTGGTGGCACTCATAAGGTTCATGACTGCATCCCTCAATTTTTTGTGTGGTTACCTTTCAAAGAGTTGTTGTCGAGCTTTTCTTTGCTGCAATCTCAATAGATAAAAGATTCATTCAACTTGTGGCCCACCCTAAATTCTATGTGTGGCTGACAAAAAGTTTTACAGTTTGCACTTTGGGGTGGATGCTTGTGTAGAGGATAGGCTGCCTTGCAAAGGAGTGTCTTCAAACAGGCCTGCATGGTGGCAGACATGGCATGTGGGCAGACATGGCATGTGGGCATAGACTCTGCTGTGGAAGCCAGAAGTATCCTGCTTTTGGTCCCCTTTGTTGAGAAGCTTGCCCGAATCCTGAGGCCCAACATCAAAACCAACTGGTGGAAAATCCAGG
>Ga0116231_10002241_pt1 | contig 40411 bp, 26 predicted proteins | sample S1TSphgellanicum_2_FD_89695 | JGI IMG/M metagenome (GOLD analysis project Ga0116231, IMG submission 89695) | Host-associated microbial communities from peat moss isolated from Minnesota, USA - S1T2_Fd - Sphagnum magellanicum MG | ecosystem: Host-associated > Plants > Peat moss > Unclassified...
AGCCCTGTGAGCCCTGTGATAGGTAGTCCAGCGCAGGCCCGAAGCCCTGCAAATGCTGCATATGTGGGGCCACCAGCATATGCACCTGGCAGGGAGCTTCCATCAGCACCTCTATATCCATCATCCACTAGAGAGCAACTTCCATCAGCAGCACCACCTTCATATGCTGCAGGACCTCCTGCAGCATATGTGACCGGCCATCCTGCATTTGTTGATCAGGAAGCAGGGCCTCCTGCACAAAAGCCACGCATCAAACAGAATCGCAAATGCCGAGACATTGTCTTCCTCATTTTGTTTCTGGCATTTGGAATTGGGTTCATTATTGAGACCAGCTTTGGATTCAATAAGGGAGATCCCCGCAGGTACACATTGACCCTTTTTCTACATTGAATTTTGTAAAGTTTCAATCTCTAAGTACTCATCTGCAACACTTTTGAACAATCAATCTAGAAAAACTCCCATGATGCGGTAGCTAATCCAGACAATCTCTACATCACCCTGCCAGTATGTGATGTTTGTAGAAGGTTGTCAGGAAATGTCTCTGACGAAAACACATTGTGCAAATGTCATGACAGACTTGTATATGGATTTGACTACTTAGGCAACACATGTGGTGACAAAAAGGCATCAGTGAATCTGAAATCCTTTGAAGTACGCTATTGGCAAAACCCAAATCAAGTATACAAGAGTGGTTTGGTGTCTGATCCATTCAACCTTGCTGATGCCCGCAGTATCTGTCTTAAGGACTGCCCAAGTCCAAGCAACACTAACTTAACCTGGATCTGTGACTATCCTCAAGGTCCAATCAATCTGACCATGGATGATTGGGCTGGGCGCAACTATGACTATTATGATCTTTTAACCACTGCCCAACAGAGCTCCTCCATGAATCTGACAGGTCCTTGCTACCCAGTTCTTTTCCAGAGCACAAACTGTAAGGCATCTCTAACTGGTTCTTCTCATTTCTCTTTCTGTTGAATAAATTGCATTTTTTATGTTCTAGTACAGGTTTCATCAAGTGTCACTAACAAAAATCTGATTAACCTATAATAATCACCCATGTGATTGTGCTGCTTGTTGATGTCTTGGCATTCAGTCTTTTGGAGTTGCCAGCTAGAAGCATCACCATCAAATGAGACACTAAAACTTTGGACTGCCATGGGTGGAGTGAGCATCAATTCAGGCGATGTGATAGTTCAAGTTGTTCACAAAGCGCTAACCGAGCCCTCAGCAGTTCTTAAGGTCGCTCAATCCTGGACTTCTATTTGCACCTTCAAATCATCCTTAGGTGTCATGGAAGTCTAGATAGGTTCAAGGTATGGGTCAAATAGCAGCAATGTGATGTCATTCTGTGACGGTCAAGGAAATGTTTTGTTCTTCCTCTTGAATCTTGTGATATGAGGCAGCCATGTCCCATTTATCCTTCATTTCTGGTGGGTGGGTTGATTTTTCTTCTAAGACTGTTGTTTCTCTTTGAGAGGTGTTCCAACAAATGAGAAATTCAATACAACAAATGTCTGCACTATCTCAACATCTCAAAATGACCACGTTATTGTCATTTATTAAGCCCTCCAAACAAATCCATGTCTTAATATTGTTCTAGCAGGAGTGCATACATTGTTGACAATAGATGGTGTGACTGCAGAGGTACATAGCAGACTTGGGAAGAGCATGGCCTGTTTTAGTGGTGTGCGGGGGTATAGCTCCTCTTCTGCTGTCAGTTACATGGCTCATTTTAGTCCGCTACTTTGTGGGTGTAATTACCTGGCTTACTATAATTCTCCTCAATGTTTTCACACTTTTGGTCACCCTCTTCTTCTACGTCAAAGGTATGACCAAAGCTTTATGGTTCTCTCCACCCTTTTGGTGTTTAATTGAATTCAAGGTCTATTGTTTCGAAGTTTGTAACAGTATTCAACTGCTGGTCCCATGTCTGTTGGGACAGAGATCTAATGCCATGACGGGATGTTGTTATCTGAGCAGCTGGATGGATTGGCAAGGATGCAGTCACAGATGTAGTTGGCTCTGGTGCCAACAATGTCTTGTCATCTTCCACAACTGTGAGTACCAGTCCTTTTACAGATGAATCTCAAAGTTTTATGTTGGAGCACCTTGTCTGAAGATATCTTCCAATACACCCTTGCATCTCGTGATGTTGTTGTATGTTGGGATGATGTGATTAACATACTTGTATCAGTGCTGGATCCTTTTGCATGTAATAGACAGTATATACTATAACAGCAGTGGATCTCTTTTAATTCAACTTCATGTTTTTCTTTGCACATATGGGCTGCTCTTTATCCTGCATGTGAAAGATTTTGAGTAGAAATAGTATGTAGAAAGAGGTTAAATCAGTTTTCACTGAGATGGAACTTGGGTCTCCAGGAACAAAACAATCTCAAGATTGTGGCTGTTATTATGACAATAGTGCTGATTGTGGTAGTGCTTATCACTCTCATTTTACTCAAGCGGGTGATAATTGCTGTGGCAGTCATCAAGGTACACCTAATTGATTCAAACTGTCAACATATGAGGGAATACTCAGAGCTAGCAATTTACTTGGTATGATGTAAGTTGTGGGGGGTTTGGGGCTAAGGTTATTCACATGGGATGAACTGTTCAAGACTGATCTCAAGCTCAGCCCTTATTCATAATAGACACTTCACTACTTGATTTCTTCTTCATCTGATGGTCACCAGGAATATTGAATCTGAATCATGATGCTAAGTGAAGGGGAGGTATTGACAATTGTGAAGTGGGGATTTTTTACAAAAAATGTCAGGTTGCAGCAAAAGCAATTGGAGCAATTCCAAGTCTAATCATATACCCAATCATTCCCTTTCTGGTAGCGGCTGCATTTCTCATATACTGGCTGGCTGCGCTGTTGTACCTTGCAAGTGCTGGGTCAGTGACACAGAATAATTGCAACAATAGCTGTGCTGCATATGATCTCACATTGCAAGCCATCAGTGATAACAGTTGCTGTGGCTATTCACTACACCATAGTAAAAACATTGCTTGGGCTATTGTATACCACATTTTTGGTGTGTTCTGGATAACACAGTTCATTATTGCATGCTGTCTCACCACCATTGCTGGTGCCATTGCTGCCTACTACTGGGCCCGAGGTGAAACTGCAGTAAGATTCTTGTACCACATCTAAGATTTCCCTGGTCTGAATTTCTAAACAGTTGGAATACCCATTCTTTGCTGCGCAATTGGCACTGGAATCACAGTTTTGGGGTGGAACTTTCTGGGATGCGGAAGGTTGGAACTGAAGGATGGCAAAGGGATTGGGTGCAGGAGTTGGGGTGGGCACCTGTGTTGTCATCAGCAAAGAGGGTGGTGCGGTACAGTCTGGGGTCAATGGCATTGGGCTCATTGTTGGTTGCCATCATTGAGATGATCCGCTTTATATTGGAGTTCATTCGCAAGAGGCTAAAACTGTTGGAATCAGCGCCTGGTGGCTGTTGTCTATCCATTCTCTTTTGCTGTGCTCAATGCTGCTTGGGTTGCATAGAGTGGACGATCAAATTCATCAACCGAAATGCATACATTGTGGTACTCCTTTTATTCTCGTGTTTTAGGTTGTGGGAGTGTAAGGTTTGATCACACTAAGGGGGAGAATTCAGACAGATATTGAACATCCAGGAACTCTAGGGCTTCCTAGTCATACTTAAAAGTGTAAGTGTATGCTTTTAAGGCTCAAGCTCACACTTATTTCTCACATGCAGATTGCCACCTCAGGAAAGGGATTTTGCAGAGCTGCAGGGAAGGCATCAGCATTGATAGTGAGCAATATCCTGAGAGTGGCAGCTGTCAACATTATTGGTGACTTGATATTATTTCTTGGCAAAGTCTGTGTCAGCTTGGCATGTGCATTGTTTGCCTTCCTCATGCTGGAAACCCATAAATATAAGTCTGGCAACAGCAAAGTATCTTCACCTCTTTTTCCTGTCCTGGTCAGTAACTGTCCTACCCTCTACTCCCCCACCCAATATGCATGCAACTCTGAATTTACAGGTGTTTATTCTTGTTTTTGAAGGTGTTGATTGTTTCATGAGGCACTGACTGTAAAGAAGCTGATGGGTTTGGAGTTTGGACTTGGGTATGCACAATGTGCAGTTTTGCTGGGGAGTAGGCTACATCACTGCTGGTATTTTCTTTGCGGTGGTGGAGATGGCAATTGACACAATTCTGCTATCCTTCTGCATTGATGCAGAGGAGCACAATGGCACTGCCATGTTTGCACCCCCTTTGCTCATGGACACTCTGAGCTCCCATGCCCGCCGCCAAGAGGCAGCTGAGGCTGAGCGTGCGTTACGGAAACAGCAAAGAGCTGCTCATAATTAAATAACTGCACGTCACATTCTGGGTTCATCTATGTCATGTGTCAAGCTAGATTAGCTGAATCTACCAGGAACGTTTGTTGTCAATAGAGAAAATTAGAGCAGTGGTTTCAATTACATTTGTTCCTATTGATGTATACAGGAACTTGGATTTACAGGTCATGCTTTCCTCTATTGCTTGTACAGGATTTGTCCAAGGATGGGAAGTGATAAACAGGTAGATGGAGTGCAGCCCACTGGAGTGAATCAGTGGAGGCTGTTGGGTTGTCAGAAGATTGATAGGTTAGTTCACGGCAACTTGATGTCAAAGCATATCATACTTGAGGTCAATTGACTATGATTTGATTATGCGGGCGGTGGCATTTAAGGCCACCTTTGAAATAGTCATATTTCAACAATAACCATGTTAACCACAATGAGTTACTCATAAGACAGGGTTATAGACTGTAACCCTGACGACCATAGAGAAGAGTACTAGAGAAGAGTTGAATCTAATTCATGTGAAGGTGATTCCAGTGGTTTAGGGTTATGAAGGTTTGAAACTTGAATATGTTGGTTGAATCAATCAGTTATGTGTTACAGTTGTGTTGAAGGGTAGATGGTCAATGTTTGCAAAGCTAAGAATCAAGGTTGCAAAGGTGGGAGATTCTGCTTTATTTTGCTGGTAGCTACTGTGGAGCTTCTTAGTCGAAGAGATGTCAAATGCTATCTCCTCATATATTTATGTTTTGATCATGCTGTTGTAGAAGAGTTGTTTTGGCGTGAGGTGTAGTTGATGTTGTTGACTCTACGTCTGTGGAATCAGCATGGAGGCTGATTAAAGAGATGATGGTTTTTGTGACCATTCAAATGGTCATAACTTGCAGGACTTGGGAACAGTTGCAAGTGTTCAGACTGTAGAGATACATGGACTTAAGATTGATAGTTGCTGGATCAAGTAGAAAATTCCTGATGTGTAGAAGCAGCAACTGTGGCTGCTCACAGCATTAGGGATTTGGGTTTCAATCTGCTTAACTTTTTTTTTCTAGCAATATTGAAAATGAGAGTGATTTTTCTTTGGATTCATGATTTTGAATGGAAAATTTTCTTGGATTTTAGGTGCTATAAATTTGCTAAGGTTCTAATGCTTCTAGAATTAATAATGGGAGACATGGGGAGATCCAAAAGGATGATGAAACAATTGTCCACAAGTTTTTGCACATCATGTTGAATCTTATTTACTGCTAAATGCACAGAGTTTCGTCTTTTTCTTGATAATTCCATTACTGAGATTCTCGGAGAGTTCAGAAGTTGGAAAAGTTGCAGAATGCATATGGAGTAACAACCTTCCACAGGTCCTTGAATTGTATTGGTGAGTTCCCTCCTGCCTTTGTAAATGTTTTGCTGTCTTCAGGTACCTTTTTCTCCTTTTATCAAGTTACATGGGAAATAATGCAACACATTTCTGCTGTTGTGCCTACTTATCTTACTAGACCGACCATTGCGTTGCTCTGTGCAGAGATATTCACAGAATTGCCAAGCCACTGACTACAAGAGGTCTGTTCGTGAAGTCACAATGGTTCCTCGTGACTAGGCTCCCAACCCATGAGTGATGATGAAGCTTTCCTATGATCAAATGATCATGAGGAAACTATCCATGCTGTGATGCTGCTCTGCCTTATTCTGAAGATTGAAGAGATTGTCAGCCTTGAAGATGGAAGAGATTGTCAGCCTTTCAAGGTTGGCTAGACCTCAGAAAATTCTGGCAGGGATTAGCTGAAACTTCTGGGAGCTCTTGACAATGTGACCCACATTCTGTTGGGGGTGCTTAGTTCTCGATTGGAAGTGAGATGGATGGCACTAATAGTTTCAGCTTCACTAATCAAGGGATCCCAAATCAATTATTAAAAGGGGACTGAAACTTTTGCAAAAAAATCATTGGATGCATCAAGGAGAAAGGCACTAGAAGCGTCTCCTCAGTGTAGACTAGCATGAACATTGTGTTTTGTTTGAGTTCTAGTTGCTTGGGTTTTGCTCCCAACAATGAGGGTGCTTCAGCTCAAAAGAGAGCAAAGATGACAAGAAAAATTCAGAAGCTACAAACAGCTTTAATACCCCTGCAATAATGGAAACATAAGAAGCACTTTTGTGATTGTGCATCCTTGCTCACTGTAGTGTCAATAGCAACCAGATGATAGAACTGACCATATGAGTATTTTGGTTATGAAAATTTGAAAATTCATAACTCAAATAAGATCCAAATTGAGTATTTTGGTTATGAAAATTTGAAAATTTATAACTCAAATAAGATCCAAATTGAGTATTTTGGTTATGAAAATTTGAAAATTCATAACTCAAGAAGATCCAAATTGAGTATTTTGGTTATGAAAATTTGAAAATTCATAACTCAAATAAAATCCAAATTGAGTTTCTTGAACAATTGATCTTGTAGCCTTCAAAGAAACTTCCAAAGTTGTATTGTTTGTCCCAATTTGAATAACTTAAAAGCTTTGAAATCATCAAAAAGGTAAAACTTTTTGATACACAATTAGGTTGGAAACTTTGGTGAATCATAACTTCTTGAAACATACTCTAAATTAAGCATTTTAAATGTCCATTTTGTAACCTTTGGAACTTGAGTTTTCCAACATTGTATTAATTGTTTCAATCAAAATTGTTTTTCTTTTTTTTTAAATTAAAAAAAAAATTTAGTAGGTAATTTTTTATAACTATTTTTTAATAAATGTTTTTGATATTTAAAAAAAACACATTCGAAAGGTATTTTGGGTAGTTTGAAATTACTTTTGATAAATATTTTGTGCAACATTCTAACTATTTTTCAGTCGCTAGTTTCTACAAGTTTTCTTAAATCTAATTAATGCTAAAATATTATTTCAAATTTGTCCCTTTTAATATTTGGCAAATCTACTTGGGATCTAGATACTTGTTCATTAGTAAGTACCAATTCATGTAGGCCAACTAGTATTTAACAGTGGTTTGTATTTTATTATTGAAAAATACATGAAAAGGACACAAAAATTGAAATTCATTCATTGAAAAAAAGGATTAAAGATATATGATATCACAATATATGCTCCAATACAATATTAGGAATACTGACCTTTGTGATAGATACATGAGAAGCAAGACCAAGACTAAAACACTTCAAAAAGTCCTAATTCCCAAATGATGCATGATGGAAAAAAAAAAAAAAAGGGAGTTTAAAGTGTCAAAATGAACATCCAAAAATTCCTAGAAAAGAATCCATTCAAGTTGTTCAATTGTGAACTTAGCAAGCTTGTCCTTAAGATGGATTTTTCAACATCTTAACTAGCATCTTGGATCATGTCAAAGCTTCGTTTGAAATGCAAAAACCCTAAACCCTAAACCCATATACCACTTCAACAACAAAAGGATCAAGGTATTTTATCTTGTTGTGTTTTTTTTTAAATTTTGTACTTTCTTAATGACATACAACTTTTCCATTGTTGACCTCAAGTTTATGCTTTTAATAATGTCAACAAATTTTTAATAAAACAATAAACAAAATATTTTGAATAATAATGTGCAAATGAGGGATGATAGTTGATTAAAAACAAACATGGTTGCCAACATCCCTTTCTTGTGGGGACATCCTAAGGACGTCCTTGGGGCTTAAGGGCCATCCCAAGTATGGCATCCTTGGTAATTTTGAGGTACAATATGGTTTCTAAAAGTTTGGAGACGTTTTTGTTCAAGCTTGGGAAACGATGAGGATAAACTCAAGGATGAGATCAGGTGATGATAAGGCATGTGGGGGGAAAAAAAAAGGGTTTTTTTCAGGGGGAGGGGGCGGCGTTGTTGCTCGGGACAACATGGGTGTTTGCCAGCACATTAGGTAGTGCCAAAGAGATGCTGGGAAAATTGCAAAAAAATCACCAAGCAAAATATTGGGGGGATTTTTTTTTCTTTTGGATGATGGGGGGTAGACATCAAGAAAATGCCAAGGGATTACGGGAAAATGCAAGGCATTGTTAAGGAGATGCTACGGGATGTTTTGCAATGCTTGGAAAACTTCGAGATGCATTAGGTGAAATTAAATTTCCCGACATTTTTCTAATACCCCCATCATTTTGGAATTTTTGGATGTTCATTTTGACACTTTAATGGGGGTGTTAGAAAAATGTTGGGAAGATTATTAGTTAGGATATATCTTCAAAAGTTATTACTCTGGTTACTTTTTTAACCACACAACAGTCTACCTTTGTGACCACAGGCCAGGGACTACTTAGGGTTAAATAGGGTAGGTGCACCTACCTAGTTATACATGGGCTACTAACCCGTCTAGCAATGGGTTTGAGTATGGATTACTTAGGGAGTTATCAGGTGTTATGTAAGGAACTATTTAGGGGCTAATTAGTGTTTTTTTATTTTAGGAGATACCTAGGGACTATTTATTGGGGGCTATGTAGGATTTATTTAGGAGATTATTTAAGGATTTTTTAAGAGTTCGAATATGTTTGTGGTTATTTATAGGGTTTCATAGGGGACTATTTGGGGGATACTTAGAGATTACCTAATGGCGTACCTTGGTTGGGATGCCTAGGGACTTTGTAAGTAAAGGGATACCTAGGGGGCTACTTATGGACTTACATAAGAGGTTATTTAAGGATTACATAGGGAGGTAAGGAAATTTGACTTAGATGAAAAGGTACCTAGGGTCCTACATAGGATTTATCATAAAGGCTATTAAAACCTTAGTTTAACATCATTATCAAAACCCCTAATCCTTATTCCCATTCATAATTAAACCCTTAAGTCTTCAACCTTGTGCAAAAAAGGTTTCCATAACCTTTGCTTCAAACCCATATGTTTTGTCTTATGGGTGGGAACCTTATAAGTGCGAGCACCTTTCACTCATTTTTTTTCTTTTTCACTTCTCACTCAAATCGAAGGATTTTCTCATTTGGAGATCATGGCTTCATTTTCAAACCATGATTATAGTACTTTTGGATCAAATAGTTCTAGCTCTTCATCCTCAAGTGATGATGGGATGCAAGAAATGTTTGTAGACATGGATAGACAAAAACAATGTGCTTTTGCAGTTGTAATTATTGCTGCTAATTCAGTTGACATGTTCAATGCCGATGAATTAGAAGAGGGCATTGGTCACTTAGTGGATTCAAGTGTGGGAGTTCGGGATGTGTTTATTATTATGTAAGCAACACCAGGGTTGTTCAAAACTTTGACCAACTTCACTTTGGCCGAGTTTGATGAGTTGACATTATTAGTGGCACTCACCATTGTGCTTCATGCACAATCTACATGTGAGCATCACATTCAAGTTTTGGATTTAGGGTTTGCATTAAAGTTTTAGTTTTAATGCTTTGGATTAAGGTTTAGGCTTAGATGTAAGGTTTGGATTAAATTTTTGTTTTAGCACTTTAAATTAGGGTTTTAGCTTTAGGGTTTAGGGTTTAGGATTTAAGGTTTTAAAGCTTTGGATTAGGGTTTACGAGTTTAGATTTAGGGTTTGGATTAAGTTTATATTTTCATGCTTTAGATTAATTTGGCAATAAAATATTGCACAAAAATTTTGAAAACATTTTTTTACAAAAGGTATTTTGGTATTCCAACAAAAAAAATTAATGCAATTTTTTAAAAATACACTTAAAAATCCTCATGTGGTGATCTTCTTAAAAACACCTTTAAAAATCATAAAAAATTCAAAAAAATAAATAAGAAAATAAATTGTCTAGGAATGCATTTCAAATGTTTATTTTAAATTGATGTTTTCCATTTTTTGTAGAATGCATTGGCCTTTCAATAGGGGTATTGTAGGCTTCAAAGCAATTTAGTACCCCTTGTTAAACTCCTAGTGTCTCTTTAGAAATGAATTGTATGTCATTCAAAACTCACTAGGGAAATACCCATTATTGAAGTGGTAGAACTAACCATATGAGTATTTTGGTTATGAAAATTTGAAAATTCAAAATTCAAATAAAATCCAAATTGAGTTTTTTGAACAATCTATCTTGTAGCCTTTTCAAAGAAAGTTCCAAAGTTGGATTGTTTGTCCCAATTTGAAACAATTTAGGCTTTGAAATCATCAAAAAAGTTTTTAAAAAAAATACACAATTAGGTTGAAAACTTTGGTGGATCATAATTTCTTGAAACATACTCCAAATTAAACATTTTAAATGTCCATTTTGTAACCTTTGGAACTTGATTTTTCCAACATTGTATTAATTGTTTCAATCAAAATTCATTTTTTTTAAATTCAAAAAAAAAGTTTAATAGGTAATTTTGATAAATATTTTTCATAAATGTTTTTGATATTTTAAAAACATACATTCAATAGGTATTTTTGATAGTTTGAAATTATTTTTGATAAATATTTTTTGCAACATTCTAAATATTTTAATAGCTAGTTTCTACAATTTTTCTTAAATTTAATTAATACTAAAATATTATTTCAAAATTGTCCCTTTTAACATCTGGCAAATCTACTTAACATCTAGATATTTGTTCATTACTAAGTATCGATCCATGTAGGTTAGCTAATATTTAACAATGGTTTACATTTTATTGTTGAAAAATACATGAAAAAAACACAAAAAATGAAATTCATATGTGAAAAAAAAATGTTAAAGATATATGATATCACAATATATGTTACAATACAATACTAGGAATATTGACCTTTGTAATACACGAGAAGCATGAACAAGATTAAAACACTTCAAAAAGTCCTAATTCCCAAATGATGCACAATGGAAAAAAAAAAGGTTGAAAGTGTCAAAATGAACATTTGAAAACTCTTAGAAAAGAGTCCATTCAAGTTGTTCAATTGTGAACTTAGCAAGCTTGTCCTTATCTAGGTATGGATTTTTCAACATCTTAACTAGCATCTTTGATCATGTGAAAGCTTGGTTTGAAATGCAAAAACAACTATTATATGCTACTTCAATGACAAAAGGATCAAGGTGTTTATCTTATTGTGTTTTCTTGAATTTGCATTTTTTTAATGACATACAACTTTTTCATTGTTGACCTCAAGTTTATGCTTTTAATAATGTCAACAAATTTTCAATAAAACAATAAACAAGGTATTTTGAATAATGTGCAAAATAGGCTCATGGTACTTTCTCATGTTGCCTTTGTTACTTGCATTGTTTTTTCGAATTGCCCTTGCTGTTCATGTTATTTTTTCATGTTGTCTTTGCTGCTCACGTTGTTCTCTCAAAGTTTCCATGTTGTTTTTCTCGGTTTGTCATTGTTGTTTTTGTTGTGGTGCCTTTTGTGTTACTCTTTTCATGTTGTTCATTGTTGTTCTTCATGTTGCCACTCTTCTCATGTTGCTCTTTTCACATTGTCACTCTTCTCATGTTACTTTTTTCACACTACTGCTCATTTCGTGTTGCTGCTCTTTTCATGTTGTTCATTGTTGCTTTTCATGTTGCCATTTTTCTCTTGTTGCTCTTTTGACATTGTCATTCTTTTCATGATGCTCTTCTCACACTATTGCTCTTCTCATGTTGTTGTTTTTGTCACGTTGTTTTTTTCGCATTGTTGCTCCTCTCAAACTATTGCTCCTTTGGCACTACTCTTCTAACATTTTCAATCTTCTTGCATTTCAAGTATTTGCTAGTGTAACCTTTATTATTCTTTTCACATTGCCATTAGTGTTCTTTTTGTGTTGTTGATACTCTATTTTGTTTAATTAATATGGTACTTCCCTTCCCCTTGCAATGTGTAGGTCAGAGCTTGGAGTTGTAACACCAACCCAGACACCATAGGTGAATTCTTTTACACATTTTCCCCATTTTTTGAACTTGTTTTTTAGTCTTGAATTTTTTTAATGTTTCATTTTGTGTTGTTTCTTTTCATTATGTACCAATTTTTTAATTCACTTGATTTGTTGGTTATATTTGCAGAATTTTCTAAACTTACATATAAAATTTATAATATTTTTTCACCAAAAAACCCCATACTTTTTCCACCTTATAATCCTTGTAACTTTTTTTAAAAGTGTAAAAATATATGTATTTTGTTTTTGTAAAATCTTTAAAGGTAGATTGCATTTTGTAATTGTTTATAATGTTAGGTTTTTTGTGTTTGATAAGATCATAAAATTATTTAGTTTTTTCCCCTATTCATCAGGGTAGTGGTTTTTAATCTCAAATTGAATTAATAATGGAATAGTCTTCTGAAAATGAAAATACAAGTGGTGTATTTATGAATGAAGTAAGAATAGAAGATGAACTTTTGCTAAAACTTGAAAAAATGGGAAATTTTTAAATAGAAAGAAGTAGGAATCTAAAAATGAATGAAAATAGTTTAAAGAAATTACATGCACAAAAATTATTTTGGAGAGGAAATAACATAAATGCATTGTGTTGGGCATTTTATTGTGTTAATGATAACAAAGAAGTTATTGTAATAGCTTTTCAAACTATGTGTTGTATTCTTTGTCATAATAATCCAATATTCAATGTAAATCCAAAAACTTAAACTAAAAAAGGATTAATCATATATTTTAGAACTAATGGTATATGCATTGAGGAAACATGTCAATTTAGATCATTCTAATATTTAAAAAAGGTTTGAAGAAGAAGTTAATTGTCTTTTGAGTGAAGATGAAAAAGAACCTTTCAAAAATAAACCAAACATTTTTTCTAACTCCATATTTAGTTTTTTTTGTTATTAAGATCCTTTCAAGAAAAACAATGTACAACAAAAACAATTTTTGGCAGATTTGGTTTTTTTAATTATGAAAAACCATCTTCCTTTATAATTTGTAAAAAGTAATTGATTGAAAAGATTTAGTGTGCATTTGTGTCCAAGAATTGTTTTTCCTTTTAGAAAACAATTTTCTAATGACTTTCTACCCAAATTAGTGGAAAAAACCTAAACAATTATATGTTTTATTAGCTTTAATAAAATGTCATTCTACAACTGCAAACTTTGATCTATGGATGTCAAAAGCTAGACATGATATTTTTGCATTGTGATTAAATTTTTAGAAGATGATTGGTAGCCAAATCACATTATCCTTGGTCTTTTTGAGCCAATAGATATTACTGGATAGACTTTGGTTAAAAAATTGACAAAATTATTGGTCAGTTATGCATTGAGGAAAAAATTATTACTTATGTCAAGGATGAGGGATCTAATTTGGACACTATGACTACAACCCTAAAATCAATTGTAAGTTATGATATGTTGGGTTTGGAGGAAAGTTTTTAGGATACTTATTTTGGGAATGCATTTTTTAAGGCTTGCGAATATGTTATAATAAAAGAAAAAAATTATAAAGATTTACAATATGTGTCAATTAAATCTATTCCAGGAGATGTGTAGAAATGCATTACTTGGCTAAAATCATCTAGAAAGGGTAGCTAAAAATGGGAAAAGGCATGTGTAAATTCAAATCTTCCCCCTTGAAAGTTGAATATTTTAATGAGACAAGGTAAATTTTTTTTTTTTTAGACTTTTTTATGTGCACATTTCTTTTCAATTTTTACTTCGCATACTTTAACATTTTCTTCATTTTTTCTTCAACTATTATTGTGCATAATCTAACATTTTCTTTTGTTGTTGTAGATTTGTTAGTTATCTTTTTCCAAGAAGCTTTGCAATTCAAAAAAATAATTATATTATGTTACAACAGGTATAATTTTATGATAATGAATGAAAAAGTACCACCTCTTTTGACATGGCACATTTGTTGCATCATTGTTGATTCTTTTGGCCTTGTTGTGTTTACTTATATTTTGCATCAATCTAAGGGTCATTGGTTGTTAAGTGATACATTAAATTTTGCCATATCCATGATTTTAGAATTCAAGGATGAAATTAATTTTGTAACCTTTGACAACTTAATGGAAGAAGATGGAAATGTTGTTTATGAATTGTCATGTTTGGCCTCCAACAAAAAGAAAGAAGTTCAAGTTTTGGATTCTTTTCTTTCCTTCTTAAAAAATGAAGAAAAAAAGGTTCATAATATGCTTTTTTTAATGTTGGACCCTAGATTTAAAACTTTTCATCTTGTGTCCTCACTTATTGGTTGTGAGCAAGGTAAGGCAATGTTGAAAAATATGACAATTTTTTTTTTTTCTTATGCTTTTAAAATGTTATTATCATTTGCATCCATTGGTTAAATCTAAATGGGGTGTTGTTGATCAAAGGGTTGAAGAGGATAAGAGTCTGGATATTTTTGAAATGATAACTAGCATAAGTGAACCAACAATGGAATTGGTGAATAGAGAGTTTTTAATTCTCAAGTGTTATCAAGTGGATGTTAAAGACATCAAATGTTCACTACAATGCTAGAAAAAACATAAAACCATGTTTCCTATAGTTGGTTTTTGTGCTAGACAATCTTAAGAATAGTTAGATCTCAAATGGATACAAAAAGAATATTTTCATTAGTTGGAATCCTTACTAGTTTTAGGAGATGTTGTTTACAATTAAAAAATTTGTATAAATTGATCTGTAATGGGTTCACACTTTAGCTAACAACTCAAGCCACACTAGTATACAATAAATAACAACAATAACATTGTACATTGCAATAGCAAAAACAAAAATATCAAAATCCACAACACAACTAAAAAATCACAACACAACAAAGTACAACAATAGAAGCACGACAAAATGTACAACACATTTTTATGCCTTGCAAACCAAATCTCAAAATCTTGACAACCCTTCCCACTGCACATTGAAATCAAGACTCCAACTACGTACTCCCATTACTAATAGCCAACAACTCTTCCTTAAAGCCAATTCTAGTACTAATCATCTTCTTGCAAAATTACACCGGGAAAGTAACATATCATCCCCCAATCCATGTGAATGACCACATGGAGCCATTAGGGTATCACCCATACAATCCGAAAAGGCTATATGCCATATTTTATGGTATCAATATTGGCATCAACATGGATACTTACATGCCCAGCTTTATATGCATTATTGCTGATGTTTACAAGAATGGCAACCGGAGCTGCAAAGGGATATCCAATTTATATGCATTGGCTCATTAGTGGTCAGCTTTTGAAAACCCGGATCTTTATGGATCCAACTATCCTCAAGTGTGCCATTGTTCATCCCCACCACCTAACCTAGGTTTTGGAAGTCTAAGAGATCACCTTGCCTTGGTGAAAATGTCTAAAACTCATTTAGGTAATGTGCTTGACAACTGATTCACCAAAGAATTGATATAACGAAACGATTCTAGTGTTTAGATATTTCAAGTCACTTGTGGTGGTATCTTGCATGTAAATCTTGTGTCAATATCCAAAAAATTGTAGATTATGGAATATGGTTTTTCCATACTAAAAAATACGGACATTATAAAAGATGAAAGAGATACTGAGGGTATTATGGAAAGAATTGATTATGTTGTGATATGTTGAAAGAACCAGACATTATAATAAACTTTGAGACAATGATGAAATCACCATGTCTAAAGAAGCTCATAATCTCTACACCCATAATTCCAAAAGCTCAGAAATCTTAGGTTCTTTGAAAAGGTTCATAATGAAAATACCAACAGCACTGACTAAGTATTGGGTTCTTTCAGATGACTTAATATTCAATTAGAACGAGAACCAACTATTCTTTGTTTACCCATATAATCTTTCAAAACTAGGATCACCCACTGTTGGGCGGTTGAAGAATTGGACCCTGAACTGGATTTCTGACTTCATTAATATGTCCAACTTGAACTGGAACTGAAACTGAACTGGATTGGACCCAAAAAAATTCTAGTGCGTTTGTATATCAAACTGGAACCATTGTAATTTATTTTTAAGAACCCAAACCTAAGGTTCTTCATAAAAGTAAAGAATCACTACTGTATGGTATCAAGTATTAACACTGGTGGTATGCACACTTGTTGGAAAGATGGCTGAGAGTTGGTGTGTGTCTCATAGCCAGCCAGGATGTTGCAGTCACAACTACCGACAAATTGCCCCTCTCTATCTTCTGTATTAGAAATGCTAAAACCATTTCTAATACAGAAGGTTGCAGAGCAAAAAGGGGGAGGAGAAGGTTGGGCCAAGGAGCCCACAAAGTAATGGAAAAGGCCTCACTCACTTAACTTCCAGTCCTTAAAGTTTGGCAGGTTTACATCATACTCTGTAACCTAGAACTTTGTGCTTTGGCTTTTGTTTGCAGTAGATCTTGACTTTGTTGTTCCAGGTTTGATGCCGAGGTGGAGTTGATCAGATCGGATGTGCTTCATGATGGATATCTATATATGGTGGCCCATGAGTATTGAGTAGAATTTTTTATATCTTTTATCACATGGGTGTGTTGTGGGGTAGGATTTACACAAAACCCAAAGTTGGGTTGTGGGGTAGCATACACGAATGCAAAGTTTGTATCAGTACCTGTACTTCTCTTCACCACATTTGGCATGCTCCATTGCTCCTTGCAAATCAAGATCACTATTGCATGCATTTTGGGTGCAGGTAATAACTGGTGTTAGCTGGTTATTGATTTTCTTCATGACTTTTTGTACGTTTTTTGTTTATTTTATTTGGGTGCTGGTTACACTATCAATATTCTTTGGTTAATAAACATTAGTTATGCATAAGAGTAAGTTATCGTATAACTGATTGATAATTAACCACCTACTATCCTGTTGATTATTGGTTGGTTACAAGGCTTTTAGTAATAAAAATAGAATTCTGTATTTTTTATCATAAAAAGTCCTAATGTTTTAGGATTGATAACCTACTTGAAATGATAACCAAGTCATTCAAGTGGGTTATTAGATTTTGAAAATTCAATACCAGAATGTTAGGTTATTATCTGATTATCAAAAAGTTCAATAACTGATCAACATGGGTAATAACAAAGCAACGATGTTGGCTTAGTCTAAATTGGGTTTCAATTGTACTACTTTAATAGAAGAAGTTGCAAAATAGGGGGTTTTCTTATGTGTGTTTTGTGTGAATAAATTGATTTATTTCTTGGTATTTGATTGCATATGTGACAATGGATTCCACTAAATTACTACATCCTTAAGGATAAGCTAAATGAACATTGTGGAACTTGTTGTCCATAACATAAACATCATGAGCATGATCCCATTAGGTGTCAAGTACCACATATTGCACTTGGATCATGTTATTGAATTTTTTTCATTTGAAAAAAATTGGTATAATGCTCTTTGAAAATTTGTTAAGAAAGAACTTGATTTTTTTTTGGGTGTTGTTGAAAATAACATCTTCATTTGCACATAATTGTGGAGTTGAACTTGGCGCCAATGTCACTCCTTACGCTATGCGCTAGACCCTCTAGGGGTGGCCACTTGAATCCTTATACTAGAAGGTCACCAATATCAAGGGTGGATGCCAAAGGGCCATTTTTCACCACATCCAGCCCCCTAACATTACAACATTAAAACTGATTGAAGGGACTATAATATTTATACACTATGGACAAATGTTTGCAACAACACAAACTTGTGTGCATGATGGGGTAATAGCCACCATTTTCTATTTTAGTTATGGGCCCAAGGATGAGTGAAGGATGAAATTTAGCTTAAGAAACATCCTAAATAACTTTGACCATATAAACTAGCTCATACCACACACGATACCCTACTCAACAACCATAACAACAGTTTAAACTTCCAGACAAATTTTTAAATTAATGAAATTAATGTTTCACAATTGTAATATGTGCCATTACCTAGTATTAAATTGCAATTTTTTTGGGTACTATATGTCACCATAAATGTCACATAATACACATTGTAACGAATGAAATCACACAATTTATCTCTAACATGTATAATGAACCTTGGCTTTTTGTGTGGTAAAAAGCCGATTTCTCTTGTAATGTGAAGGGCCATAGTGAACCAACAACAACCACCAGTGCACATAGCACGATTGACAACGTGTTTGATAGGAAACAAGTTGTGTTAAATTATTCATGTGCCATAGCTAACCATGGTGGTTAGCTATGTAGCTTATGTATCCACAAGGGAGGCACCTAGCTAGTAACTGCCAAATGCCTTACCTACTTACATAGCAAGCACTTGCATTCCCTACCTACTGTCAGACATATCCACTTACACAGGTAGTTAGTTACCTTGGTAAGGTAATGGAAAAATAGGAGGGTTTATTTGTACAAGATAGAAGATTATGAGGCTCGGACCTTGGTAACTCACAGTTGTAGGTCTCCAATGGATGGTGCACTGGTGGGTACCCCCTAATCTAATCCAAATTGAGCTGGAGACACCATATCTCAACACAACAATTTCAGAATTGCCTTTTAAGTGTAGGAAAATGTATTGGAAGAGGTGAGAGAAGCTCCACCAATGTCCTGGACACTATGTTTTGGATGAAGCACGAAGTAATCCGACAAATGAATGTCGGTTTGTGGGTCCAAAAAAAAAATCTTTGACACTAAAAATGTTTTCACAATAAAATGATTATTGTCCATTCCCCGGCTGTAATGTCTAGTTCAGGTGTTGTGTTTAATTTTTTTAAATTTAAATATTATCCCACTTTCATGTTTATGGGTAAGGGTTAAAAAATAATTAACACTTCTTCTCTATGTAATATATAATGTACAAGCCCGAATAGGGTATGATGGGTGGAACTGCTCTCACAAGTAGATGTTGCAACAATATATAGCTGCACACATCTTCAAGGAAGCAAGAATTTGGTACCCATGCACACATCTTCAAGGAAGCAAGAATTTGGTACCCATGTCGGTAGGTCAAAACCATGGGTTCCATTTTTGATCTTTGTAAGAACAAAACCAGAATTGAGTCTGATTTCCACAAATATAGGTGAAAACAAAATCAAATGTTATTTTTTTAAGAAGAAAAAAAATGGAGCTGGGTTCTTGGTTGTATCTATATGCGTGGTATCAACACCAAAACCAGAACTAAAATCCATGGCTTTGAAACAAAAAATGACTAGAACTAGGGTTAACTAGACATTAGTCAATAGTTAACCACCAATACCAGTCCAGGTTTGTAAGAACCCAGATTGGGATCTTGATTCCATTTATATATTATACATGAAACTGAAAGTAGAGTTTCTTCATAAAAGCAAAGAACTACCCAACAACATCAATTCCAACCTTTTCTCACATGTCTCAATGGTGATATCAATGGCAAAAGTGTTTTTTTTTTTTTTTTTGGGTCCATCCTCATTGTCCTCACTCCCCATTTTGCAAGCCCTTTGCAAAGGGCTAACATATTTGATCTGTTTTCTGACTATAAAAATTAATGGGCTTCTTGAAGGGTAGGGTACAATATATCAGATCCCAATGGCATAGAGACAATAATACTAAGCCAATTTCACCTCCAGATGCATGCACCTAAGGAATGCCTCTTCGTGCCCAAATGATAGGACAAGAATGTGTCTAGAATAAAGTTGCTCATACTTTTCCCACAGAGAGAATATGTTCTTGTGCCAAAATGCTTCTGCTAATGTTCGCGGACCTAAATACCTATCGTATCTAGGGACCAACTTATATACCGTAGTATCTTCACCATTTTGGCATAAATTAAAATTATTTTCCGTTTTGTCTAACTTTTGAAAAATTATTCATTTGTTTGTGCCAAAATTTTAATAAAATTTAAAAATTCAAGTGTCAGGATTTGATCTGCAAACCTCTCCTGACAGTGACTTTATACTGAAGTAGTCTAGACACACTAAACTATTCCATAAAAATAACCCAATTTATTATTTTTTAAAAACATTACATATTCAAAATTTCAGAATTAAAAAATTAGGTATCAAAGTTAAGATTTCAAATTTAGATAATTGTTTGTCAGATTGTTGTCAAAATGAGAAAGTATTATGATATATAAATATAAATAAATAAGGACCATTATATCTAGAATTGATGATCTAGACTTGGGATCATGTTTGTTTGCAAATTATTTTGTGCTCCCTTTTGGAAGATTTATTTGTTTGGGAGGTAAACCTCAAATAGAATCTTAAGCTCTTTCACTTTGAAATGTGCCATACTTATGTAAAACTTTCTTACCTTGCATTTACAGACTTAGTACTTGCACGGTATCTATAGGCTAGATGTTCATCATTCACCTTTACCCTTTCAAAGCTCCAAAAAATAGAAACTTCCCAACACTTGGCATTCCTGTGTCATACCAACAAAAAATTCAGTTGTGGACCCAATACGGAGACCAACTGGGTATGATAGTTTTAAAAAAAAAAACCCAAAAGCCCATTGGGGCCAGGCCCGGGATTGCCATGTTCATGCAACCAATGAGACTGTTCAACATGCACCGTCTTTTTCCCTTTGAGGGCGGAGGGAAGGGGGGGGAGAGGGGATTTTTTTGAATTTTGGTGTCCCTGCCATGTTCCAAGTAAATTTCCACATGTTCTCAATAATTCCCAATGATGTTCCTCAACGTGTTCCCAAATAAGAGCTCAATTTGCCCTTATCCTTTTTGGCCTCTTATTGGGATTGTGGAGAGAGTTGTGTCAATATTGAGATTTATAAGTTTGTTTCTAGATTTGTAGTGAATACAAGTTTTGAATTTTTTTTGTAATTGGCATTGGGGAATGAAGAAAGTTTGGGACTAGAAGTTTTGTGATGAGCCAATCAAAGAGGCTCAATATTATTAAGAAAGTTCGAGTTGTGTCAATATTGAGATTTATAAGTATGTTTCTAGATTTGTAGTGAATACAAGTTTTGAAATTTTTTTGGTAATTGGCATTGGGGAATGAACAAAGTTTGGGACTAAAAGTTTTGTGATGATCCAATCAAAGAGGCTCATTATTATTAAGAAAGTTTGGCACTTGGAAGATACCTGAACTAATTTAATTTGGATCACACTAGGTATGTGAATTAGAACGATAGCTTAATATATGGAGTATACTCTCTCTCCTTGGGGGATGAGGAGGAAGAGATAAAGTAGTAAGCAAGAATAGAAAGATGAAGTACATGGCTGACGGGTCCTGACAAATGAGTAGAAATTGGAAAGCCTTTAATGAATTTCATTTCAGCTTCTCATGCAGCAGGAAGTACCTTGGAGATGAATTTGATTGCACCCATGTATAAAATAGTCCAGTATTCTCCGGCGGGACTTTCTCTACCAAAAAAAACTACGACAATTTGTTGTTGCAACACTTTGTTGATCACAAAAAGACATAAAGCAACAGGGGGGAAAAGAACAAAGAGATCTATCAAAGAGATGATGCTCCCGACCTGGCAGCTGATCCTCTTTTGTTTTCTAGTGTTGCAACTAGAGGCTGTGCATGATTGGCTTGTGGCATGCTGCAGTTGGTGATTGGCTTCATGGGTCCTCATGTATGGACGTATCATGTTCTCTTCAATCTATTTCAAGACATTACCATATAGGTGCAATCTCACTTTTCCAAAAGACAAAGTCTTTGTTCTCATCAACCCACCAACCAACTATATAATCTCTAGAGCGGTTATGTCATGTTCACAATTTCTAAATTATGTTCACAATTTCTACGGTGGATTTGACAACACAAAATTGAGCAACAATTCTTGGACAAAACGACAGATTTCAAACAAAAGTCAGGCTAGCATTGCCAGGTCAGGAATGTCCTTGATCCATCTATTGCGCACTTGTGATGGGCAAGATGCTTTTTCTGTCTCTCTCTCGACTGCTAATAAAATCCCAAATTCTCTCTCCACCACGGTTCAAATATATGCATGTATGGACTACAAAATAGTAGACAAAATTGTGGTCAATAATGAGGTCAACTCGGCCCTTCAAAGAAGGGGAGAGGACTCCAAGGAAAGAAGAGACAGCCATGATGAAGTTGCTCTTTTTTTGCATGTGATGACAAAATGTATTCAGTATCTCCTCCTTTTGGTATCTTCCTCTCCCTTCCTGATACATTCTTTTTATAATCAAGATCCTACATTTGTGTTTTGCATAGTGCACCTGGCCTTAGAATTGTGTTTGATGAATTCCTTCCCAAACCTTTATATTAGATTGAACTCACTAAAGACAGTCCTAATAATGTGTCAACTATGCACCTTCCATTCAATGAGTTAGATTGGAAGCAAACTTTTTCAGAAGGTTGTGAACTTACGGCGGTTTTCAAGGTTCTGACATTCTTCCCTGCAATGAGTGTTATATTTCAAGAACATTTGATTTCAAAGTATTAGTGTAAAAGCAATAGCTTACCCTCTAAATTGTAAGAATGGCTTAAGACCCCCAGAGTGAGCTTCTTATGCAACTTGGTTTGGTCCCAAAAAAGCAAATTGAGGTATGGCCAAACACTTATAGAAGAGTGCCAAAAACAGGATTAAAAACATATTAGAAAATTCAAAAAAACTTCTAAGTGTTAATAGGATTGTAAGAGTGACAAGTTGCAAAACCTCAAAATAATCAAAACTTAAATCTCTAAGAGACTTTCACTTGGACTACTGTGTTTCATTTTTCAATATGAATTTTTTAATATATAGTGAATATAATAATGTAGTGGCCCATCTAAAGGAGACTTAAGATGAGGCAATTGGAACATCCAAGGTGTAAATGTTTACAGAAGTTTGTTGTTGTACAAACCATTTTGTCATAGAATTTGATGCTGATGTTTACTAATCTGAGGATCATCTTCAAAAGCATCATGTCAGTGTGCTCATGAACAAAGGCGTTGCACATGAGCTTGCATTAGTGTTAAATTGCTATTTTTTGGTCACATGTACTAAATCAATAGACTTAGGCCCATTTGACACTAGGAGTCAAGGCCAAGCTTGAACTCAAATCCTATGCGTGCAATCACTGAAATCAGCCCCAAGGGCTCTACACTAGGAATCAAGGCTGAAAAAGAAAACAATTTTTTTAGTCTCTCACATTAATATGGTCCTGACTTGGCCCCCAAAGCAGTAAAAGGATACCTATCAACTTTGGAGGCCAATTTGCAACCTTTGAGGCCAAGGTTGTTACAATAAGATGGTGTTGTTTTGATGAATTTCACCCTGCAGAATCAAAGTAAACCCTAAACCAAACCTTGTATATTTTATTTTTTTCGTTTTATCTCTATTCATTTTTCACTCCTCTTGTTGAGCTGTTGTGCTTGTTTCTGGTTGATGGAGGGAGATTCTTTTTTAAAAACTTGAGATATGGTCATAAAAAAACACAAGAATTACAAGAGTTATGTTTATGCTCATCCATGGTGATTTGACTTTTAGGGTTTAGTTTGAGAAAGGAAGCAAAGCTGAGCCGAAGAATGCTACCGAGAAAGAATGAATGAATGAAAACATGTGAAGAGTTGAAGCCTTGGTCCTTCCTTTTTGGCCTTAATGGTTCTACATATGAACTCATTGATCGACAAACAAATAATATTTTATTAAGAACTTGGGGGCAATCCAACAAGTCAACAAGTGCTCAAATTTCCCATTATTGGACCAAAGATTTTTTTGGCTGACTCCTAATCATTCGGGTTTTGATCACATACATCAAAAACTTTGGTCAAAAATAAAATCAGGCATTGTTGTTTAATGAGTACAAGTGTTTTTAAATTTACTTAAATTTTTTTTTTGGATGTAGTCAAAGTGACAATCATCTATCCAGAAGAAACTGTAATGAAAATATGGGGATTTGGAAGTAAAACTCTGGAGATCAGGTGAATTTGAGACACTTTTGATGAAAAAATCTTTAGCATTGAAGAGTGTGTAAGTAGATACATGGAATTTAACCCGGTTTTCAAACGGGGCATGGAAGTTCTTGAATTATTTGAAAAAAATGTGCCAAAACTGAAACCGCAGACTGGTACTCCGAATAAGGTTGGTATTGCTTCATGTCATAGCAGACTGGTACTTTCTTCAATATGAGTTCTCATACAAGTACCATATACGTAGGTTGCACCCTGCCTACATATATTCTAGACTTTAGTGTTTTGTTTTGTGGGAGAAATTTTTAGCACATTGGCAAATTGTTTTTTACAAATTGGCAACAAATCAGTGCTTTTGTGGGTTTCAGATTGTCAAATTTAGGCCTTTTTTGGGTTTTATTTTACAAGATTGTGCATAGGCTTTCAGTACATAGGTAGAAAATAGAAGGGGTTCACAAATGATGCTACAACCTTCATGTTGTGTTTGTTGCCAAGTTTGGCTAAATCATCTCACGGACTGATCCCAACTTTGTGCTTACATAACAAATTTGAAAAACAAAAAACTTTGATCCTATGTCCCAGAGTTTGGGTCCCATTAGTTTTCCAAATAGAACTTTCATGCAGCCAATGAGAAAACTCAGCATGCACTCATGAGGGGTCCAGTTTTTTTTTCTTTTCTTCAGGGGAGAGGTGGGGAAGGGATTTTCTGTTTTCTCCCTTGTTCACAATGTGTTCCCATCAGGTTCCCAAGTGTTCAACTCCCAATAGCACCTTGGTTTTATTCTATATGGTTTGCCCAAAGTTCAATTCCCTGGTACATAAACTGAAAAGGTGGGTGCTATAAGTGAGCATATTTGTTTCTATTTTGTGACTTGGGGTCCAAAGAGCTGTGTCTGTTGGGGAAGTGCCTAATGTTCCAAATTTATTTGTAGATGGGCCAATCAATATGGCCCCTCTCAAAAAAAAAAAAATAGTCCCAGAGTGCGAGCAAACCCATGACCTAATTAATACAAATCACACTATGACCAGCATCATCATGGCTACTAGTACAACAACACTTTTGTCAGTTCAAAAAATGATGAAAAAGAATAGGTAACAAGATAATAAAAATGACTGGGCCTAAGTAACCTGTTGGGCGTAGCTAGCCCAGGCACAAGGTACCCCACTTACAAACTTTGGAAAGTAACTAACTCATAATACAATTGGTCAGATTGTGCAAATTTTCTTAATCGTTTCCAAATCAAATCTTTTTGGAAACTCCCCAGCAAAAAAAATAAAATTAATTGGGTAGTTACAAAAAAGGTGGCAGCAGCACAACAGCGACAGCAGCAGCTGCCGCAGTGGAGAAAAGAAGCAGTAAGTTAGCAGCAGCGGCGCAACGCCAACGCCACCGGGCACCGTACCACAACGTGTCGCCGTAGTCGTCGTCGTCCTCCTTCTCTTCCGCTGGGATCCGCGCGAAGTTCTAGACTCTACAAGTTCTATCCAGTGTAGTAATAGTAGTAGTGCCTCGTCCTCCTGCTCATCCTTCTTCCCCGTGTCCTCTCTCGTCCTCTCGGTGCCACTTGCCACGCACTTGCTCGCATTCGTGTGATCCTCGTCGTCGTCTTCGTCTTTTTCTTCCTTGAAACTCTCGATCAACTCCCGCCCAAGACCCTTGACCCTTCCCTGCACCAGCTCAGGAGCTGTCGATCTTCGATGTCGCATCCATGATAATGCCAACGTGTCATGGTTTCCATTAGTTCGAAGCTAAATTATTCTAGATCGATCATCTGCAAGGGAAGGATCAACTCGATATCCATCTCAACGTCTTCTAACTTCTTATCCACATTTTGATCCTTTGTCTTTTGTTTGCTGAGAGGGATCAGCTCCTCGGAGAGAGTACTAGAATACGCAGCTAGGTAGCTGGCTACTAGATCCGGGGATAATCAGAGACTTCCTTCTTTATGATCTCCTTCTTCTTTATGTGAGTTGTAGAATTAATCCAGCTTCGACTCGGGAGCATCTCATGAGATCAAGTAGAGGCTTTAGAAGAGACTTCGACACTCTAAAGTCAGAGCTGTAGAATTCTAGCTTCAACTCTGCTGGAACCGTTTGACATGATCAACTAGACATGTGAGTGTAGAGTCCTCGATGCTGTGTGTGTGTTAAAACACTCTGTCGATGGACTTATGATCAGCTACGGACGCAATTTTGTACCCTGCTGCACAATCCATTGCAAGTGACGACTTACGTGGCAAATATTTGCTGGAGTGAATGAGCCAAGTGAGTGAGTGAGTGAGTGAGTGAATGAATGAACTTCCTCCTGCTGCTGCATGCATACAACGTTTGTTGTTTCCGGGACTCGATGCATGATGATCTGCACGCTACTGCTTTCGTGAGCCGGCGTGATATTTAAAAAAATGCACTTTTATATGAATTCCTTTTCTATGGCAATTTAGTAGATTGAGTATGTTGTAGCAGCTACTTGCAGTGGAGCACAAATTGGATTTGGTTTAGAGAGAGAGAGAGAGAGAGAGAGAGAGAGAGAGAGAGAGTGTGTGTGTGTGTGTGTGTGTGTGTGTGTGTGCAGCTTGGGGGTTGAGGAGTGTGGTGGTGGTGGTGGTGCATAGAAACAGAGACAAAAAGACACACAGAGACAAGACAAAAAGAAACAGAGAGAGAGACAGAGAGAGCAAGGGGTGCAGTGAAGATGGAGCAGCTGCAGCAGCAGGGAGTCTTGTTGTGGAACTTGACAGGGCCGATGCTGGAGTGTCCAGTGGAGAAGGGATGTTTGGTGTGGGTGGAGCGGTACTTGAGGGACTGTGTGTGCAGCCCGCGGGATACAGTGTCACTGGTGTTGGGATTGCTGAGCGTGGTGAGCTGGGGAGTGGCAGAAGTGCCACAGATCATCACCAACTTCTTTGAGAAGTCCACCGAGGGCGTCTCCCTCCTCTTTCTCATGACTTGGGTTATTGGGTAAGCAAGCCAGCTTGCAAGCTGCTGTAAGCCCGATTTAAAAGCCCGCCTTTTTTTGTGTGGATTATTTGATCGAACATGTAATTAATCAATGTCACAAACTCTGAGAACACGTCCCATTGATGAAACCAGCCATGGTCATGGCTTTGAAAGATGGGACTTTGAACTTTGGGTTGTTGTTGTTGTTTTTGAGCGAGCAGGGATTTGTTCAACCTCGCAGGTTGCTATTTGGAACCAGCAACGGTACAATAATGTGCTCTGAACCTCCTCTTCTTCTTCCCTGAGTCAGATGTCTTTCAGCTCTTGATCTTGCAGCAAACTTTGCCTCACTAGCTTCTGACAATGGATGGATGGATGGATGTACCTCTTCATCAACAAATTATGTCTGGATTGGTCAAATGACCCTCTGAGTATATTAATAGTACTTTCCAACAGAAATTTTGTTGCTTGCAAATGTTGGGTCTTGACTAAATGTTAAATGCTTTAAAATGTTTTTGAGAATGAATTTTAAGAAAAAAAACTTTGGAATACAAATTTTTTTGTTCCTTGCAAAATTGTGGAAGTCTGGAAATTTGTTGCTGTTTTTGAGTATGAAACTTTGTAACATTTAAAGTTCTTGTTTTTGTTTGCATCATCTGCTTTATATCACAAGCTCATCACTAACATGTAAAACTTCTGTTCTCTTGTGTTGGGTCTGCATAAAATTTACCATGATGTCACCAGCTACCAACTCAATTCTACATGGCAGTGGTAAGTACCTACCTCAGAATTTCTTGCCATACAAGTATTTCCCTAAAGTTTAATAATAAATACTAGGAGGATCTCATGATTCCTTTCATTTATCTGTAATTGATCATTTCTCTAAATTTCTCTCAAAAACTTAGGTTTGCACACTTTTTGGGATAAAGAACCCTCCTTATATTGACATGGTTGAAGTTCAAAAACACCACAATGTGACCCACGAAAAGAAGAAATTTGTCAGAAGAAATTTGTCACAACATTTTTCGCTCACCCTAGTGTGCTTTCACCCTCATGTAGATAGACTAATATGTGATTGATGTGTTGTCTTGTAGACTAAGTGATTTGTTCTCTTTTAGACCAGTATGCACATTATGGTTGAAGACTTTCAGAAGCACCACGTCTGAGAAAATTGTATTTGTGACAACAATGTTTGCTTTCATGCAAATAGATTTGTATGCAATGATCAATTTGGTATCTTGTAGACTACGTGATTTGTTGTCTTCTAGACTAGTATGAGATTGATTTGTTGTCTTTTAGACTAGTATGAGATTGATTTGTTTGTCTTATAGACTACTAAGCATGTGATTTGTACAAGTGTTGCAAGTTCCCTAAATTTGAGATCTATGGGTTTTTTGGTAGTGCAGTTGTATACACTTACAACATTGGTGCTGGTTGGACAAACCATTTACTACGATCATTTGATGAGGCGGATTCAAAGAGATTTCCCACCCAAAACTCAAGAGTCTAATGCATTCCCTGAGGTAAGTAAAATTCAATGTCAATTCTTAGCATATCAATATTATTATACTTTTCAAACGAAGAAAGACATTCAAATTAGCTAAATTATCACACAAATTTTGTCTCGTCACTTTCAGTCACCGATGATCAATACCAAATTCAACTAAGTTTTTCCTAACATTGTTTTGTAATTCTTCAAAGTGGATCATGGATGAAAGTATGAATTTTTTTTACTTCCATTCTTTCTAGGGTTATGAGGTGTTGTTGAGTTTTGCTCACAACTTTAAGCCACATTATTCCTGTTCATGTTTCCACTGAAAATTTCCATTGTTTTCATTATTTTTTTGTTTGTAAATTCATTAAAAGTATAAAGTGTTTTGGTGGTAGTGAAGGTGGTGAAAGTTGCAGATGTTGAAGCTTTGCAAAAGTCAGGCAGCATAGTACATGTCAAGGCCGTGGACGAAGACAACGAGACCATGAAAATTCCAAGCCAGACCACATCCATCAATGTTCCCCATCTTGGCTATTCACCTGGCAGAGATCTTTATTACATGTTAACTCACAACACCCAATACCTCTTCTTCTTGTGTTTAATCAATCCCCGAGGTCATTGCCACTGTTGCCAAACAGCATCGTTCTTCAATAGAAGTAGGGCTTGGAATTTCTTTCCTGTTGCAATTGCAGACTTTGTGAAGAGGAAAAAATGTATTTCTTGACTGAGTATTTGATAATTTCATTACATGAGTTGTTGTTTCCTGATCGGTTGGTTGGCAATTCAGGTCTGCAAGATCACTGGCCAGTAGCCATGTGCCAACAGCTGGCTCTTACGGTGTGGGATCAAGAGGAGGATCTGGCAGTGGCTATGTTTCAAGCTACTTGCTACCACATGAGGACTACAGCACCATATCAACGGATCCAATTCCAATAGGATCACACCCTGTCACTGCCGCCCGATCAGCTTCTTATGCCTCAAACTTGCTTCGCACAGTGAGTGACTGTGCCTCTGCCTTTGACAATTTTCCATTAGTAAATTTCACCTCAACATTGAGTCTAGAGAAATTCTTTTGTGCCATAAACTTTCTTGAAATTTTTTATAACTGTTTGAGAATTATTGTGGCAAAAATTTGGCACAAAAAATTTAGTTGTGAGCCACTGCAGCTTGCGTGTTGTTTTTACCAAGATCACTTTGGAATTTTGCGGTCCTCAGGTAACATCATCAGGAGTGCTACTGGTTGGATCTTTGGGTGTAAGCTCTACTCTCAGGAGAAGTACTTTGGGAAGTTTTATGGGTGTAACATCTACAATGCAGTCGAGTCGAAGCCTCTTACATGTACCCATTTCTTTTCTCAATTCTCATTGCAAATTCACATAGTTCATTGCAATTTTCAGCATTCTGGGACATACAGACTATGGGTAAATTTTGTGACTGTAATGAACCATATAACTTCATAAAGTGTCATATATTTATAGAAAGTTTTTGGTGACTGAGAGCACAGTATTTCATGGGTTTGTTCACTCTGCCCTTCAGGGTACAGACATTGTGATGCACCCAGAAATGGGCCAAAGTTTGGTATCCCTACATTCTAGGGTCATGCAGAGAAATGTTTCCAGCATAACTGAAGGATCAAATTGGGCTTCACCTTGCTAATCACCATGTGTATCCAATTTAGTATCTTAAATATGTATCATCCTTATGGATGTCATTTAAAGGGCTGAGCATGTGATGAGCCACTTGTTTCAATCACGGATCAAGGAAATTTTCCAGTCAAAGGAACAGTGGTGGTGGTGTTGGTGATGACAATTTGTTCCCGGGTGTACAGATTCATTCTGTCGTTGATAGAAGTTATCAACCCAGATTTCCCTTCGGGTTGTTGGGGGACAACATATCTCCAACAGGTGAAGTGTTTGGGTGGATCATGGCAGCTATCTACATGGGTGGTCGGCTCCCTCAAATCTGGCTCAATGTATGCCTGCCTGCCCACCCACTTTTCAAAAAAATTCTTGCAAGTTTGCTCTCAACATATTAGCTTTAAGCTTCTCATGTAGAACTTGATCAGCACAGAAAAAATTATTGTCTGTTGAGATTGTCATCTGTTGAAAGCATTACCATTCTTCAGATAGACTTTGAAGTACATAACATAACTTACATTGTTGGTTTTTTTGTTTTGGGCTGTGGTCCTTAAAACGTGGGGATGGATATATTATTTGCTCGTGGCACCATGACTCTACAATGTAATGCCTCGGACCACAATGCTTTTCCAGATAAAAAGAGGGACAGTTGAGGTAGGTTTGCAGCACACTCTGGACAATGTTTTGTGGGTAGTAGTTAGTTACTGAGAGAGCTCCTGAGCATGTGAATTGCTTAGGCACAGAGCACTTCGCATGCTTCTATTGTTCAAGAACTCTGCTTTCTGATGCATCTGACAAGATGCTAGCATGATGACAACAAGTGGGAGATTGCCACAACATGTCTATTTAAACAACCTTGCTATATAGTTGTGCATGAATCTACAAACTTCTCTAATAATTTTGGGGATTTGATTATTATTGCAGGGTCTAAATCCATTGATGTTCATGTTTGCGCTGATCGGCAATATTACATATGTGGGAAGGTAGTACTTTGATTTAAACTTAGTTCAGAAATTTTCTTTCATTGAGTTTGCATCTAAGTTCAATATGAGAACAACAATAGTATTTATTGGCTCTACCTTTCAGTGTAGAGACATAATTGTGATGCACCCAAAGTTTGGTATCCCTACATTTTAAGGTCATGTGGAGTCCACTATAGAAACATTTCCAGCATAACTGAAGGATACACTTGAGGCTTCACTATGTTAACCACCATGTGTTTCCCAATTTAGTATGTTGAATATTTCATCATCCTCATGGATTTCATTTAAAGTGCAGAGCCATCATGTCACAAGATGCTTGTTTGAGATATGTTGTGGTCGGTATTGATGTGCAGCATACTAGTACGCAGCATGGAATGGACAAATCTGAAACCAAATCTACCTTGGCTAGTGGATGCAGCCGTGTGTGTACTCCTCGATGTCTTTGTATCCTCCTCCTCAAGATCTTAAACCCTAAACCCCAAAACCCATTCTATGCTCCAAGTTTTGATGGACCCAAGAACCCCTGTTTGATGACTGGCTCTTCTTTAACATAAAAATAGAGACATAATTTGAATCTGGCACTCTGGAGGCTAATAAGAGGAAGATTATGTTTTGTAAGGTACCTGCATATACAAAAGGAAAATTAGGTCAAATTTTTATGTTAACCAAATGTCCATGTTTTGAAAAACCTACTGGGATTAATTTTTAGGAGGTTTACAAACCCATTTTGGGTGTGGGATGGATGTCAAATGACAGATGTAGAATGAAGTGTTGTTTCTTGTTCTCCTTAACAAATGGCCCAGATTATATTCCAGTTTGTCTACTTCTACAGGAAGGCATCAAAACTGGATGAAGATGACGACAACAACAAGGCTGCTTCTTATCATCCACTTCCTTGATCACTTGACTCCAATTTTTGTACCTTTTAAAAAGAAGTGAGGAGGAAGGGTTTTACTACTTAGCCTGGTCCTCCATGAGAAACTCTACACTCTAGTTGCAATTTTACAATTCTTGCACACTTGGGTGAGCAAGTGTAAAAACTAAGCAAGGATTCTTAATATGTTCAACAACAACCACAACAACAAGTATTTGGCTCTTTATATTCGGCTCTGTTCACTGGTTTTGCAAGCTAGTCAGAGTGTTGATGCAGCTTGTGGGATTTGACCCATGAGCTATTATCATGATTAAGTGGACAAATGTTGAACTGTATGTTATTGTCAAAGTATATAGACTTGATGAGTCCAGAAAAAGTCTTAAAACTCTTGTTGGTATATTGAGTAACTTGGGAGTATGTGAGTAACTTGGGAGTATGGGATCAGGGTTTAGGGTTTAGTTAAATGTCCACTAATGAGTCAAAAAAATGCTTTTATGGATCCACATCAAAACAAATTTGATGTTAGAGTTTTTAAGCTTTAAAATCATTTAATTCATAGTATATATAGTTATAAATGGTGTGTTCCAAAATTTTGAGTTACTTTTTACCCTAAAGTCATGCTCTTATGCATCTACAGACAAGACACATGGTGATTTAAAGTGAAATCTATAAATCATAGAGTAGGTATGGTGATCTACCTTCCAATGCAAACATAGTTTTCAAAATAATATAAATTTTCCCTTTGTTTGAGAGGGCAATGGGTAGATATAATCTTCCAATGTTCCATCAATCCATTTCTTTCTCCATCATGCAAGTGAGTTCTAGTGCTCAAAAAATCGCCCTAATTTGACAGATTTCAAGTTTTGTTTTAAAAAAAATTGGCAGATTTTAACAAGTTCCAGCAGGTGGCCAAAATATAAAAGGTTTAGTAAATTTTTCTACTTTCATATCTGGTGTCCAGCCAAATGTGACTAAATGTTCTTGTGGATGATCACCAAGTTGGCTACATTGCAAAATTTGGGGAAAAAGTCTATGGATATGGCTATGGAGAGGGAGAAAGACTTTCGACCTTATGTTTGTGAAGGACTTGGAGAACAAATGGACAAGCACAGAACACAAAATGGCCAAACATTGGGCCAAGGACGACATATGAGGCGAAATACAAGAACACAAGATAAATCAAATCAATGAGCAAAGTTTTGTTTTCAATTTTATCAAGTAGATTAACAGGCAATCATCCAACAAGAGGAATGAGCCAAATTTGGGTAGAGGTGAGAATGTGAAGGAGCTTTTGTTTTAGAATCTTACCTCAATAGGGTGACATGTGACTTTTAATTTCCTCCAAATATGCCCACTTTTGCAATATTTTTCCCCAAAAGCCCTTTGTACAAATGTTCTTTTTTTGGGGTGAATTTTCGCACTGTGGGGACAATAAAAACCCAGTGTCAACTGTAAAAGGGCTTTTCTGAATTTTGTTGTTGCAAAAGTGGCCATATTTTGAGGAAAGAAAAGTTACATGTTGCCATATTTTGAGGAAAGAAAAGTTACATGTTGCCATATTTAGACAATGGGTTCCTATGGGTCACCAGAAGAATTCAAACCGGCAAATTCAGCACCTTAATCGGCCTGAAAAACAATAAAATCTTCAGGCCTACACAAAACCCTATTATGCTAAACATTGAAAAAAGTTCTTTCCTAGCATTATCATTAGTCTTCTCAGAAACTTACCAAACCCTAGTACACATTAAACTGTTAGTTCACTCAAGATAACTAAATTTGTTTTTTTCAAAACATCAAATCCAGCAATTTCATTGGCCATAACATCTTTTCTGCACACAAGCCTATATTCAAAAGCCTCTGTATATTTGTTAGTACACACTAATATTATATTAACCCTTGTTTAAAAGACTGGAGAAGAGTAATGCTGTTTACAACAAATAGTATATCAGTTTCCCAAAACTCCTACTACTTGCGAAGTTCCAACAAGGTTTTTTTGGCTGGTTTCAGGTTCTGGGTCCCTCCGTTGTTGGACTGCAGCAGCAGGTTGTGTTATGTTTGGAATAACTGGAACAGGATTTGGGAACCACCAGGCTTTTTGCTGGAGCTAGAACCCCAGATCTGGACCAAGGAGAGACAGCCCTCCTGGTGGATGTGGAACTAGATACAAGGGCTCAATTTCTAGGCACATTTCAAGTATTAATGAGGCATTGCAAACTGTAGGCATGCAAGTATATCACTTTTCCAAAAGAATAATGAATTGCATGCAATTTGTGTGTGTACTTCATTTCTAGGTGGTCACTTTTTTTATTGGTTTATACAATGCTCACAAGTACATACATTAAGAACTTTTCAAATTTGGGCTTTTTGTTGGCAAGCACCTTGGCTGGCAGAATTTCACTTTAAATTTGAGGGACTTTACAAAAGTGGAAGATACCCCGGCAAAAGAAAAGGAAAAAAGAAGTAAATCTTCTGTAATAAAGTCTCTATTCCCACTTTTTTGAAAAGCCTTCTTTGCCTTGGGTAAGAAGTTGAAGTGTTGGGTAAAGCCCTTGGCCGCATGCTTTATTGAGTGTAAAGACCTGTGTTGATTTTTTTTCCCCCCATGATACCCAAGAGATACCCAGTGGGTATCGCAAAAAAATTCCAGATTGGCAACTATGAAAACACACTAATTCTTCTATCCATATGTCTTCAAGTGGGGACACAAAGAACTTATAATCACACAAAAGTTTCAGAGATTTTTATCTAAAAGTGACTTGACCCGGGAAAAACAAACAAAAAACATCATAGTATGAAAATTGAAAAATTATAATCTTGAATTAACACAAAGTTTCAAGACACAAGTCACAACACACTTAGCCATTACTCTTCAAAGCTCATTATCTTCATAAAGCTCCTCTCCGCCCTAGTCTTCAACATTCTCTTGTGACATGTCATAGTCATCGCCCAAAAGAAGTTTGTTTTTTGACCTGTCCTTTGCACTAAATTGTCCAAGTATTAGGATCTAGATCTGCCAAAAGCAAACTTTTAACAACAATACACTCACTTAGGTTTTTTCTTGAGTACTATCTATGCTTATAGGCAACTTGAGCTACATCCGTGTTGAGCAAAAGATGAGTCAAAGATCTTGCACATTATTTAAAAAAAATACAAGTATGATTGTTCTAAGCAAATATAGGTTCAAATGTGACACAACAAGCAAACAAAATTTAGACATAGTACTTAGTCATGAAACTCATCACCTCCAAGAACGATTAGGGTTTAGGGTTGGGTGATGTGATATAATTTAGAATGCAGAAAAAAATTGAATGTGGAGTTGATTGAACAATACAAAAATCTGACTCCAGCTTCAACCCAATGTTTCAGCACAAGAAATATTTGCCTGGCCAGCAGCTATTATTGTAAATTGTACTTTGATCTCTTCAAATCTTCCTCAACCAATTTAAAACCCCAGCTGAGACAATTGCAGCTTTCTCAGAACAGAAGTCATATAGTATCAAAGCTTTGAATGCATATGATGGGAGCAGTTGCACCCATTATTATACTCATGCTCAGTTTCAACATGATGGCGAGAAATTTGATCAACTGAGCAAACACCCATGAGTGTCATTGTGCGCTCCAATTCATCTCGTAACATCTCTAGCATCTTCTTCACCCCAGCTTCCCCATCCACAGCAAGTCCAAATACTGAAGGTCTCCCTACCTACAAAACAGCAAACATCCATTAAAAATTATCAGCAGTCAGAAATGAAAATTATACTTGGAGGTTTAGGGTTTTAGGGTTTAAGGGTTTATGAATCCATCTCTCTCTACAGATCCAATCTGATCTGTACTGCAAAGCTCAAAAGAGGCAAGTTAAATCCAGACTCCTATAAATTGATGATCATGTCAAGCTCTGTAGGGTTTTTCAGAATTGACGTAAGACTCAGGTATAATCTTTACAAAGCATATTCTGAGACACCTTCTAATCTGCTCTTGAAACACCTTGAATGATGTGTTACAAAGCATTCTGAGGTAGAGATCTTTTAACTTGCTCTCGAAGCATTTCATTCAGTCACAGGTTGCAAATAAGTCAGGGACAATGTCATCTGATTGTAGTGCTGCTAGCTGCAAGTGAGAGTGGTACTTGCAATCATGTGCACTTTTTAATTTTTTTTACAATTTAATGAAAGGGAGTTTACTTATATGCTGGAATTTAATGTTATGTTTTGATGAGCACTTACAAAAACACCAGATGCACCAAGTGCAAGAGCCTTGAAGACATCAGTACCACGACGAATTCCTCCATCAACGAACACAGGTACTTGGCCACCCACAGCCTTCACAACCTGCAGTATATCATTTTAAAATTCGAAGGTTTCAAATCTTTTATACCAGAAATTTTGATTGGGTTTCAAGGTCAGACTTGGATTCTTTGACAATGTCAAATCAGTTAGCAAAACTTTTGCAACAGAATCTCCTTCCTGGATCATGTCAACGCCCATGAATCACAATATTAGATGGAGTGCATGTTAGAAGAAATTCTCAGCAATAAATTTCACCTCCTCAAGTATAGAAATTGTGGGAGGAACATAATCAAGTTGTCGAGCTCCGTGATTAGAAACCATAATGCCTGCAGCTCCAGCTTGCACTGCTAGAATTGCTGCCAACCAAAAAAATGACGAGAAAAAAACCCCATGCAATAGGACTTGTCATCAGCAGCAGCGCACTTTTAGATTAATGAAACAATTCAAGATACAAAATTTCCCAGAACTTCTAGTACCTGGACAACAGAAAAAAATTCTCCATGCTAACCACATATCCTTTTGTCCAGTTGTACAAATTGAGCTGATCGAGAGTTCGACTTGAGGAATCAACTTGTCCTAATCTATACTACCATACATATGTAGAAGTTAGAAAACAACAGTAATTGTAGCTGGCAGCAGGCTAGGCATGCTGCAACAGTGCTTACCATCTTCACCATTGAGAATCCCCTTGAGAATAATGGGCAATTTGGTAATGCTCTTCAACCATTTCACATCCTGAAAACAAAAAATACCACATGGTCATTAAGGCATAGAATTGGAGACAAAACAAAGGTGGTCCAGAGAATTTGCAAGCTCAAAATATGCACAAGTCTTGATCAAAGAGTTTGAATCTGGAGCTCAAGTTGAACACTCTTTGCAGCCATTTTCTATCACCAACTCTGACCTGTTGCAGCTCTAAGTATACAGTATCTCATTGATCAATGCAGAAACATTGTGCTGAGCTATATACAGATTGGAAAGTGTTTCATAAGATTTCAAATCTAAAGTCCTGATCTGGCCTGCACTAAAACAGAAAGTCCTGATTTCTTTGCTTGAGATCAGAGCAATAGACTCTCAGTAATTAGACTTCCCACCTTCCAACTGAGGGATCTGTCAAAAAGCTTGTCTGCCCATGAAGCAAGCATTGAGCTGCCAGTCTGTGAAAAAACCACCACCAATGTATAGAAGATTATTATCACACTTGTTCCTTGGTCAATCTAAAGCTCAGGGATGCATCAGAACGGACATGACACATCTCAACTGACATTACATATCATGTATAACCCTGGTCTTGGAGCATCAAACACATTGATCTAGTGATCTGAAACTAATTCTACATACTTAATTTCACAGATTCTACAAATTATTTCTCTTCAGAATTGACAGATTCTCTTCAGATTCTACAAAATTATCAAGAGTGAAAATGGTATTCTGGCCACATGAATGATTCAAGAGCAGCAGTTAGAGTGCAGCTATCAGATCTTCTTCCAGAGCTCAAGATGAGTTGGGGGAATATTGCAGGAGATGGAATTTGGAGATCATAATAATATGTTCAACTACTGTACCCGGTCCTTTTTGTCATGTTGGACAAAAGCTTCCATGTTTGGGTTGGCAATATGAGGTGGCAATGTGAAACTGTGCAACACAATTCATGATTGCAGAAGCCAGAAGGGTTAGCTAAGAATCATCAGACTCGTAAAAATTCAAGCTTAATTATAATAATGCCAAAGTGAAGTTCTCTTCAGATTGCAAATTTTTTGGTCAAATCCATAGTAACAATTGATTATGCAGTTGAATAATTTCCTGTAGCTAAGACTGACAGTACAGTGTATCATGTGTGATAAATCACAAGATTCTGCTCCTAGACTAATTGCATCAGCAGGTCAGGGTTGAATTGAATTTTTACAGACTTGTTTTTCAGGTCTGCTTCTCTGCGGCCAAGTCGTGGTGTATCAACTGTCAGCACTAATGCACGGAAGCCGGCATCCTCTGCCCGACGCACCAAGTGTTGTGAGATTTGTCTGTCCTTGTAAACCTACAGCAAATTTTAGATCAAGTGATCTGAATCCACATTAAAAGGAACTTGACATCATGATCATGAATTGCAACAAAGTAAATTCAGGTCAGACTGTAAAAGTGATCTGCATGCCACAGATCATCTGCAGGCTGCATTAACTCCTGCCTGAGAGAGATCTCATGATATTGAACCCAATTTCTTGTACCAAGACTACATGAGATTCATCTGCAGAGCTTGAATCAGATGTATTTCATATGTTGGATTCCAAGACATTCTGGATTCTGCAATATCGTGATGGCCCTTGCACTGGGTTGAAGTTCTCTATCTGAATCTGGGTGCAAACACAGTCAAAGGAGCCATGAGGGGTGCCAAGGTAATTTAGTCCTTTTCCAAGGACTGCATGTGACATGTGGCATTCATGTGTTGGTCTATAATCCTAAATCTGGTGACTTACATAGAGCTGGAAGAATCGAACACCTGGAGCTGCTGCTGCAACCTCCTCCATGCTGCAGCTGGAAGTGGTGGATAAAATCTGCCATACAATAATATAAACCATTACCATGATATTCATGACTAAACCCATTACAAGATTCAAACTCCTGATCAAGGACCTGAACTGCAATCTTTTCAAGGTTTGCCATGTCATGCCATGACCAGTAAAGTCGTCAGAAAAATGGATCTAGATGTCTGGCAGCAAAACATTGTGCCCAGATCATGATGTAGAAATCTAGACATGTCCAGTGCCAAAACAAATTGTGCCAAAGATTATATATCTCATGTGCAGAAGTTTTGAAAAACTGGAAGAACTGATCTGGTTGATTGTCTTAGAGAGATGTGGAATGGAATTCCATGTTCTTCAAAGTCCTGAAGAATATGTCATGACGAATTCGAATGAGTTCACATGAAAACTAGGAGGATTTGCTTGCAGCAGGAGCAAGCATGCAGTAAGTACCATGATTGTATCTGCTGCTGAGACGGCTCTTGCTGTTGCAACTTCACCTGTACAATCGTCCCATTTCCACATGATCCACCGGCCACAAGTTACAACAAAGTTAGACTCCATTTGCACTCAATTGCAATTGCAATTCTTGAGAGAGAGAGAGAGAGTATATTTCGACATCTTCGACTGTAACTATTCCAAAACAAATCCAACATTGAGGAGCCGGGAGAACAAGACTCTTGTCTACCTTCGGGATGTGCGAGTTTGTGCAAAGCTGCTGGAGCCACCATGATCGGCATAGCAATTCTGAAACCCAAAACAGTTGTTGATGTATTGACGCTGCTCACGTCCACAAGTATTCGAGGTCGAAGCCTGCACATAACACAACTCAACTCTTAGTGTATGAGATAACAAACGTCGGCGCGACACTAGTGAACAAAATTTTCTTCCACCAGCTGGATGTTCTTCCACAATGTTGAAGATCGAGACTAGGATCTTTGCAAAGCAGCAGGCTCTTGGTCAAAAGCCTGGATCTTTGCAAAGACTGATCGTCTTGATTGTTTAATTCTACATCTGATTTCCAGACCGGGAAACAAACTAGCTTGTAGATTAGATCATCAGATCATGTGCACGGATTTTACAAGAGACTAGGTTCAAGAGGAGTCGCGCGCGGGCTGATAGACTAGTCTCGCAGATCGTAGCCAAACTGGGACCTGCTGCTGAACTCACCTAATGCGAGAGAACGCATCACGATTCTGTTGCAAAGTGTGTTCATCTTCTGCACCAGATGCATAGTAATCAAACGCCATTTTCGGCATCTTCTTCTTGGCCAAAGCCTCAAACTCGTCCACCTTCACCACATCTTTCGACATTGTTCTAATTCTAACCAGCTGCCGCAGAAATTGATCTCAACGTCCCTTGACTCACGCTCTCTCCTCGCGGTCGTCGATCCACACACCTTGCGTGCTTGCTTACTTGCAACAGCTTCCAATTAGTTGATCTCGAGGCTCCGCGACCCACACCTTGATTGATCGATCGCTTGCTGGATACCTCGCCGGCTCGATCCCACACCTTGCACCTGGCACTAGTACAGCACTGTACTACAGCTCCTGTATTTGCTAAATTCCTTGAATTCTGGAGCTTCTCCAAGCGCTTCTAGATCAGAAGATTTTCATCTTCTACTCTTCAACTAGTACTAATATAGTAATACTTGTTGGAGCTCGAACCTCTTCCTGTAACATCAACAACTACAACAAATTCTCCACATTCTAGTGGAGTTGGTAAATTTTTGGTTGCTTTTAAAACATTAGAGATATCCCATGAAACAATTTTTTTTG